>JAESFW010000044.1_pt1 | contig 161649 bp, 154 predicted proteins | sample 9269481 | NCBI WGS metagenome assembly JAESFW01 (sample SAMN14515350, study PRJNA621654) | algae metagenome | isolation source: Lyngbya sp. HA4199-MV5 and co-occurring heterotrophs from soil with... | place: USA: Ahupuaa O Kahana State Park, Hawaii | collected 2009-07-21 | reverse complement strand
GCTCGAGATTGCCAGGGATAAGGTGCAGATTGGCCGTATAGGTCGAGCGCACGACCTCGGCGATCGGACGTGGAGCCTCATAGCGGATCGCGCCATACAGCGTCTCGCCCTCGCCGACATCCAGTTCCGGCTGATGCCCGAAGAGGGCGGAGAGGGAGGCCTGCGGATCGAGATCGATCGCGAGCGTCCGGTAGCCACGAAGCGCCAGATACTGCACCAGGTGGGCAGCCGTCGTGGTCTTGGCCGACCCGCCCTTGAAGTTCATCACCGATATGACTTGCAGCTTCTCGTCGCCGCGGCGGTGCGGCACATATTTGCCGGTCTTGCCGCCTTCGTCGAGCACACGGCGGATACGCTCGATGTCGTCGATCGCATACATCCGCCGGCCGTTTGACAATGGCGCCGGCCCATGGCCCTCTGAGGCCACCTGTCGCAGGTAGCCTTCGGCGATTCCGATGAAGGCTGCAGCCTCGGCCGGACTGAAAAGACGCATCGCCTTCTGGGCCTGCGGCGGAAAGATCTTCTTTTGATGTTGCTGCAGCTGATGGGCCAGTTCCAAAGCGTCGGCAGCCAGAAGCGTCGGCAGATGCTCCTGTACGTCTTGGCTTTGAATTTTCTGCTGCAACATCGATATCCCCGGAAACTGCGCAAAAACCGTCATATCGGAACAATATGCGCAGATGCACTATGCTCCGATTCGGCGCGGTTTTACAAATGCATAGCGATCCGGACCCGATGCCGCCGCGGCTGGCTGGTTGTCCGCGGACAACTCGGTTGTGGAGGGCCTGTTGCCCTCGGATGATCAGCAGAGGGACGGGGTCATGATCAATTCTGTTAGAGCATAGATTTAATAGACTATTGACTGCGTGCGAGATTGTGTCAGGATTGTGTTTATCGATCCCGTGAGCGAGAAGGTTCGTCATGTTCTATCTTGGTGGAATGACCCTCGGCTATCTGGCGCCGCCGCCGCCGAAGGCGATCCGGCAGAAGCAGACCGATGTTCGGCCGTCGGCGGCTGAAAAGGCCGACTGCGAGGAGGCGGACCGGAACCAGGAATGGGCGCGCGCGTTCCTGACGCCCTGGCATCTGCTGTACTGACAGCCCTGACGAAAGGGATTGCGACGCGTTGACAGCTGTCAACAGGACCGCAAACCGGTCGTCGTGGAAAAGCGCGAAACTGTGACGGGAGGGCTGTTTCGGAACCGCGAATTGATTAAGTTCGCAGTCATGGACAGCAAGCAAGACCGACCCGTCTCGAATGACCTTACCGCCGGCGCTGTGGACAGCCAGGGGCAAACTCTGTCGTTGCATCAGCGTATCCTCGGCGACGTCGAAGGGCGCATTCTGTCGGGAGAATGGCCGCCGGGCCACCGGATACCGTTCGAGCATGAGTTGACCGAACAGTACGACTGCTCGCGGATGACGGTGAACAAGGCCTTGACGGAGCTCGTCAAGCGCGGCCTGATCGAGCGGCGGCGCAAATCCGGAAGCTACGTGACCTTTCCCCAGGTCCAGTCCGCCGTCATGGAGATCCACGACGTCAAGCTCGAGGTTCAGTCGCTGGGGCTCGAATACAGGTTCGAGCTGGACGAGCGCAAAGTGCGCAAGGTCGAGGGTAGGGATGCCGATCGGCTCGATCTCCCGATGTCCGCACGGCTTCTCGAGGTGACGTGCCGGCATTTTGCCGGAACGCGGCCTTTCTGCTTCGAAGAGCGCTTGATCAGTCTTGCCGCCGTTCCGGAAGCCGAAGAGGAATTGTTCGAAACCTCAGCGCCCGGCTCCTGGCTGCTGGGCAAGGTGCCATGGAGCACGGCAGAGCATCGCATCCGGGCCGTCGCTGCAAACAAGGCGGCGGCACAGGCGCTCGATATCTCGAGCGGCACCGCGTGCCTGGTCATCGAGCGGCGCACCTGGAGCGGCCGCGCGCCGGTGACCCATGTGCGCCTTACCTATCCCGGTGACCGCCACGAACTTGTCGCGCAGTTTGCTCCGAGCCCGATCGGATAGCCTATGTCGCGTGGTGGCAGTTGTCCGCGGACAACTGCCAATCCCCGTAGCGAATAGCGAGGACCGCCAATCACAACAACGCGATGGCGAAACGTTCAGGCGACCACGCGCAAGGTCGGGGTCGGTCCGTTGCCCGAGAAGGCGTAGACGTCGATGGGCTCGCCAATTCCGCGGACCGGATAGGAGCCGAGATGTTCCATGCTTTCAGAGCAGCCGGCCAGCTCCACGAATGCCCGTGACAAGAGCACCGGGCGTTTCGTTTCTTTCGTCAGGCTCTCCAGTCGCGACGCGATATTGACCGCAGGGCCGATCACCGTGAAATCCAGCCGCCGACGCGAGCCAATATTGCCATACATCACGTCGCCGACATGGACGCCGATCCCATAGCCGAACGGTTCCCTGCCCTTGGCCGAGTTTTCCTTGTTCAGGAGGGCAATGGCAGTCTCCGCTTCGCTGATCGCTTCAAGCAGGTTTTCGGCTGCGCCTGGATTGCTGAGCGGAAAGATCGCCAGCAGACCATCGCCCATGAACTTCAGGATTTCGCCGCCGTGGCGTTCGATCGGTTCGGACATGGCGTCGAAATAGGCGTTGAGCAGTTCGATTACGTCGTCGCGCGGCCAGAGATCGGACAGTTTGGTGAAGTTCCTGAGGTCGCAGATGAGGATGGCGGCGCCAACCGTGACGCCGCTGCCACGGGTCGTGGCGCCTGCGAGGATCTGTTCGCTTGCATGCGGGCCGACATAGGTCTCAAGCAGGGTGCGCACGAAGCGGTTCTTGAGCCGGATCTCGCTCACCAGCGCCAGCGCGGGCAGCAGCTCCTTCAAGAATGCGACATGCTCATCCTCGAAGCCGCCCTCGACGTCGGTGGTGAAGGTGACGACGTGGCGCTTGCCGAGGGTGTGCACCAGCGGCCAGGCGATGTACTCGGTCAATCCCTCAGCCTTCAGGTCGACGTAAAGCGAGTTTTCGGCGTGTTCGTCCGCCAGCACTTCCAGGTTCGTGCGCACTTCCTCGCCGCCGTTGTTGATCACGTAAAGCGGGCTGTTGAGATAAAGCGTGGTGTTCTGGGTGCCGTAATCGTAGAGATCGATCTCGCCCTCGGCGAGACCCTTGCGCCACAGGATGCGGGCGCCGAGCCATTGCGGATGGTTGATGCGAAAATGCAGGGTCGCTCTTGCAACGGGCACCCCGGCGGCCATCAGCCGCTCACACAGCTCGACCAGAATGTTGTCGATGAAACGTTGGTCGCGCGTCTCGATAATCAGCCAGTCGAGCACACTCTTTTGTCGTGCCGACCAGTTTCCGTCTTGAGCTGAAGTCGAAGATGCCTGCGTCTGCATTGCCATTCTCCATGATGATCGAACGCGACGCCAGAAGGCGGGGAGCATTCGCGAAACACAGGAGCAAATGTGGAGCATCAACGGCGCCTTGATAAGGGGGCGGTTGAAAAGCGTGCTCAGAAAATTGGGGAGGGGATGGATGCGGGACGGTCGGCTGCCGGATTGCGCTCGATGAGCGGCAGCTGCAGCCGCACGCGGGTACCCCGCCACGGGCCGGTGAGAATGTCGATGCGACCGCCGTGCAGCCTGGCGATTTCGCGCGCAAGGTTCAACCCAAGACCGGCACCGGTCGAGCGCGGGCGCAATCGATAGAACGGCTCGAACACCCGTTCGCGCTCAGCCACCGGAATGCCGGGGCCGTCGTCGTGAATCTCAAGGCCACCTTGAGCGTTGATCAGCACGGTGATCGTGCCGCAACCGCCGCCGTGTTCGATCGCGTTGCGCAGCAGGTTTGCGGTGGCCTGCTCGACTTGCCGTGGCCGCGCGCTGACGAGCGCAGTCGCCATTTTCGCTTCGAAGGCGAGCTCGTAGCCGGCTTCGAAGGCAAGCGGCGCGAAGTCGGCAGCCATGTTCTTCGCAACGCCGACAAGGTCGATGACCTCTGGCGCGCCAGCGGCGTGCTCCAGCACCTGCCGGTCGAGCAACTGCTGGGCGAGATGCGACAGGCGTTCGATGTCGAGGCGCAGACGGGCGCTTTCGGGATCTTCCTGGAGAAGCTCGGCGCGCGTGCGCAGAATGGCGATCGGCGTGCGCAGCTCGTGGGCTGCGTCGGTCAGGAACCGATTGCGCTGGTCATAGCCTTCGCCAAGACGTGCCAGCGCCCTGTTGAAGGCGTGCACCAGTGGGGCGACCTCGGTCGGGACATCCTTGGTCTCGAGCTGGACCGCCCGATTGTCGATGTCGATGCGTCCCGCCTGATCGGCGGTCGACACCAGGCTTGCAAGCGAACGACGGATGACGGCGGGCGTCGTCATCAAGGTGGTAAACCCCATGACGAGAACGATGGGCAACAGGAAACAAAGCGCAAGCAGGACAAGCACGGGCACCACTTCCGTCCAGGTCGTCGTGCCGTCGATGTCACGCGCGACATCGACATCGACGTGAATTTGCACGTCCAGCGTTTCATTGTCGCGGCGTGCTGTAACCGTCGAGGTGATGATCTGGACCCGCCCGGCGTCGGTTTCGGCGTTTCGCAGGACCGCGTCCGGCAGCGTTCCACCCTCGGCGAAAAGCAATGTCGCCCCTTCCACCCGTTGGAGCAGATCGCCGCCGCTTGCGGTGTAGGGCGCCGGAACGTTTCCTTGCGTGAGGATCTCGCCGGCGGGTCCGCGAATGACAAACCAGAGATGGGGATAGGACTGGCGAAGCTCCGTGAACTCCTCCGTCTCGCGCACCATCAGCCCGCCGTTCGCATCGCGTCCGATGGCGCGGTTGAGGATATCGAGGGCGGCCTCGTTTTCGACCACGAGCCGCGGTTGGGCGATGAAAAGTGCTGTGATGATCAGACCGATGAACACGAACAGCGTCACCGCCTGCAGCACGATCAGCCGGCGCACCAGGACCCATTGCAGCGATCGCGGACGGGCCTTCGTCATGTCGTTGCGCGCAGAAGATAGCCGAGGTTTCGGATGGCGCGGATCTCGACGCCGGCGCTGACCTCGTCGAGCTTGCGGCGCAACCGGGAAAGATGCGAGTCCAGCGCATTGGAGCCGATCTCGTCGTCCATGGCGTAAACGGACTCTTCCAGCGTCGAGCGCAGAACGGTTCGCCCCGGACGCCGCATCAGCGCCTCAAGCGCGAGCCGCTCGCGGCGCAGGAGGTCGAGCGGCTTGTCGTCGACGGCCGCTTCGCGATGACGAAAATCGTAGATCAGGCGCCCGACCCTGGTCTGTTCCGCTTTGAGCGACACCGGCCGCCGGGCGAGCGCCCTCAGCCGCGCCATCAGCTCCTCGACGGCAAAGGGTTTGGCGAGATAATCGTCGGCGCCGGCGTCAAGCCCGGTCACACGGTCGTCGATCGAGCCGAGTGCGGTCAGCATCAGCACCGGGGCTTCCACGCCAAGGGTCCGCAGTTTCGGGATGAGGGTGAGACCTTCCCCGTCGGGCACCCGGCGGTCGAGCACGACGACATCGTAGGGCCAGAGCTCGGCGACGGCCTCGGCATCGGCAAGGGTCGAAACGTGGTCGACGATCACCTGACGCCGCGCAAGCGCGGCCTTCAGGGCAGAGGCCATCTCCGGTTCGTCCTCGAGAAGCAAGATGCGCATGCTACACCTTCCTGGCGCGCTCGCGTCCGCTCGCGCTGCTGATCGGTCATGGAGTTTTCGGCCTGCGTTGAACGCTCACTCACATTCGAGCTTCGGCTGACGGAAATTGGTGATGTACCAGCGTCCGTGCTGCATGCGCGCGTAGAAGGTGTAGAAGCATTCCTGTTCTTCGACGTAACCGGGTGTCGAGTATTCCTCGTAGCGCATTCCACGTCGGGTGTCTCTGATTTCGCCGCTCGACGTGCCGCCCACGACATTCGTCGAGATCTTGCGCCATTGATAGGCTCTCTGGTCCCAGCCGAGATCGAGCACGTTGGTGGGCGGGCCATAGTCGATGATGACCGATTCGACCGGCTGACCGATGTAGTTTTTCATCGTTTCGGAGGCGCAGCCGGTAAGGAGAGCGGCGGCGGCGGCAAGGCATGTGAGGGCGCGACGGCCTTTGGCGAAAAGCATGATGGATCCCGGTCCTGCTCGTGGCGCCAGGCGTGCGGAATTGATCTGCCTCGGCCACCAAGGTGTTTGACTGCTGCATCTGACCGGACGCGAATCCACGACGATGAAGCGATAGACCGGCAGCTAACGAGCCAAGATTACAGGGACATTGCGAATGGACGACGGCCCGGCATACATGTGCCAAGATATCAGGCCAGCCGGCGCGCCTGAACCAAACGACCGCCGCGTGACAAACGGTGGCAAAGGGCAGGAGCGAAAACCGACGTACCGTGAGCCGGAGGCTGCCAGCGGTCAGGCCGCGCGGTGTGCGCCTTCCGTGGCATCGGCCGCGTAGACCAGGCCGGGCTGCACGATCCACTCGCCCGAGCGCAGTGCCAGGACGTCGAAGCCGCCTTGCGCAAGCCGTGGTGCGACGCCGACGAAGCGGTAGCGCAAGCCATCCTGGTCGATCACGGCTTCGCGGATCGGTTGCCCGGCAAGCGAGCCGATCACCGCACCGGCGTGCTGGATACCGGGCAGCACGAAGTATTCCGTCGGCAGGCGACGGCTCGCCCTGGAGGTGAGTTTGAACCCGTTCTTGAATGTCATCGTCTTGCTCGTTGCGCGGCATCCACGGCTTCGAGGAGGCCGGTGCCAGCACACTTTCGTGTTACATTGTGGTTGTTCGGCCGGGGCGGATATCCTGCTTGCGGAAGTCGAGCCGACAGCGCAGGCGCGCCTGCGCTGCATGGCTGCGTCTCAAGCCACCGAAAAGCGGCACCATGAAGGCAAGGGGAAGAAGGAGCGCCATGCCTCCTGGGCGACCCACCGCCTTCACACCGGTATCAAGCCACAGACCCACATTCGAAATCGCTTGGGAAACAGCGCCGGAACCATAAGAAAAACGTCAGGCTGCGGCGAACGTCTCACGGGCGATCAGCACAGATATTTGGTCCGGGCCGGGTGCACGGCGCCGCCGAACAAGGGGGCAAGGGTTGGCTCGGAGAGCAGGAAGCCTTGCACATGGCTGGCTCCGGCTGCCTGCGCGGTCTCGAACTGTTCATAGGTTTCGACGCCTTCAACGACCACCACCGGGGCGACGCAGGACGCGAGGCCGACCATGTGCTGAAGGAAACGCCTCGCCTCGCTGCGGCCGAGGCGCAGAAAGAGGCCGTCAATCTTCACGATGTCGACGGGCAGCGAGAGGAGCGCCTCCGGCGTCGAAAAGCCGGTTCCGAAATCGTCGAGGGCAATCCGGTAGCCGAGATTTCGAACGCCTTGCAGGAACGGGCGGGCAGCCGGATGAGCCGAGACCGGCAGGCTTTCCGTCAGCTCCAGAACGAGACGTGACGCAAGCAGGGCGTTTGCGGCCAGCAGGTCATGGAGGAGAGCCCGGTTGCGCTCGTCGGAAATGTTCGCGGCGGAAACGTTGCAGCCGAGGTCACCCGATGGATGGCATGCCAGCCAGTCAAAGGCGAGGCTGAGCATGTGCCGGTCGAGCGCTGCGACACGACCGGCCGCCTCCAGGTGGCCGATGAACTCGCTAGCCGCCAGGATCCCGCCGTCCGGCCCCACGAGCCGTCCCAGGCACTCCGAGTAAAGGACCTGTCCGACATCCGCGATGGAGTTGACGTGCTGAAGCGAAAACCCGACCCGACCGTCTTTTGCCGCCTGATCGAAAACGTCAAGAACGCGATTGTACATCCGGGATTCCTGAGATTGGCCCGCAAGGAAGGCGTGCAGCCGGCCGTCGCGAAAGGCGCCGGGCCGGCCGAACCGTCATTGCACCGGCTCGACTTCGGGGTCGTCGAGGTCGGACGACAGCGGTGGGAGCGTGTCGCGGATTTCGTCGATCTTGCCGACGGCCGGCCCGACGCCGAGAATATCCTTGGCTTGGAAAACCATGTCGTCGGTGACGACACCGTCCTTGGTGAAGCCGGCAAGCGCCTCGCGAAGCGCTTCGTCGCTGAGGGCTGGATCCGCCGGTATGGCGCCGACGCCGTTCTCGGCTTCGAATTCTGCATAGGCGATCGCATAGGCCGAAACGGCCGCCATCTTCGGGTCGTTCGAATTGAGATAGGCGTGATAGTTACGGTTGAGCGAACGGAAGCCGGGCGTGACGCCCGGGGCCGCGACGGGATCGAGCAGAGGATCCGAGACGACCGGCGTGGATTTTACAACCTTTTCTGCCTTTGTCGGCCTCGATACCTTCGCGTTGCTGCCGGACTTCTGCGACCTGTGGTGCGACTGCCCGTCGGTATCGTCGGTTGCCTTTTTGCCAGCGCGTCCGTCGTCCGATCGACCGGTGCCGGAACGGCTTTCGTGGCTGCTGCCATGCCCGCCGCCGTTGCCGCCGCCATGGTCGCTGCCGCCACCCCCACCACCGCCGTTGCCGCCCTTGGCGTAGGCCGCTTCGACGAGCCAGGCGGTGCCGCCGCAGAGCGGTGCTACGGCCAGCGTGAGCGTCAGCATGCTCCGGGCGACGATGTTCTTGATAGCCATCAGGTTCTCCATTGCTTCGGCATGAGTCGGTCTTCAAGAAAGAAGGCGGCCCGCTTGATTTGGCGAAGATATCGCCGGGGCCGAAGCGGTGCCATCGGCCCCCGACCATTGCCGTAGCGTCTAGGACTTAGGTCCGAGGGACGGACCTCAAAGGTCTGGGGGCATGGGCGGCCGCGGCGACATGGTTGACCATCGATCGGGAGTGGCTAGGTTGGCGCAGCCTTGCTACAATCGTCGTGCCGCGTGCCGGCGGCCCGATCCGAGAGACCTGGTGCAACTCAGTCAACTCATCACCCGCTGGAATTCTCACTCTCTCGCAACACAGTTCCTGGTCATCGGGGGAGTGGTCGCCGCTGGCGCGATGCTCTTGGTCGGCGCTTTCGTTTCCAATCGCATCGAGGATGCGGTGACGCGGAACTCCGCCGCGACGACGGCACTCTATGTCGACAGTGTGATTGCGCCGCTTTTGCCCGACATGCAGAGAAACGAGGTGCTTGACGAGACAGTGGCACGCGCGCTGGACGAGACGCTCGGCCAGGGAGCTCTTGGAGACCGGTTGCTGTCGTTCCGGCTCTGGCGGGCGGACGGCACCGTGCTGTACGCAAGTGACCCGAGCGCAACCGGCACGAACACCGGGCTTGGCGATGAGTTGCGGATGGCGTTTTCCGGGAAGATGGTCGCCCGTTTCGACCCGGATGGAGAGCCCGGGCAGGGGCGAGCGGGCGTCCCGGCGCTTGCGATCTATAATCCGGTGCTGCAGCCCTGGTCGGGGCAGGTGGTCGCCGTTTCCGAGTTTCACGAAGTCGCCAACGACTTCGAGCAGAGCCTGAACCGGGCCCGCCTTCATACCTGGCTGGCTGTCGGGGCGTTCACGCTTGCCTTCTTCGTCATGCTGTCGGCCATCGTGCTGCGCGGAAGCAGGACGATCGAGAGCCAGCGGCATGCGCTCAAGCAGCGAGTCGACGAGCTTTCAACACTGCTTGCGCAAAACGAGACATTGCGCGGTCGCCTGCAGCGGGCATCCCAGCGCGCGACCGCGCTGAACGAGGGCTATCTCAGGCGGATCGGTGCCGACCTGCACGACGGCCCCGCCCGGCTTGTCGCCTATGCCGCCCTGCGGCTCGACAGTGAAGCCTTCAAGAGCAGCAGGATACCGGTCGCAACGCGCGAGCACGAGATCGGGGCGATCAAGGCGAGCCTGGACGAGGCGATGCAGGACATCAGGACGATCTGTGGCGGGCTGGTGCTGCCGCAGATCGAGGCGGCCGGGCTATCGGAAATTCTTCAGCGCGCCGTCAAGGCGCACAGGCAACGGACGGGATCGGAGGTCGAACTCTCCCTGAGCAATCCGCCCGACCGCCTGTCACAGGCAGCAAAGATCTGTATTTTCCGGTTCGTCCAGGAAACGCTCAACAACGGCTTCCGCCATGCCGGTGGCGTCGGCCAGCGGGTCGCGCAGTGGGCGGACGGCGATTGCGTCACGATCGAGGTTGCCGACGCAGGACCCGGATTCGATCCGGAAAAGGTTCAGCCCGCAAGCCTTGGCCTTGCGGGCCTCAGGGAACGGATCGAGAGTCTTGGTGGAACGTTCGAACTTGTTGTCGGCGCGCACGGAACCACCGTCCGCATGACGACCAGCATCAGGGAGATTTGACGGTCATGGTCGCAGGGATACGCGTTGCCGTCGTTGACGATCATCCGTTGTTTCGGGAGGGCGTGACGCGCAGTCTCTCGGAGATCGAAGGGTTCGAGATCGTCGCGGAGGGCAGTTCGAACGACGATGCGGTCAGGATCGCCAGGACGCTCGAGCCGGACGTGATGCTCCTGGATATTTCGATGCCCGGAGGCGGGCTTGAGGCCATACCGGCGATCCTCGAGATCCGCCCGTCGCAAAAGATCATCATGCTCACCGTTTCCGAAGACGGTGACGACGTAACACGCGCCCTCGATCGCGGCGCCACCGGCTATGTGCTCAAGGGGGTCGGCGCGAGCGCGCTTGCCGAGGTCATCCGCACCGTGGCTTCCGGCGAGCGTTACGTGGCGCCCGCCCTGTCCGCCAAGCTTCTTTCCAGCCGGACGGCCCCGGCCGCGTCAGACAAATCCAGTCTCGTTGCCAATCTGACACCGCGTGAGAAGGAGGTTCTGCAACTGGTGGCCGCGGGCATGAGCAACAAGCACGTCGCAATCGAGCTCGACCTGCAGGAAAAGACCGTCAAGCATCACATGACGCAGATCATGACGAAACTCGGCGTTGCCAATCGCACCGAGGCGGCGATGGTGCTGCGCGATTCACGCGAAGCGCAGCCGCCACGGACGCATATCTAATGTGCAAACGACTGCAGGCGGCGTTTGTCGGCCGTGGTCGCGCGTCGATTGATGATGGTGCGGCCGCGACCATCCTTCATGATGTAGCGCCCGCTTTCGATCACTTCCGTGATGCCGCCCCTGCGACCGGCGCCTTCGTCTGTCGGCTCTTCGCTGGAACGCGAGGCCTTGGCGTTGTTGCCGCCGGAACCGCTGCCGCTCGAGCCACTGTTCCCGTTTCCTCCACTGTTTCCGCTATTCCCGCTGTTGCCCCCGTTTCCGCCCCCGTTTCCGCCATTGCCGTTTCCCCCGCCGCTATTCCCGTTCTTGGCAAGGGCCGTCGCCTGGGCGATCGCGACGCCATTGGCGGTGACGCTGAGTTCATAGGGCACGCTGGTGGCCAATAGGAAAGCAGCGGCCGCGAGGGCTGCGGCAAATGGCGTTCGGGGCATCACGATGTTCAAACCTCTGGCGGTCCCTTCCGTGCGCCGTCAGGACGCGGCCTGTCGCCGATCGGGCGCGCACGTCTCGACTTTGCCCACGGCCGACAGGGCCAGTCAACGTGCGTCTGCGATCATGGCGGCGCTGCCAGACCTTTTCGCTTGCGCCGCCGGACGTTCGTCGGGGCGCTATCGGACCAAGGTCCCTGCTGCCGTTTACGGGCAGCGGGGCGACATTTTACCGTGTGCCGAATTGTATCGTTTCATTCGGCCATATTCTCGACACCGAGATTGTTGACCAGTCGCCGCAGGCTGGGAACACCCGGCGCTCATCGAGCGCCCGCCGCTGCGTCTTGTTCGGGACACAGCGGCGGGCGTTTGCGCCTTTTGAAAGATCACTCGCTTGTCGCACGACACATCGCCCGGGCACGTCAAGAAACGCATCGTGCTGCATTTTCCCGGTTTCGAGCCACTGGATGCGACTAAACATCAGGCCCGCTACCAGCGATCTGCGCTCAAGACGGCCAGACTTCAGGATTTCGCCGTGAAGGTCGGTCCGGTGCAGACAGAAGGGAGCAGCCGCTACTTCGACGTCGACAGTGAGGGCCCGGACTGGCAGACGAACAGCCGGGTCTACATTTTCGATCATGACGATCTCGTCAAACACCTGAGCAACAGGCCGACGCTGATCAGAATGGCGGGTGGGTTTCGCAGTGCCGCCCGGGTGATATGGGAGGGCGGGGCGCTCGGCTATTTCCGTCACGCCTGGCGTTTTGGCCTGTTCTTCGTCTTTCCGTTCCTGCTCGTGGCGATCGGGCTGGCCCTGAGTGTGGCGCTCGGCACCGCGCCCTATTGGCTGGCGATGGAATCATGGCTGCTGCTCGTCAGCGGGATGCTTGCCTATCTTGCCTTCTTCAAGTTCTTCCTTCCCTGGTCGGAGCGATGGCATACGCTTCATCTCTTTGACGACTGGGAATTGGCCGTCGCCGTTGCCTCGATGGAAAAACCCTATTTCAAGCAATGGGTTGAGGATCGCCTGGCATCCGTGCGGGCAGCGATGAGCGAGCCGGCGGACGAGTATGTCATCAGCTCTCACAGCATGGGCTCGAGCATCGCTGCACAAGTCGTCGGCGCGCTGGTGGAGCGGGAAGCAAATCTGTTTGAGGGCAAGCGCGTCGTCTTTGTCACGCTTGGCGGGGCGATCCTGCAATGCGCGCTGCTGCGCTGCGCCGATGTGCTGAGGGCCCGCGTCGGCGCGATCGCTCGGGTCCGGGACATTTTCTGGTTCGACGTCCAGTGCCTGACCGACGCGATCAATTTCTACAGGTGCCAGGTTGTCGCTTTGACCGGACATCACAATGCGCCACAGCCACCGATCGTCTTCATCCGGGTCAAGCACATGCTTTCCCCGGATCGCTACCGCCGGATCAAGCGCGACTTCCTCCGGGTTCATCGTCAATATGTGCTGGATGCGGATGTGCGTGCGCCGTTTGATTTTACGATGATGACGGCGGGGCCGCTGCCGGCGGCGTCGTTTGCCGATCCCGCTTGAGGACATCCGACCTGCTCAGCCCGGATTGAAGCCGGGCTGATGTTGCCGTAGCGACGGATCCTCAGGTCAGGGCTTCCGCAAGGAGAGCCCGCTTTCCCGGTCGAAGAGATGCAGGCTTTCCGGCTCGATGGCGAAGGCAACGACGTCGCCGGGTTTCGGGCAAGCACTGGCCTTGACCAGCGCACCGATTTCCTTGTCGGCATAAAGGAAGGTCACGAGCGCGTCATTGCCATGGAATTCGACGAGGTCGGCGGTGCCGGAAATGTGGTTGACGCCTTCTGCGGCGATCTTCAGATCGGCCGGACGAATGCCGAGCACCACGTGCTGGCTATGGCGGAGCGCGAACGTGTCGTCCGGGACAGCGAAGTTGCCGCCGGCGCTGCGCAGCAGCCATCCGCCTTCGGTCTTTTCGACGATGGCATCGATGACGTTCATGTTCGGCGTGCCGATGAAGCCGGCAACAAAAAGCGTGCGCGGCCGCTCGTAGATCTCGGCGGGCGTACCGACCTGCTCGATCGCGCCGCCTTTCATCAGGACAATCCTGTCTGCAAGCGTCATTGCCTCCAACTGGTCGTGGGTCACGTAGATCGTCGTTGTCTTCAGCTTCTGGTGCAGTCGGGCGATTTCGACCCGCATGTGGTTCCTGAGTTTCGCATCCAGATTGGAGAGCGGTTCGTCGAACAGGAAGACGCGCGGCGTCTTGATCATGGCGCGGGCGATCGCGACACGCTGCTGCTGTCCGCCGGACAGTTCGGTCGGCTTGCGGGCAAGATAGGGCTCAAGCCCGAGCGTCGCTGCGACGGCTTGTATGCGCGCGCCGATCTCCGCCTTGGGAACCTTCATGCGCTTCAGGCCGAAGGCGATGTTGTCGTAGATCGTCATGTGCGGATAGAGCGCGTAGTTCTGGAAGACCATCGCGACGCCGCGATCCCGGGGTGGCAGGTCGTTGACCGCCAGACCGCCGATCGAGACGGTGCCGCCGGAGATGTCCTCAAGCCCGGCGATCATGCGCAGAAGCGTTGACTTGCCGCAGCCCGACGGCCCCAGAAACACGATGAACTCGTGATCGGCGACATCGAGGTTGAAATCGCTGATGACGTTGACGGCGCCGTATTGCTTGTCGACGCTGGAGCAGACGATGTTTGCCATGGCTCAATCCTTTCCGCTGTCCATGAGGATCTGCAGCTTGATGTCGGTCGGCCGGGCCGAGGCGGCTCGCTCGAACGCCTTTACGCTGTCTGCAAACCGGAAGGTTTCGGTGATCAGCGGCTTCAGGTCGACCTTGCCGGACGCGATCAGTTGCAAGGCGCGGTCGAAGATGTTGGCGTAACGAAACACCGTCTCGATGCGGACTTCCCTGGAGATCGCGCCCGGCACGTCGAACTGCACGACCTCGACCGGCAGCCCGACCAGCACGACGGCGCCGCCCGGACGGACCAGGTCGAAGATGCCCGCAAAGGCCTTGGCGCTGCCGCTGGCCTCGAAGACGATATCGGCACCCCATCTGCCGGTTTCTTCGGCGATGACATCGGCAAAGGCGCGCTCGGCGATGTTGATCGGGATGATGCCCGGATACTGGGCGGCGATCGCCAGTTTCTCGGCGCTGAAATCGGAGATGAAGACGCGGCTGCAGCCGCCGGCAAGGGCCGCCAGCGCCACCATGATGCCGATCGGCCCGCAGCCGATGACGGCGGCGACGTCGCCCGGCGCGATCCGGGCGCGGGCGGCCGCCTGCATGCCGATGGCGAAGGGCTCGACCATGGCGCCTTCGGCAAAGGAGACGGTGTCTGGCAGCTTGTAGGTGAAGGCGGCCGGGTGGACGGTAAAGGGCGTCAGCACGCCATGAACCGGCGGTGTCGCCCAGAAGCGCACCTTGGGATCGACATTGTAGATGCCGAGCTTGGAGGCGCGGGACGAAAGGTCCGGAACGCCCGGTTCCATGCAGACGCGGTCACCGACTTGAAGCGTTTCGACGTTGCTGCCGACCGCGACGACGGTGCCCGCGGCCTCATGCCCAAGCACCATCGGCTCGCGCACCACATAGGGGCCGATGGCGCCATGGGTGTAGTAGTGCACGTCGCTGCCGCAGACGCCGACCGTGTGAATGGCGATCTTGACGTCATCGGGACCGAGTTCCAGCGGGAGATCGATCTCCCGGAGCGCGAGCTTGCCTTTTTGCTCGAGGACCAATGCTTGCATGAGAGTATTTCCCTGTTTCTACTGTGTCTTGCGTTTGAAGGCGCTGTTGAGCATGCCGCTTAAGACCCCGATGAAGAGCAGCGGCGGAATGGAGAGCAGCACCACGGAGGCGTTGAGGATGCCCCAGGGCACGTCGCGGCCGAGTTGGGTCAGTTCCGAGGCGACGATCGGCAGCGTCTTGGCGTCGGACGTCGTCAGCATCAGCGCGATCAGGAATTCGTTCCAGACGAGCACGAAGGCAAAGGCGACGGCGCCGATCAGGGATCGAAGGGCAATCGGCAGCGCGATCAGGAAGAAGATCGCGTAAGGGCCGTAGCCGTCGACGCGGGCCGCTTCCTCGACTTCCTTCGGCACCCGGGCGAACGCCGGGACGCTCAGCCAGATGATGGTTGCAAGCGTCAGCAGAGAATAGGTGACGATCATCGACAGGCGGGTGTCGTAAAGCCCGAAGTCGAGCCAGATCACCATCAGCGGAATGGCGATCGCGACCGGCGGCAGGAAGCGCAGCGACAGCACGAAGAACTGAATGTCGCGAGACCATCGATTGGGATAGCGCGCAATCGCATAGGCCGCCGGCAGGCCGAGCACGGCACCGATCAGCACTGCAGCACCCGAGATCAGCAGCGAATTGACAAGGCCGGCAAAGACGCTTTCCCGGCCGAGCACATAGGCGAAGTTGTCGAGCGTCGGCTCGAAGAGGAAGAGCGGTGTCGGGGTGACGATGTCGACCCGGTTCTTGAAGGCGTTGAGCGTGGTCCAGACCATCGGGAAGACGGCGGAGAAGGCAGCAAGGCCAAGGATCAGCCGGCCAATGAGGCGGCCAAGGGTGTGAGCGGTCATCACTGAACCCTCTTCCAGATGAAGGTGAAGGCGATCGAGGTGGCGATCATCATCAGAACGGCCATGCTGGACGCGTAAGAGATGCGGCCGGATTCGATGAAGCCTTGCGAAAAGGCGTACATGTCGAGTGTTTCGGTCGCGATGCCGGGGCCGCCGCGGGTCATGACGTAGATCAGGTCAAAGGCGCGCAGCGACTCGATCATCTTGACGAAGGCGAGCGAGATCAGCGGTGCCTTCAGCATCGGCAGCGCGATGAAGGCATAGATCTCCCACGTGCGCGCATGGTCGAGCCTTGCCGCTTCGAAGGGCTGCGGCGGCAGCGTTTCCAGAAGCTTCGAGACGATGACGGCGAAGAACAGGCCCCATTGCCACACGTCCACCAGCGCAACGGTCGCAAGGGCCGTCGCCGGATTGGAAAGCAGGTCGAGCGGCTCACCGGTGATCGCCTTATAGGGGTAGGTGGCGATGCCGTAGAGCGGGTGAAAGGCGAACTTCCAGACGAAGGCGGCAGAAACGCGCGGCAGGATGACCGGCACGAGGAACAGCAACGCCAGCAGGTTGCGCGTGCGCGGCGATACGCATTCGAACAGCAGAATGCCGAGGCCGACGGCGATGACGAGCGTCATGCCGACCGTGACCGCCTCCCAGGTCAGCGAGACGCCGATGGCGTTGATAAAACGGCGATCCGAGAACAGGTCGATGTAGTTGGCGAAGCCGATGAGGCTGCCGTCCGGACGGCTGAGCTCCCGGTTCTGGAAAGAGATGTAGATCGCATAGGCCGTCGGCACGAGGGCGAGAACGGCGAGGATCCCCATCGCCGGGGTGAGGAACACCGCCGGCAGGCTGTTTTTTTGGCTCATGTCATGACGTCCTGCGGCTTCAAGCGCCGATGGTGCGGCGGTCCACCGGCGCGGCTTTTTGCCGGCCGATGGACACTCGGGAGGAACGGCGTTACTGGCCGCGGGCAATCAGGTCCTTGGCGAAGCCGTCGAGTTCGTCGAGGCCTTCCTTGATATCGCTGCGGGTGCCGGTGATCAGTTCTTCCAGGATGATGCCCCAGCGGTCGCCGAGATCGGGCCATTGCGGGCTCTGCCAGAAGTTGACGGCGGTAACCTTGCCGGTGTCGGCGAGCGCCTGGCCGAGATCGGGACCGTAGAGCTCGGCGAATTTCGGGCTGGTCATGATGCTGGTGCGGTTGAGCTCGCTGAATTGGCCGGCGTCGAGCCTGCGCGCCTCGTTTTCCTTCGAGGTCGCCCAGGCGACGAAGAGGCCGGCGCAGGCCTTGGAAGCCTCGTCCTTGTTGGCCTTCATGCCGATCGCCAGGCCATGGCCGTAGCCGCCGCCCGTCAGCGGTGCGGGCGGCGGCAGGTAGCCGACCTTGCCGGCGACCTTGGAGGATTTCGGATCGATCGCCATGCCGACGAGCGGGGTGGATTCGATCAGCATCGCCACCTGGCCGGAGGTGAAGGCGCCGACCGCCTCGTCCCAGCCTCCGGTCTGGCTGCCCGGAGCCGAATACTTGAAGAGCTCGAGATAGGTCTCGGTCGCCTTGATCGCCTGCTTGCCATCAAAGACCGGCGTCTTGCCGTCGAACCAGTTGCCGCCGAACCCCTTGAAGAAGGGCATCCAGCGCCAGACATTGGCGCCCGAGCCGCGCTGGCCGCGCAAGGCCGTACCGTAGATGCCCTGGTCGGGCTGGTTCAGCTTCTTGACGGCGGCGACATACTCGTCGAGCGTTTTCGGCGGCGCGATGCCGGCCGCTTCCAGCAGGTCCTTGCGGTAGACCATCAGGTCGCCGCCGCCGGTGATCGGCGCAAACCAGACCTTGCCGTCATAGGTCGCGACCTTCTGGCGGCCTGGGTCGAAGTCGGCATAGTCGTACTCTGCCGGATAATAATCCATCAGCGGTGCGACCCAGCCCGCCGACGCGAACAGCGCCACATTGGCCTCGTCGATGTAGTAGACGTTGTACTTGCCGATGGTCGAGGCGTCGGCCTTGGTCTTGGCGCGCCGATCGTTTTCATTGAGATAGTCGATCTCGAAGGATGCACCGCCCGAGAGCTTTTCGAATTCGGACTTGTAGTCCTCAAGCAGCGTCAGGCCGTCGCGTGGCTGAGCCAGCACCTTGATCGTGCCCGAGCATTCGGCCGCGACCGCGAGCGTCGTCAATCCGCTGGAAAAAAGGCATGCGAAGGCAAGGCTCGAAACGAGCGTTTTGGCTTTAGTCATTGTGAAAGACCTCCCCAGGTCTGCGATGCGCGCCGGATACTCCTCAGATCCAGCGCTTTCCTCATAGCGAACCGTTTCGCTGCGTCTGATGATAGGCCCTACGCGGCGCCGAACTAGCGTGCCAGATGCGGCCGATCTATACTTTCATGCGGAAAAGGACGCTCAACGCATCATTTGCAGCGCAGCAAATGCAAGGATTCATCGTTGACGTCCGGCGTGGCGCCTTAAGAGCGGGAGGTCCGGCGTTGGCTGGTCAGCCGCCGATAGGCCGATGGCGTCATCTTGTGCTGGCGCAGGAAGGTGCGGTTGAAGTTGGAGATGTTGAGGTAACCGACTTCGAAGCAGATGTCGGTGATCGGCATGTCGGTTTCGGCAAGCAGCTTGCAGGCCTGCCAGATGCGCAGCTTGTTGACGTGGTCGGTGAAGGTGTTGCCGGTGTTCTTCTTGAAGAACCGCGAAAACGCCGTCTCGCTCATGCCGGCCTCTCTGGCGAGGTCGGCCAGATGGATGTCGCTCGCGATGTTCTCGTAGATGAAGGCGAGCGCCTGGCGCAGCACGTCGAGGGATTGCTGGTCGAGCTCCGGCGCGAACTCCGGTGAGGAGAGCCGATCGTATTCGTTGGTGTTGACGAGCAGGTCGAGCAGCTGGATGAACAGTGAGAGACGCGAAAGACCTTTCAATGCGCCCATCTGTTCGATCAGCTCGGCCCCCTTTGCCCGGCTCTCTCCATGAAACACAAGGCCGCGTTCGGCGCGGGCGAAGAAGGCATCGAGTTCGGCGAATTCCGGCAGGGCGTCGGTAATCTCGCGCATGCGGTCCGGGTGGAACTGGATGACGATATCGCGCCCCTCGATGATCTCCCCGGGCTCGGTGACCGTCACCCAGTCATGCGGCAGGTTGCTGCCGATGACGGTGAGATATCCGGGGTCGAACCGGCCGATATGATCGCCGACGAAGGCGAGGCCCGAAGCCTTGCGGATGAGATGGATCTCGATTTCCGGATGGAAGTTCCAGACGTTGCGTTCCCAGGGATAGTTGTCGAGGCGCCATAGGAACGTCTCATCAACCCCGGTGACGATGTGCTCGAAGGTCGGCGGATTGGTCGCCAGCGAAGCCGGCTTCGTCGGCGCGCGCTTGGAGCCTCGCGCCGCGCTCATTGCCGGGTCTCTCCTGACGAGATATCGATCGCTGCCTCCCTTGTCGGCCTTTGCTCAGGCGCGCTCCGCCCAGGTTTTTGCCAATTCAACGAGCGTCTTTACGCTGCGTTCCATGTCCTGGCGGCTGACCCATTCGAGTGGCGAGTGGAAGGCGTGGCCGCCGGCAAACAGGTTGGCGGAGGGCAGGCCCATGAAGGAGAGGCGCGAACCGTCGGTGCCGCCGCGGATGCTGCCGCGCACCGGCTGCATGCCGGCCCGTCGGATCGCCTCGATGGCGTTTTCCACGATCTCGGGATGGCGGTCGAGAATGGCCTTCATGTTGCGATATTGCTGCTTCACCTCGAAGCTGTAGGTTGAGCCGGGATAGGCCGCCATCACGTCCTTGACGATCGCCTCGAGCATGGCCTCCTTCTTGGTGAGGCCCGCTTCGTCGAAATCGCGCACGATGAAGCCGAGCTGCGCCTTGTCCATCGAACCGGTCACGCCGGTCGGATGAACGAAGCCGTCGCGGCCCTCGGTGCCTTCAGGAGACACGTCTCTCGGAAGCCGGCTAATGATGTCGCCGGCGACCTTGATGGCGTTTTCCATCTTGTCCTTGGCAAAGCCGGGATGGATGGCGACGCCGTGAATGACGATCTCGACACCATCGGCCGAGAAGGTCTCGTCCTCGATATGTCCTGCAGTTTCGCCATCGACCGTGTAGCAGAATTGGGCCCCAAGCTTTTTCAGGTCGACCTTGGCGACGCCGCGGCCGATCTCCTCATCGGTGGTGAAGAGCAGCTTGATCGTGCCGTGTTTGATGTCTGGATTGTCGATGAGAACCTGCGCCGCCGTGACGATTTCAGCAAGGCCGGCCTTGTCGTCGGCACCCAGCAGCGTCGTGCCATCCGTGGTGACGATGTCATTGCCGATCTGGTCGTTCAGAACAGGGTGATCGCTGACGCGGATGACCTGCTGCGGATCGCCCTTCAGCTGGATATCGCCGCCCTGATAATTCGAGAGGATCTGCGGCTTGACGTCGGTTCCGGTGAAGTCGGGCGCCGTATCCATGTGCGAACACCAGCAGATGACCGGAACGGGCTTGTCCACATTCGAAGGAATGGTGGCGTAGACATAACCGTTTTCATCGAGGTGGGCATCCTCGAGCCCGATCGCCAGTAGCTCCTCGACGAGCACGCGACCGAGGTTCTTCTGCTTCTCCGTCGATGGCTGCGTCTTCGACCTCGGGTCGGCCTGGGTGTCGATGACGACGTAACGGAGGAAGCGGTCGAGAACGGTATCGGTCATGAGCGGGATCCAATGCTGGTGGCGTTGAACCGCTATACCCCCGCGTCACAATTCCTCAAACCGGATTCGGTTGTGGCGTATAGTGCGGGAACATCTTGGCTCAGCGGTCTTCGCGTGTATGCCAGATGCGCAGGATAAAGATCGTTGACTGCTTGATCTCATAGCGCATTTCATAGTGTCCAACGAGCAAGCGACGAACTTCTCTGGGCGCGAACTCGTCAATGCGTTCCCCAAGACGGGGTTGTTCGATCAGATGGGACGGGGCGGAGATTAAGGACCGCACCGTCCGTGCCGCCGCCGTCCTGTTGACGGGCGCCAGAAACTCGAAAAGGCGCCCCAAATCGGACGAGGCCTTTGGCGTCCACTTCAGCTCCATCATTGCGGAACGGGGAGCGGTGTGTCGCTTTCGAGACTGTCGGCCCAGGCCTGCATGGCCTGATGATCGATGACGTTTCCGGCATCGACGTCCGCAAGCGCCTCAAGCGTCAAACGGCGTCGTTCTTCTTCCTGGTCGACCCAGGCAGCAAGCGCCTGCTTGATGATCCAGCCGCGCGGTCGCTCCAGACGGGCCGCGAGCTGATCCACCTTTTCTGCCAGCGGCAACGGAACGTGCGCAGTCAGCACTTTCGTTTCCATGTGCATCTCCTTCAATCAGTATCAATCATAGTGATTAATTCTGACTAAGTCGATGATGTTCGGCGTTCGGCTCCATCTGTCGGGCGGCGGCACGAGATAAGTCGGAACGCTAGTAAGCCCCGCCCGACCGTCCCATGATTTCGGCATCGCCACTGCTACTCTTGAACTCCGCAGCCAGCTTGGAAGTCGCACCGACCAGCAGGCCGACGTCGTTGCCGACGGCGACAAAGGTGGCGCCGAGCTCGAGATAGCGCCGTGCGAGCGCCTGGTCCGAGGTGAGAATGCCGGCCGCATTGCCGTGCGACTGGATGCGAACGAGCGCCGCTTCCACGGCCTGTTGAACCTCGGGTGCGCCAGGTTTGCCGAGGTAACCCATATCGGCGGCAAGGTCGGCAGGGCCGATGAACACACCGTCGACGCCGTCGGTGGTGGCGATGTCGTCAAGGGCGGCAAGGCCGGCCCGGCTTTCGATCTGCACGAGCAGGCAGATCTCGTCATTGGCGGTCTGCAGATAATCCGGGATGCGGTTGAAGGCCGACGCCCGGGCAAGGGCAGCACCCACGCCGCGTACGCCGTGCGGCGGGTAGCGCACGGCGCGCACCAGGGCGCGGGCCTGTTCGGCGCTCTCGACCATCGGCACCAGCAGCGTCTGCGCGCCGATATCGAGGATCTGCTTGATCATCCAGGTTTCGCCGATCGGCGGACGGACGATCGCGTGGCTTGGCGAAGCCGAGAGCGCCTGAAGCTGGGCCGCCAGCAACGGCACGTCGTTCGGCGCATGCTCGGCATCAAGCAGCAGCCAGTCGAAACCGGCACCGCCGCAGACTTCAGCGGTGTAGGGATTGGCAAGCGCCAGCCAGAGACCGATCTGTGGGCGCTTTTCGGCAAGCGCCTGTTTGAACTGGTTGCGGGGAGCGGGCATGGTCGTTCCTATTCGAAGTAGCAGCTGACGGTGCCGGACGGACCGAAGTCGGCGACGATCGTGTCGCCATGGCGGGCCTCGATCGGGCGGATAAAGGAACCGGCAAGCACGATCTGCCCGGCCTCGATGCGGTCCCCATAGAGCGACAGTCGATTGGCAAGCCAGGCGATGCCGCGGGCCGGATGATTGAGCACGCCGGCGCCAAGCCCGGTCTCCTCCACCTCGGCATTGCGCGAGACGATCGCGCCCATCCAGCGCATGTCGATCGCATCCGGCCGCATCTGCCGCCCGCCGAGAACGATGCCGGCATTGGCGGCGTTGTCGGAGATGGTGTCTACGATGGTGCGGGCTTTCTTGGTCTCGGGATCGACGCGCAGGATGCGGGTGTCGAGGATTTCGAGCGCGGGGGTCACATAGTCCGTTGCGTTCAGAACGTCGAAGACGGTGACGTTGGGACCTGAAAGCGGCGCCTTCATCACGAAGGCGACCTCGGCCTCGATGCGCGGCTGGATGAAACGGTTGCCCGGAATGCGCGCGCCGTCTTCAAAAAGCATGTCGTCGAAGAGCACGCCGGAATCCGGGATGTCGATGTTGAGCGCATATTGCATCGCCTTGGAGGTCAGCCCGATCTTCCAGCCGATCACCCGGCGTCCGCCGGCGATCTTCTTTTTCACCCAGGCGGCCTGTACCGCATAGGCGTCGTCCATGGTCATGTCGGGGTGTTTGAGCGACAAGAGGCCGGTCTGGATGCGCTCGCGTTCGGCGGTGTCGAGGGCGGCGGCGGCCGCCTCGATCTGGGATTGTTCGAGCATGGCTCAGGCCTCGTCGGCAATGGGGTTGATGAGTGTGCCGATGCCTTCGGCCTCGACCTCGACGATATCGCCGGGCTTCAGCCAGATCGGCGGATCGAAACGGGCGCCGGCGCCGGTCGGCGTGCCGGTGACGATCACGTCGCCCGGAACCAGCGTGGTAAACGTCGAGACGTAGTTGATGATCTTGCGGAAGGAAAAGATCATCCGGCTGGTCCGGTCCTGCTGGCGCACCTCGCCGTTGACCCGCGTTTCGAGCCTGATGTCCGCGAGTTGCGCTTCATCGGTGAAGGGCACCAGCCACGGACCGATCGAGCCGGTGCGGTCGAAGTTCTTGCCCTGGGTGACGTTGAACTTGGCGTGCCGCACCCAGTCGCGGATCGTGCCTTCGTTGCAGAGTGAAAGAGCCGCGATATGGTCGAGCGCGCTCGCCTCAGGGATGCGGCGGCCGCCCTTGCCGATGACGATGACGATCTCGCCCTCGTAATCGAGCTGCGGGCTTTCCGGCGGGCGGATCAGCGGCTGACGGTGACCGGTAAAAGAGCGCGGAAAGCGGATGAACAGCGACGGGTTGGCGGGCGCCGCCTGGCCGTCCTTGTATTCTTCGTTGCGGTCGGGGAAGTTGACGCCGACGCAGATGATCTTTTCCGGTGCCGGCACCGGGACCTCGTAGCGGATGTCCTCCAGCGAGAAGTCGGGCGACATTCCGGCCGCCTCGTCGGCAAGCCTGCCAAGGGCGCCGGCCTCGATCACTTCGCGCAGCGTCGGGAACGTCGATCCGTAGCGTTTTGAAAGGTCGATCAGGCCATCGCCGGAAACGAGGCCGTATCCTTGCTTATTTCCGGCCGAGAAGGTGACAAAACGGGGAGGGGTCATTGGGGAGCCTTCGCTTTCTCGATGCGCCCGCCGAGACCGGCGGCGACTTCGACGATCACGTCGAACGCCGTCTCGGCATCAGCCTCTGTCATGTCGAACTGGCCCGCCTGGAAGCGGATCGCAACGCGACCGTCGACGCGGGTCTGGGTGAGATAGATGCGGCCGTCATCGTTGATCGCGTTGACGAGCGCGATGGTGTGGGCGTCCGGATCCCCGTCACTCAGATGGCGGAACGAAAACAGCGACAGCATAGGCTCTGTGACGATCTCGAAATCCTTGTGACCGCTGAGGCGCTCCGCCAGCCGCTCCGACCAGCGCACGTGGTTACGGATCATCGTCTGCAGACCAATAAGGCCGTGGAAGCGCAACAGGAACCAGAGTTTGAGCGCCCGGAAGCGTCGCCCGAGCGGGATCGTCCATTCGGAATAGTTGATGATGCCGTCGCGACCGTGGGTCTTCAGGTATTCCGGCTGGATCGCCAGCGTCTTCACCAGATCGTCCGGGCTGCGGATGAAATGTGCCGAGCAGTCGAATTGTGCGCCGAGCCACTTGTGCGGATTGAAGACCACGGAATCCGCATTCTCGACGCCGGTCCAAAGCGCACGGAACTCTTCACAGATCATCGCGGCCCCGGCCCAGGCGGCGTCGACATGGACGTAGAGACCGTGCGCGTGGGCTACCCGCACCACCTCGGCGATGTCGTCGCAGGCGCCCGTGCTCGTGCCGCCAGTGCAAGCAATCACGCCGGCCGGCAACAGGCCAGCCGCCTTGTCTTTGAGGATGGCGGCTTCCAGTGCGCCGGTATCCATCGCGCGTCGCGGACCCTTGGCCGGAATGCGAACAAGGTTCTCCTCGCCGATGCCCGAGACCCAGATCGCCCGGTCGATCGACGTGTGCACCTGGTCGGAAGAATAGATGCGCAGTTGCTGCTGGCCGGAAAGACCCTTCTTGTTGCCCTGCCAGCCGAGCGCCTTCTCGCGCATGACCAGCACGGCCGACAGCGTCGCCGAGGATGCGGAATCCTGGATGACGCCGGAGAAGCCCTCCGGCAGGCCGATCGCCTGTCGCAGCCAGTCGATGACCTTGGTTTCAAGCTCGGTCGCTGCCGGCGAAGTCTGCCAGAGCATGCATTGCGCCGCCATGGCAGTGACGAGATACTCGGCGACGACGGAAACCGGCGCCGCATTCGCCGGGAAATAGGCGAAGAAACGGGGATGCTGCCAATGGGTCATGCCCGGCAGGATGATCTTCTCGAAGTCCTCGAAGATCGCCTGCATGTCCTCGCCCGTTTGCGGCGGCCGCGACGGTATCTGGGCGGCAATCGCGCCCGGTGCCGTTTGCGCTCGCACCGGCCGGTCGCGCAGCGACGCCCGATAGTCGGCGCCCCATTGCGCTGCCTTCAGCGACCACTCGCCGAAACTTTTCTCATCCATCTGCGTCCTCCCGTCTTATCTCTGGCTCTATCCGCCCCTTCTCTCCAAGTCGTCAAGGCGCGACGATCGGTTGAGCCTTCAGGATCGAGTCTCGGATTTCGGCGCCGGCAAAGACGCTGCCTTCCTCGAACCAGGATTTCGGCGCCGGCGCGCCCCAGAGCGTCTGGCGCTGCGGGTCCTTCAGGTCCCATTTGATCGGTTCGAGATCCGGATCGATGGTCTGGTAGTCGGAGCAGTAGATCTCGATGCGGTGGCCATCCGGATCGCGCACGTAGAGGAAGAAGGCGTTGGAGATGCCGTGGCGGCCGGGGCCGCGCTCGATATTGGTAAGCCAGCCGGAGGTCGACATCAGGTCCAGGAGGTCGATGATGTTGAGCGGCGTCGGCACCCAGAAGGCGGTGTGGTGCAGGCGCGGACCGCGGCCGTTGGTAAAGGCGATGTCGTGCACGCCGCCCTTACGGTGGGTCCAGGCGGCCCAGAGCCGTCCGGTTTCCTCGTCGGCGGTGTATTCCGTTACCCGGAAGCCGATCTCGTTGTAGAAGGCGACGGCCTCATCGACATTGGGCGAGAAGCAGTTGAAGTGGTCGATGCGCAGCGGCTTCACGCCGCGGTAGAGCGCGTACTTCTGGTGGATCGGCGGCAGGCGGTCCATCTTCGAATAGAATTCGAGCGGGATGCCCTGCGGATCACGGGTGCGGAAGGTGCGTGACTGGTAGGGGCGCTCGATCCACTCAACCGGCAATTCCTTGGCCTTGAAGAAATGCGCCGCCTTTTCGAGGTCCTCGTCGCCAAAAACCTTGAAACCGAGGTCGCGGGCTTCCGCGCTCGCCGCCTTCTTCAGGATGATGCAGTGATGGCCACGTTCCTCCATGGCGCGGAGGTAGATCGTGTCCGCCGTCTCGTCGGTGACCTGCAGGCCGAGCACGTCGACATAGAAGGCGCGCGATTTGGCAAGATCGGTGACGGCGAGTTCCACATGGCTCAGCCGCACGATGTTGAAGGGCGGATAGAGGTTCGGTTTCGGCAAGGGCATTGATGTCTCCTCCAGAAATTTCTGCCTGCGCGCTCAACCGCCGAGCTTGGCGATCGCATGCGCCGAGCTGGCAAAGGCGATGTTCTTGGTTTCCATGTAAAAATCGAACGACCAGTCGCCGCCGTCACGGCCGATGCCCGAGCTCTTCACCCCGCCGAAGGGGGTCGGCAGGTGGCGCACGTTCTCCGAATTCACCCAGATCATGCCTGCCTCGAGGTGATCGGTGAAACGGAATGCGCGGGTGACATCCGAGGTCCAGAGATAGCCGGTCAGGCCGTATTGCGTGTCGTTGGCAAGCAAAAGCGCGTCCGCCTCGTCCTTGAAGGGGATGGCGGTCAACACCGGTCCGAAGATCTCCTCCTGGGCGATGCGCATGCCGTTGTTGGCGCCGGTGAACAGCGTCGGGGTGACGTAGCAGCCACCGCCTGGCCCTGCGAACTTCTCGCCGCCGGCGGCAACAGTCGCCCCTTCCTCGCGGCCGATACGGATATAGTCGAGCACCTTCTTTTCATGCACCGGATGGATGAGCGGACCGACGACGGTTTCCGGGTCAAGCGGATGGCCGACCCTAATGCGCTTCGCCTTTTCGGCAACGAGCGTCGTGAAGCGATCGTGGATACTGTCCTCGACGAGCAGGCGTGAGGACGAGGTGCAGCGTTCGCCGTTCAGCGAATAGATCATGAAAACGGCGGCGTCGGCAGCGCGTTCGAGATCGGCGTCGGCAAAGACGATGACGGGGTTCTTGCCCCCGAGCTCGAAGTGAACGCGCTTCAGCGTATCGGCGCCCTGTTTCATGATCATCGAGCCGGTGCGGCTTTCGCCGACAAAGCCGATCGCCTTGATATCCGGGTGTTCGGTGAGCGCCCGGCCGGCATCCTCACCGAACCCGTTGACAAGGTTCCACACGCCTTTCGGCAGGCCTGCTTCCTCGGCAATCTCGACCAGCAACCGTGCGGTCAGCGGCGAGAACTCCGCCGGCTTGTGCACGACCGTGCAGCCGGCGGCAAGGGCCGGCGCGATCTTCCAGGTCGACAGCATGAACGGTGTGTTCCACGGCGTGATGATGCCGACCGGGCCGATCGGCACGCGTGTCGTCATGTTGATCTGGTTGCCGCCGCGCAACACCTTGCCGTCGCGCGCTTCCGGCGCCCGGTCGGCGAAGAAGCGGAAGTTCTCCGCACCGCGCAGCGCCGCCTTGGCCATGAATTTCAGCGACTGTCCGGTGTCCATGCACTCGACGAAGGCGATTTCCTCGGCGCGGGCGACGATTGCGTCGGCTATATTGTGCAGCAGCTTCTTGCGCGCCTCGCCCGGCATCGCGGCCCATTCGGCAAAAGCAGCCTTGGCGGCCTTTGCCGCCCGGTCGATATCGGTGGCCTTGCCGCGAGCGACCGTTGCAAGCGGCTTGAGGTCGACGGGCGAGATCGTCTCGAAGGTCTCGCCGTCGAGCGCCGGCACCGCCTTGCCGTTGATGTGGTTGAGCACGCCTTCGCTCTTGAAGCGGGCGAGGTAGCGTTCCGCCTTGGCGAGGTTTTCGTCGAGCTTGGACATGATGTTCTCCGATGCCGGCGCGAATTTTTTCGCGCGCTGCTGTCGTTGGGATGCGGCGACGGCTAGCCTTTGGTGGCGCGCAGCCGGGGGTGAATGGCGTTTTTCTTCCAGCTCAGCTCCGGATCGATCTCGCGGATTTCCAGGCTGAGGGCGAAATGCGGCGCCTCGAAAAGCGTCGCGAGTTCATCACTGACGGCCTTGAAGATGGCGTCGCCCGTGGCCTTCTTTTCGGCATCGCTACGGCCGCTACCGATGCGGAAGGACATGTCGATGAAGCCATTCTCAGGCAAAAGGTCGGCGACTGCGTAGTCCGCACTGCGGATCGTGCGCACCCTGACGGCGCCGAGTTCGAACAGGCCGGTGCCGAGAATGGTCGCGTGCACCGTGCGGCACAGCCTGGCAAAGTCGACGCGACCGTCGAGGTTGCCGGAGTATTCGATTGTCAGATGCGGCATCTTTCCTCCCGATGCGCTCTCATATATTTAACATGTTAAAGAAATTGTCTGCGGTGTCAAGCCGCTCGCGTTCCGCACCTGCGTCCGCCGATTGCAGAACGAAAGAAAATGTCGGATAGAACGCACATGAGCCGCGAGAAAACCCCAGATGACCTCGGTCACGACGCCCTTTTGCCGCACAACACGCGCCGGTCGCTGCCGATCGCGCTGCTGCGCGCCCGCGAAGCCGTCATGGCGCATTTTCGCCCGATGCTCGCCCGTCACGACATCACCGAGCAGCAATGGCGGGTGATCCGCATTCTCGCCGAGGCCGGCCGGGTCGATGCATCCGAAATGGCCGACAAGGCCTTCATCCTGGCACCGAGTCTCACGCGCATCATCCGTTCGCTCGAAGAGCGCGGCATGATCACCAAGCACAAGGATGCGGACGACGGGCGGCGGGTCCTGCTTGAAATCGCCCCCGAGGGCATGCGGGTGATCGCCGATGTCAGCCCGGAGAGCCGGGCGATCTACGAACAGCTTGAAACACGTTACGGCCGCGACCGCGTCGAAATCCTGCTCGATATGCTCGACGAACTCGCGACACTCAACGACTGACCGGTTCGGTCCCAAGCTCGTCATCTCAGGCCCACCTCTGCAGCAAGCGCCAGTGTCTCGTCGGCGTAGCGCAGCACCCGTTTGCGAGCGTCAGACAGCTCCGGTCGCTCGGCGAACCAGCCGACATAGGTGAGGCTGCGAAGCACGAGGAAAAGGGGCAGGCAGGTCAGGGCTTCGTCGCTGAGGTTGCGCCGGCTACGGTAACCGGAGATCAGGGCCGCCTCGATCACGTCGTAGGCCGGCTCGCGCCTGTTCTTCAAAAGTGCGGTTGCCAGATCGAACAGGCGGTAGCCGTAGCCGGCATCGTCGAAGTCGATGAGTTTGACCCTCATGTCGCCGGCCTTGTCCTCGACCAGCACGTTCTCGCGCACGAGATCGGCGTGAATCAACCCGAAATCCCGAGCCGGGGCCGGCAGGGAAGCGAGACCCTGCGAGAGATCGAGGCGCAGCTTTGACAACGCCGATGCCTGCGCTGCGGACAGGCCCTCGCAGTCCCAGAACCGGCCCCAGAGCGGGCGGTCTCCAATCAGGCCTTCTTCATCCCAGGCGGCGCGCCAGAAGCCTTCGGGTGGCGTCCAGCGATCGGCGAGATTGTGCATCTCGGCCATCGAGGCTCCGAGCGCCGAGAAAATCTCGACAAGCCGCTCGGGCGATTGGGCCAAGGGTTTCCCGCTTTCACCCAGCGACTCCCCGTCCACCCAGTCGATGACATCGGCATGCTGCGCGGCAAATGCGTGCCAGTGAGGCAGGGGAACGAGCAGCCGTCCGTCCCTCGAAGCGATCGGCTGCGGCACCGCAAGTCCACCCTCGGCGAGCGCCGCCATAAATTGCAGTTCCGAGCGCAGCGCTGCTTCACCGTGGTAGCCCGAGCGATGCAGCCGCAACGCCGCCGGGCGACCGTCGGCGAGGCGAACGCGGAACACAGCGTTTTCGCGGTATTTCAGCAGCTCCGGGCTTTGCTCGGCGACGCCCCAATGGACAAGCGCCTGGCGCGCCCGGTCGTCGAGCGCGTTTCGAAAGGTCTTGGGCAACTCCGCCGACATCGACCGCTCACAGGCCCGAGAGCACGTCGTCGAGCGCCGACAGCATCAGATCCGCATTGTCGCGGGTAAAGGGCATGGGCGGTCTGATCTTCGTCGTGCACTGGTGGATGCCGAGCTTGCCCATCAGCACGCCGCGCTCGCGCATGGCGTTGATCACCTTCGTCGCGAGCGTGCTCGCCGGCGTTTTTTCGGCGCGGTCGATAACAAGCTCGGCACCGAAGAACAGCCCGGTGCCCCTGATATTGCCGATCACCCCGTGCTTTTCCGCAAGTCGGGTGAGACCCGCCTTGGCGTAGGCGCCGATGTTGGCGGCGTTCTCGATCAGGTTCTCGTCTTCGATGACGTCGAGCACGGCCATGGCCGCCGCACAGGAGACCGGGTTGCCACCGAAGGTGTTGAAGTAGCGAAACGCCTTGCGGAAGGCGTTGAGCGTCTCGGCGCCCGCCACCACGCCGCCGATCGGGTGACCGTTGCCCATCGGCTTTCCGAGCGTGACGACATCAGGGACGATGCCCGCTTTCTGGTGTCCCCACATATGCCCGCCGGTACGGCCGAAACCCGGCTGGACCTCGTCGGCAATCACAAGACCGCCGGCCCTTCTGACGGCAGCGACCGCGCCGTCGAGAAAGCCCGTGGGCAGATCCGGAAAGCCCTCATTGGCAAAGAAGGGATCGATGATCAGCGCCGAAAAACCGTGCGGACTTTTTTCGAGCGAGGCGATCGCTTCCTCCACCTTGGCGGTAAACGCTGCTGCGAAAGCCGCACCCGGCTCGCCGCCGAGCGGCCGGTAGCTGTCGGGTGCAGGCACGTGGCGGACATGGCCGCCAAAGCCGCCGACCGGCGGCATGCGGGTCGAAAGCTGCGACACGGCCGCCGTGTTGCCGTGATAGGTATGGTCAGTGGCGATCACCCCGGTTTTGCCGGTCACGGCCTGCGCCATGCGCAGCGCGACGTCGTTCGCCTCGCTGCCGGTGCAGGTCAGGATTGCCGTGTCGAGGCTCTCGTCGAAGGTGGCGGTCAGCCGCTCGACATAATCGAGAATGCCTTCGTGCAGATAACGGGTGTGGGTGTTGAGCGTTGAGGCCTGCTGGGCGATCGCGTCGGTCACCCGCGGATGGCAATGGCCGACATGCGGCACATTGTTGTAGCAGTCGAGATAGCGGCGGCCATCGGCGTCATAGAGCCAGACGCCTTCGCCGCGCACCAGATGCACCGGCTCTTCGTAGAAGAGCGACATGTTGCGCCCGAGCAGCCGCTCGCGGCGCGCGATCAGGTCCCGGTTGTTCATCCCGCTATCCCCGTGCTGCCGTGAGGCCGGCGTCGAGCGCCGTCAGAATGCGGGTGACATCGGTTGCCGTGATGACCAGCGGCGGCGACAAAATGACGTTGGCGCCCGAAGTCCGCACCATGACACCGGCATCATAGGTCACGTCCTGGACCTTCTGGACGATATCCTTCGCTGCTGCTGATTTCTTCTCGCGGTCGGAAACGAGTTCGAGCGCGCACATCAGCCCCTTGCCGCGCACGTCGCCGATCAGCTCGTGCCGGGTCTTCAGCGCTTCGAGGCCAGCCATCAGTTCCTCGCCGCGTGCCTCGGCGTTTTCCGCCACGTTGTGCTTGCGCGTTTCCTTCAAGGTCGCGAGTGCTGCCGCGGCGCCGACCGGGTGGCCGGAATAGGTGTAGCCGTGACCGATCGATCCGGCCGCCGTCTTGTTGCTCTCGAAGGCTTGCGCGACCTTGTCGGCGATCATCACCGCGCCGAAGGGATAATAGCCATTGGTGATCGCCTTCGCCGTCGACATGAAATCGGGCTTCACGCCCCAAAGCCGCGAGCCGGTCCAGGCGCCGGTGCGGCCGAAGGCGGTGATCACCTCGTCGGCAATCAGCAGGATGCCGTGGCGGTCGCAGATCTCGCGCATCAAAGGCATGAAGGTCTCGTGAGGCACGATCACGCCGCCGGCGCCAAGCACCGGCTCCATGATTAAGGCCGCGATGGTGTCGGCCCCCTGGAAGGCGATCTCGTCCTCCAACAGGCGGGCAATCGACTTGGCAATCACCGCGCCGTCGGTCGTGTCGAACGGGTTGCGGTAGCTATAGGGCGCCGGCAGGTGGAAGACGCCCGGCAGCAGCGGCTCGTAGTTGCGACGGAAATTGGCGTTGCCGTTGACCGATGCGCCGCCGAAATGGGTGCCGTGATAACCCTTCTTCAGGGCGACAAACTTGGTGCGCTCCGGCTGGCCGTTGAGCTTGTGGTACTGGCGAGCGAGACGCAGGCAGGTCTCGACGGAATCCGAGCCACCGGAGGTGAAGAACGAGCGCGTCAGCCCGTCCTCGCGAAACCATTCGGCGAGCTCGTAGGAAAGCTCGATCAGCGGCGAGTTGGTGGTGCCTCGAAAGGTCGAATAGTAGGGCAGGTCGTCGAGCTGGAGGCGGATCGCCTCCTTCACCGGCTCGCAGGAATAGCCCAGATTGACGTTCCAGAGGCCGCCGACCGCATCGAGCACCTTCTTGCCGTGGATGTCGACGATCTCGACGCCCTCTCCGGCATTGATGATGCGCGGCGGCGTCGCCTGCATCTCGGCCGGATGGGCCATCGGATGCCAGAGATGGCGGGCGTTGTTCTCGATGAGGAAGTTGGTTTCGCGCATGGTCATGCTCCTGTCCGTTCGAGGCCGAGCATCCGAAGCGCTCTGGCGTAACTTTCTGCGGGTCGGGTGACGTCGAAATGGACGTGAGGCAGGCCGACGGCCCGCGCACCCTCGATGTTCTTCAACTGGTCATCCACGAAGACGCAGGCCTCGCGCGGCACGTCGAGCTGGCTCAGCACCAGTTCGTAGGCGCGCGGGTCCGGTTTCAGGATGTTGGTGTAGGTGGCGTCGACGATCGTCTCGAAAAGTTCGATCAAAGGGAAGCGTTCGCGGAACGCGACCCCATAGAAGAGGTCGAGCTCGTTGGAGAGGATCGCGAGGCGAATGCCGGCCCCGTGGGCGGCAAGGATAGCGGCCCGTGCTTCGGGCCTGAGCACGAGTTCCGGCTCGGCTCCGCGCGCCCGCTGCACGAAGGTCTTCATGTCGCTCCAGTCTTCGCCGAGCAATTGCCCGACTTCGCGAGTGCGGGTCGTCCAGTAGTCCCGCTCGGTGATCTCGCGCCGTTGCATGGCCGCCCAGAGCGGATCGGTCGCCGTGTCGAAGGGACCGCGCCATGTGAGCGTGCCTGGCGAAAGACCGAGCGCGCGTTCGGTGATGTCGTGTGTCTCAAACAGCGTGCGGGTGACGACGCCGCCGAAATCGAGGATCAGCGCGCGATCGCTCATGGCCGGCCCTCGGGCACGATGCCGCGCACCACCCAGTCGTCGAAGATCGCCAGTGCTGCCTGCGAGAATTCCGGCGCGTTGATGTGGCTGTCGACTTCGTGCAGGGCGACGCTTGCCGGGATCTGCCGGCGCATCTCGACGACGAAGGCTTCGAGCGCTTCAGGCTCATGCAACGGCTCGCCCGGCTGGTCCCATTCCTGAATGCCCCCAAGCGGCAGGATGAAGGCGACCTCGGCGCTGGCATCCTTAAGCTTGCCGCCGATCACGCGGGCGATCTCGCGCCGCCCCTCCGACGACGTGGTCACGGAGCCGAGCAGCCGGTTGTGGGCGTGGTACGGGCGATCGGCAAAAGCGTCCGGAACGGGCTGCCAGGCGGGCAGGTCGACCATGTCGACGGCGCCGGGTGCGACGATCTGGGGGATTCCGGCGCGTCCGGCATTCTCCAGCCGGTCCGGACCGGAAGTCACCACGGTGCCGTGGTGATGGTTGCTGACCTCCTGGATGCAGAAGTCGAAGACGGCGGTGAAGCCCTTCTCGGCGGCAATGGCCTCGAAGGCGCGTCCGCCCATGCCGGTCGCATGGAAGACGGCGACATCGTAGCCACGGCGCTCAAGCTCGGGCTTCAGGTGCTTCATGTATTTGAGGCAGCTCGAGCCGAGCGAGGTCATGCCGACCAGCGGCCGCGATCCGTCCGGCTTCGTGCCGAAGCGCGCGGCACCCACGACTGCGCCGCAGGCCTGCGAGAGCACCGAACGGCAGATGCCGTTGAGGCCGTAGAGCCCGCCGGCCCAGAGAATCATCATCAGATCGGGGGCGATGCGCTCCGGTGGCAGAAGGTGCGAATAGGCAATGGTCGAGACGATGAATTTCGGCACGCCGAGCGGTAGCGCCGCGGCAACGTCGAGCGCCAGATCGGTGCCCATGGAGCCGCCGAGGATGATGACGCCATCGGCCTGGCCGGCCTCGTGGAGCGACCGCGTAAGGGCGGCAGCACCTTCTGCCATCAGCGCCATGGCGCTGTGTTCGTCACCGCTCGCGGCAATTGCTTCGATCGTCACGCCGGCGGCGTCGGCGATGTCGTGGCGGGAAAATTCCGGCTGGTAGGGCGGATCGCCGAGAATGCTGACATCCATCATCACGGGCAGGCCGCCGGCTTCGCGGATGACGGACGCCATGAACTGGAGTTCGTCGCATTTGGTGTCTCCCGTACCCACGACCAGGATGTTGGGGAGACGGTTCATTGCATTCATCAGCCGGCCCTCCTTGCCAGCGGATCGGCAGCAACCTGCTCCAACCCGAAAAGTCTTTCGGAAATGCGCCGCGCTGCGGTCATCGCCGCGCGGCCCATCTGCTCGACCGTTTCTTTTTCGGCCCGAGTCGCAGGCGCCGCGATAGCGATGGCGCCGACCGGCGGGCTACCGGGCGCGCGGATCGGAGCGGCAACGCTGACGACGCCGGTTTCAAGCCCGTGATGGCAGATCGAGTAGCCGCGGCGCAGCGTCTCCCCCAAGGTCTGGCGGAGGGCTGCCGGCTCGGTCAGCGTGTGGTCGGTGAACGCTTGAAGCGGCGCCGACAGGGCCGCGTCGATGTCCTTCTGCGGGCAGAAGGCCAGAAAGCCGAGGCCGGATGCGGTGGCGTGGAACGGCAGGATGCTGCCGACATCGACGATCACCCGGTGTGCCCGCTGCGAATCCTCGACGTGGATGGTCGACAGGCGGCCGGCGGCGTGCTCGGAGAGATGGACCGTCTCGCCTGTCAGGTTAGCCAGCTCCCGGGCAAAGGGTGTTGCGACGCTCAGATAGGGAAAACGCGTCTCGCGGATGCGGGCAAGGCGCACCGGCGCGCCGCCGAGGCGATAGCGCCGCGTTTCCGGGTCCTGCTCGACGAAGCCGTGCTTTTCCAGTTCGACGAGAAAGCGCCTAGTGGTCGCCTTGTCGAGCGCACAGTGCCTGGCGATGTCGCTCAGGCCCGCTTCCTTCTCCAGGCGCGAGATCGTGTCGAGCAAAGTCAGGGCCTTACCGATGGTGCTCATCCATTCCTCCTCGTTGAGCGCCGTCGCAAGTCTCTCCGCCTGTTCCCGTTGATGGGGCGGTGCGTCCGCCCTCATGCCTCAGGTCGAGATACTTAACATGCGAAATAACTTGACAGGACCGCGCGGCATTTGCAAGTCTATATTTGAAGCTAAGGTTCACATATTGAACCGAAAGACTTGCGCGGCCAAGATAAAAAGCAAGACCCCGCGCCTCTCGTCCGCTTCTGGGAGCATGCCTCTGGAGAGAAGGACCAGCGGCAAAAAGGCGCTATCGCCAACAAGGGGAACTGACACCATGACAACTCCATCGTCGCCCGAGACCGGGCCGAACCAATTGCGCAAGAACGCCCTTGGCGTCGGCGCGGTCACCTTTCTCGTCGTCTCAGCGGCAGCACCTTTGACGGCGGTTGCCGGCGGCGTTCCGCTGTCGATGCTGCTTGGAAACGGCGCCGGCATTCCCGGCACCTTCCTCATCGTCACGCTGATCCTGCTGCTGTTTTCCGTCGGCTATGTCGCCATGGCCCGGCATATCCGCAATGCCGGCGCCTTTTACGCCTACACGGCTCAAGGGCTCGGCGGCCTGATGGGCGGTGCGGCCGCGATGATCGCAATCCTTGCCTATAACGCCATGCAGATCGGCGTTTTCGGCCTCTTCGGTGCAGCCACTGCCGGCCTCTTCGCCGGCCTTGGCATCGATCTTCCCTGGTGGGTCTGGACCTTTATCGGCATCGCCGCAGTCGGCGTGCTCGGTTATCGCCGCGTCGATCTCTCCGCCAAGGTGCTGACGGTCCTCGTCATCCTCGAATATCTCGTCGTGCTCGTCATCGACGTGGCGATCCTCGCCAATGGCGGCGACAGCGGCCTGACCGCCGTCTCGTTCACGCCTTCGGCGGTTCTGTCCGGCTCGCCGTCGATCGGCATTCTCTTCTGCTTTGCCGCCTTCATCGGCTTCGAGGCAACGACGATCTACAGCGAAGAGGCGCGTGAGCCTCACAAAACCGTGCCGCGCGCGACCTACATCTCGGTGCTCATCATCGGCATCTTCTACATGTTCACCTCCTGGCTGATGGTGAATGCCGCCGGTGCCGATAAGCTGGTGCCGGAATTGCAGAGCCTTGCCGATCCGACGACGTTCCTCTTCGGCCTTGCCGAACGCTATGCCGGTGGCTGGCTGCCGCCGCTGATGAACGTGCTCTTCGTCACCAGCCTTTTTGCCGGCGTGCTGGCGTTCCACAACGGCGTCGCGCGCTACCTCTATGTCGCCGGCCGCGAACGGCTGCTGCCGGCCTCGATCGGCGTCACCCATCCGGTCTACCACAGCCCCCATGTTGGCTCGCTGATCCAGACCGTGATCGCCGTGCTGGTCGTGGCGCTCTTTGCCGCCACCGGTCAGGACCCGGTGCTGGCGCTGTTTTCGTGGCTCACCAATGTCGGTACGCTCGCCGTCATGACGCTGATGGCGTTTACCGCCTTTGCGATTGTCGCCTTCTTCGGCCGCAATCCCGGTCTCGAACGCAACCCGCTGGTGACCAAGGTCATTCCCGTCGTAACCGGGCTGATCCTTGTTGCCGTCATCATCGCCATTGCCGTCAATTTCGGCGATCTTGCCGGCGCAACCGGCATGCTCGCGGTGTTGCTGCCGGGGCTGGTGGTGATCTTCGGCGTGATCGGTCTAGTGCTTGCAGCATCGCTGAAGTCGGGCAACCCGCTCGAATTCGCCCGCCTCGGCGCCGGCCAGGAAGTCTGACGGCAGCCTTGTGGTTCCCGGACCCAGAATTCCGGGAACCGCGCGATCTCGAACAACCGGGACGGCGGATTTTCCGCCGTCCCCAAAACGTCAAACGGGACCAGACATCATGCAGGACAACATCGACCAGTTGCGAAGCCTTCCCGTCGCCGGGCAGAAGCTGTTTATCGGCGGCCACTGGGTGGAGAGCCTGTCCGGTCAAACGCTTGATGTCGTCTCGCCGATCGACGGCAGCCATCTGACGACGATTGCCGATGCGGGTGCCGTCGACGTAGATGCAGCGGTTCGCTCCGCGCGCGCGGCCTTCGAAAAGGGAAGCTGGTCAAAGGCGGCGCCGGTGGTGCGCAAGAAGGTGCTGACGCGCATCGCCGAGATCATCGAAGCGCAGGCGCTGGAGCTCGCCGTGCTCGGTGTGCGCGACAATGGCACCGAAATTTCCATGGCGCTGAAGGCGGAGCCGGGCAGTGCCGCCGGCACCTTCCGTTACTACGCCGAGGCGCTCGACAAGGTCTATGGCGAGATCGCGCCGACGGCCGACAACATCCTTGGTCTCGTGCATCGCGAGCCCGTCGGCGTGGTCGCGGCGATCGTGCCCTGGAACTTCCCGCTGATGATCGGCGCCTGGAAGATCGCCCCGGCGCTTGCGGCCGGCAACTCGGTGGTGCTGAAGCCGGCCGAAGGCGCGTCGCTCAGCCTGCTCAGGCTTGCGGATATCTGCGCCGAGGCCGGTCTGCCGGAGGGTGTCTTGAACGTCGTCACCGGCCGAGGTGCGACGACGGGGGAGGCGATCGGCCTGCACGGCGATATCGACGTGCTCGCCTTCACCGGCTCGGGCGGTGTCGGCCGGCGGCTGCTGGAATACTCCGCACGCTCCAACCTGAAGCGCGTTTACCTCGAACTCGGCGGCAAGTCGCCGAATGTGGTCTTTGCCGATGCGCCGGATCTCGATCAGGCGGCGCGCGTCTCGGCCTACGGCATCTTCCGCAATTCCGGCCAGGTCTGTGTCGCCGGCTCAAGGCTACTGGTCGAGCGCTCCATCCACGAAGTCTTCGCCGAGAAGGTGGCTGCTATCGCTGCGTCGATGAAGGTCGGCGATCCGTTGCTTCTCTCCACCGAGGCGGGCGCGATCTCGAGCGAGGCCCAGCTCCTGAAGAACCTTGAGTTTGTTCGTGAAGCGGAAGCGGAGGGCGCAGGGCTGCGCTCAGGCGGCAAGCGCACCCTCGAAGAGACCGGCGGCTTCTACATGCAGCCGACGGTTTTCGACGTCCAGCCCGAAATGAAGCTGGCGAAGGAAGAAGTCTTCGGGCCTGTGCTCGCGATCATTCCGTTTGACGACGAAGCAGACGCGCTGAAGATCGCCAATGCGACCGATTATGGTCTGGCCTCGGCCGTCTGGACCGCAAATCTGTCGCGGGCCCACCGCATGGTGCGTGGCATCCGGGCCGGCGTCGTGCACGTCAACACCTATGGCGGCGCCGACAACACGGTGCCGCTCGGCGGCGTCAGGCAGTCCGGCAACGGTCACGACAAGTCGCTGCATGCGCTCGACAAATACACAGATCTGAAGACGGCCTGGATCCAGCTCTAGAACTCGACCGACTGCCACGCCGCGAATGCACGGGCGTCGCCAGGATGTCATCCCGGTGGCGGTCACTCCATCGCGCTGCGCAACGACCGCATGATTTCCTCGGCGAACATCGAGGCTGCAAGGCCGTGGCTGCGCTTCTCGCGCTGGACGAGCGAAAGCACGTTTTTGCCGAATGTCCGGTCGCGAATCTGCAGATAGGTGAGCATGCCGTTGCGCTGTTCTTCGGTGATGTCGAATTTGCTGAGGAAGGCAATGCCGTCGCCTGCGGCGGCAAGGCACTTCATCGCCTCGATCGAGTTGGTGAGATAGGTCGGCTCGACCTCGACGCCGGCCTGCGCGAAGGCGTCCGCGACGATGCCGTGGATCTGCATCGACCTGTCGGCAAAGATCAGCGGATAGGGCTGGCAGGAGGCAAGCGGCAGCGTTTCCATGCCGACGAGCGGATGCTCCGGTGCCACCACCGCGCCAAGACGGGTATCCATCTTCCAGAGGGTTTCGAGTTGCGGCGCGGGCGGCAGGTTGAACGCGAAGCCGAGATCGGCTTCGCCATCGGAAACCGCCTGAACGATATCGCGGGCAAACATCACCCTGATCGTGATCTTGAGCCGCGGGTGGCGGGCGCCGAATGTGGCGACGGCCTTTGGTACGATGCCGCCCGCAAGGCCGTTCATCGTGGCAATGATCACCTCGCCGCTCTGCAAGGCCTTGATGTCTCGGATCTCGGCTTCGACCTGGTTGTACTCCTTCATCGTGCGCCGCACATGCGCGACCAGGATGTCTCCGGCAGGCGTCAGCCGCAGGCCACGCGGCAGTCGCTCGAACAGCGGTTCGCCGATTTCCTCCTCCAGCTGCAGCACATGCTTGTTGATGGCGGACGCCGCGACGTTCAGCCGTTCACTGGCGCCGCGGATCGAGCCGCAGCGCGCCACTTCGTCGATGTAGCGCAGTACGCGCGAGTGCAGCATGAGGATCTTCCTGTTTCATGCGTTCTCGAAAAGAGAACGATGCGCGCATTTAATACTGCTTTTCGGAAGCGGTGCAATGGCCTCTTATGGTTGGCGAGGGGCGCGCAGTGGCGGCGCCTGCGGGAGCTCAATCGATCATCGGTATCGCCGACCATGCCTGTTCGCAGGCGCCGGCGACAAGGAATGTGGAGGACTATTCGTGAACAGCACTGAAGCCGCGCACTACGACACGGTGCGCGCCATCTTCGATATCGTGAACGGCGAGAAGGAGGCCGACCTCCTCCTGAAGAACCTGAACATCCTCGATGTTCACGGTGAGACCGTCTATCAGGGATCCATTCTCGTCTACGACAAGCGCATCATCGCCTTGAACCCGGACGAGGCGGTCCTGAAGGTCAAGGACGTGTTCGACGGCAAGGGCCTCTATGCCATCCCCGGTCTGATCGACGCCCATATCCATTTTGAATCGCAGCTCGCTCATCCGACCGCACTCGCCGAGGCGATGGTGCCCTGCGGCACGACGACGATCTATGCCGAATGCCTGGATTTGCTGAGTGCCGCCGGCAAGGAGGGCATCGAGGCCGCCGAGGCGCTGTTTAAGGATTACGAGCAGCTGCCCTACCGGCTCTATGCCTTTGCGCCGGGCAAGAAGACCGCGGCGTCGGTGACGGAAGCCGTGCTCAAGATGGAGCCGGTGATCGGTCTCGGCGAGTTTGAGCATTTCACGTACAGCTCCGGCAATGACGACGACTTCCGCAAGGCGGCCTGGGTTCGGGCCAAAGGCGGCTTCATGAACGGCCACTGGGGCGTCACCGCCCTTTCCGACATGATGCTCAACTACCTGCCGGCGATCGGCGTCTCCAACAATCACGACGTCTGGAACGAGAAGGACATCGAAAAGAGCATCCGCTACGGCTTCCCGACGCATATCAAGTTCGGGGTCGGCAGCAGCGAGGTGATCAAGGTGCTTTTGCGCGCGATCGTCGACCGCAAATGGCCGACCGACAACTTCATGCTCTGCACCGACAACATCTCGATCGAGCGGCTGCTGACCATGGGGCATATGGACTGGATCATCTCGCTTTGCGCGGAAATGGGCATCAACCCGATCCACGCGATCAAGATGGCGACCTACAACACCGCGCGCTCGTTCCATATGGAGGACAAGATCGGCTCGCTGACCCCCGGCCGTTTCGCCGATATCGTCTTGACCGACAGCCTGTCGCGCATCAACCCGCTCTACGTCTTCAAGGATGGCGAGCTGGTCGCCAAGGACCGCAAGCTCCTGAAAAATGCCGAGATCGACTATTCCGGTATGTGCAAGGACGGGGTCACCGGGCTCGGTGATCTGACGCCGGAGCAGCTTGACATCGTGCCTCTGGAGGTGTCGGAAGACGGGACCCGTGCGAAGGTCTATCTCTTCGACGTCTATGGTCGCGGCCACGCCAAGTTCTATCAGGAGATCTGGGTTCCGCTTAAGGACGGCAAGGTCGTCGCGGAGCATGACGGCGTGAAACTGAGCCGGCTGTCGGTCGTCCAGCGTTATGCCGATGGCAAGCGTCACGTCGTCAACGGCCTGTTCAAGGGCGTCTCCCTCGAGCGTGGCGCAGTCGCCACGTTCTGGCCGGCGCCGAAGCCCTATTTCGTTGTTGTCGGCGAGGATAGCACCGAAATGTGCCACTGCCTGAAGCGCGTGGACAGCTATGCCGGCGCCTGCATCGTGACCGAGGGCAAGGTCGATAAAGCCGTCATGCCGCTCGAGATCTACGGTGTCATGGCCAACATGACCGTGACGGAGCTGACGGCAAGCGCCGGCGCGATCGACGCGGCGCTGGAGGCGCTGGGCAACCGCAATGAGGGCGAACCGGTGGTCAACAAGCTGCTGAGCCTGTTCATCTCGTTGCACCGCTTCCGGTTTATGGCCTAGGAGCCAGTTCAGAAATGCCGACGGGCGCTTCGGCGCCCGCCGGTCAGGAAATGGGTTTGGCCGCCGCAACCGGTGGATAGGCCAGACGTTCACAGGCTCATCTCTGAGGGGGGATGAGCAGCGGGCGAAAGAAGCCCGCAAAAGATCCGAGGGAGGAAACTATGGACCATAATGCGGCGGAAGCCGAGATCGTCGATACCGGCAGCCTAACCCGGCGCTGGATCATGTATGTCGTCGGCATCTATGTGCTGACATTCGGGGTCAGCCTGGCGATCAGAGCCGGCATCGGCATCTCGCCCCAGAGCAGCCTGACGAGAACCATGACGCTGGTCTACCCGCCCTTCAGCCAGGGCACCTACAACTTCATGCTCGAACTGATCATGCTGTTTTTGACTTACCTGGTGCTGCCCAAGGACTTCAAGCTCAAGAACTTCGCGTCCTTGATCCCGGCCTTCGTGCTGGCGGTCTTCCTCGATTTCAACCTGGGGATCACCGAGTTCATCAAGCTCGACGCCTATCCGCTGCGGGTAGCACTGCTGGTGTTCGCCGATGCCGCACTCGCCTTCGGCCTGTTCCTGATGATCCGCGCCAATCTCGTGCTGATGCCGATCGACATGTTCGTCAACACGATCTTCAAGCGCACCGGCTGGAAGTGGGGCAACATCAAGACCGGCTTCGACTGCACCCTGCTGGTTCTGTCGGCCTGCATCGGATTGCTGTTCCTCGCCGAGGTCAAGTTCATCCGCGAGGGCACGATCCTCAACGCCATTCTCGTCGGGCAGTACATCAAGCTCTATTTCTTCCTGTTCAGGAAGCTGCAGGGTCGCAAGGCGTCGACCTCTGCGAAGGGCCTGGAGGCTGCGGCGGAGTAGAACCGACACATCAAGCGTCAGGCGAGGCCGTCATCACCGACGGCCTCGCCTGTGTTTTTACTGCGCAGTGAGTCTGGCTGCCTGTTCCACGGCGACGTCGTAACCCGCCGGTCCGAGCCCGCAGATGACGGCGGTGGCGGCGAAGGAGATGTAGGAGTGGTGGCGAAATTCCTCGCGGCGGTGAACGTTGGTAATGTGCAGCTCGATGATCGGGCCGGAGAAGGCCTTGAGCGCATCGTGGATCGCAATCGAGGTGTGGGTCAGCGCGCCGGCATTGATGACGATCGCCGAGCCCTCCTGGCGGGCCTCGTGAATCCAGTCGACGATCACCCCTTCATGATTGGACTGGCGGAAAACGATCCCGTGCGTTTCCGCCGCGTTGGTCCTGCGGCAACTCGCTTCGATGTCGGCAAGCGTGGTGTAGCCATAGATATGCGGCTCGCGCTCTCCCAAGAGGTTGAGGTTCGTGCCGTTGAGAACGTAGATCGGTTTTGCGGTCATACTTTCGGTTCCTGAGGTGTTATGGATCGGGTCAGGCGGCAAGCGACTGGTAGCGGGCGCCGAGCTCGACCCTTGCCTTGCGTCGCGCCGCTTCGGTGACCGCGAGCGTCGCGATCAACGTGCGCGCCCCGTCCTCGACGGTTTGCAGGCTTTCGGCCGTGCCGCGGATGACGTCGCGGAAGTGCTCGAGCTGGGCGACATAGGGGTCGATCGTCGTCGAAAACAGCCGTTGCGCGCGAACTGGCCGGTTCCAGGTCCGCTCCTCCGGCGACTGGTCCCAGCGCACGAGATTGGGGAATTCGAGCGAACCGTGGCTGCCGAGGAAGCGATAGCTGCTCTCGCCGCTGAAGGGGAACTCGACCGCCTCGCCCACACCCTGTTCGACCGTCCACGGGGTCACGGCGCTGTCGCTGATGATGAAGGTGCCGATGGCGCCGTTTTCGAATTCGAGCACAGCACCTGCTGTGTCCTCGACGGCGAAGTGGCGCTGATCGCTGGAGGTGACGGCGCTGACGGCGACGATTTCGCCGGCGGTGAAGCGCAGGAAGTCGATCTCGTGGATCAGGTTGATCAGAACCGGCCCGCCACCCTCCTGGGTCCGCCACGGTGCCACCTGGAAATACGCATCCGGCTTGTAGGCGGCCCAGATCGCCGAGACGCCGACCAGCGCGCCGATATCCTTGTCGCCGATCAGGCCGCGCAATTTCCGCACCTGGTCGTGGTGACGGCGATGATGGCCGACCAGCGTGCGGATGCCGGACCGGTGGACCTCCTCGATCAGGTGCGAGGCCGCCTCGAGCGTGTCGGTCACGGGCTTTTCGACAAGGATGTGGATGCCGCGGCGGGCGCATTCGATGCCGATTTCGGCGTGGACCTGGTTGGGCGAAGCGATGATCGCCGCCATCGGGCGGGTTTCGTCGAGCAGACGACGATAGTTGGCAAAGACGGGTATGCCGGGGTATTGCGCGCCGACCACATCGCTGTTGACGTCGGCGATGCCGACAAGTTCGAAGTCGGCATGGTCGATCACCTTCTTCAGGTGCTTGCGCCCGATCAATCCGGCGCCGATGACGGCGATCGTGATCCTGGACATCCGTTGAAATCTCCTTTGTTTTGCTGGCAAAAGGCAGCAGTAAGCCGTCGGCGCATGCGGGCAGGCCTGCGCTCGTTGACAGTCAGGGTCAGTATGGGTGGTCAGTGTCCGAGGATCTGACCGAGAAAGGTCCGCGTCCTTTCGCCTCTTGGATTGGTGAAGAACTCGGCGGGGGTCGCCTCCTCGACGATTTCGCCGCCGGCCATGAAGATCACCCGGTCGGCGACGGCACGGGCAAAGCCCATCTCGTGCGTAACGCACACCATGGTGCGGCCTTCACCGGCGAGGGACACCATGGTGTCGAGCACTTCCTTGACCATTTCCGGATCCAGCGCCGACGTCGGTTCGTCGAAGAGCAGGACCTTCGGGTTCATGCAGAGCGCGCGGGCAATCGCGACCCGTTGCTGCTGTCCGCCGGAAAGCTGGGCCGGGTACTTGTCGGCCTGGTCGGCGATGCGGACGCGCTCGAGATAGGTGCGGGCGATCTCCTCGGCCTTGCTGGCCTTCAGGCCCCGCACCTTCATCGGCGCCAGCATGCAGTTGTTGAGCACGGTCATGTGCGGGAACAGATTGAAGCTCTGGAACACCATGCCGACCTCGCGGCGAATGGCGTCGATCGAAGCGCTTTTGTTAAGCCCGATACCATCGACGACGATCCGGCCCTCGGCGATCGCTTCGAGGTGGTTGATGCAGCGGATGAGTGTGGATTTTCCGGACCCCGACGGGCCGCAAAGCACGACTTTTTCGCCCTTTGCGACCGTCAGGTTGATGTTCTTCAGCGCATGAAAGGCACCGTACCACTTGCCGACACCGTCCATGACGATCATCGGGTCGATGGCTGCACTTTTCTGGATCTGGGGCGTGTTCACGATGCCTTCCTCCTCAAGCGCCGGTCAGTTCACGGCGAAGGGGATATCGGGCAGAGACGCCGGGAACTCCGGCACCTTCTGGCCGAGCCAGCGCTCGTAAATCTTGTCCAGTTCGCCGTTCGCCTTAATCTCGTCGATGAAGGCGTTGAGTTCCTCGACATACTGTTTCTGGCCGGGGCGCACGCTGATGCCGTTGTACTGGCGGTTGAAGTCCAGCTTGACCTCGAACTGGGCTGTCGGCGCGACCTTGGCGATGCTCAGATTGTAGGTGTTGTTGGCACCAAGCGCGTCGACCTGGCCGGCAAGGAACGCCTGGATGGCGGTGGAATCGTCGTCGAAGCGCTGGATCGTCGCGTCGGGTGCCGCCGCCGTCACCGCCTTGTCCTGGGCCGAGGCGCGGGCAACGGCGATGCGCATGCCCTTGAGATCCGCAGGCGATTTGATGCTGGTTTCCGGCTTGGCGATGAGCGTGATGTCGATCGCCGAATAGGGCTTGGTGAACTGCACGACCTTGGCGCGGTCCGGATACATGCCCATGACGGCGATCAGCGCATCGACCTTGCCCGTCATCAGCGACGGAATGCGGTTGGCGACGGCGACGCGCTCGAACTGAACGGGCACGCCGATCTTCTTGCCAAGCAGATTGCCGACATCGGCATCGAAGCCGACGCTCTGGTTGCTGCCGTCGACGAAGCCCCAAGGCGGATTTTCGCCCTGGATGCCGATGACGATCTTGCCGTTCTTGCGCAGTTCCTCGAAGCTCTGTGCCTGCGCAGTCGAAGCCGCGATCCCGAGGGCTGCGACGGTCACCGCCAATCCGGCCAGCCGGCCTCGTCCTGCAAATGCTGCTGCTTTCGATATCATGCTCATTTGGCTCTCCTCCTTGCCAGGTGATGCAGTTTTCCAGGCGCTACCGTGCGGCAGCGAAGCGTTTTTCCAGTCGTTCGCTGAAGAGCGACAGCGGCCAGCACAGCGCGAAGTACAGCGCGCCGACGATGCCGAAGACGAGCATCGGCTGATAGGTCGCGTTCGAGATGATCTGGCCGGCGCGCGTGACCTCGGTGAAGCCGATGATTGCTGCGAGCGACGTGCCCTTGATCAGCTGCACCAGGAAGCCGACGGTGCTCGGCAACGCCATGCGCAGTGCCTGCGGCAGGATGACGTAGAAGGTGCGGTTCCAGTATTTGAGACCCAGAGCCTTTGCCGCCTCTTCCTGGCCTTTCGGCACGGCGAAGATAACGCCGCGCCAGATCTCGCCGAGATAGGCGCTGGCATGCAGCATCAAGCCGATCGACAGGGCGACCCAGGCATTGACGTCGATCGCGAGCAGCGCGACGCCGTAATAGATGACGAAGAGCTGCATCAGCAGCGGCGTGCCCTGGAAGACGATAATGTAGGCGGCGGCCAGCGACCGCAGCGGCGCATAGGGCGCGGTTCTCAGAAGCGCGATCGCGAGGCCCCCGACGGCGCCGCAGGCAAAGGCGATGCCCGACAGGACCAGCGTCCATCCGAAGGACTGCAACAGGAACAGGAATTCGTCGAGGCCGAAGGAGCGGATCATGGCGTCACCGGACCGGGTATGAGAGAAACAGGCGCTCGATGGTCGCAAACAGCGCGGCCAGGAGGGCGGACATGGCGAGGTAAAGACCGGTCAGGGTCAGGTAGATCTCGAAGCTTCGAAACGTCGTCGTTTCCAAGAGTTGGCCGATCGTGGTCAGCTCCACCGCTGAAATCGAAGCGACGATGCTCGAGGTCAGCATCAACAGGATGAACTGGCTGCCGAGCGCTGGGAAACAGATGCGCAGCGCCGGCACCAGGATGATGTGGCGGAAGATCTGCAACGGCTTGAGCCCGAGTGCGTAGCCGGCTTCGATCTGACCCTTATGGATGGAGTCGACGCCGCTGCGGATGATCTCCGTCGCATAGGCGCCGCCATTGAGACCGAGTGCCAGGATCGCGGCCACATCCGGGCTGAGGCGGATGCCGAGCGAGGGCAGGCCGAGAAAGATGAAGAAGGCCTGCACCAGAAACGGCGTGTTGCGGATGATCTCGACGAAGGTCTTGACGGCGAAGATGGCGGGCGCATAGCCGGTCCGGCGCAGGATGACGCAGGCAAGGCCGATAGCGAGCCCGAGCAGCATCGCCTGGAAGGAGATCGAAAGCGTCAGCAGACACCCGCGCAAGAGATCTGGCCAGGCGGCAAGCACCACCCCGAAGTCGAATTGATAACTCACCGTTTCCTCCCGGTGGCTTCAGCCGGCCATCTCCCCTGCCGCGCTGTCACCAAATGTTTGAGTTGGTACATTAATAATGCTGCGCCAAGCCGACTGTCAATTGTGGGGAAAGATGCGTGTTTCAGGCAAAAATGCTTATTAATCAACAAAATGTACCGCTGGATTATGAGTTTCTCAGAAAATTTCATGAGTCGCGGTTCCCGCGCATATCTTGACCATAATGAACGTATCAGTTCATTATTGCTTCAACAGGCGGTTTGCCTGCTGTAATGAACCGGATGGAATATTCGGTTCGGTGACTTGAAGGGAGGCGGACCATCACGATAAGGAGCCTGGGCATCTTCGGCATCCTGAGTGACGGCGGAAAAAGCATGGACGAGACGACGCGAAAGGCGGCAGGCGACGCAAGGCGCAAGTATCAGCGGGCCGAGCCGACGAACGACCCGGAGCGCACCCGCACCGACATTCTGCATGCGGCGGAAATCCAGTTCGCGCGCCACGGCTATGCCGGCACGACGGTCGACAGCATCGCCGCCAAGTCCCGCCGTTCCAAGCGCATGATCTATTACTACTTTGCGTCGAAGGCGAAGCTCTATGTGGCGGTGCTGGAGCACGCCTATGGCCGCATGCGCCGCGCCGAAGTCGAGATCAACCTCGAAGAGGACGACCCGAGGCAGTCGCTCAAGAACCTCGTGGATTTCTGCTTCGAATTCCATTTCGCCCACCCGAACCACGTCAAGCTGGTGATGGGCGAGAACCTGAACGACGCGAAGTATCTTGCGGCGTCGTCGCTCGTTCCGGAACTGCACCGGCCGATCATCCAGCGGATCGAGCGCCTGCTCAGACGCGGCTACGAAACCGACATCTTTCGCCAGAGCATCACGCCGATCGAAGTCCACATGACCATTTCGGCGCTCTGCTTCTTCAACGTCTCGAACCGGGCGACATTCTCGGCCGTGTTCGATGCCGACATGCAGTCGCCGGCCGCCCGACGCGAACGCAAGCGCCAGATCCTGCTGTCGATTCTGGGACGCCTCGACACCAACCTGTCGGGCTTCCAGCCGGAATACGCATGAGCGACGCCGGCGGCTAGGCCGGCGGTTCAGAAAAAGCCAATCGAGATACCACCTGCGGCCATTCTTGCGGGCACGGTTTTCCGTGTGTCCGCACAAGCGCTGCCGCCTTGACGAGGACCCCGTGATGAAGACGTCGATTGCGACCGTAACCTTGAGCGGCACCTTGCCGGAGAAGCTGGACGCCATCGCGGCAGCCGGCTTCGACGGCGTCGAGATATTCGAGAACGACCTGTTGGTGTCTGACGAAAGCCCACGGCAGATCGGCCGGATGGTGCGCGACCGCGGCCTGGAGGTCGCACTCCTCCAGCCCTTTCGCGACTTCGAGGGCATGCCGGAACATCTGCGCAGCCGGACCTTCGATCGCGCCGAGCGGAAGTTCGATCTGATGCAGGAGCTGGGAACCGACCTGATCCTCGTCTGCTCCAACGTCTCGCCGGTTTCGGTCGGCGGCCTCGACCGCGCCGCGGACGATTTTCACGCCCTTGGCGAGCGGGCGGCCGCGCGGGGTCTGAGGGTCGGCTATGAGGCGCTCGCCTGGGGGCGGCACATCAACGACCATCGCGACGCCTGGGAGATCGTGCGCCGCGCCGATCATCCGGCGATCGGCCTCGTGCTCGACAGCTTTCATTCGCTGGCGCGCAAGATCGAGGTCAATTCCATCCGCTCGATCCCGAAGGAGAAACTGTTCATCCTCCAGCTTGCCGACGCGCCGCTCCTCGACATGGATCTTCTGCAATGGAGCCGGCACTATCGCAACATGCCGGGCGAGGGTGATCTGCCCGTGCGCGAATTCATGCAGGCCGTGGTGGCCACGGGCTACGATGGCTATCTCTCGCTCGAAATCTTCAACGACCAGTTTCGCGGCGGTTCGCCGACGACCGTCGCAGCGGACGGTTATCGTTCACTGATCTATCTTGGCGACGAGGTCGGACGGGCCGAACCGGGCGGGAGCCTGCCGTTGAAGCCGATGCCCGAGCGAGCCCAGGTCAACGGTGTCGCTTTCGTCGAATTCGCCGCCGACGGAAAGGACGTGCCGCAACTCGAGGCGCTGATCGGCGGGCTCGGCTTTTCAGCTGTCGCGAAACACCGATCGAAGGACGTGACGGTGTTCCGTCAGGGCGAGATCAATCTGGTCATCAACAAGGAGCGGCGTGGCTTCGCCAATTCCTCCTATCTGGTCCATGGTGCGACGGCCTATGCGCTCGCACTGCTGGTCGATGACGCTGAAGCCGCCCTTGCCCGTGCCGTGGCGCTGGGCGCCGAACCCTTCGAACAGCCGCTTGATCCAGGCGAAACCGGGATGCCGGCCGTCCGTGGCGCTGGCGGCGGCCTTGTCTATTTCCTCGATCAGCGCTCGAAGCTCGGGCGCATCTGGGAAACGGATTTCGAACCGATCAAAGAGAGTTCTGCATCGACCTCAGCGCATCTCGTCGCCATCGACCACGTGGCCCAGACGGTGCGATATGAAGAATTGTCGACCTGGCAGCTGTTTTACACCTCGATCCTCAAAGCCGACAAACTGCCGATGGTCGACATTTTCGATCCCGCCGGTCTTGTGCGCAGCCAGGTGATCGAGAATGCGCCGGGCACCCTGCGCATCACCATGAACGGTGCGGAAAACCGCAACACGCTTGCCGGACATTTTCTCGCTGAAACCTTCGGTTCCGGCATTCAACACCTCGCCTTCAGCACCGACGATATTTTTGCGACGGCCGCAGCGCTCGCCAGGAACGGCTTCGCCACGCTGACGATTTCGCCGAACTACTACGACGATCTCGAGGCCCGCTTCGGCCTCGACCCTGTCCTGACCGACCGACTGCGCGCCCACAACATCCTCTATGACCGGGACGAGCACGGCGCTTATTTTCAGCTCTACAGCCCGACCTTCGGCGAAGGGTTCTTCTTCGAAATCGTGCAGCGCGATGGCTACCATGGCTACGGCGCGGCCAATGCGATCTTCCGCATTGCCGCGCTCAGGAAACACCTTCGTCCCGGCGGCATGCCGAAGGCGTGAAAGGTTGGCCCTCGATTGGGTCAGCCGCCGAAGCTTCCAAGCTGGGTCGGCACGTGCACGTAATTGCGGTCGAAATAGAGCAGCGCATTGCCGTCGCTGCGCGAACGGATGCCGACGACCCGGCCAATCAGGATATGGTGAGTGCCCAGAAGCCGCGCTTCCGCCAGTTCGCAGTCGAGCGAGACGATCGCGTCCTTGACCGCGTAGCTTCCCGACGACATCTCGACCCAGTCGGCGGCCGCGTAGCGTTCGGCCATGTCCTTCGTTGCGCCTGCGAAATGGCCGGCGAGGTCCCGGTGGTCGTGGCTGAGCACGTTGACGCAGAAGCGGCGGTTGTCGATGAACAACCCGCATTGTGCGGAATTGCGGTTCATACAGACGAGCAGCGTCGGCGGCTCGTCGGTCACCGAGCACATGGCGGTGGCGGTGAACCCGCCGCGTCCGGCGGGTCCGTTTGTGGTGATGACGTTGACCGGCGCGCAGACCCGCGCCATGGCGTTGCGAAACTCGGTCTTCGAGACGAGCGGTTCCATGGCGCGCCTCACTCGGCGGCGTTGCTGAGAGGCTGTCCGTCGTCGAGCGGCGGCAGCCAGGTGTTGCTGGTCCAGCCGTTCTCGTCGTAATCGGCCATGCACTGGTCGACGAGCGCTTCCATCTCCTTCAGCCGCCCGCCGCGCTCGGCACCTTTGAGCACCTGCAGCCGGACTTCCTCCGGTGCGCCGGCATAGTTCAGCTCATAAAGCGCATGACGTCCGCCAAACTCCGTGCCGGTCGCATCCCAGAGCAGCTTCATGATCTTGATGCGCTCGATGTGGCCCATGTCGTTGGAGCCGCGGACATACTGCGCCAGGTATCGATCGATCTCGGGGTTGCCGAAGTCGCGCGCCGAGGAGGGCAGGTAGATGAGGCCCGAGGCGATGACCCTGCGGATGGTCTCGACGACACGCGGATAGGCCTCGGACATGAAGGTGCGATAGGAAAGGGCCGCCTCGAGATTGGGAAGAACGGCGCCGTCGGCCCAGGGAATGGGGTTGTGCGCCATGGCGTTGGAGAAGCTCCAGAACATGTGCCTGAGCGCGATCACCTCGCCGAGTGCCGCCTGATTGCCGCGAAACGCGTCGCCGCCGGTGGCCCTGAGCGCCTTGGCCAGCAGGCCGGCGAGGAAGTCGAGCTTCACCGCAAAGCGGGTGCAGCCCTGGAAGCAGTAGCCGTGCATGAAGCCGGAAGCCGGGTGGAAGGACAGGATCTTGGCGGCATCGCGCAGCACCAGCACGTCTTCCCAGGGTACGAAGACATTGTCGAGGACGAGGATCGCGTCGTTCTCGTCGAAGCGCGATGACAGCGGGTAGTCGAAGGGGTGGCCGACCGTATTGGCGGTCTGCTCGTAGGAAACCCGGCAGAACATCTTGATACCAGGCGCGTTCATCGGAACGATGAACATGACCGAGAGCGAAGGATCCTCGGTCACCGTCGCCGAGCTCTGCGCCAGGAAATTATAATGCGTCAGCGCCGAGGACGTTGCGACCACCTTGGCGCCGGAGACGTAGATGCCGGCATCCGTTTCCTTGGTGATGTGGACGAAGACGTCTTTCACTGCGTCCGCCGGCTTGTGACGGTCGATCGGCGGATTGACGATCGCGTGGTTCATGAACAGCGCCGCTTCCTGCGCGCGTTTATGCCAGGCAAGCGCGTTGTCCTTGAAGGGCCCGTACCAGTTGGCATTGGCGCCGAGCGTGTTCATCAGCGCCGCCTTGTAATCGGCGGTGCGGCCCATCCAGCCATAGGACATGCGCGCCCATTCGGCGATCGCGCCCTGCTGGGCCGCAAGGTCGATGGAGGAGCGGGCGACGCGGAAGTATTTGTGGGTGTAACCGCCGGAGCCGGTATCGGTCGGCGATGTCAGGATCTCCTTTTTCGCCGGGTCGTGCAGCGCGTCGTAGAGCCTTGCGAGCGAGCGGGCGGAGTTGCGCATGGCCGGATGGCTGGTGACGTCGTGCACCCGCTCGCCGTTGATATAGACCTCGCGTCCGTCGCGCAGGCTTTCCAGATATTCGGCGCCGGTGAAGGGCCGCGACCGGTCGGCGCGGAAATCCTCTGCTCTCATTCTCTCCTCCCTCAAGTTTCGTCAAGGCTAGGCGTTGAATTCATCGGCCACCATGGACAGAATGGCAAAATGACTTGGACTTTTTCGGGCGAGCCATGAACAACGTCATTCCCAATTTCTTCGTCTACGGCGAGCCGGAACAACAGATCGAGCCCGGATTCTTCCACGTCGAGACCGTGATGGCCCGCAAAAGCCTGCATCAGGGGCAGGTCAATGCGCACAAGCATGACCAGATGGGGCAGGTGACCTTCTGGCTGAGCGGTGGCGGCACCTATTTCATCGATGACAAGCCATTGGACTTTTCAGCACCGGCCGTCAGCTTCGTGCCGAGCGGTGTCGTGCACGGCTTTTCCGTCGATCCTGAGACGAGCGATGCCATCGTCGTGTCGGTGGCGGATGGCGCGCTGCTGTCGATCCGGGAGAACACGACGCTTTCGCTCGATACGCCGACGATGGTCCGCGGCGACGGCGAAGACAGCGGCTGGCGCCGCCTTTCCCAACTGCTGGAGATCGTCGCGGGCGAGTATGCCGGCGGTGCGGCGGGCGCGCAAAAGATGCTCGCCGCGCTCATTGCCGCCGTCCTGACCCAGATCGCCCGCCTGGCTTCCGCATCACCTACCGGCGAGCAGACGCAAGCGGCGCTGGCCACGCAATTGCGCCGGCTCGTCGACGTGCACTTTCGCGAGAACTGGAGCGTCGGGCACTACACCGATGCGCTGGCGACGACGCCGCATCTGATCGCCAAGGCGAGCCGCGAGGCCTTCGGCATGCCGGTCAAGGAACTGATCAACGAGCGGCGGCTGCTCGAAGCCAAGCGCCTGCTGCTCTTCACCGTGCGGCCGCTCGAAGACATCGCCTACGAGATCGGCTTTACCGACGCCGCCTATTTCTCGCGCTTCTTCCGGCAGCGTGTGGGGGAGGCGCCGAGCGACTGGCGACGGGCGCGTGTCATCGCGCCGGATGCCGGCTAGGGCGGACAAGGAACCATCGCCTGCCTTCTTTGGCGACGGGGGCCGCTAGCGGCCGTAAGCGCGCATCACATCCATCAGCGGCTCGTGCCGGATCGCCTGGATCTTGAAACGGTCATAGGCGGTGCCGCCGGAATCTTCCGCTGCAATCATGGCGTTGACCACCGCTTCTTCGACCGTGTCGACGGTCGCGAGATAGACGGGATCGAGCAATTCGTCGTTGACGATCTCGAGCGATAGCCGCGGCGGCGCCTTGTGCGCCATCGGCTGGGCATTGGCGGTGGAAAAGGCAAGGAAGATGTCGCCGGAATTGTTGCCGCCGGGCGTGCCGTTGCGTCCGATGCCGATCGCCGCCCGCCGCGCCAGCCGCTTCAACTGATGCGGCGCCATCGGCAGGTCCGTGGCGATGACGACGATGATCGAGCCGCGCTCCTGCATCTGGCTCTGCGGCGTGCCGTCGCGCATGTGTTCGCCGACCGGAACGCCGCGGATCGTCAGCCAGTCGCGCTGACCGTGGTTTGCCTGCACCAGCGTGCCGATCGTGTAGTCGCGGCCGCCGAACTCGACGATACGCGAGGCAGTGCCTGTGCCGCCCTTGAAGCCATAGGCGATCATGCCGGTGCCGCCGCCGCAATTGCCTTCCTGAACGGGGCCGGACGTCGCGCCGTCGAGTGCGGCGCGCACGTCGGCTTCGGTGACCGGCTGACCGTTGATGTCGTTGAGCACCCCGTCATAGGTTTCGGCCACCACCGGCATCAGCCAGAGGAAGTCGTCCGTGTCGTAGGTCGATTTGTAGCGCTCCAGCATCCACTGGATGGTGGCGTGGTGCGTCATGCCGACGGCGTGGGTGTTGGTGATCATGACCGGCCCCAAAAAGAAGCCGCCGTCCTCGATCCAGTGAGTCCCGGTCATTTCGCCATTGCCGTTGAAGCGGTGCACGCCGGCGTAAACCGGGACCGGCGTCGTCGAGGCCGAATGCGGCAGGATGGCGGTAACGCCGGTGCGCACCGGGCGCTTGCGGCCTGGCCGCGGCGTCTGCTCCTCGATGGTGCGGAACCCGACGGCGATGCCGTCGACATCGGTGATGGCGTTGAAGCGGCCGGTGCGACCGGAAAAAGGCAGGCCGATATCGCGGGCACGAGCGGAGGAGGGCGTAGAAGTCTTGTCGTTCATGATCATTTCTGCCGGGAGCGAAGGTAGAGGCCGAGCGAGGCGACGACGAAGGAGAAGGACAGCATCATCACGGCGATCGCGTTGATCTCCGGTTTGATGCCGCGTCGAAGCATGGAGAAGATGAACATCGGCAGCGTGGTGACGTCGACGCCGGCGATGAAGTAGGTGATGACGAGATCGTCCATCGAGATGATGAAGGCGAGCAGCGCGCCGCCGACGATCGCCGGAAAGAGCTGCGGCAGCACCACCCGGCGAAAGGTCATCCACTCGTTGGCGCCGAGATCGGCCGAGGCGTGTTCCAGCGTCCTGTCCATGCCGGCAAGCCGGGCCGAGACGACGATGAAGACATAGGAGATCAGGAAGGTGCACTGGCCGATGATGATCGTCGTCAGGCCGAGCCTGATGCCGGAGCTGACGAAGAAGATCAAAAGCGCGATGCCGAGCACGATATCCGGCATCAGCATCGGCATGAACATCACCACCCGGTAGAAGCGCTGGCCGACGAATTCGAAGCGGTAGAGTGCGATCGCGATCGCCGTGCCGAAGACCGTCGCAATCGCCGTCGTGGAGGCAGCGATAACGAGGCTGTTCCACACGGCCTGCAGCAGTTGTCCTGTCGATTCGATATAAAGTGCGCTTTCAGAGACCTTGGTCTTGAAGCCGAGCACCTGCGCGTACCATTCGGTGGTGAAGCCCGTCCAGGTCATCATGTTTACCGGATTGGCGTTGAACGAATAGACGGCGATCACGACGAGCGGAATGTAGATGAAGGCGAAGAACAGGCCGGTATAGGCGATGAGGCCGCCGTTAAAAAGGGATCGAGCGATCTTCATGGGCGACCTCACCGTGCCAAAGCTGCGGCTCTGCCGCGCCGTCCGGAAAGGACCACCTGCGCGATCATCATGACCAGCATGACGCTCATCACCATCATCGCCAGCGCTGCGCCAAAGGGCCAGTTGCGGGCGGCCAGGAACTGCTGCTCGATCAGATTTCCGAACATCATCACCTTGGCGCCGCCGAGCACCGCCGGGACGACGAAATTACCGAGCGCCGGGATGAAGACGATGACGGCGCCGCCGGCGATACCCGGGGCTGTCAGCGGCAGGATGATGCGCCAGAAGGTGCGCACCGGCCCGGCGCCGAGATCGAGCGAGGCGCGCACCAGCGTCCAGTCGAGTTTCTCGACGCTGGCGTAAACAGGCATGAACATGAAGGGAATGAACACATAGGTCATGCCGAGGATGATCGCGCCCTTGGTGTAGATCAGGTCGAGCGGCCGCTCGATCAGCCCTGAGGACAAAAGCACCTCGTTGACGAGCCCGGTCTGGCGCAGGATCAGCACCCAGACGAAGAGCCGCACGATCAGGCTGGTGAAGAACGGCAGCGTGATCAGGAACAGACAGAAATTCTTCCAGCGCTCGGAAAGCCGGGCGATGCAGAAAGCTGCGGGATAGCAGACGACAAGGGTCGCAAGCACCGTCAGCGCGGCGATCTCGACTGAGCGCAGGAAGATCGCGATGTAGATCGGATCGAATTCCTCGAACATCGGATCGGCAAAACCGAGGATGCGGCCGAAATTGTCAGGATAGAACGTCCACTCCACGCCACCGTAAAGGCCGGGCGCGAGGAAGCTGGTGACGACCATGATCGCAAGCGGGCCGAGGAAGAAGACGGCGAGAAAGGCCGAAACGGGTCCGAGCAGAAGGCCAAGTTGAAAGCGGCGGCGGCTGGCGATCGACATCAGGCGCCTCCCCTTTCGCCGATCAGGTGCACGGCCGAGGGGTCATAGGCGAGCCGCGCCTTGCGGGATTGTTCGATCGCACCGACGAGGCTTCGCCGGTTGGCCGGAACTTCGGCCACGACCTTGCGCCCCTCGGCTGTGCGGCCGAACAGCTCGAAGGTCGAGCCGACGAAAACGATCTGGTCGAGATCGACTTCGATCGTCGGGAAGGGGGCGTTGTCCTCGGCGAGGAAAAACTGTTCCGGCCGGATGAGCGCCGTCGCCTTCGTCGATATTTTCCGCTCGCAGGGCTGGTGGCGGATCGCCATGCCGTCTGAAGTCATCAGCCGGTCGCCGTCGAGCGTACCCTCGAACAGATTGCTGGCGCCGATGAAGGTGGCGACAAAGGTGTTGACCGGATGGTCGTAGATGGCCCGCGGCGTATCGAGCTGCTGGATCCGGCCGCCCGAAAGCACGGCGACGCGGTCCGACATCGTCAGTGCTTCCTGCTGGTCGTGGGTGACGAAGATGAAGGAGATGCCGAGCTCGTTCTGCAGCGTCTTCAGCTCGATCTGCATCGCCTGGCGCAGGTTCTTGTCGAGCGCCGAGAGTGGTTCGTCGAGGAGCAGCAGCTTCGGCCGGGCGATGATCGCCCGGGCAAGCGCGACGCGCTGCTGCTGGCCGCCGGAGAGCTGGCGGGGCTTACGCCCTTCCATGCCCTCGAGCCCGACCATCTTCAGGGCGGAAGCAACCTTTTCGCGTCTCGCCGGCTTGGCAACACCCGCGACCTCCAGCGAATAGGCGACGTTCTCGCCGACCGTCATATGCGGAAACAGCGCGTAGTTCTGGAAGACTGTGTTGACCGGGCGGCGATAGGGCGGCCGGTCGGTCATGTCCTCGCTGTCGATCAGGATCGAGCCGCCGTCCAGCTCGACGAAGCCGCTGATCGCCTGAAGCAGCGTGGTCTTGCCGCAGCCGGAAGGGCCAAGCAAGGTCAGGAATTCATTGCGGCGGACGTCGAGATCGATGCGGTCGAGCGCCGTCACGCTGCCGCCTTCCGGAGTGGCGAAGGCCTTGCTCGCCTCCACCAGCCGGACGATGGAATTCTGCATACTTCTGTTCCCCAAAATGTTATGCAAATAACGCTTGTGCGTTTTGGATATATGGATACCATTTGTTCATCGGTGTCAACGGCCACGAGAAGCCGTGATCCGGAAGCGGCCGGCAAGGGCCGCTGAGGGCCGTCCGGCCGTAAACCTTCAGAGGAGAATATCTATGACGACGATAAACGGGACGACACGCGCAGGCAGGAGAGCTCTCGCGACCCGTGCACGCACTGTGGCACTGTCCTTGGCGACGCTGACCGCCCTCTTCGGCACGGCAGAGGCGGCCGAGCTCAACATCTACAACTGGGGCGAATACATCAATCCGGCTGTCTTGAAGAAGTTCGAGGAGGAGACCCAGATCAAGGTCAACCTCTCGACCTATTCTTCGAACGAAGAAATGCTGGCGAAGATCCAGGGCGGCGCCACGGGCTATGACATCGTCTTCCCGTCGGTGCACATGCAGGACATCATGGCCAAGCTCGACCTGCTCGAGAAGACCGACATCAACGCCTTTGAGGGCTTCAAGAACATCGACCCGACCTTCCTGCGCGCCAGGAGCGACCCGAAGGGCGAGTATTGCCTGCCCTACGCCTTCGGCTCGGTCGGCATCCTCTACAACAGAAAACTGCTCGGCAAGGACGTGACCGGCTGGCGCGACCTGATCGATACGGTGAAGGCCAAGGGGCTGAAATTCACGCTGCTCGACGACATGCGCGAGGTGCTATCGGTCGGCCTGATCCTCAACGGTCACAAGGTCAATTCGACCGATCCGGCCGAACTGCAGCAGGCGGCCGATACGATCATCGCGATGAAGCCCGAGGTTGCCGCCTTTACCTATGACACCCGTCCAATGGTCGCCGCCGGCGACGTGGCGGCCGGTCACTTCTTCGTTGGCTCGATGGTCGATGTCTTCGCCAACCCCAAGGATCTCGGCTACGTGATCCCGGAGGAAGGCGCGACGATGTACCAGGAGGACATCTGTGTCCTGAAGTCAGCACCGAACAAGGACAACGCCCTCAAGTTCCTGCAGTTCTACACGCGCCCGGAAGTGGCGGCGCTCAATATCGAGCAGCAGACCAACGGCACGGCCAACGTGCCGGCGCGGCAGTTGACCCCCGAGCAGATCAAGAACAGCAAGGAAATCAATCCGCCGCCGGAAACCATGCAGAAGCTGCAGATCTTCGAAGATCTCGGTCCCGGTGTGCGCCAGCTGGACCGGGTCTGGACGAAGGTGAAGACAGCTGAATAGAACGCAAAGCGATCAGGGGCGGAAGCGGCGACTTGTTGTCCCGTATCCGCCTCTACAACGCTCAGTGTTTCCTTCGCTCCCGGCCGGGGATAAACATGCAACAAATCGAGGAGCCGAGTGGCCCCTGTCCGTCTGGCAAGACGGTTGGCGCTTAGAGCAATTCCAGGAAAAGTGTAGAACGGTTTTCCGCCCGGAATTGCGTAATATCAGAGAGTTAGATCATTTCACTGTTTCGACGAAACAATGAAATGATCTAGGAATGGGAGGGGACGTGGCACCGCGCATCCTGAAGCTGCTGCGCAGCGATGAGATGAGACGCTCGAAGTCGGACAAGCTCATCGCCAACTATCTCGAGCGCAACCTCGCCGATATCCCGTTCGAGACCGCGCGCTCGATCGCGACCCGGCTTGAGGTCTCGCCGATGACCGTCGGGCGCTATCTGCGACGCATGGGCTTCGATGGCCTCGACGAGCTGAAGCATGCGTTGAGGCGCGACGGCTCCAACAATCCCGCCTGGCAGGTCAAGGGTTCTGTCGGCCGGCTGCGGGAGGACAACCGCGAGGGCAAGCTGCTTGCCGGCCTGATCCAGCAGCAGGTCGACAATCTCGGCATGATCTACGAGCTGACGACGGCGCCGGAGTGGCAGCAGACGATCGATGCGCTGATTTCAGCGAGCGAAGTCTATGTCGCGGCCTACCAGAACGTTCGCGGGATCGCGCAATATTTCGCGAGCCAACTCTCCTACACCCGGCCGCGGGTGCAATTCGTCGACGGCCTCAACGGAACCTATGCCGAGCTGCTCGACGGTTCGGTCGAGGGGCGGGTGCTGTTCCTGCACGATGTCCGCCGCTTTGCCGCCAAGGCAAGACCGCTTGCCGAGGAAGCCCGCCGCGCCGGCGTCAAGGTCATTCTCTATACCGACGAGTTCTGCCCCTGGGCGCCTGAAGTCTCCGACATCTGCCTCGTTGTTCCGGGTTCGCACGGGCCGCTCTGGGATGGGGCGGCAACGACGGTCGCGGTCCTGGATCTGCTGTTGAGCAACATCATCGTCGTGCTCGGTGACGATGTCGGTGAGCGGGTTGCGCAGCTCACAAGGCTGCAGAACGTCTTCGGCGATTTCGAGGACTGAGACGCATCCCTCCGGGATCAGGGGGCCGGCGTCCGGGGAATGTAGTCCTTTCCGATATCGATCGAGGCCGGCCGGCCGTCGAGAAAGAGTTCGCAGATGCGCGCTGCCGTGCGGGCGATGATTTTACCGGCCTTGATCACGAACAGCCGTGCCGGTTTCAGCCGCAGGGCCTCGTTGACGTCGGCCGCCTGCAAGAGGACCAGATCGGCCTTGCAGCCGACCTCCAGCCCATAGCCTTCAAGTCCCATGGTTTTCGCAGAATTCCCGGTGATCGCGTCGAAGATCTTCCGCTTGTCCTCGATGCTGCCCATCTGTGTGACGTGAATGGCCATATGGGCGACTTCCAGCATGTCGCCAGACCCCATCGAGTACCAGGGATCCATGACGCAATCGTGCCCGAAAGAAACGTTGAGGCCGGCCGCCATCAGCTCCCTCACCCGCGTCATGCCGCGGCACTTCGGATAGGTGTCGTGACGCCCCTGCAGCATGATGTTGATCAGTGGGTTGGGGATGACGTTGATCTCGGCCTCCGCCATCAGAGGGATGAGCTTGGAGACATAATAGTTGTCCATCGAATGCATCGAGGTCAGGTGCGAACCCGCGACGCGGCCCTGAAGCCCGAAGCGAACCGTCTCGGCCGCCAGCGTTTCGATGTGGCGCGACATCGGATCGTCGGTTTCGTCGCAATGCATGTCGACCGGCAGGCCGCGTTCCGCGGCGATCCGGCACAGCGCTTCGACGGAGCGCGCGCCGTCTTCCATCGTGCGCTCGAAATGCGGGATTCCGCCGACGATGTCGACACCCATGTCAAGCGCCCGGTTCAGGGACGCCACGCCGTCGGCCGCGCGAAAATAGCCATCCTGCGGGAAGGCGACGAGCTGGAGGTCGATATAGGGCGCGACCTTTTCCTTCACCTCCAGCAGCGCTTCGGCGGTGACCAGCCTTGGATCGGACGTGTCCACATGGCTTCGAACGGCAAGAAGTCCCTGGCTGACGGCGAGATCGCAGTAGCGCAGCGCCCGCTCGACCAGCGCCTCCCTGGTCAGGGTCGGGCGCAACTCGCCCCAGAGCGCGATGCCTTCGAGCAGCGTGCCGGAAACGTTCATGCGCGGCAGGCCGAGCGACAGTGTCGCGTCCATGTGAAAATGCGAATCGCAGAAGGGTGGGCTGAGCAACCGATCGGTCGCGTCAATCTTTTCGCCCGATGTCGCCGCAAGGGTCTTTTCGATTGCCGCGATCTTTCCGTCGGCAATACCGACATCGAAGCCTTGGCGGCCGTCCGGAAGGTTGGCGTTGCGGATGATCAGGTCGAACATGCTGGCATCTCCCGGTGTCGCGGCTGACAGGATCTCGCCGCCGCGAAGCGCGACGTGGAGATCCCGAGCACGTCAGCAATAGCATCGGGGGGCACTTCCCGGTCAAGCGCTGCCGGTTCAGGATCGACCTTGACGGTCACGCCGCTCCGTAGCTGCGCCAGAGAACATAGAGACTGACGGAGAAGATGATCGCACGGAAAATCTTGGTCAGCGTATCGCGCTGGGTCGCAAGACGAGTCGCGACGACGGTGCCGACCGCGCCGCCGAGGATGCCGCCGACGATGAAGTAGCCGGCAATGCGCCAATCCACCAATCCTGACGCGGCATAGTTGATTGCCGTCGTCAGCCCGAAGGTTCCGACGGCGAGCAGCGAGGTGCCGACCGCATTGATGAGCGGCATGCCGGTCGCAAGCAGCAGGCCCGGGACGATCAGGAAACCGCCGCCGATGCCGAAGAAGCCGGAACAGGTGCCGGTCAGAAGCGCTGCCAGGCCCGTCTTGCCGTGGGTCGCGGCCGTCAGCGATTGCGGCGTCGCTGCCGTATCGCACCTGACCTTTTGCATGGCGAAGCTGACGAACATCATGACGAGCCCGAACAGGAACAGCAGGCGCTGGCCGTCGATCAGCTTGCCGAGACTGGAGCCAAAAAAGGCCCCGAGCGAACCGGCGACGGTGAAGATCAGGGCGCAGCGCCACCAGAGATGACCGCGAAGCGCATGGCTGATCAAGTTGAGATAGGCGTTGGCGGAGACAGCAAGGGCGCCGGTGCCGAGCGCCGTGTGCACGTCGCGGATGCCGACCACATAGATCAGGAGCGGGGTTGCGAGGATCGAGCCGCCGCCGCCGATCAGCCCGAGCGTGAAGCCGGTCAGTGACCCGGAGCCGATCGCGAGCAGCATCTGCTGGAAGGGGTCCGCCATGGCGCCGTTATCCCCAGACCGAGCCGGGGAGAGCGTTGAGCGGTATCTTCAGATAGCGTTTGCCGTTGTCTTCGGCAGGCGGAAGCTCGCCGCCGCGAACATTGACCTGCAGCGCATGCAGGATGAGCTTCGGCATCGGCAGGGTGCGGTCGCGCGCCTCGCGCAAATTTACGAAGTCTGCTTCGCTCTTGCCGGCGACATGCGCGTTCGTCGTCTTCTGCTCCGCGACCGTGCTTTCCCAGCGTGCCTCGCGGCCGCCTGCGCAATAGTCGTGGCCGGTGAAGAGCCGTGTCTCGTCCGGCAACGCCAGGATGGCCTGGATCGAGCGCCAGAGGTCCGATGCGCTTCCGCCCGGGAAGTCGGCGCGGGCCGAGCCGCTGTCGGGCATGAACAGCGTGTCGTGCATGAAGGCGGCATCGCCGATCACGTAGGAGATCGACGCGAGCGTATGTCCGGGCGAATGCATGACACGCGCCTTGAGCTCGCCGATCTGGAATGCCTCGCCGTCGGCAAACAAGCGGTCCCATTGTGATCCGTCACAGGCAAAATCCGGCCAGTTGTAGATCGCTTTCCAGATCCGCTGCACGCCCTTCACATGCTCGCCGATCGCGGTTGGCGCGCCCGTTTTCGCTTTCAGGTAACGGGCCGCCGAGAAATGGTCGGCGTGGGGATGGGTGTCGAGGATCCATTCGACCGTCAGGCCCTTGGCTTCGACATGGGCGAGGATCGCATCGGCATTCTTCGTGGCGGTCGAGCCCGACTTCTCGTCGAAGTCGAGCACCGGGTCGATGATGGCGCATTTGCCGGTGGCCGGGTCGGCGACGACATACTGGATGCTGCCGGTGCGGGCGTCATAAAAGCCGGTCACATCGGGCTTATGCATAAGCGCGGGCCTCTTCGGCCGTTTGCCGCGGGAAGAAGATCGCGCGGGCCGGGTCGAAGTCATAGTCGGCTTCGTAGGCCGCAGCGTCCGCCGCCAACTGCGCGACGCAGTCGAGGATGAATTTCACCTTGTCGTCCGACAGCAGCACGCTGAAGTTCAGGCGGGTGAAACCGGGCTTCTCGATCTCTTCGCCGGCGAGGATGGCCTGGCGGATCTCTTCAGAGTGAGCCGCATCGATTGACAGCAGTCGGTGAACATAAGGCCCGGCACAGGCGCAGCCGCCACGCGCCTGGATGCCGAAGCGGTCGCTCAGCATGCGGGTGACCAGTTGCTGGTGGACGTAGCCGCCGCGGCCGTTGCGGATGCGGAAGGAAAAGATCGGCAGGCGGTCCGGCTCCTGAAGGCCGAGCAGTTCCAGCTGCGGAACGCGCTTCCACGCGGCGAAGGCCTGCTTCGTCAGGGTGCGGTTTCGCTTGCCCATCTCCTCAAGGCCGATCGCGTGCTTGACGATGAAGGCAAGGGCTGCGCGGATGTCGCCGACGACATTCGGCGTGCCGGCCTCTTCGCGCGCTTCGAGGTTGCCACTGTAATCATGGGTCTCGGGCGAGACGAACTTCACCGTGCCGCCGCCCGGCCAGGTCGGCTTGCTCGCCACAACGGCGTCGCGGCGCACGATCAGGATGCCCGATGCGCCCGGTCCGCCGATGAACTTGTGCGGTGAGACGACGATGGCGTCGATCTCGCAGTCGGCCTTCGGCGTCATCGAAATCGCCACATAGGGGCCTGCGCCGGCATAGTCCCAGATCATCTTCGCGCCCGCGGCCTTCACCATCCGGGTGATCGTCGCGACATCGCTGGTGATGCCGGTGATGTTCGAGCCGGCCGAGAGCGCGCAGACCGTCAGATCCGGTGAACCGGCAGCGAGCGCCGCCTGAAGGAGGCCGAGATCGGGACCGCCCGTTGGACACTCGGCGATTTCGACGATCTCGGCACCGCTCTCGCGCCAGGGCAGGATGTTGGAGTGGTGCTCGTAGGGGCCGATGATGACGCGCACGTTCCGGCCTGCCGCAACCGCTTCGGTGACGCCAACCAGATTGACCAACCGGTTGATGCCGGAGGTCGCGCCGGAGCCGGTGAAGATCACGGCATGATCGGCCGTCGCGCCGCAGAACTCGGCGACGAGGGAGCGTGCTTCCCGCCGCATCCGGGTCATGAAGCCTCCGCAATAGGACGCTTCCGTGTGGCTGTTGGCGTAATAGGGCAGAACGTCTTCGAGTACGAAGTCTTCAATCACGCGGAGCGCCCGGCCGGACGCGACATAGTCGGCATAGACCAGGTCCCTGGCGCCATAGGGGCCGGCGATTTTTGCCTTCGCTCCGACGAGACCCTCGCGCAAGTCGGAGATCAGACCGGGGCGGTCCAATGCCTGACGAAACTGGCTGAGCGGCGTCAGCGCTTCTGAGGGTTGGCGGTGGACGGCAGGCACGATCATCTCGCTCACTCCTCGGCGCGGACGTTGACAACAATTGTAATCCCGTCCACGGTCGAAAAGTTCACCTCTTTTCTGCAGATTCATCCACGGATTGTGTCAAATGATCGATAATTCGCTCAAAATAGACGCTTTCGATCTGAATATTCTTGCCGCATTGCAAAAAGATTCGTCGCTGTCGCAGCGAGATCTGGCCGAGAAGGTCGGGCTGTCGCAAAACGCCTGCTGGCGCAGGCTCCAGCGCCTGCAGGCGATCGGCCTGATCCGGGGCGCGCATGCAGACATCGATCTTGACGCGCTTGGGCTCGATCTGACCGTCTTCGTGATGATCCGCACTCGCCATCACTCCAAGGAGTGGAGCGACGGCTTCCGCCAGCATGTCGAGCGCTTGGCGGAAGTGATCGATTTTTATCGCATCGGCGGCGACTGGGACTATCTGATCAAGGTGGTGACCCGCGGTATGCGCGGCTATGACGCCTTCTACCAGAAGCTCATCACCAATTTCGACCTGGCGACCGTGACCGGCTTCTTCTCGATGGAGGCGATCATCAACAACCGTCCGGTGGACCTGAGCCGGCTGAAGTAAGCCCTTCGGCCCCCCTTCATGGTTCCGCGATCAGGCCGAGCCAGGCTGCCGCGTGACTAGCCTACTTTGGTGAATTGACGGGGTTCCGCGCTCGTTGAGATAGTCGTCGGCACGATGACGTGCCGGTCGCGCAAGCATCGCGCACGCCTTTCAATCCATCTCGATGAAGCTGACGCGATCGTCGGCACCCGGATCTCGCGCTGCAATTGCGCGGAGGAACGAGGAGGGGCACATGCGCGTGATCCTGTGGCATCGTCTCCTGTTCTGCCTGATGTTGGCGCTGCCGATCGACGCTTTGGCGTCCGTCCGGCACGCATTGCTGATCGGCAACAGCCGCTATGAGGTGGCGACGCCGCTGCGCAACCCCGAAAACGACATCGAGATCGTCGGCGCGGCGCTGGAAAAGAGCGGCTTTGCCGTCACCAAGGTCGCCAACGCGACGGCTTCCGATACGCTGTCAGCGATCGATGCGTTCGTTTCCAGGCTCGCGGCCGTCGAAAACCCTGTCGTGATGGTCTATTTCGCCGGTCACGGCGTGCAGCTCGCCGGCGAGAACTACCTGCTGCCGGTCGACGTCAAGCTCGGATCGGAAGAGGAATTGCGCACGGTTGCGCTGTCGCTTGGCGATCTTGCCCGCCGGCTCGACGCGGTGAGGAGCAGCCTGCAGATCGTCGTGCTCGACTCCTGCCGCAACAATCCTTTCGAACAGACCCGTGGTCTGCAGCGCGGCCTGGCAACGGCGCCGGAACGCCTCGGCCGCATCGTTGCCTATTCGACCTCTCCTGGCAATGTCGCAACGGACGGCGACACCGGCGCCAGCCCTTACGCGACCGCGCTTGCCGAATCCGTGACGATCCCCGGACTTTCGATCGAAGGCGTCTTCAAGCGCGTGCGCGCAACGGTGCAGGAGCGAACCAGCGGCAAGCAGGAACCCTGGGAAAACAGCGCCGTCTACGGCGATTTCAGTTTCGTCGAGGCAAAGCCGGCCGCGACGGGGGACGACGAGGTCGCGTTTTTCGAGTTCGCAGCACTTGCCGACAGCCAGGAGGCCTACCGGAAGTACCTGTCGCGCTATCCTCAGGGCATGTTTGCCAGCTTGGCCCGACAGAAGATCACCTTCATGGACAAGGACTTCAGTTTCCGTCGCCAGAACGAGACGTTCCGCAAATTCGCCTTCAAGCGCGACGACGAGGATTTCTGCAAGCGCGTCGGTTTCGTCAACAGCTTCGCCGACGGCGAGAAGTTCCCCGCCGACAACGAGATTATCCTGCTCGACATCTACTACGAGTTTCACACCAAGGTTTGTCCTGATGTCGGCTATCTTGGCTATGAACAGGATCCGGATACGGGTCGCTTCAAGCCGATCTGGTCGGCACTCAGCGCCTACGGACAGACCTACTCCAATTTCCCGAAGGCGGGCGTCGTCGATCCGGCAATCCTGAAAGAGCACTTTGCCGAGTTCGACACCAACATGTTCTACTACCGGATCTTCGATGACGCTCAGTTCAGCGTTGTCGTTGCCCCGTTCGATCCCAGCCTGCGGGCGTTCTATTCCTACGACAGCTGCATTGCCTCCTGCATCAGCCTGAGGGCGCTCGTGCGAACCCATATTGAGGCCGACGAAGAATCGACGACCTACCGATTCGAGGTCGTCGACGCGGCGGAACTGGGCATGAGCTGGAAGTACCAGAACACGCTCAACCGGGCCGATGCGCCCGAGCCCGACCAGCTGCTGGCATCCTATGTTTGGCCAATCCCCCAGCCGCCGGTGCCGGTGATCGACGAACTTGCCGCCGGTCCCTTCCGCAAGGCGCGCGATCTTTCCGGCTGGAACATCGTCGCGGTCGTCGGCGAGGGCGGCGCACTCGTCAACTGCCGCGCCATGCGGCCCCAGCGCGGCGCCAAGATGGCGATGTTCCGCCTGTATCCAGGTGGAGCGCTTTCCTTCGGCTATTTCGATCCGGCTTCAAGCCTGGACCCGGCCTATAGCGGCTTTGCCGGCTATCTGGTCGACGGTCAGACGGGCGGCATCGTGCCGATCAAGGCCTATTCGACGCAGGAACTAGCCTATTCGATCGGCAGCGAGAAGCGCGTACTCGATCAGCTGAAGGCAGGCCGCCAGATCGAACTTGCCAATGAAAAAACCGACCTAGCCGGTTCGCGCGCCGTGCTCGACCTTTTGCAACAATGCGTCGTGGCGTTTGGCGGTTGAGGCAGCGCCGCTCCCCTCACCGTGCCGTCGTGTTCCGGCGACGGCCGGTACCCTCACCGGATCGGGGTCGCTTGCCCGCCTTGGCAGCTTCGGTCACATCACGCCGAAACGCTCGAAGGCCTCGACAGTGCTCATGCCGGCCTCGATCGCCAGGCGCACTTTGTTTTCCGTTTCCGCTTTTTCGAGCGCAAGGGCGATCGCTTCCTTCTCCGCCTCGCGCGGAATGACGAGCACGCCGTCGCGGTCGCCGAAGAGGATATCGCCCGGCCGGATGCGGATGCCGCCGATCTCGATCGGGATATGGTAGTCGACGACCTTGCCGCGCGGGCCCTGGTCCTGCGCGTAGGATCCGTAGCAGAAGGTCGGGAAATCAAGCGCAAGGATGCCGGCGCTGTCGCGGCAATAGCCGTCGCAGATGGCACCGGCCGCCTTCAGCTTCATCGCCCTTGTCGACATCAGCTCGCCCCAGACCGCATAGCGCGGCGAGGAGCCTGAGCAGACATAGATCTCGTGTTCTTTGAGGCTGTCGAGCGCGTGGAACATCAGGCCGAAAGGTTTGGCGCTGAACGCCGAGTGGCCGTCGGCCTCGGTCGTGGCGAAGAAGTCCGCCTCCAGCACCGGCATGGCCCGGCCGACCGCCACCATGTCGTCGCGAAGCGCCTTGATCTCAGGCGGCAGGAACTGGTGCTGCAGGCCCATCGTGTCGAGGATGTCGCCGACCACGGCCGTGAACAGCCGGCTGCGCATGGCGGCAAACAGTTCGGTATCGTCTTCAAAACGTGTCATGTCTCTTCCCTCAAACCTTGTGGGCAACGGCCGTGTCGATGCCCTGCATGACGCCGCGGATTTCCGCGAGCCCCTTCAGCCGGCCGATCAGCGAATAGCCGGGATTGATCCGCGCCTTGCCGATGTCATCGGCGAGCAGATGCCCGTGATCCGGACGGAGCGGGATCTGCCAGTCGGTGCGACCCTCCTGCACGCGCCGCTCCTGCTCCTGCATCAGCGCCAGGATCACCGCCGGCATGTCGCTCGATCCGCCGAGATGATCGGCCTCGTAGAACGAGCCGTCCTCCTCGCGCTGGACATTGCGCAGATGGGCGAAGTGGATGCGCGGGCCGAACTCGCGCACCATCGCCGGCAGGTCGTTGTCCGTGCGCGTGCCATAGGAGCCGGTGCAGAAGGTGATGCCGTTCGCCGGGCTGTCGACAGCGGCAAGGATGCGCCTGACGTCCGCCGCGGTCGAAACGATGCGCGGCAGGCCGTAGAGCGAAAAGGCAGGATCGTCGGGATGGATGCAGAGCCGGATGCCGACCTCCTCGGCGACCGGTACGATCTCTCGAAGGAAACGCCTGAGGTTGGCGTGCAGGTGATCGGCCGTCACGCCGTCGTATTCGGCAAGGGCGGCGAGAAAGCTCGAGCGGTCGTACTGGCGTTCGGTCGCTGGCAGGCCGGCGATGAGGTTGCGCTCGATCCGCTCGATCTTGGCCGCGTCCATCTCGTCGAAGCGCTGGCGGGCGACGAAAATCTGGCGCTCGGAATAGCTTTCCTCGACGCGTGGGCGCTTCAGCACGAAGAGGTCGTAGGCGGCAAAGTCGACGGCATCGTAGCGCAGCGCGTAGCCGCCATGGGCGAGCGGCTGCATCAGTTCGGTGCGCGTCCAGTCGACCACCGGCATGAAGTTGTAGCAGACGGTGTCGATGCCGGCGCGCGCGAGCGCCCGCAGCGTATCCTTGTACCAGCCGATGTAGCGGGCGCTCTCCGGTGTCGCGAGCTTGATCGAATTGTGCACCGGAATGCTCTCGACGACGCTCCAGCGCATGCCGGTGGCCTCGATCAGCGTCTTGTGGGCGAGGATCGCCTCATCCGGCCAGGCGGAGCCGTCATAGATTTGGTGCAGCGCCGAGACGATCCCCGTAGCCCCGGCCTGCCGGATATGGCTGAGCGGTACAGGGTCGTTCGGGCCGTACCAGCGAAAGCACTCTTCCATCAGTCTCATGCAGATCTCCTCGCCGCACCGGATCCCTATTGTTGGACCACGCTCGTCATTAATGTCCGACTGGCCCAACAATTCAAGTCCAAAATGCGTGAAATTGGCTCAATCGGACCGACGGAAACTGAAAATTCGCGCCTCTCTCTAATTTCCTCTTGACGCTTCGCGAAATCTGGACCAACAAATAAGTCATCGCAGGGAGAATCGCGGTGAGCAGTTCAGTACGGGAAGATGCATTGTCAGGCGTGGAAGCCGTCGAGCCGGGCAAAACCTCGGCGGTCGACCGGCTGGTCGAGCAGATCCGCGACATGATTTCCGAGCGCGGGCTTGGCATTGGCGACGCGCTGCCGACCGAGCGCGATCTCGGCGAACAGTTCCAGGCCGGCCGAAACACCGTGCGCGAGGCACTCCAGGTGCTGCGCGCCTATGGCATGGTCGAGACCCGTCCGAAGGTCGGCGCCGTCATCAGCGGCGGCCACGGCGAGGCGATCCGCCGGCTTTTCGCCTTTCACAGCGGCATCTCGCCCGACTCCTTCCATGACCTGCAGGGTTTCCGCCGCATCATCGAGACCGGCGTGGGCGAGCACATCATCCTGACGGCGAGCGACGCCGATTTCGACCGGCTGGACGCGATCAATGCGCGGATCCTCGTGGCCGAAAGCGTCGAGGAAGCGGCGCAATGCGACTACCAGTTTCATTCGGCGATCGTCGAACTCTCGGGCAATCGGACGACGCTTGCGGCCTACCACATGCTGCGCTCGGTGATCGAGGAGGTCATGCGGCTCGGCAAGGCGGAGCGCCCGGTGCATGCGGCAACTTTCGAGGCGCATGCGGAGATCATCCGGGCACTGAGGGCCCGCGACCGCATCGCCTACGTCTACCTGATGAGCCGTCATCTGGAATTCGGCATCCGCTTCGTCGATGCCGCGCCCGGCGGCCAGCCGTCGCGATGAGCGCATAGAAGATTTGGCCTGGACTGCCTCCGATCAGGGAGGCGGTGCGGGCAGCCGTTTGCCGGATCCTCTCGCCCGTCGATCCGGCGGCACTGACAGGGCACTTGGGAGGAGAACCAACATGAGCAATATGAAACGTCTGGCGCTTGCCGCGCTGTTTGCCACCGTCAGCTTCGCACCCGGTGCGGCGTTCGCCGGCGGCAAGGCGATCGCCGGCATCGTCTTTCAGCAGGACCAGTATTTCCGCGGCATCCAGATCGGCATGGAAAAGGCGGCGGAAGCCGCCGGCGACGAACTGCTTGCCGGCAACAGCGACAGCAAGCTCGAAAAAGAGGCGCAGCTGATCGATACCTACATCGCCCGCGGCGTCAATTCGATCGTCGTCGCGCCGCTCTCGGCCGACGCCTCGGTGCCTGCCTTGAAGAAGGCGCGTGACGCCGGCATCACGGTCGTCACCTACGGCACGTCTGCCAATGGTGACGTCGCCCAGGCGACGGTGACGAGTTCGGACCGCGATATCGGCATCGGCACCGGCAACGCGGCGACCGATTTCCTGAAAACGCTCGGCAATGGCGGTAAAGTCAAGATCGGCACACTCGCCTTCAAGGCGCTTTTGCCCGAACAGTCGAATGCCCGCGTCGACGGGTTCCTGAGCGTCGTCAAGGATCAGGTCGACATCGTCGCCCAGCAGGACGCCTGGCTCGCCGAAAAGGCGCTCGCCGTTGCCAGCGACATGCTGACGGCCAATCCGGATATCCAGGTGATCTACGCGGCAAACGAGGGCGGCACGATCGGTGCGGTGCAGGCGGTGAAGAAGGCCGGGCTTGAAGGCAAGGTCTTCGTCTTCGGAACCGACGGCTCCGAGCAGCTCGCCAACATGCTGCTGAACTCGGACAACGTGCTTCAGGCAACGACCGCACAGCAGCCGCTCGAGGTCGGCAAGCAGGCGATCGAGGCGGCGCAGAATCTGCTCGACGGCAAGAAGATCGAGACCAAGGTCAACGTGCCGGTGCTGCCTTTGACCCGGGCCAATGCTGACCAGGTCGCCGCCTACAAGGAAGGCCTGAAGGCCCTGAAATAAGGGCAGGATCCGTGAACCGGGCGGCGGCATTGCCCGCCGCTCCTTCGCCGCCGACAGCAGGACATCCGAATGATCAATCCGCAACCAAGGTCAGCCGCGTTGCAAGGGGTGCAGGGACGGCTGGACTTTCGGGCCGTGACCAAGCGTTACGGCCCGACTGTCGCCCTCTCGGAATTCACCCACAGCTTCGCGCCCGGTCAGGTCCACGCCCTGATGGGCAAGAATGGCTCGGGCAAGTCGACGCTCGTCAAGCTGCTTGCCGGCGTGACCGGTCCGACATCCGGCACCATCAGCGTCAACGGCGAGGACCGCCATTTCACCTCGCCGCACGATGCTTTCGCGGCGGGAATTGTCACGGTGCACCAGGAACTCTCGCTGGTGCCGGAGCTTTCGGTCGGCGAGAACATCTTTCTCGGTCGGCTGCCGCATCGCCGCCGCGCCGGCTTCAGCGTCGTCGACTGGGCGGGCCTGCACAAACGCGCCGGCGAACTGCTTGCCGACATGGGACTTTCGATCGATTCCCGCCAGCCGGTCTCCGCCCTCAGCGTCGGCCAGCAGCAGGTGGTCGAGATCGTCAAGGCGATGTCCTTCAACCCGTCGATCCTGCTCTTGGACGAGCCGACCTCGGCGCTTGCGTCGCGTGAAGTCAAGCAGCTCTTCGCGCTGATCGAGCGCCTGCGCGCCCGCGGCGTGACGATGATCTACATCACCCACCGCATGAGCGAGCTCTTCGAGATCGCCGACACCTGCACGGTGATCCGCGACGGTCACTATATCGGTTCGGTCGCGATGAAGGAGACGACGCCGTCGGCCATCGTCGGCATGATGTTCGGCGATGCCGCCCGCGCCACGCGTCCGCCGCGGCGAGCGCTCGACCGCGCCAGGCCGGTGCTCGAGGTGCGCAATCTCAGCCGGTCGGGACATTTCCAGGATGTCTCCTTCGACCTCTATCCGGGCGAGATCCTCGGCATTGCCGGCCTGCTCGGAGCGGGGCGTACCGAGCTGATGCGGGCGATCTTCGGCGCCGACCGGATCGACGGCGGTACGGTCACATTCGACGGTCGCGACATGACCGGCGCCAGCCCGCGCGACATGCGCAAGGCGGGCCTCGGCTACACGCCGGAAAACCGCAAGGAAGTCGGCCTGGTGCAGTCGCTCTCGACCGCCGACAATCTCTGCATGGCAAGCCTCGGTCCGATCGCAAACAAGGGCTTCATCTCGCGCCGGCGCGAGCAGCCGTTCATCCGCCGCCAGATCGCCGACCTGCACATCAAGTGCGGCGACCCGGAACTGCCGGTGTCGTCGCTATCGGGCGGCAACCAGCAGAAGGTGGTGATCGGCAAATGGCTGAACCGCCAGCCGTCGGTGATGTTCTTCGACGAGCCGAGCCGCGGCGTCGACGTTCAGGCCAAGCGCCAGATCTTCGACATCATCTGGCAGCAGGCCGCCGACGGTCTTGCCAGTCTCTTCGTCTCGACGGAACTCGAGGAAGTCCTCGAAGTCGCCGACCGCATCCTCGTCATGCACCACGGCGCTGTCGTTGCCGAGGTGGACCCGACGAAAACCGACCTTACCGAACTTTACGGCCTGTGCATGGAAGGGGCCAGACAATGACACTTGTGAGCCAAACGACGGAAGAAGGCGGCCCGAACACGCCGCTCAAGTTCCTGAAAACCTATCCGATGGAGATCATCCTTGCGGCACTGGTGATTTTCCTGATCCTCGTCGCGCCGGGCTTCGCCTCGACTGCCAACGTCTTGAACGTGCTGCGCACGGTCTCCATGCTCGGCATCATCGCCTTCGGTATGACGGCTGTCATCATCAGCGGCGAGATCGACCTGTCCGTCGGCGCCGGTGCGGCGCTCGCCGGCTGTATCGTCGCCTGGTTCGCCGATCGCTTTACCGACGTCTTCGGCGACTGGGGCGCGGTCACCGTCGGCTTCGCCGCGGCGCTGCTGCTCGGCTTCATGCTCGGTTATCTCACCGGCCGTTTCCGCCAATGGTTCAACGTGCCGACCTTCATCACCACGCTAGCGCTGTTTGCAGCCCTGCGCGGTGTTGCCAACCTGATCACCGGCGGCTTTCCGATGTCGTCCTTCCCGCTCGGCTTCGATTTCCTCGGCGGCGGTTACCTCTTCGGCATCCCGTTCCCGGTCTATATCTTCGCGCTCACCTTTGCCGGCATGCACTTCCTGATGAAGTACACCAGCTTCGGCCGCGAGGTTTACGCGGTCGGCGGCAACATGGAGGCCGCCCGCCTTTCGGGCATCGACATCTGGAAGGTGAAGGCGCTGACGCTGGGGCTGACCGGCGCTCTGACGGCCGTCTCCGGCACGCTGATCGCCTCCCAGATCGGCGCCGGCACCGGAACGACCGCAACCGGCATGGAGCTCGACGTGATCGCGGCCGTGATTATCGGCGGCACATCGCTCTTCGGCGGCAAGGGCCGCATCTGGGGCACGTTGATCGGGGTTCTGTTTCTCGGCTGCATCTCCAACGGCATGACGCTGATGAATGTCAGCGAATATTGGCAGTACGTCGTGCGCGGCGGGATCATCCTCGGCGCCGTGCTCTTGAACCAGGTTCTGGAACGGGTGCGATGAGACGGAGCGGGGTGCCCGCATCCCGCGCCAACTTTTGAAATTCGCGGAGACAATCATGACTGAATTCAAGGGAAAAATCGCGCTCGTCACCGGCACCTCCGGCATCGGCCTCGCCTCGGCGATCCGCCTGGCCTCGCAAGGCGCAACGGTGCTTGCCTGCGGCAACGACATCGATACCAACGCGATCTTCGACCGCATCGCTAGAGAACGCGACCTGCCGATGTCGACGCGGCTGACCGATGTTTCGGTGGAAGCCGAGGTGGAGGCGGCCGTGCGCGAGGCGGTGCTGCGCCATGGCGGGCTCGACATCATCGTCAATGCCGCCGCCGTCCACCCCTATGGCACCGTCGTCGACACCAGCGCCGAAACCTTCGCCCGCTGCCTCGCCGTCAATGTCGGCTCGATTTACCTGACCGGACGCTTCGGCATCCCGGAAATGGAAAAGCGCGGTGGCGGCGCCATTGTCAACATCTCCTCGGTGCAGGGCCATGCCTGCCAGCAGAACGTCGCGGCCTATGTCGCCTCCAAGGGGGCGATCCATGCGCTGACGCGCGCCATGGCGCTCGACCATGCGGCAGTGAAAGTCCGGGTGAACTCGGTGAGCCCCGGCTCTGTGCGCACGCCGCTCTTGGCGCTAGCGGCCCGCACCTATGGCGGCGAGGGCGTCAGCGAAGCGGAAGCCTTCGCCCGCTTCGGCGCAGCCCACCCGATCGGCCGCATCGGTGAGCCGGAGGAGGTGGCGGAGCTGGTCGCCTATCTCGCCTCCGACCGCGCCGCCTTCGTCACCGGCTCGGACTTCCGCATCGACGGCGGCCTCACCGCCGGCATCGGCGTCAAGTAATCAGACAGGAAAGTATGAAGATGAAGATCGGCCTTGGGCTCTACCGGGAGCAACTCACCCCGGACAATTTCCAGTTTGCGCAGCAGGCGGGTGCGACCCATGTCGTCGCGCACCTGACCAACTATTTCGCCGGCAAGGATCCGAAGATCGACAGCGGCGACCAGGGCGGCTGGGGCGATTGTTCCGACGATCGGCTCTGGTCCTACGAGGAACTGTCGGGGCTGGTGAAGGATGTGCGGGCCGGCGGTCTCGAGATCGCGGCGATCGAGAACTTCTCGCCGCGCTTCTGGTCCGACGTGCTCCTGGACGGACCGGAGCGAGCCCAGCAGATCGAGGGGCTGAAGCAGCTCATCCGCGATGCCGGCCGTGCCGGCATCCCCTGCATCGGCTACAATTTTTCGCTTGCCGGCGTCTACGGCTGGACGCGCGGCCCCTATGCCCGCGGCGGTGCGGAATCGGTCGGCTTTGGCGTCGAGAAAACCATTGCGCCGAACCCCGATGCGCCCATCCCCGACGGCATGGTCTGGAACATGCGCTATCGCCGTGGCGTCGCTGGCGCGACGTCGGCCTCCGTCAGCTCGGCTGAACTCTGGGATCGCCTTGGCCGCTTCCTGAAGGAGGTCGTGCCGGTTGCCGAGGAGGCGGGCGTTGTGCTCGGCGCCCATCCGGACGATCCGCCGGCCGAGGAGCTGCGTGGTACGGCGCGGCTCGTCAACCGGCCGGAGAAGTACGACCGGCTGATGGCGATCGTCGACTCACCCTCCAACGGCCTCGAACTCTGCCTCGGCTCACTTCAGGAAATGCCGGGCGGCGACATCTACGAACACGTGCGGCGCTTCGCCCGTTCCGGCCGCATCGGCTACATTCATTTCCGCAACGTACGTGGAAAGATGCCGCGTTACGTCGAAACCTTCGTCGACGAGGGCGATATCGACATGGCGGAGATCATCCGCATCCTGCGCGACGAGAATTACCAGGGCGTGCTCATCCCCGACCATACGCCGGCCATGACCTGCGGCGCCTCCTGGCACGCCGGCAAGGCTTTTGCGCTCGGCTACATGAAGGCGCTGGTGCAGAACGCCGAGGCGCTCGGGCCGTCGCGTTCCATACCAACGAGCATCGCGGCGGAATAGGAGGCGCGGATGGCACGCGAGATCGTCTGTGTCGCGCCCGTCGGCGACCGTTGCGGTGAGGGCGCCGTCTGGTCGGCGGCGGAAGCAGCACTCTACTGGACCGACATCAACCGTTTCCTCGTGCATCGCTACGACGAGGCGACGCGCGCCGTCAGAACCTGGCTGTTCGACGAGCCGGTGGTGGCGATCTCGCTGACTGAAGAAGACGGCCGCCTGCTCGTCGCTCTCGGCTCGAAGCTGATCTGGTGGTGGCCTGAGACCGACCGGCGCGCGGATCATGGGTTCTTTCTGCCCGGCGCGCCGCGGGTGCGCCTCAATGACGGTCGCGCCGATCCCGCCGGAAACTTCTGGGTCGGCTCGATGAAGAACAATGTCCTTCCCGATGGCCAGCTCGGCGATGTGGCACCCGGGGAGGGCATCCTCTACCGGATCGCGCCTGATGGCGCTGTTACCGAATGGCGGGTCGGCCTCGGAATTTCCAATACGCTCTGCTGGAGCCCGGACCGACGCACCTTCTATTTCGGCGATACGCTGGCCAACGAGATCTACGCCTTCGACTATGATGCCGCGGCCGGAGCGATATCCGGCGAACGGCACTTTTTCACCGGATTCGACCGCGGCTCGCCCGACGGCTCGGCGATCGACAGCGAAGGCCATCTCTGGAACTGCCGCTATGGCGGCAGCTGCATCGCCCGCATTGCACCGGATGGCAGCCTTGCCGAGGCGGTCGAGATGCCGGTCACCAACATCACCACCTGCACCTTCGGCGGCGCAGACCTGAAGACGCTCTATATCACAACGGCGGGCGCCGGGCCGGCCGAGCGCCTTGCCGGCAGCCTCTTTGCCACGCGCGTCGAAGTACCCGGCATGCCGGAAAATCGGTTCGGGGTGGCCACAAGGTGAGCGCGCAGACGACTCGACGCGCGCTCGCATGGGCGCATGGCAGCCTAGCGGTGCAATCGCTCGGCGGCATGCTCGGCCCGGTGCTGTTCCTGCTGCCCGATGGGCGACAGGTGAGCCCCCTGCATATTGCGCCCTGGGGTAACGACCCCGAACGCGAGATCCTGCCGGACATCCTGCAGGAGTTGCGCGGCGAATGGCCGTGTGTGCCTTTCGGCAGCGACGCTGATCGCGCGCTGCCTGCGGGCTGGTCGGCAATCGGCGAGAGTTTCGACGGCGCCGGCGTGCCGCATGGCCACGGTTCCAACGTCCATTGGACCTGGGGCGACTGCGACGAGCGTCAGATCACCCTGGAATGCGCTTATCCGGGTAACCATCCCGTCCGATCGCTACGCCGGCGGATCGAACCGGACCCGAATGCGGCTGCCATCGATATCACGCTGGAGATCGAAGCGCGGTGGCCGTGCCGCCTGCCGATCGGCCTGCACCCGACCTTCCGGCTATCACCGCGGCCGGGTTCGGTCGTCATCGAACCGGGGAGCTACGATCGGGTGTGGAGTTTTCCGGGCGATGTCGAGCCGGGTGCAGCTCTGTTCGCACCCAGCCAGCAATGGCCGTCACTCGGAAAGGTCGACACACGCGGTGGTGCGACAGTCGATGCGGCCCGCGTACCGCTCGCCGAAGACGTCGAAGACCTGCTGCAACTCTCCGGCATCGATGGCAGCATCGCGCTCCACCACCGTGATGAGGGGTTTCGTGCGCGGCTTTCCTGGCAGAAGGAGCATTTCCCGAGCGTGCTGCTCTGGTACAGCAACCGCGGCCGCAAGGCCTATCCGTGGAACGGACGGCATGTGGCACTCGGCGTCGAGCCGATCGCCTCGGCCTTCGATCTCGGGCCGGCCATTTCCGCTGGCGTCAACCCGCTGTCGGCATCGGGCGTCGCAACGACGATCGCCTTCGAACCCGGACAAACCTTCACCACACGCTACCGGCTTTCCGCCGAAGCCGCGCCAGCGGGCTGAGCCGAGCGCTCGCCCCGTTCCTTCCAAACGAAAGGCCACCCGATGAAATTGTTGCGTTTGACCGTAAACGGCGCTGCCGTGCCCTGCGTTCTGGACGGCGGGGGGCAGGCTCGGAATGTATCCTCATTCGTTCAGGACTTTACGGCGGAGACCTTGCCAGATGTCGTCGGCGCCTTGTCGGGGGTGGATCTCTCGGCTTTGCCGGTGGTGCCCGTCATCGATGCGGATATCCTGCCGCCGGTTGCAAGGCCGGGCACGATCTGGTGCATCGGGCTCAACTACTCGGACCACGCCGAAGAGGCGGGTCTGCCGGTGCCGTCCGAACCGATCCTCTTCAACAAGGCGGCCGGTACCTATTGCGGGCCAAATGCCCCGCTTCTTTATGCGGAAAAGATGTCGAAGCTCGACTGGGAGGTCGAACTCGGCATCGTCATCGGCAAGCGTGCCCTGAATGTGTCGCGCACTGACGCGATGGCGCATGTCTTCGGCTACACCGTCGTCAACGATGTCTCCGAGCGGGCCTGGCAGATCGAACGCGGCGGGCAGTGGGTGAAGGGCAAGAGCTTTCCGAACTTCTGCCCGACGGGGCCATGGCTTGTGACCAAGGACGAGGTGCCGGATCCGCAGGCACTGCCGATGTGGCTCGACGTCAATGGCGAGCGCATGCAGGCGGGCACGACTGCGCGCATGATCTTCGATGTCGCGACCATCGTCTCCTACATGAGCGAATTCTGCGTGCTGGAGCCGGGCGATCTCATCTGCACGGGCACGCCTCCTGGCGTCGGGATGGGCAAGAAGCCGCCGCGTTACCTGAAGCCCGGCGACGTGGTGGAACTCGGTATCGACGGCCTTGGCCACCAGCGACAGGCCGTTGAGGCCATTTGATGCGTGCGAAAGGAAACGGATCATGAATGAAAAGACGGGACGATTGGCCGGACGCGTGGCGGTGGTCACCGCCGCCGGCCAGGGCATCGGCCGCGCGGTTGCCGAACGGCTGGTGGCAGAGGGTGCCGAAGTTCACGCGAGCGACATCAACGATGGCCTGCTCGCCACACTCGATGGTGCCGCGACGACGCGGCTGGACGCGACAGACCACGCGGCCGTAGCCGGCTACTTTGCAGCCTTCGAGCGGGTCGACATCCTGGTGCACGCGGTCGGCTACGTGCACCAGGGCACGATCGAGGAATGCTCTCCGGACGACTGGCGGCGCTCCGTGAACATCACGCTCGACAGCGCCTACAACGTCATCGCCGGGGCGGTTCCGAAGATGAAAGCGGCTGGCGGTAGCATCATCACCATCGGCTCGGTCGCCTCCTCGATCAAGGGCTTTCCGCGCCGCGCCGCCTATGGCGCCGCCAAGGGTGGCGTCATAGGCCTCACCAAGGCGGTCGCGGCCGATTACGTGTCAGCGGGTATTCGCTGCAATTCGGTCTGCCCCGGAACGGTGGCCTCGCCCTCACTGGAAGAGCGTATCGGCGAGCTCGGGGATAAACTCGGAAGCCGCGACGAGGCCTATCGGTCCTTCATCAGCCGCCAGCCGGCCGGCCGCTTCGGCACGGTCGAGGAAGTCGCCGCCATCTGCGCCTTCCTTGCTTCCGACGAGGCTGCCTTCATCACGGGCCAGGCGATCAATATCGACGGTGGGATTACGATCTGAGGCCAAGCCGCCGTCGACGTGGACGCGACGAGTGGCAGCTGCGCGGTGCTCCACACTCCGTCTTCCTCGCCCTTGTGGCGGGGATCCAGCGACCCGACGTCATCAGGGTCAAAATGACTTTTCAGCCCAAAGACTTGGGCTGGTCCCGCAGTTCCAGCGGAACTGCTAGAGATTTCTGTGACGAGCACAGAAATGAGGGAGGTTTGGTTGCCTCCTCTTCCTTTCTGCGGCGTCGCGGTAGCAACGCGCAATCTTGTTTGTGCAGGCCACCAAACGCAAAACACCCCCGGATGGGTTCCGGAGGTGTTTTTGTCGCATCGGCCTGAGGCCGTGCGGAGATCGTCCGGCAATCAGGCAGACAGCGCCTTGAACTCGGAAAGGATGGCGTCGCCCATCTCTGTCGTTCCGACCTGTCGTGCACCCTCGGCCATGATGTCGCCGGTGCGGATGCCCTGGTCGAGCACGGTGGCGATCGCCTTTTCCAGGTTGTCGGCGTCCTTCACGAGGTTGAAGGAGTAGCGCAGGCACATGGCAAAGGAGGCGATCATCGCGATCGGGTTGGCAATGCCCTTACCGGCAATGTCGGGGGCCGAGCCATGCACCGGCTCGTAGAGCGCCTTGCGCTTGCCGGTGACACCGTCAGGCGCGCCGAGCGAGGCCGACGGCAGCATGCCGAGCGAACCGGTGAGCATGGCGGCCACATCCGACAGCATGTCGCCGAACAGGTTGTCGGTGACGATGACGTCGAACTGCTTGGGCTGGCGCACCAGCTGCATGCCGCCGGCGTCGGCCAGCATGTGCTCGAGCTGAACGTCGGAATACTTCGCCTTGTGCGTCTCGGTCATCACCTGGTTCCACAGCACGCCCGACTTCATGACGTTGCGCTTTTCCATCGAGCAGACCCGGTTGTTCCGGGTGCGGGCGAGTTCGAAGGCGACGCCAGCGATGCGCTCGATCTCGTAGGTGTCGTAGACCTGGGTGTCGATGCCGCGCTTCTGGCCGTTGCCGAGATCGATGATTTCCTTCGGTTCGCCGAAATAGACGCCACCGGTCAGTTCGCGCACGATCAGGATGTCGAGGCCTTCGACCAGTTCGGGCTTCAGTGACGAAGCGGCGGACAGCGCCGGGTAGCAGATCGCCGGGCGCAGGTTGGCAAACAGCTGCAGGTCCTTGCGCAGGCGCAACAGGCCGGCTTCCGGGCGGACTTCATAAGGCACCGCATCCCACTTCGGACCGCCGACGGCGCCAAACAGCACCGCATCTGCCGCGAGCGCCTTTGCCATGTCCCCTTCCGAAATCGCCTGGCCGTGGGCGTCATAGGCCGAACCGCCGACCAGGCCCTCGTCGGTGACGAAGCCGGCGGCAAGCTCGGCGTTCATGTAGGCGATGATCTTGCGGACTTCCGCCATGGCTTCCGGGCCGATGCCGTCGCCGGGGAGGATGAAAAGTTTGCGGGCCATTTCGGCACTCCTGTGTCTGGTCTGGGATAAAACGGCCGGGCCGCATTGAAGTTGACGGGGTGGGGCTAAACCGCTGGCTTCGCGCCTTCGATCTGGCCGATGCGCTCGCGCAAGGTGTTGGCGATGCTCTGCGAGACCGGGGCGACAGCGATCTCGAGGCTGGCCCTGCCGCCGTCCACCTCGACGGCAAGCTTCGAGACACTGACGCCAAGCCGGCGAACGATATCGAGCAGCCGCGAAACGATGTTTTCCAGATCGCCGCTTTCGACGGTGTAGCGCATCGTGTCGGTCATGCCGCCACCTTCGGCCAGGGCCGCTGTGCGGGCCGCATGGTCTCAAAGGCGCGCGCGAGGCGCAGCACGCCGATATCGTCGAACTGTTGGCCGATGACCTGCAGGCCGATCGGCAGACCGCCTTCGGTATAGCCGCAGTTGATCGAGACCGCCGGCTGGCCGCCCATGTTGACGGCGACGGTAAACGCGATGTGTTCGAACGGCTTCTGCGGGTCGTTGACCGGGGATGCCCATTCGGCGGGATAGGACGCGGTCGGCGCCGTCGGCGACAGGATGAAGTCATAGCCGGAAAGGGCTGCATGCAACGCGTTGCGCATCGCCTCGATCTGGGCAAAGCCGGTATAGACCTCGCGGCCCGAGAAGGTCTCGGCCGTTCTGATCCAGTCGAAGATGTAGGGCAGGATCTGCGCCTGTTTCTCCGGCGAAAGGCGCGAGACGTCTTCCCAGCCGCGGGCCCGCCAGAAGCGGTCGAGACCATCGATCATCTCGCGCGTCAGGAACGGGCCGACCGGCTCGACGATCGCGCCGGCGTCGGCGAAAAGCTGTGCCGCCTTTTTGACCGCAAGTTCCGTTTCCTTCGAGACGGCTTGGCCGAAACCGGCGTCGAGCCAGAGGCCGATCTTCAGGCCTTTCATGCCGCGATCGAGATCGAGCCAGGGAATGTCGGCATAGGGCAGAGCCATGGTGTCGCGGAAGTCTGGCTTCGACAGCACCGACATGTAGAGCGCGGTGTCGGCAACGGTGCGGGTCATCGGGCCGGCGACGCGGCCGATGAAGGGCGGGTTGATCGGCACGCGTCCCGCCGACGGCTTCAGACCGACGATGCCGCACCAGCCGGCGGGCAGCCGGACCGAGCCGCCGATGTCGGTGCCGATATGAAGTGGACCATAACCGGCGGCTGCCGCAGCACCCGCGCCGGCGCTCGATCCGCCCGGATTGGCGGAGAGATCCCACGGATTGCGGGCGAGCTTGTGAAAGCTGGAAAGACCGGAGGAGAGCATGCCGTAGTCGGGCATGGTGGTCTTGGCGAGCAGAATGCCGCCCGCTTCGCGGGTGCGCGCTGCCGGCGGTGCATCGGCTGTGGCCGGCGTCAGCGACACGGCGGCGCAACCGAGCGGCACGGCCGTGCCCTTGGTGGCGATGTTTTCCTTGATCGTCACCGGCACGCCGTCGATTGCGCCGAGCGGTTCACCCTTCGACCAGCGCTCTTCCGATGCCCTGGCAGCCTTGCGGGCTTCGGTCGGATCATAGGCCCAAAGCGCGTTCAGCTTTGGCTCGGAGGCGTCGATCCGGGCGATGACAGCCTCGGTCACCTCGACGGGCGAGAGTTTTTTCGAGCGATAGGCCTCGACAAGATCGACGGCGGAGAGATCGGCGAGTTCGGACATGGCATCAATTCCTAGGCAAAATGACAGCGGGCGGACCAAGCCGGCGTCACCGGCTTGACCACGGGCGTGCGGGTCAGGCAGATCTCCTGCCTCACCGGGCAGACGGCGGCGTAGGCGCAGCCGGCGGCGGTTGTTGCGGTATGGACGGGTGTCTGCGGCGGTCCGTCGGACCGTACCCGCTTGCGCCGTCCGGAAAAGGGTTTCGGCACGGCGGCAACCAGTGCCTGTGTGTAGGGATGGCGCGGGTTGTCGAAGACTTCGTTCGTCGGGCCCTCTTCGACGATCCGGCCGAGATGCATGACGGCGACCCGGTCGGTGATGGCGCGCACCACGCCGAGGTCATGGCTGATGAACAGATAGGAAAGACCAAGTTTTTCCTGCAGGTCCATCATCAGGTTCAGGACCTGCGCCTGGATCGAGACGTCCAGCGCAGACACCGGCTCGTCGGCAACGATCAGCGCCGGCCTCGTGATCAGTGCCCGGGCGATGGCGATGCGCTGGCGCTGACCGCCTGAAAATTCGTGCGCGTATTTGTCGGCGGACGCCAGCGGCAGGCCGACGGCTTGGAGCACGTCGGCGATGCGCCTGTTCCGATCGGCCGTGCTGGTCCCGCGCTCCAGCGACACGATCGGCTCGGAAATGATCGTGCGCACGGTGTGGCGCGGATCGAGTGAGCCATAGGGATCCTGGAAGATCGCCTGGAAACCTTTTCGCGCCTCGCGCATGTCGGGCCGGTCGAGCGCATAGATGTTTCTGCCGGCGATGTTGACCTCGCCCGATTGCGGCCGTTCCAGCCCCATGACGGCGCGCGCCAGCGTCGACTTGCCGGAGCCGCTTTCGCCGACGATGCCAAGGCTCTGGCCGGCGGCGAGTTCGATGCTGACGCCGTGCAGCACGCGCAGCCGGCTCTGCTTCGAAAAGATCGACGCGCGCGGCAGGTCGTATTCGCGCACGAGATCGGTGGTCTTCAGAATGGTCTTGCTCATGGTGCCACCATCCTTTCGCGCGGATGAAAGCAGGCGGCGCGGTGCGGCACGTCTCCATCGGTGTTGAGCAGGTCCAGAGTCGGGATCGCCTGCCGACAGTCGGCCTCGGCGAAGGAACAGCGCTCGGCGAAGGAACAGTGCGGCGGACGACCGAACGGGTCCGGAACGATGCCGGGGATGGAATTCAGCCGTGGCCGACCTTCGCCCGTCGGGCGTGGCGCCAGGGCGGCACCGTGTGGCGAGGCGGCAAAGAGGCCGCGGGCATACGGGTGTGCCATGCGGGCAAAGACATCATCCGTGCGCCCTGTCTCGATGATGCGCCCGGCATACATCACGGCGATGCGGTCGGTCATTTCGGAGACGACGCCGAGGTCGTGGGTGATCAGCATCAGTGCGGTACCGGTATCCTCGATCAGTTCGTCGAGCAGGTCGAGGATCTGCGCCTGCACGGTCACGTCGAGTGCTGTCGTCGGCTCGTCGGCGATCAAGAGATCCGGCTCGCAGGCGATCGCCATGGCGATCATTACGCGCTGCCGCTGGCCGCCCGAAAGCTGGTGCGGGTAGAGATCGAGATCGAAACGCGGCGCTGGCAGGCCGACGCGGTCGAGCAGGGCGCGGGCCTTCTTCTCGGCATCGGCCTTCGTTTCTCCAAGGTGCAGCCGCCGCCCCTCGGCGATCTGCGCGCCGATGGATTTCACCGGGTTCAGCGCCGTCATCGGCTCCTGGAAGATCATCGCGACGCGCCGGCCGCGATAGCGACAATACTCGGCCTCCGCTAAGCCGGCGAGATTGCGGCCATCGAAGAGAAGCTCGCCGCGCACCCGCATGCGCTCAGGCAACAGGCCCATGACGGCAAGGGCTGTCATCGACTTGCCGCTGCCGGATTCGCCGACGATGCCGAGGCGTTCGCCGCGGTTGAGCTTGAGATCGATGTCGCAGACGATGTCGACCTGGCTTTTGCCAGCGGAGAGTTCGACCGACATTCCGGCCATGTGAAGCAAGGGTTTCGTCATCGTTGCCGCCTCACGCGCGGGTCGAGTATGTCGCGCAGGCCGTCACCCAAGAGATTGAGGCCGAGCACGGCGAAGGTGATCGCCAGCCCCGGGAAGATCGCGAGCCACGGCGCCTGGTAGATGAAGGTCTGGGCGTCGTTCAGCATCTTGCCCCAGCTTGGCATCGGCGGCTGCGTGCCGAGGCCGACATAGGAAAGGCCGGCTTCGGCGACGATCGCCAGTGCGAACTGGATCGTCACCTGGACGAGCAGCACGTGGTTGATGTTGGGCAGGATGTGAAGAACGGTGATTGCGACGTCGCCGCGCCCGGCACAGCGGGCGGCCTGCACATATTCGCGCTTCCAGAGGCCCATCGATGCGCCGCGGGTGACGCGGGCGAAGACCGGGATGTTGAAGATGCCGATCGCGATCATCGCGTTGACGGCGCCGGGGCCGAAGATGGCGGTGATGATGACGGCAGTCAGAAGCGCGGGGAAGGCGAAGGCAAGGTCGCTCATGCGCATGACGAGGCCATCGACCCAGCCGCCGCGGGCGGCCGCCCAGGCGCCGAGGGGCACGCCGATGCCGGCGCCGACCAGCACCGCGACGATCGAGACCGAGATCGAATTGCGCGCGCCGACCATGATCATCGACAGGATGTCCCGGCCGAAATTGTCGGTGCCGAACCAGTGGGCAAGGCTCGGGCCCTGCAACTTGTCGCGGAAGTTCATCGCGGTCGGCGAATAGGGCGTCCAGACGAAGGAGACGAGCGCCATCGCCACGAGGATCAGGGTCACGACGGCGCCGATCGTCAGGCTGCGGCTGCCGATGAGTTTGGAGATGAGGCGGGGTTCAGAAGCGGCTGTGGAGGTGGACATCAGTGGCCTCCCCGCGACAGCCTCGGATCGAGATAGCCATAGACCAGATCGACGAGGAAGTTGATGGTGATGACGGAGGCTGCAAGCAGCGTCACCAGCGTCTGGACGGTCACGAGATCGCGCTGGGCGATCGCCTGGAAGACGAGGCGGCCGATGCCCGGCAGGTTGAAGACGTTCTCGATGATGATCGTGCCGGCGAGCAGGAAGGAAAACTGCAGGCCGATGATGGTGACAACCGGGATCAGCGCATTTGGTACCGCATGCTTCCAGAGCGCGCCCGAGCGGGAAAGCCCCTTGGCGCGGGCAGTGCGGATGAAATCCTCGCCGAGGGTTTCAATGACGGCGGAGCGGGTGACGCGGGAGAGAATGGCGGCCAGCGGCAGGCCGAGCGCAAAGGCCGGCAGGATCAGCGACTGCAGGCCGTTCCAGATGCCGCCGTCCCAGCCGGCAAAACCGGAGGCCGGGAACCAGGCGAGCTTCAGCGCAAAGAGCAGGATGAAGAGCAGTGCCAGCCAGAAGTTCGGAATGGCGACGCCGACCTGGGCAATGCCCATGACCACAGTGTCGCCGGCCTTGCCACGGTTGGCGGCGGCATAGACGCCGATGGCGATGGCGACGACGACCGAGATCGCCATGGACAGCAGAGCCAACGGCAGTGTTACGAGGATGCGGGGGCCCAGCAACTCGCGGATCGGCACCGAATAGGTGAGGCTCGTGCCGAAATCGCCGACGACGAAGCCGCCGATCCAGTGGAGGTAGCGGATCCAGATCGGCTGGTCGAGGCCGAGCTGGCGGTGCAGCGCCGCGATCGCGTCGGCGTCGGCATTCATGCCGAGCATCAGCACGGCGGGGTCGCCGGGCAACACCTGCATCAGCAGAAAGACGATCACTGAGGCGGCGAGTGTCGTCAGGATGAGCGACACGAGGCGACCGCCGATAAAGGAAATCACATCAACCTCCCGGAAAGAGCGAGCGTTGGCCGGCGCCGGGTGTGCCGGCCAACGTCTGGTCTGTATCCGCCTCCCCGTCAAAGAGGCGGATAGCGGGATGGGGACACGAGCGGCTTTCCGTCCGCATCCCCCTCAACGGGACGATCAGTTTTCCCAATAGGTCTGGGTCTGGTCGTCGGCCGGCACCGGCATGTTCTTCCAGAGGCCCTTCACCTTCTTGTTCCACACGCCGATCTTCGGCAGCGCGTAGAGAAAGACGTTCGGCTCGTCGGCCGCGAGCTTGCGCTGGAGCTGTCCGGCGAGATCCAGCTGCTCGGCTTCGGTCGAGGCCTGCGTGAAGGACTTGTAGAGCGCCTTGTATTCGGGGTTCTGGTAGTTGAAGTAGTATTTGTCGCGCGCGTAGATATCGAGGTCGCGGGCCTCGGCATGGGCGATGATCGTCGCGTCGAAATCCGAGTTCTTGAACACCTGATCAAGCCACTGCGCGAATTCGATCGGCACAAGGTTCACCTTGACGCCGACTTCGGCAAGCATGGCCGCAATGATCTCGCCGCCACGGCGGGCATAGGCCGGCGGCGGCAGCATGATGGTGATTTCGAGGTTCTGGACGCCCGCTTCCTGCAGCAGTTGCTGCGCCTTGCCCGGGTCATAAGGGTAGGTTTCGTTCAGATCGACATAACCGGGTTCGACCGGCGAATAGTGCGAGCCGATGGTCGTTCCGAAGCCCGAGTAAGTGCCTTCGACCAGCGCCTTGCGGTCGATCGCGTGGGCAAGCGCCTGGCGGACGCGCACGTCGTCGAAGGGCTTGCGCGCATTGTTGAGCGCGAGCACCACCTTGCCCGAGGTGCTGCCGACCTCGACCTGCAGGTTCGGATCGCTCTCAAACTGGCTGACAAGTTCGGCGGCCTGGAACATCGGGAAGGCGTCGACATTGCCCGCGAGCACGGCTGCGGCTGCCGCCGACGGATCGCTGATGAACTTGAAGGTCACTTCTGAGAGCTTTGCCGGTTCGCCCCAGTAATCGGCGTTCTTTTCAAGCACCACCTTGTCGCCCTTGGCCCATTCCTTGAACTTGAACGGGCCGGTGCCGACCGGCTTGGTCTTGTTGTCGGCGGCGGATGCCGGCGAGATCATCACCGCGTCACCCCAGGCCATGTTGAAGAGGAAGTTGGACGCCGGGCGCTTGAGCGTCACGACAGCCGTTGCCGGATCCGGGCACTCGGTCTTTTCGATCGGCTCGAACAGGCCCTTTTGCGCATTGGTGGAGTCCGTCGAGACCGCACGCTCATAGGAGAAATTGACGACCGAGCAGTCGAACAGTGCGCCGTCATGGAACTTGACGCCCTGGCGAAGCTTGAAGCTGTAGGTCTTCTGATCGTCCGAAACCGTCCAGCTTTCGGCAAGCAGCGGCTTGACGCTGCCATCCTCGACCACGCGAACGAGGCCCTCGAAGAGGTTGCCATAGGTGATGTAGCGGATGGGTGCGGCGGCGCCCGCGGTCGGGTCGAGGCCCGGCGGCTCCAGCACCTGGCCGACGGTGATCGTGTCCTTGGCCATTGCCGTCGTCAGCGATGCTGCGATCAGGCATGAGGCAAGCGCCCATTTCGTTAGGTTCATCGTGGTTCCCCCGCTTTGCGGTTGGTTGGTTATGTTTCCCAGTAATCAGATCGAGCGGCCACCGTCGACGTCGAGCGCGACGCCGGTGATCATCGATGCCTGCGGCGAGGCGACGAAGTAGGCGGCTTCGGCGAGATCTTCCGGCTTCAAGAGGCGTCCGAGCGGAATGGAGTCACGGAACTTCTTGCGGATCTCTTCGCTGTCCTCGCCCATGAACGTGGTGAGCAGCGGCGTTTCGCCGGCAACCGGATTGAGGGCGACAACGCGGATGTTGAACGGTGCGAGCTCGATCGCCAGCGCCTTGGTGGCAGACACCACCCAGCCTTTGGTCGCGTTGTACCAGGCAAGGTTCGGACGCGGACGGTTGGCGCCGGTCGAGGCGATGTTGACGATCACACCCGCCTTGTTTTCCTTCATGTGCGGCAGCAGCGCCCGCGTCATCAGGTAGACGCCGCGCACATTGACGCCGAGGATCCGGTCGAATTCGTCGGGGTCGACCAGCTCGGCATTCTGCGGCTTGTGGCCGATGCCGGCATTGTTGATGAGGATATCGACGCGTCCGAATTTTTCGAGGCCGGCCGCAACCGCGGCTTCGACATCCGCCTCCCTGGCGATATCGGCGACCACGGCAAAGGCGGTTGCTCCGAGTTCCTTTGCAACACGCTCAGCACCGGCGGCATCGCGATCGACAACAATGACTTTTGCGCCGCCCTCGACGAAGCGCTTGGCGATGCCCTCGCCGAAGCCGGAACCGGCGCCAGTGATGAGAGCGACTTTACCTTCCAGTGACACGGTGTTTCTCCTCAGGCAATCATGGCTTGTACGGTTGGGGCACGGCCCCCATTCATCCCGCTCTAGCCGTGGAAGACAGAAATGGTTTTCATGCTGGCGAAACCGTAGAGGGCCTCAAAACCCTTCTCGCGGCCATGGCCGGATTTCTTGACGCCGCCGAAGGGCAGCTCGACGCCGCCGCCGGCGCCGTAATTGTTGATGAAGACCTGGCCGGCATGCACGGCGCGCGCCATTCTGAACTGCCGGCCGCCATCATTGGTCCACAAACCGCAGACGAGGCCGTAGGCGGTGCCGTTGGCAAGGCGGATCGCCTCTTCTTCGCCGTCAAACGGCATGATCACCTGCACCGGGCCGAAGATTTCTTCCTGCACGGTGCGGTGTTCGTGTGGCACGTCGCGAAGCAGTGTCGGCGCGACATAGGCCCCCTCGGCGGGCGCGTCGGCGACGATCTCGCCTTGAGCCGCGACCTTCAGGCCGTCCTTTGCCGCACAGGAAAGGAAGTCGTCGATGATCGCCTTCTGCCGTTGCGAGACCACCGGGCCGACCGAGAGATCGGCGCCGGCCGGGCCGACCTTGAGGGCGCGGTAGCGTTCGCTCATGCGCGCGACCACCTCTTCGTAGACCGCCCGTTCGACGAGGATGCGCGACGAGGCCGAGCAGGTCTGGCCGGCGTTCTGGATGCCGGCGTTGACGAGGAAGGGAACAGCGCGGTCGAGGTCGGCATCGGCAAAGACGATCTGGGCAGACTTGCCGCCGAGTTCGAGCGTCACCGGGACCGCGTTTTTCGCCGCGGCCGCCTGAACCATCTCGCCGGTTCGGACCGAACCGGTAAAGGAGATGTGGTTGACGTCGGGGTGCTCGGAAAGTGCCGCGCCCGCCTCCGCGCCGAAGCCGGTGACGATGTTGAGCGCACCCGAGGGCAGGCCTTCCTCTTCGGCGATGCGGGCAAATTCGAGGATCGTCAGGCAGGCCTCTTCGGCCGGCTTGACCACGGCGGCATTGCCCATGGCAAGGGCTGCGCCCAGGCTGCGGCCGAGGATCTGCATCGGATAGTTCCAGGGGATGATGTGCCCGGTGACCCCATGCGGCTCATAGACGGTCAAGACGGTGAAGCCGTTCTGATAGGGAATGGTGTCGCCATGCACCTTGTCGGCCGCGCCGCCGTAGAATTCGAGGTAACGGGAAAGCGCCACGACATCGGCGCGGGCCTGCGTCACGGGCTTGCCGACATCGCGTGCTTCGAGTTCCGTGAGCAGATCGATGTTGCGCAGCACCGCCGCCGAGATCCGGGTCAGCACCCGGCCACGCTCGGTCGGCGTCATCAGCCCCCAGTCGCTGGCAAGCGCCGCGCGCGCCGAACGCACGGCGCGATCGATGTCCTCCCGGGTGCCCCGGGCAATGCGCGCGAATTGCTCGCCGTTTGAAGGGTCGCGGACAGGAATGAACTCGCCGCCTGTTGCATCCTGCCAGGTGTTGTCGATGAAATTGCCGTAGGTCTTCACGTCATGCCTCTTTGTCAGTCTCTCGGCCCTCAAGGAGCGACTTCAATCTCATGGCCGTCGCGTTGATATGGGCGCGGGCCAGTTTCTCAGCGTCATCAAGGTTTCGTGCCGCGATCGCCTCGACGATCAGCCCGTGTTCGGCGACTGCGGTGCTCGCCCGTTCGCTGGAGAGCGAAAAGGCGGGCGCAAAGACCTGTGAGGTCATGCGCAGGAGCGGCCCGAGCGGCGCCAGCGACGCGTTGCGCGAGGCGCTGACGATCGCCTCGTGAAAGACGACGTTGGATTGGGTGTAGGCGGCGGGGTCCCAGTTTTCGACGACCTTGCGCTGGCGCTCGACCTGCCTTGCCAGATCCTTGATCTCTGCGGCAGTCGCGCGCTCGGCGGCATTGCGGGCGGCAACGCCATCCATCGCCTCGCGCACCGCATAGGCGTCAAGCAGCTTCGGCAGGTCGGCGGTTGCGACGCGCACGCCACTGCCGGGCTTGTTGACCACCAGCCCGTCGCGCTCGAGCACCCGCAGGGCTTCGCGGAGCGGCGTGCGGCTGATGCCGAACTCAGCGGCGATCTTTTCCTGGCGCAGCGTCGCGCCCGGCGCGTAAACGCCGGCATAGATGCGTTCACGAAGCGCCTGCGCCACTTCGTCGAGAAGGCGTGACTGGCTTCGCCATTCGAAGGATTGGTTCATCGATCCCTCCCAAGATCGAGGCAAATTGTATCCAGGATACAAGTGTTGTCAATCTGTCAAACTGTACAAAGCCGAGGAGCAAGATTGCTCTTGCGTGAAAAAGCGTGCGGCTCCGGTGCGGCCGGCTTCAGCCTTTGCTGATCGACCCTTCGAGCAAAAGGTCGCGTCCGCGTTGACGGACCGCGCGCACCTGCTTCTATTAGGAGGGGATTATGCCGGGAGGTCAGACGTGCAGATGCTCGATTGGATTGCGATTGTCCTGTTCCTCGTGGCCTGGGCGGCGCTGGAGCCGATGATGGCGCTCGGCTGGCCGCGCCGGAAGGACAGCCTGATGCTGGACATGGTGAGCATCAGGAAAGCCTGGATGCGCGAGGTGTTGACGCGGGACACGAACTTCATCGGCGACGCCGCCATCCTCGGCCATACGATCAATTCGGCGTCCTTCTTCGGCTCTGCCAACCTGATCGTCATTGTCGCGATCAGCGGTGCGCTTTTCGTGCAGCCATCCCTCTCGCTCAATGCCGGGATCATCGCGCAGTTCGCGCCGATCGAGCCTCTCTGGCTGTTCCAGTGCAAGGTGCTGCTCGTCATGGCGACCCTGCTGCGCGGCCTGTCCGATTTCATCTGGGCGGTGCGGCAGATCAACTATTGCCTTGCGGCGATCGGGGCCAGTCCGTCGCGCGAGGAGGCCCGGGATATAGCAGAATGGGCCCACGCCCTGTCGCTGATGATCAATCCCGCCCTTCGTTCCTTCAGCATGGGCGTTCGTTCCTATTATTTCACGGTTGCCGCCGCACTCTGGTTCCTTGGGCCGGTCGTGTTCATCGTGGCCACGGTCGGTTCCGTGGGGCTGCTCGTCTGGAGGCACAGCTGGTCCGATACAGCCAAGGGTGTGATGGCGGTGCGCAAGCTACTCGACGAAGCAAGCGAGCCGGTGGATGCCGGCAAGGGAGAAACGATCCCGACGACCCAGTCGCCCGCCGGAAAGAGCTGACGGAGCATGGTCGAGCCTGAAAGGCGCTCTGGGCAGCGCTGAAGACGAGGCTGGTGCGCGGCCGGTTGGAAATTGGGACGATTGCGCCCATTTAGTTAGCACCATCCTTTCAGAGGCGATCGCTCATGTCCGACAAACCGATCAAGATCCCCGGCCCCGATCATCCGATCACCATCGAGAGAAATCCGGCCCGTGTCGTCGTCAAGCTTGGCGGACGTATCCTTGCCGATACGCGCGACGCGCTGACCTTGCGCGAGGCGACCTATCCGCCGGTGCAGTACATTCCGCGCCAGGACGTCGACATGTCGCTGCTGTCGCGCACGGATCACGGCTCGCACTGCCCCTACAAGGGCGAGGCGTCCTACTACAGCATCCCGATCGGCGGCGAGCGGTCGAAGAACGCCGTCTGGACCTATGAGACACCGCATGCGGCGGTCGCCGAAATCAGGGACCGGCTTGCCTTCTATCCGGACCGGGTGGATTCCATCGAAGTTCTGCCTGACGCATGATAGGCATAGGCGTCGATGGTCTCGCTGCGCCCACGCAAACTGAGGCCCTCATGCCTTGTCCATCGGTCTGGGCCGGCGATCCCGGCGTCGTCGAAGGCCGCGGCCGAAACCACGACCGATGCGCCGAGTTGCCGGGAGGCGGCCTGCAGCCGCTGGCCGACATTGACGGCATCGCCGATGACAGTGAATTCGTAGCGTTGGTCGCCGAGAAGCCGTTGAACCTTTCGAGCACGGCTCTTTCCCGGGCCGTACGGATCGCCAGCATCAGCGTCTTCCGGGCCCGTGACGCCGCGAGCGCCATGGCAAGGCCGGTCAGAAGCACGATCGCCAGCCGCGTGGCGTTGGATCCATCGGAAAAAGGCAGTTGCAGCCGGGGGTCGATGGTGACTGCCTGGCCCCCAGGCGACGGCCACCAGATGAACAGTCCGATTGCCAAGACGAACAACAGCGCTTGCACGAACAGGCGCCAGGCGTTCAAGCCCAGCGAGGTGATGGCGAGCAAGAGGAAGGCACCCCACGGAGAGACCAGCGCCGAGCGCATGCCGGCCGACAGGGTCTCAATCCATGGCCCGAACCAGCCGATGCCGAACAGCAGCAGGGCATCGGCGAAGACCCCGAGCCAGGGCAGCAGTCTCGGAAAGACGGAGGCACGCGCGAGCACCGCCCCAAGTGCTGAAAGCGCAATATTGGCGCCGGCGATCACGGCGACCCAGTCGTTCCAGCGCCCGACGATCATCGAAAGCGCCAGCATCACGCAGGCGATTGCCAGCGAGAAGGCGAGCCTTGCCATGGCGGCGAAGCGTTCGGCCTCGCGCTCGGCATCAAAAAGCACGCGCCCGTCCTGACTGCTCCAGCCATCCGGTGGTTCGACCTTCAAGAGCATGTGCATCCCCTTCGCCGAGACGTGGGCATCCTTCCATTCGCACAATCTTGAATCAAGCGTGCTTCGGGTTGGGCGCCGGACACCGATGCCGCAACATCGCCAGCCACCTTGGGTGCGGCGCGGCACCCGGCTTCATGCGTTTTCCTGTCGCCAGGCTGGACTAGGCGATGACGTTGCGGACGAACCGCACGACCGTGTCGCCTTCGTTGATGTAGGAATAGGTTTGGGCCGAGCTGTAGACCGTGAAGCTGCCGCCCGGGTAGCGCTTGCGCGCGCCTGAAAGTTCCAATGTCAGGGAGCCTTCCGTGATGAACAGCATCTCGTGCCAGCCTTGCGGATCGGGTTCGGCGTCGTAGCGCTCGCCGGGGCCGAGCGACCAGATCCACATCTGGGCTTCGGAGGTCGCCGGGGTGGATGCAAGCAGCCGCGCCTCACTGTCCGCCTTTTCGCCGCGCCAGGTCACCGTGTCGATGTTGTCGCGGGATTGACGCGACGGGTTCCTGACGAGATCGACGAAACCGACATTCATCGCTGCAGCCAACCTGTCGAGGCTGGAAAGGCTGATGTTGGCGTCGCCACCTTCGACGGCGACGATCATGCGGCGGCTGATGCCGGATGCTTTCGCCAGCGCAGCCTGGCTCAACCCCGTCGCAAGCCGGATCCGCTTGAGATTGTCCGCGACATGGGTCAGGACATCAGATCGATCTTGACTGTGCAATATATTGCTCATATCGTCCTTTTACAGGAACCGCGCATCAAATGCCACCGCCAATTCCCGGGCCTCCGTCAGCGATGGAGCGCTCATGCGAAGCCGTGTCGGCGCCGGTACCGGTCACACAACGGCGTGTCCAAACCGGAGCGCCGCGAACGTTTCAGCCGGCCCGCCGGGCATGCGCGCAACAGACGACAGTTGTTTGAAAGGACCTTGGCATGAAAATCCGCGACTTCGGCGTTGAAATCTGGATGAACCGCTACGAGAACCATTGCCAATGGAACCTCGCCGAGACCTGCGTCGAGTCACTGAGCGTGGCCGAACTGCTCGAAATGGCCGGCAAGACGGACACCATCCTTTCCGAACTGCTGCCGCTGAAGCTCACCTATGGCGCGATCGAGGGGTCCGAACGGCTGCGCGGCCTCATCGCGGGCCTTTACGCCAGGCAGGATATCGACAATGTCGTCACCGCCCATGGCGCGATCGGCGCCAATGCGCTGGTGCATGAAACGCTGGTCGAGCCGGGCGATCGGGTGATCTCAGTGCTGCCCACCTACCAGCAGCATTATTCGATCCCCGAGAGCTATGGCGCCGATACGCAGATCCTCAGATTGACGGAAGCAACCGGATTCCTTCCCGACCTCAACGAATTGCAGCGGCTGGCGACACCGGGCACCAAGCTGATCGCAATCAACAATCCCAACAATCCGACCGGCGCGCTGATGGATCGGGCCTATCTCGAGAGGATCGTCGAGATCGCACGCGCCTCAGGCGCCTGGATCCTCTGCGACGAAGTCTATCGTGGCACCGACCAGGAGGGCGACGGCCTGACCGCGTCGATCGCCGACCTCTATGAAAAGGGCATCAGCACCGGCAGCATGTCGAAAACCTTTTCGCTTGCCGGTCTGAGGCTCGGCTGGATCGTCGCACCACCGGAATTGATCAAGGCCGTTTCCGTTCACCGCGACTACAACACGATCAGCGTCGGCATGCTCGACGATCACTTCGCGGCCATCGCGCTTGAAAACAGGGACAAGATCCTCGCCCGCAGCCAGGGCATCACGCGCGCGAACCTCGCCATTCTCTCGGACTGGGTGGAAGCTGAGCCACTGATCTCCTGGGTCAAGCCGCGATCGGGCACGACGGCGCTTCTGAAATACGACCTGTCGATGACCTCCGAAGCGTTCTGCCTGCAACTGCTGCAGAAAACTGGCGTGATGTTCACGCCGGGCAGCGCCATGGATATGGAAGGCTATCTCAGGATCGGCTACGCCAACAATGAGAGCGTCCTTCGCGAAGGGTTGAAGCGCGTCTCCGCGTTTCTGCGGGAGCAAAGGGCCGCCGCCGCGTGACGACGGCGGCACCGCTCATCAGGGCTCGACGTCGAGCTCCGGGTAGCGGCGGAAGATGCCGTTCTCGTTGAAGGCCAGTCGCCGCGGTGACGCGAGATAGGCGGCAACGTTCGGCCGCACCTTTACTGCAGTGTGCAGCTTCAGGAGCTCTGGATACTGCGGCTCGTAGTGGCGCATCGCTTTCGGAAACGCATATCGCAGCCCTTCGATCACCTGGAACAGCGACAGGTCGACATAGGTGGCGGCGTTGCCGACCGCGTGGCCACCGCCCTCTGGGTTCTGGTCCAGCACCCGCTCGAAGTAACCGAGAAACTTCGGCATGCGGTTTGCGACAAACTCGAAGGCCCGATCCTTCGCTTCCGCCTTCTGATCCTCATAATATTTCGAGGTCGCGATCGGGTGGTGGGTGTCGTGTACCTCGGCGATGAAGTCGGTGATGGTGAGCTGCAGGCCGTTGGCGAACCACCGCAACGCCTCGTCCTTTGCTGCGAGCCCCAGCCTGGGGCCGAGATAGGAGAGGATGTTCGCCACATGCGATACGATCTGGTCGCCGTCCCGAAGGAAGGGCGGCGCGAAAGGAATGTGCGCTTCGGCACCGCTCTCCATCATTTTCAGCATCTCGCCGGTGCCGCGGCCCGGTTCACGCGTGACGTCGACATAGTCCGCCCCCGCGTCTTCGAGCGCCAGTCGGACGAACTCGCCACGGCCCTGGATGCCGTCCCAGTAATACAACTCGTAGCTCATGGATGCCTCGGTGCGGTTCTTGATACCGGCTTGATATAGGCGGAGAACGAGCGACGGCGAGGGTGGGCCGCACATGGACGCGCCCCCTGTCGAGCAAGCCCCTCCCATGCTATTGCGCTACAGCACCGCGCGTCTTGCCGAACGCGCAAAGGACGCTGTAGCACTTTGAATTTTTGCATGTTTTTGTCCTTTAATCGGCTACGATCAAAGGAAACATGCCGGAGGCGATTGCGTCGTCGGCCTGTCGAGGGAGCTTCGTGAGCAAACCGAACTACAGCGACATTGCCAGGCTTGCGGGCGTCGGGACCGCGACCGTCGAGCGGGTTCTCAACGGCCGCGGCGGCGTTCGTCCGGACCTGGTCGAGAAGGTGGTGGTCGCGGCGCGATCGCTGAATTATCCGCGCACGTTGCCCGATGCCCATCGCGGGCTCTTGCGCATCGATGTGCTGATGGTGCGCCCCGAGACGACCTTTTATCGCCGCCTGTCGCAGGCGTTCCACCGGATCGCCGAGACACTCGATCCGCTCGTTGTCGTGCATCGCAGCTTTACCGAGGAAATGAAACCGGACGAGATCGCCCGGCGCATCCTGTCAGCCGAGGTCCCGCGCGCCGGTTTGATCCTTGCCGTGCCCAATCATCCCTTGATCAGTGCCGCTGTCGAGGCGGTGGTCGCGCGGGGCGTGCCGGTGGTCCATGTCGTCACGCGGGCCTCGGACAAGCTGGGCGAGTTCGTTGGCATCGACAATCACGCGGCAGGGCGTACTGCAGGGCTTTTCATCTCGCGGATGGCACGCCAGGCCGGCCCTGTCGTTGCCCTCTGCCACCCCATCTATCAGGTCCATCGCGATCGTCTCAGCGGCTTTTCTGACTACTTCGCCGCGCACCCCGGTGAGCGCCGCTTCGAGTGGCTGGGCTTTACCCGCGACGAAGAACATTACGGTGCCGAAGCATTGCGGTCCGCACTTGAAATGTATCCGGATATGGCCGGCATCTATAACGCCGGCGGCGCCAACGCGGCGCTGATCGACGTGCTTTCCCGGCATCCGCGCGGCCGGGAGATTTTCTTCGTCGGCCACGAATTGACCGACTATACGCGCAAGGCGCTGAGCGACGGTATCATGGACGTGGTGCTCGACCAGGCGCCCGAGGCGCAGGCCCGCCGTGCGCTCGATCTCGTGTTGCGCCGTATCGGGATTTCCGAAATGGAGCCGGACAAGGCGCCCATCCGCTTCATCACTATCACGGCCGAGAGCCTTTGATCTGATTTGATCAAGGAAGCCTTCGGTATCTGACACGCCTCCTGTTAGATTTTGATCAGCAAGGAGGCCGGCTTCCCAAGCGGATTGTACCGGAAAAACAGCGCCCCTCAGCGCTCTCCTCGCCAGAGATTTCGCGGAACGCATGCGTTTCGCCGGGAGGAGAGCGTGATGGATGATCTGAAATATGGAACGCGCAACAAGCGCGGCGACTGGGCGCCGAACGAGCCGATCGAGACGGCGCCGCTATTTGCCTTTCCGCCCAGGCTGATGGCGCTTTTGAAGTGGCTGCCGCACTACTTCTTTCCGTGGAACGCGATCTTCGCCGCCTCGGCCGTCGCCTATTGGGCCTTCGTCATCCCGCCAGTCGTAACGATGCAATCTCTGCAGATCGGCTGGGTCGCCTGGCTCTATGCGGTCAACGCGGTCTGCGTGTTCCTGTTCTACGGCGCCTTCGAGATGCACCTCTATGTGCTGAAGCGGCAGGAAAACCGCTTCAAGTACAATGGCAAGTTCCCGGCCGAGCAGAAGAGCAAGGCCTTCTGGTTCGAGAGCCAGAACCTCGACAACATTTTGCGCACGTTCCTCTCGGGCGTGACCATCTGGACCGCCGTCGAGGTCGGCATGCTCTGGGCTTACGCGAATGGCTATGCGCCGTGGCTGACCTTTGCGGACAATCCCTGGACGCTCGCATTGGTCGCGCTGGTCGTGCCCGTCATCCACGAGTTCCACTTCTTCTGCATCCACCGGCTCATCCACACGCCGCTGCTCTACAAGTGGGTGCATTCGGTCCACCACAATTCGGTGAACCCGTCGCCGTGGTCGTCGCTGTCGATGCATCCGGTCGAGCATCTGCTCTACTTCGGCACCGCCTTCTATCACCTGATCCTGCCGTCGAACCCGATCCTGATGCTCTACCAGTTGCACTATGCGGGCTTCGGCGCCATTCCCGGCCATGTCGGATTCGACAAGGTCGAGGTCGGCGAGGAGACGGTCGTCGATAGCCATGCCTATGCGCATTACCTGCACCACAAGTATTTCGAGGTGAATTACGGCGACGCCCTGATCCCGCTCGATCGCTGGTTCGGCACTTGGCACGACGGCTCCAAGGAGGGCGAGGCGCGGATGCAGGAGCGCTACCGCAAGCGCAAGGAAAAATTGGCTAGCCGCAAGGCACGCAACACCATCGGGGAGGCAGCAGAATGAGCACCGTGATCACCTGGGTACCCGCCTGCAAACTGGACGATATCGAACAGGAAGGGGCGATCCGCTTCGACCATGCCGGCCGCACCTATGCGATCTATCGCGGCCCTGACGACAGCGTCTACTGCACCGCCGGCCTCTGCACCCACGAGGCCATCCATCTCGCCGATGGGCTGGTCATGGACTACGAGGTGGAATGTCCCAAGCATTCCGGTGCCTTCGACTATCGCACCGGTGAGGCCATCAGGCTTCCGGCCTGCGAAAACCTCAAGACCTACCCCGCCGAAATCGTCGACGGCGAAGTTCGCGTGGCCCTCGGTTAGGGCCACCCACTTAAGCATTGATCAGGCCCCGCAGGGCCTCCGGAATGCGCTCGGGTGATCCGGCACCCCTCGGGAGGAAATCATGAAATCCATGTACCTGGCGGCTGCCTTGGCCGCCTTGATGGGAAGTGCTGCCTCGGCGGAGACGATCGGCGTCTCGATGCAGAGCTTCGACAACAACTTCCAGACCCTGCTGCGCGAGGGCATCAATGCCCGGGCCTCGGAGGTCAACGGCGCCAGCGTCCAGATCGAGGACGCGCAGACCGACATCTCCAAGCAGCTCAACCAGGTGAACAACTTCATCGCCGCCGGCGTCGACGCGATCATCATGACGCTGACCGATACCTCGGCCGCGGCCGGCATCAGCGCGGCGGCCGAGAAGGCTGGCATTCCGCTCGTCTACCTCAATCTCGAGCCGGAAAACCTCGGCAAACTGCCGGCAAAACAGGCCTATGTCGGCTCGAAAGAAACCGACTCCGGACGGCTGGGCGCGGAAGCTGCCTGTTCGCTGCTCAAGGCAAAGGGCAAGGCTTCCGATGCGCAGGTCTATATCCTGATGGGTGATCTTGCCCACCAGGCCTCGCGTGATCGTACCTCGTCCTTCAAGGAAACGCTGGCCGCCGGCGACTGCAAGGGCGCGACGATCGCCGACGAGCAGTCGGCCGCCTGGACCCGCACCAATGCGATGGACCTGACAACCAACTGGATCACCGCGGGCCAGCCGATCGACGTGGTTTTCGCCAACAACGACGAAATGGCGATCGGCGCCATCCAGGCGCTGAAGGCCGCCGGGGTGTCGATGGACGACGTGATCGTCGTCGGCATCGATGCGACGCAGGACGGGCTCGCGGCCATGGCGGCCGGAGACCTTGATGCGACCGTGTTCCAGAACGCCAAGGGGCAATCCGCGAGCGCGGTGGACGCCGCCGTGTCGCTGGTGCGCGGCGAACCCGTCGACAAGAATGTCTGGGTCCCCTTCGAACTCGTCACGCCCAAGAATATGGCCGACTACGCGGCACGCAACTGATCCTCCGGCTGCGTGTCTCCTTTCGTCTCAGCCGGCGAAAGGACAGAACATGCAGGAATTCAGAGTTCGACAGCGACCTTAAAGCGTCTCACGAGACGCGCGGGCGCTGTAGGCCGGCGCATTTCTCCTGCCTGCGCCGGCCACCTTTCCTGAGCAAAGAGAGACAAAGCGCTCTCTGCGCTCGCATACCTTGCCCACTTTTGACCTACGGAGTTGTCCATGGACCGCATCGTCATCATCGGCGCCGGCGAAGCTGGCACAAGGGCTGCCTTTGCGCTGCGCGAGACGGGTTTTGCCGGCAGCGTTACGCTGGTCGGCACGGAACCGCATCTGCCCTACGAGCGGCCGCCGCTGTCGAAGCCGCTCGATGGCGCGGTGCAGATGAAGCAGATCTGCGGCGCCGAGGCACTTCAGGGCGCCGGCATCGCGTACCTGCAGGGCGTGTCGGCAATGACGATTGATCCGGACGCCCGGTCCGTGACCCTGAGCGACGGGGGAGCGCTTGCCTATGACAGGCTGCTGCTTGCGACGGGTGCCCGTCCGAGGCGGCTGGCATGTCCGGGTGCCGGACGGGCGCTCGATTTCCGCACCTATGCCGATGCGGAGTCCATCTTTTCGCGCGCCATACCGGGCGCAAGCGTCGCCATCATCGGCGGCGGCCTGATCGGCATGGAGCTCGCCGCCGTGCTGCGTGCCAAGGGCATCGCCGTCAGTGTGATCGAAATGGCCGAAAAGCCGCTCGGGCGCGCGGTGCCGCCACGCTTCGCCGCTAGGCTCCATGCCCGGCATGAGGATGAAGGCGTCGCATTCCATCTGGGGCAGGGCATTGCCGAAATCACCGATGATGCCGTCGTTCTCTCGGATGGCAGTCCGGTGCCAGCCGATATCGTCGTTTCCGCCATCGGCGTGGTCGCGGATATGGTGCTCGCCGAAACGGCGGGACTCGCGATCGCAAACGGCATCCTGACGGACAATTGCCTGCGAACCGGCGATCCGAACATCCTTGCGGCCGGCGACTGCGCTGCAGTGGCCCAGCCGGGCGGCGGCCATATGCGGTTTGAAAGCTGGCGCAACGCGCGCGCCCAAGCGGAAGTCGCTGCCCGCAACTTGGCTGGCGGTAGCGAGATCTTCGGCGCCATCCCCTGGTTCTGGACGGACCAGTATGATCTCGGACTGCAGGTGGCCGGGCTACCGCGGCCGGAGCACCAGAGCGTCACCCGCCCACTCGAGGGCGGCGAACTGGAGTTTTACCTGGACGGTGGACGTCTTGTTGCGGCTGCGGGCCTCGGCCTTGGCAACAGCGTCGCCAAGGATATCAAGCTTGCGGAAATGCTGATGGCCGCGGGCATCAGGCCGGATCCGGCGGTGCTTGCGGATCCCGGCGTCAACCTCAAGGCGCTGTTGAAGAGCGCGCGGGCGGCCTGATGCAGAAGCTGCGGGTCTTTCAGTCGCTCTGGGCGATGGAGCGCCGCCATCCTGATGGCTTCGAGCGCAGCCTCGAAGACAACATCGCCGCTATCGTCGCGGCCGGGTTCGACGGCGTCAGCGCGCATTACACCAGCCGCACGGATGTCGTCCGCCTCAATCGGGCAATCCGCGGCACCGGCTTGAAAATCGAGGGCGTCTGTTTCCCCCGGACTGTCGAAGACCTCCGGTTGACGGTGGAACTGGCGTCAGAATTTCCGGTCAGCCATATCGACCTGCAGGCGGATATCCGGCCGCGCCGGGTGGAGGAATGCCTGCCGCTTCTCGACGGTTGGATGCGGCTCGCCGAGACGGCCGATGTCCCTGTCTACATCGAAACCCATCGCCACCGGATCACCAGTGACCTGCTCTTCACGCTTGACCTGCTTAAGCTCCGGCCTGACCTGCCGCTGCTTGCCGATCTCTCGCATTATCTGGTCGGCCGTGAGTTCGCCGTTCCGGTCGAAGAGGAGAGCCACGCCCAAATCCGCCGCATCCTCGACAATGCCGGCGCCTTTCATGGCCGCATTGGCTCCTCCCAGCAGATCCAGATCGAGATGTCCTTTCCCCAGCATCGCCCCTGGGTCGATCTCTTCCTCGACTGGTGGGCTTACGGCTTTCGCCGTTGGCGATCGCGTTCGCCCGGAGACGCCGAACTGGTCATGACCTGCGAACTCGGCCCGAGGCCCTATGCCATCACTGACCGGGCCGGCAACGACACGACGGACCGCTGGGTCGAGGCGCTCTTGCTTCGGCAGATGGTGCGGGACGTCTGGGCCGGGAGCGCGGACGTATCCGGCAACGAAATGCCAGGCGTGCGCGTGCCGGATCCTGTCACTTGATGAAGGACGGCCGGAAGGGGAGGTTGTGCTCCAGGCCAAGCCAGGGCGGGTTCTCGGCATACATCTCGACGATCAGGTTCTTGATCAGCTCGATATGGCCCGAACTGTCGCCGGCCCGATGGTTGAGGATGACCGGCGACGTCGCGCGTTCGCCCTCGACCATCCGGTAGTGCACGTCGGAGCGCACCTGCCGGGCCGAGGAGGGTACGATGCAGAGACCCGCTTCCGAGGCGACGAGGCCAAGGGCGCTCTGGATCTCCCGCACCTCATGCACCTCGGCAGGACGCACATCCTCGGCGTGGAGCAGGCTCAGCACATGATCGGCATAACTCGGGCGCGGTTCCTTGGGGTAGACGATCAGTTTCTGGCCGCTCAGCGCGCTCAAGGGCAGGGGAGACGTCTCCTCCGCCAGCGGCGTACCCTGTGGGATGGCGATGGCAAGGCGCTCCTCCCGCATGAGAATGCCGACCACATTCGGGTCGTTGTGGTGAAGTCGGCCGAAACCGACATCGATGCGGCCCTCTTTCAGTGCCGCGATCTGCTGTACCGACACCATCTCGAGCAGCCGGATATCGAGCTCCGGTGCGTTATGCCGGAGCTTGCGCACCAGCGACGGCAATCCGCCATAAAGCGTCGAGGCGACGAAGCCGATCGACAGCACGCGGTTCTGGTTGAGCCCGACACGACGCGTGGCCTCGACCATCTGCTCGACCCGCCCCAGAACCTGCAGCGACTGTTCGTAGAACAATCGGCCTGCCTCCGTCAGCCGCACGGGACGGCTGGCGCGGATGATCAGCGGCACGCCGAGTTCCTCCTCCAGAAGCTGGATCTGCCGGCTGAGCGGCGGCTGGGCGATGTGCAACTGCTCGGCCGCGCGGGTGAAGTTGCGTTCACGGGCGACGGCGACGAAGTAGCGAAGCTGGCGCAGATCCATGTCAGGTCCTCATGTTCCTACAATTGCGGTATGTTGCAGTGCGGTAAATGCATGAATCCGCGCAATCTATGCCGTACTATATCATAAAGGTATCGCGACGAACCTATTTGGTGTTGGACGCCGCTTGGGGCCGAGCGCACAGTCACGCCATGAACAAGACCCTTGCACCCATCGCCCCGGCAGCAGCCCTTGTCCCCGTCGTCGAACGGATCGAGACGATGCTGGTCGACCTGCCGACCATCCGGCCGCACAAGCTGTCGGTGGCGACCATGACCGGCCAGACGCTGATGCTGGTGAAGGTTCATTGCAGCGACGGAACGGTGGGCATCGGCGAGGGCACGACGATCGGTGGCCTCGCCTATGGCGGCGAGAGCCCGGAATCGATGAAGCTTGCGATCGATACCTATTTCGCCCCTGTCATGATCGGGCAGGATGCGACCGGCGTGCGGGCGTTGATGGCGCGCATCGGCAAGGCGGTGAAGGAAAACCGTTTCGCGAAGTGCGCTGTGGAAACGGCACTGCTCGACGCCCACGGCAAGCGTCTCGGCCTGTCGCTCGGCGAATTCCTGGGCGGTGCTCTGCGCAAGCGCTTGCCAGTCGCCTGGACGCTGGCATCCGGCGATACCGCCAAGGATATAGCCGAAGCCGAAAACATGCTCGAGCTTCGCCGCCACCGGATCTTCAAGCTGAAGATCGGAGCCAAGCCGCTGAAGGATGACATCGCCCATGTGGCGGCGATCAAGAAGGCGCTCGGCGACCGCGCCGCGGTCCGTGTGGACGTCAACATGGCCTGGAGCGAATTCGAGGCGGCCTATGGCATGACGGCCCTTGCGGACGCCGGTTGCGAACTGGTCGAGCAACCGGTCGCCTCGACCGCGGCGCTCGGTCGGCTGGTCCGTCGCTTCCCGGTGGCGCTGATGGCGGACGAAGCGCTGACCGGTCCTGAATCGGCCTTCGAGATCGCCAGGACCAAGGGCGCCGATGTCTTCGCGGTCAAGATCGAGCAGAGCGGTGGCCTCTTCAATGCCCAGCGCGTGGCGGCGATCGCTGATGCCGCCGGTATCGAACTTTACGGCGGCACGATGCTCGAAGGTGCCGTCGGCACCGTCGCCTCGGCGCACGTGTTTTCCACCTTCGCCAACCTGCAATGGGGCACGGAGCTCTTCGGTCCGCTGCTTCTGACCGAGGAAATCCTGGCGACGCCGCTCGATTACAGCGATTTCGAGCTGAGCGTGCCGGATGGTCCGGGCCTCGGGATCGAACTCGACGAAGACCGGCTGAAATTCTTTGCGCGCGACGGGCTGCGCAAGACCATCAGCGTTGCAAAGTGAGGATCGGATCATGCTGTTTCACGTCAGGATGGACGTCCACATTCCCCACGACTTTCCGGCGGCAGAGGCGGCCGAGATCATCGCCCGGGAGAAGGCCTATTCGCAGGCGCTCCAGCAAAGCGGCAAATGGCGCCATATCTGGCGGATTGCCGGTCAATACGCGAATTACAGCGTCTTCGACGTCAAAGACAATGCCGAGCTGCACGAGATCCTCTCGGGTCTGCCGCTGTTCAAATTCATGGAGATCGAGGTGACGCCGCTCCTACGGCATCCGTCGGCGATCCGCGAGGACGATACCTGAGATTTCGTAGGTACCGCCGTCGGGAGGTTGGCAGGCGGTTTTACTTTCAAGCTATCCAAGTGGAGGAATTGATATGAGCGTGAAGATTTTCGACAGGCCGGAAACCCAAGCTTTCCTGAAGACCTTGAGTGGTCTCGACAAGGACGGCGGCAATCCGCGCGTCAAACAGATCGTGCACCGGCTGATGTCGGACCTGTTCAAGGCGATCGACGATCTCGACATTACGCCGGACGAATACTGGACCGGCATTGCCTGGGTGAACGAGATCGGCGCTAGCGGTCAGGCCGGCCTGATTTCGCCCGGCCTTGGCCTCGACCACTTCCTTGATGAGCGCCTCGATGCGATCGACGAAGAACTCGGCATCAAGAACCCGACGCCGCGCACCATCGAAGGTCCGCTCTATGTCGCCGGCGCGCCTTCCTCGGAAGGGTTTGCCCGCCTCGATGACGGCCGCGACACCAACGGTCAGCCGCTGATCATGCACGGTGTCGTCTATGACGCCGACGGTCAGCCGCTGAAGGGGGCGACGGTCGAGGTCTGGCACTGTGATACCCGCGGCTTCTATTCGCATTTCGACCCGACCGGCGTGCAGGCGCCCTTCAACATGCGCCGCACGATCGTCACCGATGCCAAGGGCTGTTACAAGTTCCAGAGCATCGTGCCGCATGGCTACGGCGTGCCGCCGGGCAGCCCGACCGAGCAATTGCTGTCCGCGCTCGGCCGCCACGGCCAGCGTCCGGCGCATATCCATTTCTTCATCAGCGCCGATGGTCATCGCAAGCTCACGACCCAGATCAACATCGCCGGCGACCCGCTGGTCAACGACGACTTTGCCTATGCGACCCGTGACGGCCTGGTGCCCGATGTCACCGAGCGCACCGACGAGGCGAGCATCAAGGCGAACGGTCTTTCCGGTCCCTTCGCCGAGATCGAATTCGACATCCACCTCACCTCATTGGTGAACGGCCTCGACAACCAGATCAACGAGCAGCGCAAGCGCGCCGCCGCCTGATTTTTGTTGCGGCGGCCGACCGAGCCGCCGCCCCTTGCCACCGACATTGTTGCAATCGCTAGAGCCGAGCACGGATCAGCCGTTTGCGGGAGAAGAACCATGTCCGCAGTTATCGACAAAGCCCAAGCCCTCGACGACCTGCTCGCCACCGCCGTCGAAGACGATCATGAGGCCGGCACGTTCCGGTGCCGCCGTGACATCTTCACCAACGAAGACCTCTTTGAGCTGGAGATGAAGCACATCTTCGAAAGCAACTGGGTCTATCTCGCCCATGAGAGCCAGATCCCGGGGAACAACGACTATTACACCACCACGATCGGGCGGCAGCCCGTCGTCGTCACCCGCGACAAATCGGGCGAACTGCACGCGGTCATCAACGCCTGCGCCCATCGCGGCGCGATGCTCTGCCGTCGCAAGCATGGCAACAAGGGCAGCTTCACCTGTCCCTTCCACGGTTGGACCTTCTCCAACACCGGCAAGCTTCTGAAGGTGAAGGACGAAAAGACCACGCAGTATCCGCCGCAATTTGCCAAGGACGGTTCGCATGACCTGAAGCGCGTCGCGCGTTTTGCGAGCTATCGCGGCTTCCTCTTCGGCAGCCTCAACCCGGATGTCTCCTCGCTCGAAGACTATCTCGGCGAAACGAAAGTGATCATCGACCAGATCGTCGACCAGGCGCCTGACGGTCTCGAAGTTCTCCGCGGCAACTCCTCCTACATCTATGACGGAAACTGGAAGCTGCAGATGGAGAACGGCTGCGACGGTTACCACGTCAGCTCCGTGCACTGGAACTATGCCGCCACCATGGGTCGCCGCCACGAGGAGGGCACCAAGGCGGTCGACGCCTCGAGCTGGAGCCGTTCGATCGCCGGCGTCTATGGTTTCGACAACGGCCATATCCTGCTGTGGACCAACACCATGAACCCCGAGGTCCGGCCGGTCTTCCATGCCCGCGAGGAGATCAAGGCGCGTGTCGGCGAGGTGAAAGCGGATTTCATCGTCAACCAGACCCGCAATCTCTGCCTCTATCCGAACGTGTTCCTGATGGACCAGTTCAGCACCCAGATCCGCGTCACCCGCCCGATCAGCGTCGACAAGACCGAGATTAGCATCTTCTGTTTCGCGCCGAAGGGCGAAAGCGCCGAAGACCGGGCACTGCGCATCCGCCAGTACGAGGATTTCTTCAACGTGTCCGGCATGGGCACGGCGGATGATCTGGAAGAGTTCCGCGCCTGCCAGCAGGGTTATGCCGGCATCACCGCGCTCTGGAACGATCTGTCGCGCGGCGCGCCGCTCTGGATCGACGGGCCTGATGACAACGCCACGCGCATGGGCCTCCAGCCGCTGCTTTCGGGTGAACGCAGCGAGGACGAGGGTCTGTTCGTGCGACAGCACGAATACTGGGCGAAGGTCATGCGTGCTGCCCTTGCCTCCGAAAAGCAGGGAGCGGTCGCATGAGCATCTCCTATGAAGCCGCCTGCGCCTTCCTCTACCGCGAAGCGCGCCTGCTCGACGACCGTGAGTGGGACGAATGGCTGACCTGCTATGCGCCCGATGTCACCTACTGGATGCCGGCATGGGACGACGACGACCAGCTGACCGAGGATCCGCAGTCCGAGATTTCGCTGATCTTTTATCCGAGCCGCGACGGCCTTGAGGATCGCGTCTTCCGCATCAAGACGGAGCGGTCGGGCGCCTCCACGCCGGAGCCGCGCACCAGCCACAACGTCAACAATGTCGAGCTTGTGGCCGACCGCGGCGAGGAAGTGGACGTCCGCTACAACTTCCACACGCTCAACCACCGCTACAAGGTCACCGACCATTTCTTCGGCACCATGTTCGTAACGCTGCGAAAGAGCGGCGATGGGCTGACGATCTCGCAAAAGAAAATCGTGCTGAAGAACGACTACATCCGCCAGGTCATCGACGTCTACCACATCTGATGACCGTTGCCTGAAGGACAGGAATGGGAGGAACAACCATGGCCAGCTACAGGATCGCTTTGAATTTCGAGGACGGGGTGACCCGTTTCGTCGAATGCCGAGACGACGAGAAGGTGCTCGACGCCGCTTTCCGCAACAAGATCAACCTGCCGATGGACTGTTCCGACGGGGTCTGCGGCACTTGCAAGTGTCGCGCCGAAAGCGGCACTTATGACCTCGGCGACGACTTCATCGACGATGCGCTGACATCGGACGAGGCGGAAAGCGGCCTGGTTCTGACCTGCCAGATGAAGCCGTCGAGCGACTGCGTCATCGCCGTGCCGACGACGTCTACGGCCTGCAAGACCGGGCAGCAGAAATTCTCGGCAACAGTCGCGCGCATCAGCCCGCACAACGACGCCGCGATCGTGCTGGAACTGGACACGGACGCAGCCCCCGCCTTCCTGCCCGGTCAATACGTCAACATCGACGTGCCCGGCAGCGGCCAGGGCCGCTCCTATTCCTTCAGTTCAGCGCCCGGCGAAACCCGTCTCGGCTTCCTGATCAAGAAGATCCCGGGCGGTCTGATGAGCACCTGGCTGGAACGCGCCGAAGTCGGCACGAAACTGGAGCTGACGGGGCCGCTCGGCAGCTTCTATCTGCGCGCGGTCCAGCGCCCGCTGTTGTTCCTGGCCGGCGGCACGGGACTGGCGCCGTTCCTGTCGATGCTCGAACAGCTCGCCCGGACGAACGCTGATCAGAAGGTTCATCTGATTTACGGTGTCACCCGCGATCTCGATCTGGTGCTGGTCGATGAGATCGAGGCCTACACGAAACGGCTTCCCAACTTCACCTTCTCAACGGTCGTCGCCGATGCCGCCTCCAGCCACCCGCGCAAGGGCTGGGTCACCCAGCATATGCCGGGGGAGCTGATGAACGGTGGCGATGTCGACGTCTATCTCTGCGGCCCGCCGCCGATGGTCGACGCGGTGCGCAAACATCTCGACGACACCGGCGTGAAACCCAACAGTTTCCACTACGAGAAATTCACGCCGAATGCGGTGGCGAAGGAGGCCGCATGAGCACGGCCCGCTTCGCCGGCAAGGTGCTTGTCGTCACCGGTGCGGCGCAAGGGATCGGCCGCGCCGTAGCGCTTCGGGCGGTGGCTGAAGGCGGCCGGGTTTTGCTCGTCGACCGCGCGGAGTTCGTCGCCGAAGTGGCGGCCGAGGCCAGCAGCGAGCGGGCGGCGGCCTTCGTCGCAGATCTCGAAACCCACGAGGGAGCAGCCGCGGCGATGCGCTTTGCCGTGGAAACATTCGGCGGCATCGACATCCTGATCAACAATGTCGGCGGCGCGATCCGCATGCGCCCGTTCTGCGAGTTCGAACCGGCGCAGATCGATGCGGAGATCCGCCGTTCCCTGATGCCGACGCTCTACTGTTGCCATGCCGTGCTGCCGCATCTCTTTGCCCGCGGCGGCGGCACCATCGTCAACGTGTCCTCGAACGCCACGCGCGGCATTCACCGCGTGCCCTATTCGGCGGCCAAGGGCGGCGTCAACGCCATCACGCAATCTCTCGCGATGGAGCTTGCCGAGCGCAACATCCGCGTGGTCGCCACCGCGCCCGGTGGAACGGAAGCGCCGCCGCGCCGGATTCCGCGCAATGCGGCCGGCGACAGCGAAGCTGAAAAGGCATGGATGGGTGAGGTCGTCGCCCAGGTGAAGCAGTCGAGCTTCATGAAACGCTACGGCAGCATCGAGGAGCAGGCGGCTCCCATCCTTTTTCTGGCCTCCGACGAGGCCTCCTACATCACCGGCAGCGTACTGCCGGTCGCCGGCGGCGATCTCGGCTGACGGTATTTTTGAAACGCGCGAACGCCTGGGGAGGAGATGATATGCGCACAATCGATGTGAATGAAGCAATTGACGGGAGCCCGCTCGGGCGCTTCCAGTGGATGGTGGTCGCGCTGACGGCGCTGCTGCTGATCGTCGATGGCTATGACGTCTTCGTTGCCGGAACCGTGCTGCCGACACTGATCAAGGAATGGGGCCTGAGCAAGCCGCAAGCTGGCGCGCTGCAGGCCTGGGCGCTGTTTGGCATGATGTTCGGGGCGCTGATCTTCGGCCCGCTTGCCGACCGGATCGGGCGCAAGAAGGGCATCGCCATGAGCTTCGTGCTGTTCACCGTCTCGACCCTTTTGACCGGCCTTGCCAGCTCGCCGGAACAGTTCAAGATCTTCCGCTTTTTCGCCGGTCTCGGCTGCGGCGGACTGATGCCGAATGCCGTGGCGCTGATGAACGAATATGCGCCGAAGCGGCTGCGCGGCACGCTGGTCGCCCTGATGTTCTCCGGCTATTCGGTCGGCGGCATGGTGGCAGCCGGTCTCGGCATCGGCCTCATCCCGTCCTACGGCTGGAAACCGATGTTCTTCATCGCTGCGGTACCGTTGCTGCTCCTGCCGGTCATCCTCTGGAAGCTGCCGGAATCGCTCGGCTTCCTCATCCGGCAGGGCAAGCAGGAGAAGGCGAAGCGGATCTACGCGAAGATCGATCCCAGCGTGATGCTTGGTGCTTCGGATCGGCTTGTCTTCTCCGAGACGAAAGGCGCATCGGCGTCGGTTCTGGAACTCTTCCGCCATCAGCGCACGCTGCGCACTCTCATGCTCTGGGTCGCGTTCTTCTGCTGCCTGCTGCTCGTCTATCTGCTTTCGTCCTGGCTGCCGAAGGTGCTGCAGGAGGCCGGTTATGCCGAGAAGGCGAGCTTGCTCAGCCTGTTCTCGCTCAATTTCGGCGGCATGGTCGGCGCCATTGCCGGCGGTTGGCTCGGCGACCGCTTCGGTCTGCCGAAGGTCGTGGTCGGCTTCTTCGTCGCCGCGGCCTTCTCGATCGCGCTGATCGGCTTCAGTCTGCCGCCGGCGCTTCTGTTCCTGATGGTGTTCATCGCCGGCGCCACCACCATCGGCACGCAGATCCTGCTCTATGCCAGCGTCGCCCAGCTTTATAACCTCTCGGTGCGCTCGACAGGACTGGGCTGGGCCTCCGGGGTCGGCCGTATCGGCGCCATTGTCGGGCCGACGCTCGGCGGCGTGCTTCTGGCGCAGGAATATCCGCTGCAGCAGAACTTTGCGATCTTCGCCATACCGGCGGCAATATCCGCACTCGCCACGCTGGTCTTTTCCGTCAGCAATGCTCGTCGTGTCGAGCTCGCGCGTCTGGCGACAGTATAACGAACGAAAATGGTAGCCGGATCGCGAAGGGTCCGGCCACCACCCTTTTGGAGCGCGCTCCGAGGGTAACTATCTATCGCGGATAGGACGCCATTGGGGCGGCGTCGCGCCCGTTCCAACGCAACTGCCAGCAATGGCGGCTTTCTCCATCGGAGTTCTCGTTTCATGGCTTTTCTCGACCTTCCGACGCACCGGCTTCACTACCGCATCGACGGCGACCAGAAGGGCAGCGCGCCCTGGCTGGTCTTCTGCAATTCGCTCGGAACCGACCTGACGATGTGGGACGCACAGATCGCAGCGCTGTCGCCGCATTTTCGCGTGCTGCGCTACGATCGCCGTGGCCATGGCCGCTCGTCCGCGCCGCCGCCGCCCTATACGATCGCCGATCTCGGCCGCGACGTGGTTTCCTTGCTCGATTTTCTGGAGATCGAACGCACACATTTCTGCGGCCTCTCGATCGGTGGTCTGACCGGGCAATGGCTGGGCGTGCATGCCGGCAAGCGCCTCGACAAGATCATTGTCTGCGCGACGGCAGCGCGCATCGGTACGCCGCAGAGCTGGGCAGCGCGTATCGACAGCGTTCGGGCGGATGGCCTTGCACCCTTGAGCGCGGCCACATCGGAGCGTTGGTTCAGCCCGGAATTCGCTGCCAGCAATCGTCAGGCGGTTGAGCGCGTGCTCGAGAGTTTCGGCGCCACCGCGATCGATGGCTATATCGGCGGCTGCGCCGCGCTGGCGGACGCCGACCTGCGAGAGGATATCGCAGGCATCGCCAATCCGGTGCTCGCCATTTCCGGCGGCGGGGATCCGGTGTGTCCACCATCCGACCTCGAAGCGATAGCATCGCGCGTGCAACGGGGGCGGCACCTGTCGCTGCAAGGTCGACATATCGTCAATATCGAGGCGGCGGATGCGTTCAATGCGGCGCTACTGGACTTCCTTCGATCATAAGTTTCACCGTTGGGCGCCCCGCTCCCATCCCTTCCTGCCGCCAGCGTCCCCTTGTGAGGTGGCGACCGACGCCACCTCACAACGGCAATCAGGCCCTATTGATCCGCCAGGTTGTGCTGAAGGGCTTCGAGCGTCAGTTTGCTGATGTCGGCATGGATATCAGCGCGTGGTCGCTCGGTGGTGTTGCAGATCGGGTCAACTTCACCAACGGACTTGAGCACTTCGGCCGCCCCGTCTTTGCATTCCGGCAGGAAGCTGAAATGGTCGGCTCCGGCGATTGCGGCATAGGAGCCCTGCGGCGCCAGTGCAGCCAGCGGCTCTGATGCGACGGCGACCGGGATCGTCTCCTTGCTGCCAAGGTTGATGAATTTCATCGGGATCGCGACCGTCTTCAGGCTCTCCTGCGTATAGGCCTGCGCAAGGCCCGGTTCGACCAGCACGGCCGCTTTGATGCGCGGATCGCGGTTCGACTGCTCGAAACGCACCTTGTCGATCGTGCGCAGATCGATCTTGTCGACCGTCACGGGCGCGTCATCGGCATAGCCCCTGCCGCCGGCGTACCAGGCGCAATCCCACTTCTTGTAACTGTCGCAATAGCGCGCATAGGCTTCGAGGCTGGCTCTCGCGCCCGATAGTTCCATGGCAGCCGCTCCTCCCAGCGAGAAGCCAAGCACGCCGATCCGGTCCGCTTCTATGGCGCTCTTCCACTCAGCGCTGGTGGTCAGCATGTCGATGACAGCCGAAAGATCCTCGGTGCGTTGCCACAGCTTCGGCGTCTCGGCAGGCAGCGAGTTTCCGCTGGTGGAGCCGGGGTGATTGGGACCGGCGACGATGAAGCCAGCTGCGGCAAGGTCGGCCGCGAGCCAGCCAACCGCGTCGATGCGCCCGCCCGAGCCGTGCGACACGACCACCAGCGGATATCGCCCGTCTAGCAAGGGGGCGTTCTTCGAAGCGGGCGCACCCTTGAAGATCCGGTTGTCGCCGATAAGGACTGGTTCGCCGCCCGCCCCGGCCGGATACCAGACGGTGACATTGAGATCGGCGCCGCGTTTGGGCGCAGGGACCTTGATTTCGCGCACGCCGACGTCGCTCGCCTGTGCGGAGGCGGCAAGGCTTGCAACGAAGAAGGCGATCGGAACAAATTGAAGAAGGGGCATGGGCATCTCGCTGTGTTGAAAGGACGGCTGATCGTTGCCCTCGGCGGGCCTGTCCGCGTCCTTGATCGTGATCGAGGTCGTCCCGAATCGCGATCTGGGCGATGATGCACCCCGTGACGTACCTGATCTGACTGCATGATTTGCCCGCCAAAGGACCTGCCTTGATCTTCCTGCCGCTGCCCTTCGTCGTTGCCGCGATGCTCCTGGTCTTGCTCGTGCTGCTGTTGCACGGCGACGATCCAGTCGAGCGCAACCGGCCATTCCTGATCCTGATGGCACTCTGCGCCCTCCAGTCGGTCGTCGTCGGCCTGCGTTGGGGCTACGAGATCGAACAGCTGCGTTTCGTCTTGCCGATCCTGGCAAGCTGGGTACCGCCTCTCGTGCTGGCGAGCTTCCACAGATTGATTGGCGGTGATGATCGCGCGTCCCTCGGTGCGGTGTGGATACACGGAGTTCCGCCCCTGGTCATCGCGGCGCTGGTGGTGCTGAGGCAGGGACCGATCGATGCGCTCCTGATTGCCCAGTATGTCGGATACGCGCTGATCCTCCTGAACCTGGCACGTCCCGGCGTCGATGCGTTGGACGAGGCGCGCTTCGAAGGCGCTCAGGCTGCGCACCGCGCCCTGATCATCGCCGCGGTCTCATTGTGCCTGTCGGCTCTGTTTGATCTCGCGATCGTGCTCGATTTCGAATGGGCGAAGGGAGAGAACATCGGCATCATGGTCAGCAACGCCAACCTTTTGGGTTTGCTCTTTATTGGGCTGACCGCACTTGTCGCCGACCGGGCTCGGGTGCAACCGGCCGCAACTGCCCAGGTCGCGGAGGCTTCGTCTGACCTGTCGCAGGACCGCGAAATCCTTGACCATATCAATGACCTGTTGGTCGGCCAGAAACTTGCGCGCGATGAGAACCTGACGCTGTCACGACTATCCCGACGCGCGCGTCTGCCCGCCAGACAGATATCCGGCGCAGTCAACCGGCTCGCGGGCAAGAATGTCTCCCAATACATCAACGACTTCCGGATCGCCGAGGCCTGCCGGCTGCTGCGCGAGACCGATATGACAGTCACCGCGGCGATGCTCGAATCCGGTTTTCAGACAAAGTCGAACTTCAATCGCGAGTTCCGCCGGGTCACCGGCTTGAGCCCGGTCGCCTGGCGCGAGCAGAACCGGATGGAAACGCTTGCCGCCTGAACGCGATCGCTCACGCGCGATCGCCGGCAAGGCCATACCCGGTCGTAATGCGACCGGGCATGGGAAACACGGGAGGAAGAACGTGCGGGCCTACTGTTGGTCGCCGGTGTTGCGGCCGATGGTGATCGAGACATCCTTGGTCTTGCCGGTCCGCCAGATGCTGAGGCTCTGCGCGGTTCCGGGCGAAAGGTCGGCCACCATGCGCGACAGGTCGCGCGGTGACTTCACCGGGCTGCCACTGAGCGCGGTGATCACGTCGCCGGCCTTGAGGCCGGCTTTTGCGGCGGGCGTTCCGCCGTTAACGCCGGCGACGAGCGCGCCTTGCGGCTGGCCAAGGCCGATCGCGTCAGCGATATCCGCCGTCACCGGCTGGATCTCAACGCCGATGAAGCCGTGTTCGATCGAGCCGTCCTTCATCAGCTTGGCGACGACCTTTTGCGCCTGGTCGGAGGGAATGGCGAAACCGACGCCGACGCTGCCGCCGTTGGGCGAATAGATCGCGGTGTTGATCCCGATCACCTGACCCTTCGCGTCAACCAGCGGGCCGCCGGAATTGCCGTGGTTGATCGGGGCGTCGATCTGGATGAAATCGTCATAGGGGCCGCTATGCAGATCGCGTCCGCGGGCGGAGACGATGCCGGAGGTTACCGTCGTGCCGATACCGAACGGGTTGCCGATCGCCAGCACCTGGTCGCCGACGCGCAAGCCGTCGGAATCACCCCAGGAGACCGTGGCAAGCGGCGCCGTCGGCTTGATCTTGATGACGGCGAGGTCGTTCTTCGGATCGGCGCCGATAAGCTTGGCCTGCATCTGGCTGCCGTCGTCGAGCGTCACCGTGATGCGCTGGGCCTTGTCGATCACGTGGTTGTTGGTGACGATGTAGCCATCGGCGCTGACGACAAACCCGGAACCGAGGGCCTCGGCGCGCTGGGATTGCTGTTGCTGCCGGGGCGCCTGATCCGGAACCGGGATGCCCTGGTCGTGGAAGAACTGGCGAAACTGCTCGTCAAACGGCGAGCCGGCAAAGGGCGAGGCTTCGTCGCCGCCGCTCTGTTCCGCCTTGATTTCGGTCGTGATGGTAACGACGGCGGGCTTGTCGGCAGACACGATCGGCGCGAACGATACGCCTTCGCCGGACGCCGCGGACGTTGCCGGTGTGGTTGCCGCGGCTGCCGCCACCGTGTGGGTTGCAAAGGCCGCCACCGAAAGGGGGGCGACGATAACGGCTGCACCGAGGAGGGCGGCAGCACGGTACCTCTTGAGACTGTTAGACATGATGCTGTTCCTTTTGCTGGCTGACGAGCGCACGGCTCCTGCCGCAGCGACGTGCTGTCGTCCCGGTTTTTAAGAGGCGTTGCTTGTTGGGTGGATCCGGCGGCCGGCCAGGCAGGGTCGGCCGCCGGAAATAAGCTCACATCCGGTGAGCCGGCTGCCGGTCAGGCCATGCGGGACATGTCGTTGTCGAGGTGGCGCACTTCGCCCTGAAGCCGGGCATAGGATTGGTTGGGCAGCATGCCGTTGTGCGCGGATGCCGTGTTGAGAGCCTGGGCGCGGATCGCCGCATCCTCGCGCTCGAGCTTGTTGTAGCTGGCAACAGTCAGCCTGCCTTCGGCTCGGTCGGCGTTGATCTGGCGGTTATCGGCCCTGAGCTCGGTGAGGACGCGGTCGAGCCGGGTTGACGCCGTGTGGACGCGCATTGGCATGGACGGAGCGGTCATATCGTCGGGGCCGAAAATGCCCTGGTAATAGTCGCCGTTATAGGCGCCCCGGTCATTGTCGCGACCATGGTCGTGGTGATCGGCGGCAAAGGCCGCGCCGCCAAGAAGGGAAAGGGCGAGGGCTGCGATGGTGGTGATCTTGAGGGGCGAGCGCATATCTGCATCTCCTGAAATCAAGAAAGCGTGAAAGCTTCCAGAGAAGGCTGTCTCCTATTGTCGCGTCACGGCCGAAGCGGTCGCCGGCAATATTCAGCCTCGAGATGAAGGTAATACTTCGACCGGCACGCGTCATGTTAATAAGGTGTAATATTCGGCGCAAAACACCTTTGGCGTTGCTTCATTACCATTATTTAATGTAGGGCGCCGTCGAGTTTTCCGGGTAGATATTGTTCCGGATGCGAAGGCTTGCATATCCAAGGTGGAATGCGGTCTCGATTCAGCATCCGGTGTAGTGCGCTCTCGGCCGGATCAACTCGCCGCTTTCCACCTGTTCCATCGCGTGGGCAAGCCAGCCGACGGTGCGCGCGAGCGCGAAGATGACGAGGGGCGCGTCCTCGGGCAGATCGAAGGCCGCGGCCAGTGCCGCGAAGGCAAAGTCGATATTGGCCGGTTCGCCCAGCAGGTCCTCTCCGGCAGCCGCAAGTGCGGTGTAGAGCGGCGGGACATCGAAACTGGCCATGATCGCCTTGGCGCGCGGATCCCCCTGCGGATAAAGCCGGTGGCCGAAGGCCCTGACCAGGCCATCTGAGGCGAGCATGTCCCGGATCGCTTCGCGCACCCCTGCCGAGGCCGCCTGCTCGGCCAGCCGCGTGACGCTCAGCCAGGCGCCGCCATGCCTCGGCCCGGTGAGTGTGGCAAGTCCGGACAGGGTGGCGGCGGAAAGGGCTGCACCGGAAGAGGCCGTGACGCGGGCCGCGAAGGCCGAAACGTTGAGCTCGTGTTCCGCCGAAAGCACCAGGCACCTGCGGATCGGTTCGGCCGCTTGCGGCCGCCCCCACCCTTCGGCGAGCCTGAGATGCAGTGGCAGCGACCGAAGCGATGGTGCCAGTCCGGCGGCGACCGTTGAAAGCACCTCGACGGCCTCGCTTCTCAAAACGGCCGGCCGGCGCCCGAGTGCCGGCAGATCGCCTTCGATGCGGCCGGCAAGAAGCGCAAGCGTCGTGGAAAGGCGAGACCGGCCGGCGCCCTCGTCACCGGCCGAAACGGCAACCGTTTCGGGCAATTGCCAAAGCAGGGTGGCCGCTTCCTCCAGGGTCGCGTCCATCGAAAGGGCGGTCGCTTCCTGTCCGCGATAATAGAGTTGCCCGTCGGCGATGCTCGAAATCGTCGTCTGCAGGACGGGGTCGCCCCAGCGGATCGCACCGGCCGCGACGACGGCGGCCTGGCGCCGCCCCGCATGGCGTTCGGCCAGCCGCTCGACGTCGTCGGCCTGATAAAGGCTGCGTCGCGGGTCCGCGGGGTCGGGCTTGGCGCGGATGCGGCCGCGACTGACATTGGCATAAAGTGTCTGCCGCTTGCTGCCGAGGCGCGAAAGCGCCTCTTCGGCGCTGATCCAGAGTGTCTTCATATTGATCAATTGCATCAAGATTGACGTCAATACATCTAGATCCGATCTTTTCTCCCGTAAAGGAGAAACATGATGATGAACAACGGACTTGAAGACGTCGTCGCCGCCGAAACCCAGCTCTCCCACGTCAATGGCGAGGCCGGACAGCTGATCATACGCGGCGTGTCGCTCGATCGCCTTGTCGCCCATGCGCGCTACGAGGATGTCGTCACCCTGCTGTTTTCGGGTCTTTTCGAGCCCATTGCCGATGCGGCGGAATTTGGAAGGCGCCTCGGGCAGAAACGGGTCGAGATTTTCGCCCATGTCGAGACCATCGACCGCGACCTGCTGGCGTTGCCGCCCGTCGATGTCATGCGCGCTCTGATCGCGCGGCTTGCCGACGGCGACGATCTCGACACGGCGCTCATGCTTTTGGCTGCTCCGGCCGTCTTCCTGCCGGCAGTCCTGCGCTTGAAACGGGGCGAGACACCCGTCGCGCCGACGCCCGCGCTTTCCCATGCGGCCGATATCCTGGCGATGCTTGGCGCAAGGGTTCCAAACGACGCGGCGGTTGCAGCGCTCGACGCCTATCTGGTGACGATTTCGGATCACGGCCTCAACGCCTCGACCTTTGCGTCCCGCGTCGTCGCGTCCACGAAAGCCGGTCTCACATCGTCGGTGCTTGCCGCGATCAGTGCGCTGAAGGGCCCGCTGCATGGTGGCGCGCCGGGCCCGGTGCTCGACATGCTGGATGCGATCGGCACGCCCGACAATGCCCAAGACTGGCTTGTGCGGGCACTCGACCAGGGTGAGCGGCTGATGGGCTTTGGCCATCGCGTCTATCGTGTCCGGGACCCGCGCGCCGACGCGTTGAAAGGTGCATTGAAGCAGCTGGTTGCGGCCGAGCCGGCCAACCGTGATCGCATCGAATTGGCCGAGGCGGTCGAGCAATCGGCGCTCGCCGTCCTGAGACTGCGCAAGCCCGACCGTCCGCTTGACGTCAATGTGGAGTTCTACACGGCGCTTCTGCTCGATGCGCTGAAGTTCCCCCGCGACGCCTTCACCGGTGTCTTTGCCATCGGCCGAACGGTCGGCTGGCTCGCCCACGCCCGCGAGCAGTCGCTCGAAGGCCGGCTGATCCGGCCGCGCTCGGTCTATGTCGGGCCGCTGCCGCAACAAGCGGCGTGACAATCGCGTCCCGCAGTGGCGAGGATGGTTCGCAACGGATTTTCCGGTGGCGTTCGCTCAAAAAAGGCCGGGCAACATCAAAGGGATGTTGCCCGGCCGAATAGGCTTGGACCCGTTGCTTCGGGAACCGGACGGCCGCCGTCAGGCGGCCTTCTTGGCGTCGAAGGGGATCTCGATGTCGACAGCGAGGGTCGAGACCTGGGGCCCGCGCTCCATCGTCACGCGCACCTTGTCGTCGTCGATCTGCATGTGCTTGGAGATCGCCTTCAGGATTTCGTCGCGCAGCTTGGTGACGAGATCGCTATCGCCGGCCGATGCGCGCTCATGGGCCAGCAGCACCTGTAGCCGCTCGCGGGCGGCTGGCGCTGACTGGGAGCGGGAGAAGAAACGGAAAGGGTTCATGCCGCCTTCCTTCCGAAAATCTTGCCGAGGAAGCTGCGCTTCTCGCCGGGAATGGTGATCGGCAGCGCTTCGCCCTTCAGTCGGCGCGCGGCGTCGAAATAGGCGAGCGCCGGCGCGGAGCGGGTGTCGGCGAGCGTCACCGGCGAACCGACGTTTGAGGCGCGCAGAACATCGGCGCTCTCCGGGATGATGCCCATCAGCGGGATCGACAGGATCTCCAGGACATCGTCGACCTTCAGCATGTCGCCGCGCTCGGCGCGAACCGGGTCGTAGCGGGTGAGCAGCAGGTGCTTTTCGATACGGTCGCCGTTCTCGGCCTTCAGCGTCTTGGAATCGAGCAGGCCGATGATGCGGTCGGAATCGCGCACCGACGAGACTTCCGGATTGGTCACGACGATGGCGATGTCGGCGTGGCGCATGGCGAGCGTCGCGCCGCGCTCGATGCCGGCGGGGCTGTCGCAGATCACCCAGTCAAAGGCGCTCTGCAGCGCGGCGATGACCTTCTCGACCCCTTCCGGCGTCAGGTTGTCCTTGTCGCGGGTCTGCGAGGCCGGCAAGAGATAGAGGCTCTCGAGACGCTTGTCGCGGATCAGCGCCTGCGACAGCTTGGCCTCTCCCTGGATCACGTTGACCAGGTCATAGACGACGCGCCGCTCGGCGCCCATGACGAGATCGAGATTGCGCAGGCCGACGTCGAAATCGACGACAACCACCTTCTCGCCGTTCTGAGCGAGTGCGGCACCCAGTGCGGCGCTGGACGTCGTCTTGCCGACGCCGCCCTTGCCCGATGTAACTACGACTACCTTGCCCATACGTCTCTCCAAGTATCTAAGAATTCGCCTTCGCCTACGTCCTGATGATCCCGGTCGGTTCGACCCGAATCATCCGATGCGGACGGCTACCATCCGCGCTCTGCCTTGCCTCGCCCTAGCCGAGCGTTCCCGCCTTGAGCGCTTCGCCGTCGAGCCAGATCTGCACCGCCTTGCCGCGCAGGTTCTGCTCCATGTCGTCGGCGGTCTTGTAGAAACCGTCGATCGCAATCAGTTCCGCCTCGAGCTTGCGGCAGAAAATCCGTGCCGATGCGTTGCCCGTGGTGCCCGCCATCGCCCGGCCGCGCAGCGCGCCGTAGATGTGGATCGAGCCGCCGGCCACGACCTCGGCGCCCGAGGCGACCGAACCGATGATCGTCACGTCGCCCTCGGGAAAGAACAGCGACTGTCCCGACCGAACCGGCTGGCTGACGACGATCGAGGGCGTCACCTTGGTCGCGACCGTTTCGGTCGCCATCACGACCTCGGCTTCAGCCTCCGGGGCTTCGGGCCTTTCCGCCTGCTCGGCCATCTTGGCTTCGAAGTCGGCGGCAGGCCGCCCGTCGTTCATCGCCGGTGGCAGATCGGCGCCGAGCAGGGACTGGCGTGCGCCTTCGATGCCCATGATGCGGACGTTACGCGAGGTCAGTTGGCTCACCAGATCGCGCAGTTGCTGACGATCGATGTCCAGTCCGTCGACGTCGAGCACCACGGGCCGCCGCAGGAAAAAACCGGCGGAGCGGGAGGCGAGGTCGTCTAGTCGCTGAAGCCAGTCCTCGAAGGGCAGCTCTGGCGTCAGTGCGAGCGCAAGGAAGGAGCGCCCCTTGAGGCGGATCGGCCGGGATTCGGTTAACACATCGTTCATCTTGGTAAATTTTCCGTTGCCTCGGTGTATCGATCAAATGGTTAACAAAAGGTTAATTCGGCCATGCGAAGGTTAATGAGGTGGCGGCCCGTGGGGGGTCTGCAAGCGCTGAAAAACAAGGGAAATTTGTTGCCCCCGCATATGCGGAACTTTCGGCCTGTGGCACGCCGGCAACGCCGATCCGTGGCCTGTTCACCACAGACCGGGAGACGCGAAGGCCGTTCGCTTGAATGCGATTCGGGTTCCCACCCGGGAAGGGTTGACTTTGGAACGCTAAAATAAGAACATAACAAGAACAAAGCGGAGGTTTCCCATGGCTAGGATAGAAACCATGACCCACACGGAAGAGGTGATCGAACGCGCAATGGCTGCGGTTGCAGCGGTTCGGATGAAGCGCGAGCGCGAGGCCGAATGGCGCAAGCGGACCTTCGGGCGGATCGACATGGCGCCGCCGCTGCCGCGTTTGAAGCGAGGTGGGGTGCAGCTTTCATTGAGGCTCGACGGTTCGGCGCGGTGACCCGACCGACAGTCATGCCCGATCCTGAGGGAGAGCGGCGAAAAGCGCTTGCGGTGTGAAAGACACCATTCCCGCCGAAACCCTGGAGCTGCGCCCACCGGTGGCATGTGAATGAAGACGAAGCTTGATGAGGACCAGCGATGAGGCATCGTCGAAGTATCGATTTGATGCCGCGCGAAGACGCCGCTGACTACGGCTCGACATTGGACCAGTTGGCGGAATGGTACGTGCTCGTGGCCAAATGCGGGACGTGTCGCCACCAGGCGGTTCTCGACAGAAGACGAATCGCCGAAGCCTGCGGGCACGACGCACCGCTCAACGCCATCGCCCGAACGCTGAAATGTTCTCGTTGCGGCAACCGCGCAGGGAACGATCTGTTGCTCGGCAGGTTGCCTCGCGACTAGGCGGGTGCCGAGGTCTGCGAAGACGATCCGCGGGCCAGTCACGCGCGTCTGGGCAATCGGTCCGCCCAGGGTCTTTGCCGCCTGGTTTAATTGAGCGCTCCGCCACGCCGGAAGTCGATCATCAAATACATATCTTCATGTTTTATAATATATCTTGGCGCATCCCCAGGATACGACAACGATTCACTGTAGGCGCATCCGTGATGAACGTCTCACGGAAGTGGATCGTTCGATTTATTCGGAACGAATTCCTGTTCCGTTCGTTGAATTGCCGATCGAACGAAAGGAAAGAACATGAAGACGCTTATGATCGCGACGGCGCTTGCCGGTGTACTTGCAATGCCTGCCCTTGCTCAGGATGCAAACAAGGATGCAGGCGCTGCCGCAGGAATGGTTGGTGGTGCAACCGCGGGCGCTGTTGTCGGCGGCCCGATCGGGGCCGGCGTCGGCGCCGTGGTCGGCGGAGCGCTTGGCGGGGCGCTGACACCTCCGCCGCCGGAAGTCGTCACCTATGTCGAGCAGCAGCCTGCTCCGGCGACCGTCGTGGTTCAGGAGCGCATCATCGTCGGCCAGCCAATCCCTTCGGCCGTCGTGTTGACGCCGGTTCCGGAGAATCCGCGTTACGCCTATGCGGTTGTCAACGACCAGCGGGTCATTGTGGAGCCGCAGTCGGGGACCGTCGTTCAGATCCTCAACTGACCCGAGCTTGTTTACTGAAGCGTTGGAGGGCGGTGTCGTTGCCACCCTCCCACGCACATCGTGCAATCTCACCCACTGAGATCGGCAGGTCTTCAGGCAAGCCGGTCGCGCAGACGTCGACCGGGATCCAACGGCCTACGACGGTCCTGAACGGACGAACTTGCTGTCCTGCCACTGGCCACGCGGCGGCGCCATCCCTCCTGCCTTCCGTCAGAGCGCGCCTTCCAGCGCGTCGCTGACCCGTGCGCCGCTTCCCGTCCGGGACGGAAAGAGTTCGGCGCCGAAAGCGCCCTGCCGGCTGATCTCGGGAAAACTGATATCGGCAATGGTGAAATCGGGCGTCAGCGTCAGCATCGGCAGGATGCGTTCGAATATGGCTCCGCCAAGCGGTGCCGCGTTCCAGCCGGAAGTGCGGAAGCCATGGGTCTCTGGCAGGCCCTTGGGCTCGTCGAGCAGGGTCAGAAGCAGATAGCGCGGATTGTCGACGGGGACGATGCCCATGAACGAGGTGATGTTGAGCTCCTTGGAGTAGCGGCCGCCCACCACCTTCTCGGCCGTGCCAGTCTTGCCGCCGATGAAGTAGCCCTTGACCTCCGCCTTCTTGGCCGAGCCGGTCTTGGCGTTGAGCCGCAGCAGGTAGCGCAACGCATCGCCGGTCTCGGGCCGGATCAGGTCGCGCGCCAGAACGCGTTCCTCCACGGGCGCGCCCTTGATCAGGGTTGGGCGGATCAGGCGGCCGCCGTTGACGAGTGCCGCCACCGCAATGCTCGCCTGCAGCGGCGTGACGGCAATGCCGTGGCCGTAGGATGCGGTCGCCGTATCGATTTCGCCCCATCGCCGCGGCAACTGCGGATGGGCGCTTTCCGGCAGTTCCGTCGTCAGCCGCGACATCTGCCCGAACCGACCCAGGAAAGCTCTGAAATTCTCTGGACCGAGGGCGATCGCCATCTTTGCCATCGAGATGTTGGACGAGTAGATGAAGGCCTCGGGCAGCGTGAGGGGTCGGTGCTGGCCACGATAGTCGTTGATGCGGAAGCGGCCGAAGGCGAGCGGCCGGCTGGCGTCGATGACCGAGGCGAGCGTGAAGTGTCCGGAATCGAGCGCCATCGCCGTCGTCAGCGCCTTGAAGGTCGAGCCCATCTCGAAGGTGGCGGCGGCGATGCGGTTGATGCGATCGGGCCTCAGGGCGTCGATCGGGCGGTTGGGGTCGAAATCGGGATAGGAGACCAGCGCCAGGATTTCGCCATTGGTGGCATCGAGCACAAGGCCGGCGCCTGCTTTGGCGTCGAACTTGGCGATCGCCTTGCGAAGCTCGGTCTCGAGCGCATGCTGGATCCGGATGTCCAGCGTGACGCTGACCGGCTCGAGATTGCGGTGCGAGAGGTCCATGCCGCTCTGGCGCAGGACCTCCAGTCCTTGGCCTTCGATCCAGCGCTCTATGCCAGCGATGCCGATATTGTCGATATCGACGGCGCCAAGCACATGGGCCGCGAGCGCGCCGTTGGGGTAGACGCGTTGCTTCTCACGCTGGAAGCCCAGCGCGGGAATGCCGGCGTTCCACACGGCCTGTTCCTCGGCCGGCGTCACCTGGCGCTTAATCCAGGCGAAGGCGGCGCCGCTTTTGAGGCGCAGGTAAAGGTCTCGCCCGTCGAGATCGGGGAAGATCGCGGCGAGCTTCTCGACCGCCTCATCGACGTCCACGATCAATCGCGGTTCGGCGTAGAGCCCGGAGCTCGGAACGTCGATCGCCAGAAGGTTGCCGTTCCTGTCGAGGATCGACGGGCGTCCGAGCGATGGCGGCGGGGGGATATACCCGGTGCGCTCATAGTCGGCAGCGCCCAGTTGCACGAGCCGAGCCAGCATCAGGCCGAAGACGAGCGCGAAGGCGCCGATGACGACAAGCAGGCGGCCGCGAGGATCCGGGTGGGAGCGAAGGGGGCGGGCCATGTCAGTAGAGCCCGCCACCGTTGGCGAGCAGCTTTTCACGCTGCTCGGGCGAAAGGTCGCTTTCGGCCGCGGACGTCGTGCTTGCCGTTTCGAAACCATCGATCACCGGACACCCATCGGGGCAAGGGGCTGTGCCCGGCTTGAAGGCCTCGGTGATCGCGCCGGACACAGCCTCTGGCACGGGCTTTCCGCTTTTCCTGTCGATCGTTTCGAACATCATCCCCGATGGCGCGTGGAAATCTGCCGCCGGCCGGCCCTGAAGCGCCGTCTTCATGAAGTCGATGAACACGGGTGCGGCCAGGCCGCCGCCGGTTTCGCCGTTGCCCATCGGTTTTGGGGTGTCGTAGCCGAGGAAAACGCCGGTGACGATGCCGGGTGTGAAGCCGACGAACCAGACGTCCTTTTCGTCGTTGGTGGTGCCGGTCTTGCCGGCAATCGGCACGCCAAGGGACGCGACATTGCGGGCGGTGCCACGCTCGACGACACCGCGCAGCATCGACGTTACCTGATAGGCGGTCATCGGGTCGAGCACATAGTCGCGGTTGTCGTCGACCACCGGCTCTTCCTGCCCGGTCCAGGTGGCAGCGTTGCAACCGTCGCAATGGCGCTGGTCGTGGCGAAAGATGGTGCGGCCATAGCGGTCCTGAATGCGATCCACCATCGACGGGGTCACCGCCTTGCCGCCATTGGCGATGACCGCATAGGCGGAAACGAGACGCAGCAGCGTCGTCTCGCCGGCGCCGAGCGACATCGGCAGGTAGGGTTTCAGCTCGTCGTAGATCCCGAAACGCTTGCCGTAGTCGGCGACGAGATCCATACCGAGATGGCGAGCGAGGCGCACGGTCATCAGGTTTCGGCTGTTTTCGAGCCCTACGCGCAAGGTGGAAGGGCCGCTGAAACGCCCGTCATAGTTCTTCGGCTTCCACGTCCTGCCGGCGCCATCGGCAAGCGCGATCGGCGCATCCATCACCAGCGTCGTCGGCGCGTAGCCGTTGTCGAGCGCCGCGGCATAGACGAAGGGCTTGAAGGAGGAGCCGGGCTGGCGATAGGCCTGCGTCGCGCGGTTGAACTCCGACTGGGCATAGGAAAAGCCGCCGGCAACGGCCAGCACACGGCCGGTGTTGGGGTCCATCGAGACCAGTGCGCCCTGCACGAGCGGCGGTTGTCTGAGGACGTAGCCTGCCTCGAGCTTCTCGACATAGACGACATCGCCCGGTGACAGCACCCCGTCGAGACCCTCGGCGCAGTTGCGCTTGCCCTTGGTCGGACGGCAGAACGCCCAGTCCGTGCCCTGTCGGGAGAGACGGGCCGTCTCGTCCGCAGGCGCTGCGACTGCAGGCCTCGGCCGCAGCCCGATCTCCGCTTCGTCCTTTCCGACCGAAAGGACCACGGCGAGCCGCCATTCCGGCACGTCGGAAAGCGGGCGCAGCTTGGCAAGCGCTGACGGCCAATCCGCGGTCGAGGAAAGCCGGTCGACCGGACCGCGATAGCCCTTTGCCTGGTCGTAGTCGACAAGCCCCTTGCGCAGCGCCTTCATCGCGGCCTGCTGCAGTTTCGGGTCGAGCGTGGTGCGCACGGAAAATCCGGCGGTGTAGAGCGCCGCCTCGCCATATTGGCCATTCAGCTGGCGGCGAACGTCTTCGGTGAAGTAGTCGGCGGCGGCTGCCGCTGGCTCCGGTTCGCGCAGCCTGGTTACAAGCGGTGTTGCCGACGCCATCTTCGCGGTCGCCGCATCGATGACGCCATTCTGCCGCATCTGGTCGATGACCCAGTTGCGCCGCGCCGTTGCCCGGACCGCCTGGCGTTCGGGATCGTAATTGTTGGGTGCCTTCGGCAGCGCCGCAAGATACGCGGCTTCCGCCACCGAAAGCCGGTCGACCGGCTTGTCGAAGTAGGTGAGCGCCGCCTGCGCCACGCCATAGGCGCCGCGACCGAGATAGATGTCGTTCAAATAGAGTTCGAGGATGCGGTCCTTGGAATAAGTCTGGTCGATGCGAAGCGAGAGGATCGCCTCGCGAAGCTTGCGTTCGACCGTGCGATCGGCGCTCAGAAGGAAGTTCTTGGCAATCTGCTGGGTGATCGTCGAGCCGCCGATCATGCGCCGGCCCGAGCCATAATTGGCGAGATTGGCGAGCAGCGCTGTGCCGATGCTGGTGATATCGATCCCGGGATGGCGGTAGAAATTCTTGTCTTCGGCCGACAGGAACGCCAGCCGGACACGGTCGGGAACGGCGCCGATCGGCAGGAACAGCCGGCGCTCGCGCGCGAGTTCCGTGACCATCGTGCCGTCGCCGGCGTAGAGACGGGTGGTCACGGCCGGCTCCCAGTTCGCCAGTGTGTGGTGATCGGGCAGGTGGCGGGTGAGGGCGGCAACCAGCGTGGCTGCCGCAAGCGCTCCGACGGTCGCCAGGTTGAGGAGTGTGCCAAGGACGTTTGCGACGAACTTCATGATGGGCGGGACGGACCTTTAGCGTGCAGGAAACCGCGCCGGACACGAATGTCCCGCGGGCGAAAAACGATTGCGGCCATCGGCCGGCTTTCGGGCGCGGTGGCGGAGCGGTGCGAATGCGGCATGGCGCCGGCGGGCGTGGGGCGCGTGCGCCGTGGAATGACACCAGAGCCCGGCAAGGCGTCTGATGGGATGTCCCCCGAGCCTGGCGGCCACCCGCGGCCTTTCGATTGCGGGTCAACGGGCAAAACCTGCCCGCCGATGGATTTCACCGTAAGGGGATTGTGCCGGGGCAACAAACCACGTTTATTTGCGACACCCATTAACTGAGCTAGGGCATCGATGGTCAGGCCATATCTTCCGCTCAATGCCCTGCGCGCCTTCGAGGCGTCGGCGCGGCACTTAAGCTTCACCCGCGCGGCGATCGAGCTTTGCGTCACCCAGGCGGCGGTCAGCCATCAGGTCAAGCTGCTCGAAGGCCGCTTGAACGTTACCCTGTTCAAGCGGTTGCCGCGTGGATTGATGATCACCGCGGAGGGCGAGGCGCTGCTGCCGGTCCTGCGCGACAGTTTCGACCGGATGGCGGACATGCTCGAGCGCTTCGAGGCCGGCCATATTCGCGAGGTGCTGATGATCGGCGCCGTCGGCACCTTTGCCGTCGGCTGGCTGTTGCCGCGGCTTGCCGATTTCCAGGCCAAGCACCCGTTCATCGATGTCCGCCTCTCGACCAACAACAACCGCGTCGACATGGCGGCCGAAGGCCTGGACTTCGCCATCCGGTTCGGTGGCGGTTCCTGGCACAATATCGAGGCGACGCGACTGTTCGAGGCGCCGCTCTCGGTGCTTTGCACGCCGGAGATCGCCGACAGGCTGAAGACGCCCGCCGATCTCTTGAACGAGACCCTGCTTCGTTCCTACCGCGCCGACGAATGGGTCACCTGGTTCGAGGCCGCCGGGATCGAGTATCCGGCGCCACTGTTGAAGGGCATCGTCTTTGACAGTTCGCTGGCGATGATGGAGGCAGCGGCACAGGGGATCGGCGTGGCGCTGGCGCCGCCGCTGATGTTTCCGCGCCTCTTGTCAGACGGCACCATCCGGCAGCCGTTCGACGTCCACACGTCCATGGGAAGCTATTGGCTGACGCGGCTCAAATCGCGGACCGTCACCCCGGCGATGAAGGCCTTTCACGATTGGCTTGCTGCGGCCGCGGAAGAGGAGGCGGTCGTGTCGCCGGTTTCGCTGGGCGTCGCGGCCGGCTGACGCTTTTTGGGCGGGCGACGCGTGTAGGCGGAGCTGGTGCTCCAGCCCCCGCCCGACACTGCGATCAGTGGGCCAGGCGTTTGGCCCGCTTGCCGCGTCGCTATCGCCGATGTTGCCAGGGCGCTGCCGCCGCTGCAATCCCCTGAACTCCCGCGCTTTCCGTCCTGATCCTCCGCGGCCTGTCACGCCCCTTGCATCGCAGAAACTGGCGTGTTAACACTGAACTATATGGTTCAGTATTCGACAGCACGCCTTGATGCCTCCTTTGCCGCACTTTCGGACGCCACCCGACGCGGCGTCCTGGAACAGCTCGAAAGCGGGGACGCATCCGTCACCGAACTCGCGGAGACGTTCCGCATGACGCTGACGGGCATGAAGAAGCATATCGGCGTGCTGGAGCAGGCGGGGCTGGTGACGACCGAGAAGGTCGGGCGCGTGCGGACCTGCCGGCTCGGCCTTCGCGGGCTCGGGGAAGAGGCGGCGTGGATCGACGCGCGCCGAAAGATCTGGAGCGCACGCTTCGACGCGCTCGACGATGTTGTCGAAGCGCTGATCCGGAAGGAGAACATCGATGGGTCTGAGAATGGGTGACGGCCGCACGTCGGTCGAGCGGACGTCCGAGCGCGAGCTCGTCGTGAAGCGCATGTTCGACGCCCCGGTTCGTCTCGTGTTCGACGCGTGGACCAAACCGGAATTGTTCAAGCTGTGGTGGGCGCCGAAGTCGCACGGCGTCCCCATCATTTCCTGCGAGATGGACGTTCGAACCGGCGGCGGTTATCGCATCGCCTTTGGCCATGACGCTTCCAGTGCCATGGCCTTCTTCGGCAAGTACCTCGAAGTATCGCCGCTTGCGCGCATCGTCTGGACCAATGACGAAGGCGATGAGGGCGCCGTGACGACGGTGACTTTTGAGGAAATCGATGGCAGGACGCTGTTGGTCCTTCAGGAGCTCTATCCGTCGAAGGAAGGGCTCGACGAGGCCTTCGTCGGCATGGAAGACGTGATGCCCGAGCAGTTCGATCAGTTGGACGAACTGCTCATCAGCCTCGGCGCGGGCGTATGATCTCGGCTCCAAGGCCAAATTCTGTTAATGGCAGCTCCGAATTCTTGTGATGACGGCGTCGGCCAGGACGTGGCGTCCGCCGTGCGCTCCGATCGCGCTGCCTTGGGGCTGACCGCCGCCGGTGCTCACTCCGCAGCCTTTGCCGTCGAGCACTCGTAGACCGTGCGCCCGCTTTGCGCATCGACGCCGGCAAGGCTCACCTCGTAGCCCCAGAGGTGCCGGATGTGGCGCATGGTCGCGTCGCGGCTGCCTTCGTCGAGCAGGATGCCGTGCTTGACATTGTGCTGCAGCCGCAACTGCCGATCGCCGAGAAGATCGACATCCATCACCTGGATGTCCGGCTGGTTGGCGGCCACGTCGTAGCTGTTGGCGAGTGCTGAGCGGACGGCGGAGTAACCGCGCTCGTTGTGGATCGAGGCGACCTCGACAAAACGATCGGAGGAGCGGTCGGCCAGGTGGAACAGGCGGAATTTGCGCATCACCGCCGGGCTCAGATACTGCAGGATGAAGGATTCGTCGCGGTGGTTCGCCCAGGCGTCGCGCAGCGTCTCCATCCAGTCGCCGTTGCCGGCGAAGGACGGGAACCAGTCGCGGTCTTCTTCCGTCGGATCGGTGGCGATCCGCTGGATGTCCTGCATCATCGCAAATCCGAGTGCGTAAGGATTGATGCCGGGGTAGCGGCGGTCGTCGAAATCGGGCTGGAACACGACATTCGAATGGCTCTGCAGCAGTTCCAGCATGTGGCCTTCGCCGATCCTGCCCTGATCGTAGAGCCGGTTGATGATGGTGTAGTGGACGAAGGTGGCGCAGCCCTCGTTCATCACCTTGGTCTGGCGCTGCGGCGAGAAATATTGTGCGATGACGCGAACGATCCTCAGCAGTTCCCGCTGCCAGGGTTCCAGGATCAGGCTGTGTTTCTCGAGAAAATAAAGCAGGTTCTCTTCCGGCAGGTTGAGCACCTTCTTGCGTTCCGACGCGTCGCGCTCGGCTTCCGCCGGGTCGCGGTTTTCGGCGACCTGCGGCAGGGTGCGCCAGAGATCGCTATAGGTCTGCTCCTCATATTCCAACCGCTCGCGCGCCCGCTCCCGGACCTTCTCCGAAGAAAGCCGCGGCGGACGGCGATAGCGGAACACACCCTGGTCCATCAGCGCGTGGGCGGAATCGAGGATCGCCTCGACCGCCGCGGTGCCATGTCTTTCCTCGCATTTCATCACGTATTTCTTGGCGAAGTCCATGTAGCTGAGGATCGCACCGGCGTCGGTCCACTGCCGGAACAGATAGTTGTTCTTGAAGAAGTGATTGTGGCCGAAGGCGGCATGCGCGGTCACCAGCGCCTGCATCGCCATGGTGTTTTCTTCCATGAGGTAAGTGATGCAGGGGTTGGAGTTGATCACCAGCTCGTAGGCAAGGCCGCGGTGTCCCTTGCGATAGTGGTGTTCCTCATAGGCGAACCGCTTGCCGAACGACCAGTGCTGGTACATCAGCGGCATGCCGACCGAGGAATAGGCGTCGAGCATCTGCTCGGAGGTGATGATCTCCAACTGGTTCGGATAGACGCTGAGGCCCATTTCCTCGAGCGCGATCGTCTCGATCGCGTCGTAGGCCCGCGACAGCGTCGCGAAGTTCCAGTCGGACCCCTGAAACAGGAGGCCTGAAGTCGCGCGTCGTGCCATTCAGTCTCCCCCTCACTTGCGCGTGCGTGTGGCCGGCTGCCGGGCAAAAAGCCTGCGGAAGACCGGGTAGATGTCGCCGGGTTTTGCGATCCGGGTCATCTGGAAGTTCGATTTTTCGCCGTCCACCGTCCGATAGGCACGCCAGAGCGCCGTGCCGTTGTCGGTCGAGCCGAAGATTTCCGTCTCGCGCTCGTCGATGATTTCGACATAGGCATAGTACTGGCAGAGCTTCGTCAGCTTTTCCCTGAGCAAGGCGGCGCAATGCTCGCTGTCGCCGATGATGTTATCGCCGTCGGAAGCCTGGGCGGCATAGATGTTCCAGACCTGCGAGGGATAGCGGTCCTCGACGATGCGGATCATCTCTTCAAGCGCCGTCGAGACGATCGTGCCGCCGCTCTGGGTGCTGTAGAAGAAGGTCTGCTCGTCGACCTCGCGCGCCTCGTCGGTGTGGCGGATGAAGACGATGTCGATGCGCTCGTAGCGCCGCTTCAGGAACAGGTGCAGCAGCACGAAGAAGCGCTTGGCGAGGTCCTTTTCGCGCTCGCCCATCGAGGCCGAGACGTCCATCAGGCAGAACATCACCGCGTTGGCGTTCGGCAGCGGCTGCTGTTCGAAGCGGTTGAAGCGGATGTCGACCGGATCGACGTAAGGGATCCGCCGCCGCTTTTTCTCGATCCTTTCGAGTTCCCCGCGCAAGTCCCGGAGCCGTTGGCGATCCTTCGCCGTCGGATCCGGCTCCGCTTCGAGCCGGGCGATCTCGTCGGTGATCGCCGTCAGCTCCTTTTCCTTCGGCCGGTGCAGCGCCAGGCGCCGGCCGAAGCTGTTGCGCATGGTTCGCCCGACATTGATGTTGGTCGGCGTTCCGGCCGTGGCAAACCCCGCGCGCCGGGGCTTGAAGGTCACGGTCTCCTTGAGGCTGAGCTTGACCATATCGGGCAATTCGAGGTCCTCGAAAAAGAGATCGAGCACCTCTTCGCGCGAGAGAATGAACTGGAATTCGTCGTCGCTCTCGCCGCGGCCGGGCTTGCCCTTGCCGCCACCACCGCCGCCGGCCTCCGGTTTCGGCAGGCGGTCGCCTGCCGAAAACTCCTTGTTGCCGGGAAGCACGTAATTGCGCTCGCCGCTGCCACGGGAGGGCTGGAAGGTCGGCTCGTTGGCGCCGTCGGTCGGCATCGGCACACCGTGCGCCGCATCGACGTCGATGATCCTGTCCGACTTGACCTGTTCCTTGATGACTCGCTTGAGTTCTTCGCGGGCCCGCTTCAGAAAACGCTGTCGATTGCCGAGGCTCTTATCCTTCGGATTGAGCCGCCGGTCGATGAAATTCGGCATATACCAATCCCCTGCTTCGACACCGTCAGCCCGCCTTGTTGACCCGCATGTACCAGTCGACCAGTCGCCGGACCTGACGCTCGGTGTAGCCGCGCTGGGTCATGCGCTGGACGAATTCGGCATGCTGTTTCTCGGTCGAGCTGTCCTTCTTCGAGCCGAAGCTGATGACCGGCAGCAGGTCTTCCACCTGGCCGAACATGCGCTTCTCGATCACGTCGCGAAGTTTTTCGTAGCTCGTCCAGGAGGGGTTGCGCCCGTGGTTCTTGGCACGGGTGCGCAGGGTGAATTTCACGACCTCGTTGCGGAAGTCCTTGGGGTTGGCGATGCCGGCGGGCTTTTCGATCTGCGACAGTTCGCTGTCGAGGATTTCCCGGTTGAGGATCTGCCCGGTGTCCGGGTCTTTAAAGTCCTGATCCTCGAGCCAGGCGTCGGCATAGGCGATGTAGCGATCAAACAGGTTCTGCCCGTACTCGCTGTAGCTTTCCAGATAGGCCTTCTGAATTTCGTGGCCGATGAATTCGGCATAGCGCGAAGCGAGTTCCGACTTGATGAAGTCGAGATAGCTTGCCTCGGTCTCCTTCGGGAACTGTTCGCGACGGATCGCCTGTTCCAGGATGTACATGAGGTGCACGGGGTCGGCCGCGACCTCCTTGGTGTCGTAGTTGAAGGTCTCCGACAGCACCTTGAAGGCAAAGCGGGTGCTGATCCCGGTCATGCCCTCGTCGACGCCGGCGGCATCGCGGTATTCCTGCACCGACTTGGCCTTGGGATCGGTGTCCTTCAGGTTCTCGCCGTCATAGACCCGCATCTTGGTGTAGAGCGGCGAGTTCTCGTGGCGGGCAAGGCGGGTCGACACCGTGAAGCGGCTGAGGCTTTCGAGCACTTCCGGCGCGCAGGGGCTCTTCGTCAGTTCGCTTTCGCGCAGGAGCTTTTCATAGATCAGGCGTTCTTCGGTGACGCGCAGGCAGTAGGGGACCTTCACCACCAGGATGCGGTCGAGGAAGGCCTCGTTGTTCTTGTTGTTCTTGAACTGCAGCCATTCGGATTCGTTCGAATGGGCAACGACGATGCCCTGGTAGGGGAAACCTCCGAAGCTCTCGGTGCCGTTGTAGTTGCCTTCCTGGGTCGCGGTCAGAAGCGGGTGCAGCACCTTGATAGGCGCCTTGAACATCTCGACGAATTCGAGCAAGCCTTGCGTCGTGCGGTTGAGGCCGCCGCTGTAGGAGTAGGCGTCGGGGTCGGCCTGGCTGTAGTTTTCGAGCTGGCGGATGTCCACCTTGCCGACCAGCGAGGAAACGTCCTGGTTGTTCTCGTCGCCGGGTTCAGTCTTGGCGATCGCCACTTGGCGCAGGCGCGACGGCATCAGCTTGACGACGCTGAACTTCGATATGTCGCCGTCGACCTCGTCGAGCCGCTTTGTCGCCCAGGGCGAAATCAGGCCGGTCAAGCGGCGTCTCGAGATCCCGTATTTGTCCTCGAGCAGGTCGGCCATGCGGTCCGGATGGAAGAGGCCAAGGGGCGATTCGAAGATGGGGCTGACCTTGCCACCGACCGCCAGCGTGTAGATCGGCTGCTGCTCCATCAGTTTTTTCAGCCGCTCGGCGAGCGACGACTTGCCGCCGCCGACTGGACCGAGCAGGTAGAGGATCTGCTTGCGTTCCTCGAGCCCTTGGGCCGCGTAGCGGAAGTAGCCGACGATCCGCTCGATCGTGTCTTCCATGCCGTAGAAGTCGGCAAAGGCCGGGTAGATCTTGACGGTTCGGTTGGAGAAGATGCGACCGAGGCGCTCGTCCGAGCTGGTATCGATCAGAGTTGGATTGCCGATGGCCGTGACCATCCGCTCCTGCGCGGTGGCATACATGCTTTTGTCGTCACGACATGCGAGGAGGTATTCCTGAAGGCTGATTTCTTCTTGCGCTGCACTGGTATAGATCTCCGAGAAGAGATCGAAGACGTCGCATTCGCTCTTTTGCATCATGCTCTCCCGCGGCCGCTGGCTGAGACGGGGATCGCTGCTTATCGGCTCGCTCATTCGAATAAACGGCGTCCCATTCGCAAAGTTCCTAAAGAGTACTCGCTTTCTTGTGATTCTCGAAGGGGTTGCTTTCAATGTTTGAAAGATCGTGAACGGAGCGTCACGAAATTTGATCGCGTTCCTGCGTCAGCCGCGGGCATGCAGGCTCGCGATCGCCTGCAACTACCTTTTGGCGGACCTTCACGTTTGCGTGCGCGCGAAGGTAGCGGCGCTGATTTTCTCCATCCGGCGGCGGAAATGGAAATCCATTCCTTATAATTCATATAGTCTATGTGTTTTATAGATTAATGCGGTGAGCAACCGCTTTAATCAGGAACACGGCGACATGTCCTATCTGCTCAGCCTTCTCGACAAGAGCCCGCTCGACCCCGGACAAACCGCGGCCGAGGCACTGCAGGCAACGGTGCGGCTTACGGCCCGCGCCGAGGAGTGCGGCTATCATCGCTTCTGGGTCGCCGAGCACCACAACATGTCGAGCCTTGCAAGCTCGGCGCCGGAAACGCTGATTGCCTACCTGCTGGCAAAAACGTCGAAGATCCGCATCGGTTCCGGCGGCGTGATGCTGCAGCATTACAGCGCCTACAAGGTGGCCGAGAGCTTCAATCTGCTCGCAAGCCTCGCGCCCTCTCGCGTCGATCTCGGCGTCGGCAAGGCACCTGGCGGTTTTCCGCTTTCGACAAGGGCGCTTCAGGCAGGAATTGACCCGGCCCTGCGACCGAAATTCGCCGACCAGCTGGCGGACCTCAACCGCTATCTGCTGCCGCAAGAGGGAGAGCATCCCGACCTGCTCGCGACGCCGCTGCCGCCGGCTGCTCCGGAGCGCTTCCTGCTCGGCGCGAGCGTCGACAGCGCCGTGCTGGCCGCCGAAAAGGGCTGGAAGCTCGTTTTCGCCGGGCATCTCAACGGCGATCCCGACAATCTGCAAAGGACGTTCGATGCCTATGAACGCGCCACTGGTGGCGAGCGGCCGTTGCTTGCGCTCGCGGCCTTTGCCGCCAGCAGCGAAGAGCAGGCGCGTGAGCATGTCTCTGATCTGAAGATCTTCAAGGTGCTCTTCGGCAACGGCCAGAGCGTCAATGTCGGCAGCGAGGAGCAGGCGGCCGAGTATGCCCGCCAGGCCGGCATCAGCGACTACCGCGTCGAAGAAAAGAAGCCAAGCGTGCTCACCGGCACGCCGCGGCAGGTACGCCAGGAACTCGACGAGCTGCACCGCCGCTACGGGGTGCAGGAATTCGTCATCGAAACACCCTCCGTCGGCGCCGCCGAGCGCCTCGCTTCGATCGAACTCATCGCACGCGAGCGGCTGTCTCTCGCCGCCTGATCATTCCGGGAAGGATCTGTCATGACCAAGAAGAACGTCACTTTCGGCATCATGCTGCAGGGGCCGGGCGGACACATGAACGCCTGGAAGCACCCAAGCGGACCCGCCGACGCCAGCGTCAATTTCGGCTTCTTCGTGGACACGGCGCGCAAGGCGGAAGCCGCCGGCATCGCCTTCGCCTTCGTTGCCGACGGCCTGTACATCAACGAACAGTCGATCCCGCATTTCCTCAACCGTTTCGAGCCCCTGACGATCCTGTCGGCGCTTGCCGCCTCGACCGCGAAGATCGGCCTCGTCGGCACGGTCTCGACTTCCTACAGCGACCCGTTCACGGTCGCTCGGCAGTTCGCCTCACTTGATCTGCTAAGCGGCGGTCGCGCCGGCTGGAACGCGGTGACCTCGCCGCTCGAAGGCTCTGGCCGTAACTACGGGCGCGAGCATCCGGAACACGAGCTGCGCTACGAAATCGCCGACGAATATCTCGATACGATCAAGGGCCTCTGGGACAGCTGGGACGACGACGCCTTCGTGCGCGATCGCGCAACCGGCGTCTATGCCGACAAGACGAAACTGCGCCGGCTCAACCACAAGGGACGGTTCTTCCGGATCGAGGGGCCGCTCAACATCGAGCGTTCGCGGCAGGGCCAACCGGTCGTTTTCCAGGCGGGGGCCTCCGATTCCGGCGTCCGGCTTGCGGGCAAACACGCCGATGCGGTGTTCACCAATGGCGGGCCGATCGGGGACGCCAAGGTCTTCTACAGGCAGGTGAAGCAGAGCGCGGTGGCGCAGGGGCGCCGTGCGGCGGAAATCGGCATCTTTCCCGGCATCGGTCCGATCGTCGGCGCCACGGCCGAGCAGGCCGAAGCAAAATATCGCGCCATCCGCGATCTCGTAACGATCGAGGAAGCGCTGCTCTATCTCGGCCGGTTCTTCGACCATCACGATTTCAGCGCCTACCCGCTCGACGCACCGTTCCCAGACATCGGTGACATCGGCAAGAACAGCTTTCGGGCCACGACCGACCGCATCAAGAAGACGGCGCGCGAAACCGGCGCAACGCTGCGCGAGATCGCGCTCGACGTCGCAACGCCGAGAACCGCCTTCATCGGAACGGCCGAACATATCGCCGACGAGATCATCCGCTGGATCGACGAGGACGCCGCCGATGGTTTCATCCTCGGCTTCCCGGTGATTGCGGAAGGCCTCGCTGATTTCACGGCCCACGTGCTGCCGATCCTCGAAGAGCGAGGGTACTTCAAGCGCGGGCTCGAAGGCGCGACGCTGCGCGATCACCTGGGGCTGCCGTATCGCGAAAGCCGGTATGCGACGCCGGCGGTGGACGTCGAGCAGGGAAGGGCCGTCGGGGCCTGATGGTCCCGGCGGACATCGGCCCATGAACCTCATCCTCACCGATACACAAAGGTCAGCCGCCGTCGAGCGTGGCCTGGGCACCTTCCTCGACGAGATCGTCGCTATCCGGCGCGACCTGCACCAGCATCCCGAACTTGCCTTTCAGGAGAAGCGCACCAGCGGTCTCATTGGCGACCTGCTGACCGGCTGGGGTTACGAGGTTAACAACGGCATCGCCGGGACCGGGATTGTCGCCACCCTCCGGCGCGGACAGGGCGAAAGGGCGATCGGCCTTCGCGCCGACATGGACGCCCTGCCGATCGAGGAAGCGACCGGACTTGCCTATGCCAGCCGCCACAAGGGTGTGATGCACGCCTGCGGCCATGACGGACACACGGCGATTCTGCTCGCCGCCGCGCGTTTTCTCGCCGAGGAGGGACGGTTCGACGGCACGCTGCGGCTGATCTTCCAGCCGGCCGAAGAGATCGGCGCCGGTGCGCGAAAAATGCTGTCGGAGGGTTTGTTCGAACGCTTCCCGGTCGATGCGATCTTTGGCCTGCACAACTGGCCGGGTGCGCCCGCCGGCCGTTTCGGCTTCGTCGAAGGCCCGGCCATGGCGTCCGTCGACCAGGCCAATATCACGGTCGTCGGCAAGGGCGGCCATGGCGCCGAGCCGCACCTGACGGTCGACCCGGTTCTGGCGACGGCATCGCTGATCACGGCGCTTCAGAGCCTCGTTTCGCGCAATGTCGATCCGCAGCATATGGCCGTCGTCACCGTCGGCTCCATTCACGGCGGCCAGGCGTCGAACGTCATTCCCGAGAGCGTGTCACTGAAGCTGACCCTGCGCGCGTTTAATGGCGACGTTCGCCGCCTGCTCGGCGAGCGTGTCCAGGCGCTGGCGCGGGCGCAGGCCGAGAGTTTCGGAGCGAGGGCTGACGTCGACTACCGGCTTGGCTTCCCGGCGTTGGTCAACCACGCCGCCGAAACGGATTTTGCCCGCACCGTGGCGCTTGGGGCCTTTGGGCCCGACGCAATCGTTGCCGACTTCAAGCCGCGTACGGCCAGCGAGGACTTCGCGTTCTTTCTCGAGGAGAAGGCCGGCAACTACGCCTTCGTCGGCAACGGCGACAGCGCGGCGCTCCACAGCGCTCAATACGACTTCAACGACGCGATCATCGCACCGGCTGCCCGCTACTGGGTCCGGCTGGTGGAAACTTTCCTCGCATGACGACCAAGGGATGGCGAAAGACATGAGTGACACGTTTCTCTACACCACGCCCCTCGATCCCCGCGCCAAGCCGCTGATCGACGAGCTGATCGTCGAATATGACAGCCGCTACGGCAATTATTTCAGCGAGGAAGGGGCGGCTGCCGAAATGAACCGCTACCCGGCGGAAGCCTTCGCCCCGCCGCATGGCGGCAACTTCGTGCTTCTGATCCGCAACGGCGAAACCATCGGCGGTGGTGCTTTCAAGCACTATGACGACCAGACCGCCGAGTTCAAGCGCATCTGGACCCGCTCCGACCTCAGGCGCCAGGGTCTGGCGCGCAAGGTGCTCTTCGAACTCGAGGCGCAGGCGGCGCGGCAGGGCTATTCGCGTGTCTATCTGACCACCGGCTTTCGCCAGCCGGAGGCGGTCGGGCTCTATCTCGCCAACGGCTACACCGCGCTCTTCGATGTCGAGACCGACCCGGAGGTCTACAAGACGCTGCCCTTCGAAAAGAACATTTCCCATCTCGTCGCGACGCTGGCGTTTCTGGCCGAAGTGCCGCCGCCCCAGGCCGCAAGCCACGCCTGACCCCGACCGATCGCGCCGCCTGCTCGGCCGGCCGCCAACCGATTTCTGAGAGAGGATCCACCATGGCAGTTCTGAGCGATCTTGCCGGCGCGCCCGGTGTCAGCCGGACGAGCGAGCCGAACCCGGGCTATGCCCACTACCGCATCGTGCCGGCGCGCCATCCCGGCCGCGCGCTCGGCACGCTGTTTGCAGCCCTCGCCATCTCGGGCGTGCTCTATTCGGTGCTGACCAATCCGCGCTGGGGCTGGCCGGTTTTTGCCGAGTGGTTCTTCGCCGAGCCGGTGCTGGCGGGCCTTGGCCGCACCCTGCTTCTGACGGCGCTGGCGACAGTCTCCGGTTCGCTGCTCGGGACGGCCCTTGCGCTTGCCCGCGTGTCGCGCTCGCCGCTGCTTGCCGGCCTGTCCTTCGGTTACATCTGGTTGCTGCGCTCGATCCCGCTGATCGTGCTTTTACTGGTGCTCAACAATCTCGGCTACCTCTACGAGAGCATCCAGATCGGTGTGCCGTTCACCGACACGGTCTGGCTGAACTACCCGACGACCCAGCTTTTGACACCGTTTGCCGCCGCGTTCCTCGGCCTCACCCTCAACCAGTCGGCCTTCTTCGCCGAGATCGTGCGCGGCGGCATCCTGGCCGTCGACCAGGGCCAGCACGAGGCAGCGGCCGCCCTCGGCCTGCCGCGCCGCCGCCAGGCCGTTCGCATCGTGCTGCCGCAGGCCATGCGCTCGATCCTGCCCACCGGCTTCAACGAGATCATCGGTCTCGCCAAGGGCACGTCCATGGTCTACGTGCTGGCGCTGCCCGAGCTCTTCTACACGGTTCAGGTCATCTATCGCCGCAATCTCGAGGTCATCCCGCTCCTGATGGTGGCGACCGTCTGGTACCTGGTGATCATGACCGGGCTCTCGATCGCCCAGCATTACATCGAGCGCTACTATTCGCGCGGCGCGGTGCGCAATCCGGTGCCGCTGCCGTTCCAGGCGTTGATCACACGCTTTCGCCGGCCGCTGCCGGAGGTGGTGCGCCCGGCTGCCGCAACCACAAAGGTTGGTTTCCGCGACGCCCAGGCGCTTCGCGCCGGCGGCGCGGTGCATGTGCACGGCATCTCGAAGAGCTTCGGTTCGCTGAAGGTCCTCGATCGGGTCGAACTGAACCTGCCGGCCGGCAGCGTCACGGCGATCCTCGGACCGTCCGGTTCGGGCAAATCCACGTTGCTCAGAGCCATCAACCATCTGGAACGCGTCGACGACGGTTTTATCGCGATCGACGGCGAACTCGTCGGCTACAGCCAGAAGGGCGACACGCTCTATGAACTGAAGGAAAAGGACATCCTGAAACGGCGCGCCGATATCGGCATGGTGTTCCAGAACTTCAACCTCTTCCCGCATCTGACCGTGCTCGAAAACCTGATCGAAGCGCCCATCCACGCCCGCGGCATTAGCCGGGAGGCGGCCGTGCACCTCGCCCAGGAACTGCTCGCCCGCATCGGCCTCAGCGACAAGATCGACGCCTATCCGCGTCAGCTCTCGGGCGGCCAGCAGCAGCGTGTCGCGATTGCCCGTGCGCTGGCGCTGCGTCCGAAGGTGCTGCTTTTCGACGAGCCGACCTCGGCGCTCGATCCGGAACTCGTCGGCGAAGTGCTCGACGTGATCAAGGAACTGGCGCGCACCGGCACGACACTTGTCATCGTCACCCACGAGACCGGCTTTGCCCGCGAGGTCGCCGACACCGTCGTCTTCATGGAGGCGGGCCGCGTGCTGGAGGCCGGGCCGCCGGCCCAGATCTTTGCCGATGCCAAACATGCGCGCACCCGCGAATTCCTCGCGCGCGTTCTCTGACAACGACTGCCGTGCATGTCCCGACGGCGAAGCTTCGTCATCATCCGCAACCAATGATTGAAAAGGAGAGAATTATGCCGACATTCAACACTGCAAAGTTGCTTCTGGCCGGCGCCGTTACGGCGCTGACCCTCGGACTTGGCCCCGTCCATGCCGAGGAGAAGTTCGACCTCAGCCCCGACACATCGAACCGCGTACGCACGGAAAAGAACGACGCGGCGATCAAGGCGATCGCCGCCGACTTCAAATTCGTCAATCCGGGCAAGTTCACCGTCGCGATCAATCCGTGGGACCCGCCGATCGCCACCTACGCCTCGGATTCGAAGACCGTCGTCGGCGCCGATCCGGATATCGCTTCGTTGCTCGCCGACAGCTTCGGCCTTGAGCTTGAACTGGTTCCCGTCGCCTGGGCCGATTGGCCGCTCGGCGTCGCCTCCGGCAAGTACGATGCCGTGATCAGCAACGTCACGGTGACCGAGGAGCGCAAGGAGAAGTTCGATTTCTCCACCTACCGCAAGGACGTACTTGGCTTCTTCGTCAAGTCCGACAGCAAGATCGAAGCGATCAAGGAGCCAAAGGACGTTGCCGGGCTGAAGGTGATCACCGGCGCCGGCACCAACCAGGAGAAGATCATTCTCGAATGGGACCGGCAGAACGTCGCCGCCGGGCTGAAGCCGATCGAGGTGCAGTATTACGACGACCGCGCCGCGGGCGATCTGGCGCTGCAGTCGGGCCGCGCCGATGTCGAGTTCAATCCCAATGCGACACGCGCCTATGCCGCATCGATCAAGAACAACACCAAGGTCGTCGGCATCGCCAGCGGCGGCTGGCCGCTGACGGCCGAGATCGCGGTCACCACCCGCAAGGGCGGCGGTCTTGCCGATGCCGTCACCGTCGCGCTCAACGACCTCATCAAGAGCGGCAAATATGCCGAGGTGCTGAAGCGTTGGAGCCTTGGCGCGGAAGCGGTCGATGCTGCTCAGACCAACCCGCCCGGCCTGCCGAAGAGCGGTTCCTGATCTTGTCCCCGCGGATCGGCGGTACCACCGCCGATCCGGATTTTACATTTCAATCGGAGACCTCCCGCATGTTCGGCAAGTCCGCCTTTCGCCCCCTTCTCGCCGCCACTGCGGCAGCCCTTCTGCTGGTCGGCTCGGCCGTTGCCGATACCGGCTTTGATCTCAGCCCCGAACAGCCGGGCCGCATCCACGCTGTTCGCAACGAGGCGGCTGTCGCTGCAATCCCCGCCGATTTCAAGTTCGTGACGCCGGGCAAGTTCACCGTCGGGGTCAGCCCGGGCGGTCCGCCGCTTGCGACCTACGCCACCGACGCGCGCACCGTCATCGGAGCCGATCCGGAATATGCCGGAGCGATCGCCAACAGCTTGGGGTTGGAGCTCGAACTCGTGCCCACAGCCTGGATCGACTGGCCGCTGGGGCTGACATCCGGCAAGTACGACGCGGTCATCTCCAATGTCGGCGTCACCGAGCAGCGCAAGGAAAAGTTCGATTTTTCGACCTATCGCCAGGGCCTGCATGGTTTCTTCGTCAAGGCCGACAGCGGCATCACGGCGATCAAGGAGCCGAAGGATGCGGCGGGCCTCAGGATCATCGTCGGCGCCGGCACCAATCAGGAGCGCATCCTGCTCAAATGGAGCGATGAGAATGTCGCGGCCGGGCTGAAGCCCCTGGAGCTGCAATATTACGACGACGAGGCGACGAGCCTGGTGGCGCTCGCCTCCGGTCGCGCCGACGTCATCGTCCAGCCGCATGCGCAGCTCGTCTTCATCGCGGCGCGCGACCAGAACATCAAGCGTGTCGGCACCTTGAGCGCCGGCTGGCCGGAGCGCTCCGACGTGGCGATCACTACCCGCAAGGGCAGCGGTCTTGCCAATGCGTTGACGATCGCCACCAATGGCCTGATCGAAAACGGCACCTACGGAAAGGTGTTGGAACGCTGGCGTCTGCAGGAAGAGGCATTGCCGAAGTCGGAGACCAATCCGCCCGGCCTGCCGAAGTTCTGAGGCGCCAGGGATGACCAACATATCCATCAGCCAGATCGGATTCCTCAGCCCCGGGAACTATGCGCCCGACAATCCGCTGGATGGGCTCGAGAAAACCCTGTCGCTGCTGCAGTATGGCGAGGCGCTCGGCTTTGCCAGCGCCTGGGTTCGCCAACGGCACCTGGAGCCCGGCATCTCGTCGGCCGCCGCCTTCCTGGCGGCCGCCACCCAGAGAACGAGCGACATCGAACTCGGCACTGCCGTCATTCCGATCGGGTACGAGAATCCCTATCGACTGGCCGAGGATCTTTCGACCGTCGACATTTTGTCGCGCGGCCGGCTGAATGTGGGCCTCAGCGCCGGAAAGCCGCCGCATCTCGATCTCATCGGTCCGCTTGCCTTCGATGGCGACTGGTCGGGCTATGATTTCTCGCATCAGCGGGTGCTTCGCTTTCAGGAGAACCTGCGCAGCAACCTGTTGGGCGACGAGGACACGGTCATCAAGACGCCGTTCGGTGCCAAACGCCCGCGGCTGCAGCCGCATGCCAAGGGTCTCGCCGACCGGCTCTGGTATGGCGGCGGTTCGCTGCGCTCGGCCGCCTGGGCCGGAAGCCACGGCTTCAACCTCCTGATCGGCAACGTGACGACAGGCGAGGAAACGGACGCATTCTTCGTGGCGCAGGCGCGCCAGCTTGAACTCTACCGCTCCTCGGGTGGTGAGGGCAGGCGCGTGGCGCTTGGTCGGGTGATCGTGCCGATCGATGGTGCCGATACAATCACCCGCAGACGCTATCGCGACTATGCGGCCGGCCGGCACGAGCGGACGCTGACGCCGCAAGGCGAGCGCCGGACGCTCTACGCCGGCGATCTGGTCGGCAGCGCCGAGGAAATCCTGGAGCGGCTCTATGCCGATCCGATCCTGCCCGGCGTCAGCGAGCTGCGGCTGGAACTTCCCTATGAATTCGCCGAGGACGAGTATCGGCAGATCCTCGAGGATTTCGTGCGGCTGATTGCGCCGGAACTCGGGTGGAACCGCGTGGAGACCTCGAGGCCAGCGTCGAGCGACGCCGCGCCGCTCCGTCGTCCGGCCCGCGGGGGCTGATTTGGGATCCGGCCGGAGGTCGATACCGCGGATCAGGCGTGCTTCCGCGCACCCAGATGATGTCCCAGGAACGCGAGCACCGCGTCGCGCATCGACGCGGTCTCGACGTGCCCGACGCCGGGTTCAGTCAAAAGCGAAAGAGCTTCCTCGGCTCCGGCGGCGCGATAGGCCGCATGGGTCTCCGCATAGGCGAGCTCCAGTGCCCGGGGCGGTGTCAGCGGATCGTCAAGCCCGACGCAGATCAGCTGCGGTCGTGGCGCGACGAGGCCGGCGATCGCGCCGGTCGAGGTCTCCGACAGCAGGCCGGGGATCGTAAGGTAGTGCCCGTGGCGATCGTGGGCGCCGGTTTCGACCAGTGACGCGAAATCGGCATAGCAGCAGAGATGGGCGATTGCAGCGATCCGTTCGTCGAGTGCCGCCAGGAAGTAGGAGAGCGTCGCACCCATCGAAATCCCGGTCATACCGATCCTGCCGGCATCGACATCGGCACGCGATGAAAGCCAGTCGAGCGCCGCCCGCTGCTCTGCGAGCATCTGGCCGAACAGGGTGCGGCCGTACCAGAGGGCTGCCTTGGCCGCCGCACTTTCGGTGACGATCGAGCGCTCGCCGAAGGTCGGCATGTCGATGCAAAGGGTGACGAAGCCGTGTTCGGCGAGGAGAGGTCCGGGCGGGCCGAGCAACGCCGGGCGGCCTTCAAGCAGTTCGCTGGCGCCGATCTCGTAGCGTCCGCCATGGGCATGGGCATAGAGAATTGCAGGACGGCGATCACCGGTACCGGATGGGCGCGTCAGCAAGCCCCTGATCTCGGCGCCGTTGCGAAGGCTGCGAAAGCGCAGCCGTTCGACACTGTGTGAACCCCGATCCTCCGTCTCACACGCTTCCAGCACGAGCTCGGTCTCGGCAAGGCCGAGAAGCGTGTTGAGGCGCTCGGGAGAGATGGACATCGCGGCAGTCTATCGAACCAGCCAGCCGCCGTCGACCGGCAGCACCGTGCCGGTGACATAGCTGGAGGCGGGGGCGGCAAAGAACAGCACCGCGGTGGCGAGATCATCCGGTGTGCCCCAGCGCCCCATCGGAATGCGGGCGGAGATCTGGGCGTTGCGATCGGGGTCGTTGCGCAGCGCCTCGGTGTTGTCGGTCGCCATATAGCCCGGCGCGATAGCATTGACGGTAATCCCGCGCGGCGCCAGTTCGTTGGCCATCGCCTTGGTCAGCCCGGCAATGCCGTGCTTGGAGGCGGCATAGGCCGGAACGCGGATGCCGCCCTGGAAGGTCAGCATCGAGGCGACGTTGACGATGCGGCCCGCGCGTCCGGTCGCAACCATGTGTCTGGCCGCTGCCTGCGACAGCAGAAAGGCCGCCTTGAGGTTGACGTCGAGCACGCTGTCCCAGTCTTCTTCGGCGTAGTCGAGCAGGTCCGCGCGGCGGATGATGCCGGCATTGTTGACAAGGATATCGACGCCGCCGAAAGCCCTCGCGACGTCGGCGATCGTCGCGGCGGCATCGAAGGGCTTCGAGAGATCGACGACGAGTTCGCGAAAGCGCACGCCGGCGTCCCGCATCAGGGCTGCCGTCTCGGGCATCGGCGACGAGCCGATGGCCGCAATATCCGCGCCGGCCCCGGCGAGCGCCAACGCCATGCCCTGGCCGAGCCCGGTGCGGGCTCCGGTGACGAGCGCGGTCTTGCCGGAGAGATCAAACAGCGTGTTCAAGGCGAAGCCCCTTGTCGTTGAAGAGGTGGATGGGCGCGGCCGTAAGCGATAGCCGGATGTCGTCGCCCTGCACGAGGTTATGCTGGCCGGGAGCAACGACCAGCAGCTTCTGGCCGGCGACGTCGGCATGCAGAACGGTTTCCGAGCCGAGCGCTTCGACGAGACGGATCTTCGCCGGAATGCTGTTTTCGCCGGCATCGAGCGTGATGTGATGTGGCCGCACGCCCAGCGTTACGGGCGCACCGGTTGCCACAGCACCACCCGCCATTGGAACCTCCAGGCGGTGTCCACCCTTGAGCGTCGCGACTGCCCTGTCGAAGCCTGCCGCTTCCAGCGTGCCTTCAAGGAAGTTCATGTGCGGCGAGCCTATGAAGCCGGCGACGAAGCGGTTGGCGGGCCTGTTGTAGAGTTCGAGCGGCGTGCCGATCTGCTCGATGCGTCCGGCGCGAAGCACGACGATGCGGTCGGCGAGCGTCATCGCCTCCACCTGGTCGTGCGTCACATAGATCATCGTCGCCGAAAGGCGGGCATGCAGCGCCGCAAGTTCGGCGCGGGTCGAGCCGCGCAGTTCGGCGTCGAGGTTCGACAGCGGCTCGTCGAGCAGGAAGGCGACCGGACGACGGACGATCGCCCGGCCGATCGCAACGCGCTGGCGCTGACCGCCCGAGAGCTGTCCGGGGCGGCGCTCGAGATAGGGCTCGATCTCCAGCATGCGTGCGGCCTCGGCGATGCGCGCGGCGATTTCCGCCTTCGCCATGCGGGTGTTCTCAAGCCCGAAGGCGAGGTTCTGGCGCACGCTCATATGCGGATAGAGCGCATAGGACTGGAACACCATGGCAAGGCCGCGGTCGGCAGCCGGCACGTCGTTGACCACCTTGCCGTCGATCGCGAGCTCTCCGCCGGACGGCTTTTCGAGCCCGGCGATCATGCGCAACAGCGTGGACTTGCCACAGCCGGACGGCCCGACGAAGACGAGGAATTCGCCGTCCTTGATCTCCAGGTTGATGTCATGAAGCACGTCGACGGCGCCGAACGACTTGGTCACATTGGTAAGCTTGATGTGGCCCATGTGTGCCCCCTTATTTCAGTCCGGTGCCGGCAATGCCGGTGGTGATGAAGCGTTGCAGGAAGATGAAGACGAGCACGACCGGGATCATCGTCACGACGGTCATGGCGAGGATGAAATGCCACTGCACGTTCAGCTCGCCGGAATAGATGCTCAGGCCCACCTGCAGGGTGTAGAGTTCCTTGCGCGACAGCACGATCAGCGGCCAGAGGAAGTCGTTCCAGCGCCAGACGACCGAGAAGATCGCAAGCACCGCAAGGGCGGGCGCCGTCAGCGGCAGGATGATGCGCCAGTAGATCTGCCATTCGGACGCTTTGTCCATGCGCGCCGCGTCGATCAGCTCGTCGGGGATGGTCAGCATGTACTGGCGCAGGATGAAGACACCGGTCGGCGTGGCGACCGTCGGCAGGATCACGCCCCAGAGATTGTTGAAGAGCCCGAGCGCCGAAACGATCGAATAGAGCGGCACCATGATCACCGAGAGCGGCACCATCAGCGTCGCGAGGATCAGGAGCATCGCGAAGGTGCGGCCGCGGAACTCGTATTTGCTGAGCGCGAAGGCGGCCATCGAGTTGACGATCAGCGTGATCAGCGTCGCCGTCACCGTGACGAAGACGGAGTTCCAGAGATAGCGGACGAAATCGAAATGGGTGAAGGGCTCGCTGTAGTTCGAGGTGGCAAACGACATGGTGCGCACCGGCGTGCGGTCGGCGATCTTGACCTTGATGATCTCTGTCGGCTTTTCGGGCGCCACCATCTGGGCGACGATGCCGATGCGGCGGACCTCGGCGAGCACCGTCTTGCTGCCATCCGGCATGGTCACCTCGTAAAGATCGAGCGGCTTGTCGTAGCCTTCGACCGATGCCTTCTGCGTGACATAGGGCATGATCGAAGGCGGGAATTCGGCAAGGGCCGCCGGCGACTTGAAGGAGGAGCCGACGAGCCAGACGACCGGGCCGAACATGATGAAGAGACCGCCGATCAGCCAGACCCAGGTGAAGACGTCGGTCCAGTGCCAGCCGTTGCGGCCGCGGCGGCGGAAGATGAATTCGGCGACGCGGCTCATTTGCGACCTCCCTTGTTCTCGCCTTTGCGCCCAAGGCCGAGCTGTACCAGTGTCAGGACGACGAGAACGGCGCCCATCAGGATCGAGGCGGCGGCGGCAAGGCCCGGATTGCGCAATTGCGTCGCAAAGCCGGTCTCGTAGATGTACTGCGTGATGTAGAGCGTGCTGGTGCCCGGCCCGCCCCCGGTCAGCACGTAAACCTCGTCGAAGATCTGCACGGCGCGGATCAGCACGAGCACGATCACGACGAGCAGGTTGGGCATCAGCAGCGGCAGGGTGATGCGCCAGAAGGCGCGCGCCGGGCGCGTACCATCCATTTCGGCCGCCTCATAGAGATCCTTCGGGATCGCCTGCAGACCGGCAAGCAGGATCAGCGTGTAAAAACCCATATGCGCCCAGATCGACACGCCGATGGTGGCTGCAAACGACCAGTTGCGGTCGTTGAGCCAGGTGTGCGGCTCGAGCCCGAGGCTGTAGAGGCCGAAATTCAGAAGGCCCTGTCGCTGCAGGATCCACTTCCAGATCAGACCGACGACGACGGGCGACAGCAGCACCGGGAAGAAGAACACGGCCCGCCAGAAGCTGCGCGCCGCAAGCTCCCGGTTGAGGATGAGGGCCGTCACCAGCGAAAACAGGATCATCAATGTGACCTGCAGCACCACAAACCAGGCGGTGTTGCCGACGGCGGTCCAGAAAGTGTCCTCGGCGCAGGAGTTCGGGTCTGTGTAGTTCACGCAGTCGAAGAGCCGCGCATACTGGTCGCCCCCGACGAAACTCCGGTCCGGCAGGAAGAGCGCCGTTCCGCCGGACATGGAATAGGCGAAGTTGATGAAGAAGGGCAAAAGCACGAAGACGCCGAAGATCAGCATGTTCGGCATCAGGAAGAACGTCGCCATGCCGCCGATGCCGAGCCGCCGCTGCACCCAGCGCAACGGCGCATCGATGGCCCCCATCACCAGGCGAACGGGGACCATGACCGCTTCGCCAAGGCCCGAGCCTGCTCTTCCTCTGGGAACATCTGCCTTCATGCCTGGCTTCCTCACCACCTTGCGTGCTCACGTGCACGATATGCAAAGACCGCTGCCGGATCTTGATGCGCTGGTCACCGGATGGGCAATCGCTGTTTGCCACAGGAATTCCAGCGCTTCGGCCTGTTTTGGGTAAGCGGGTGCTTACTTAACTGGTCGACAACGCATGCGCGACCGCCCGCACCGGACCCGGCAGCAGGATAGCGCTGCCGGGCACCGGAATGGGAGAGACCCGGGTCAGTTGCCGCTGTCTTTCACCTTGGTGGCGATATCCGAGTCGATGCGGGTGAACGCCTCGTCCGCCGTCATTTCGCCCGCGGCCGCCTGGCTGACGCGGGTCACCAGCGCGCCATAGACGGCATCGGACCAGAGCCAGCCGGGCAGCTTGCGCGCCTCGTCGGAGAGCGTCTTGCTGGCATCGACGAAGGCGTTGAGCGCCGCCTTCGCCTGGGCGTCGTCGGTCTTGAAGTCGAGGCCCTTGGCAAGCACGCCCTTATGCGCGGGCAGGAACAGCGTGCGTTCGGAGAACTCCTTCACGATGGGCTCGCTCGCGAGATAATCCATCACCTTGGCGACGTCCTTCGGATTCTTGGTGTACTTCACCGCAACCAGTCCGGCGCCGCCGGTCATGCCGGTGCAGTTTGAGGGACCGCAGGGACTGCCGGTCGCCACCCAGTCGAAATTGGTTCCGATCTTGGTCGAGAAGTTCGGCACCTGCCAGGAGCCGGAGTAGTAGTAGACAAGCTGGCCGTTGATGAAGTCGTCGGCAGCTGCCCGGTAGGTGGAACCCGCCGCCGAAACCCAGACGTCCTTGCTCATCGTGCCGTCTGCCACCCAGCCGACGAAGGTCTTCAGGAAGGTCTTCGAACCGTCGTCGAGCGGTGCCGGCTTGCCGTCGGCGCCGATGTACTTGCCGCCATAGGCAAGGTTGGGGCCGCTCAGGCGGTGACCGGAACGGTCGAGCGCCATCGGGAAGGGAACCTGCTGGTTCTCTGCAACCTGCTTGGCCGCCTTTGCCCAGTCGTCCCAGGTTGCATCCTTGCCGGGGATGGCGACGCCCGCCTGGTCGAACAGCGTCTTGTTGGCAAAGCCGCCGGCAATCGTGATCTGGGTCATGAAGCCGGAGATCTGGTTGGAGCCGTCAGGCCGCATCCAGTCCGCCTGGCCGCCGAAATTCTCGTCCCAGTAGGCCGCATCGGCAACGAGCGGTCTGAGGTCGAGCCAATGCTGGCTCTGGGCCTTGAGGTTGGTGACGCGGGCGATATCCGGGCCGTTTCCGGCCTCCAGCTGCACCGGCAGTTGCTCCTTGACGACGCTGTAGGAGACGTTGTCGAGGATCACGTTGATCCCGGGGTTTTCCTTCATGAAACGGTCGAGCAGGTCCTTCAGCACCTCGCCCTCGACGCCGTCGGAGTACCACATGATGCGCACGTCACCGGCGAGCGCCGCCGTCGACGTCATCAGCCCGATGGCAAGCGCCGCGAGCAGTGTTCTGGTCTTCTGCATAGTCTTCCTCCTCCACGTGTCCTTGAACCGAGCGTCCTCCCGCTCGTTTCCATCTGGCGCCGGCTTCTCCCGGCCGGCGCAACTCTTCATTCCCTAGCCGGCGGCCAGCATCGTGACCTCGCCAGAGACGGTGAAATCCTTGGCGACGATTGTGCGCCCTTCCGCTTCCGTCGAACCGTCCTGGCGGAAGACGACGCGGCCATATTCGGGGTCGTTGATGACAAGCGATCCGTCACCGGTCTCTTCGACCGCAAGTGCTGCAAATCGGTCCTCCACGCCGGCGAGATCGGTGGCTTCGCAGACGCGCACGATCCAGCGTGTCCTGTGTCCGGCCTGGCGCAGTTCCGCATTCGCAGACGGGCCGTCGTTGACGGCGATCAGGTCACCTGCACCGATCAGAACCACGGCGCCGCGGCCGCTGCGGGCGAGCGCCAGTTTGCCATTGACCCTGCTCTCATCGAATTCTGCGATGGGAAACCAGGCATGGGTGAAATCCGGTTGCTCGTTGACGGTCGAAAAGTCGAGTACGGCCAGCCCCCTGTACTGGTGGGCACGAGGGAGGGTGCCGCAACCACCCCAATAGGATGGCCGGCCGTACCCGAACTGAATGGTTTCGCCCGGATGGTTGATCCAGATCGCCGCTTCGGGGCGCTGACCAAGGCGCAGGTGCAGCACAGTCTCCTGGTAGCCCCATTCGTTCCAGCGATAATGCGCCGCCGAGCCCATGGCGAAATGCCGGCCCTTGTAGTGATAGAGTGCAGCGAAGCGGTTTTCGCCCTGGGCGAAGCGCCACTCCTGATGGGCCGCCTCGTCCTCATGGCAGGCAACGGCGGCAAGCGTCTCCGGCACAACGAGGCCGTGGTCGCGCAGGCAGACGGCAAGCTGCGGCAGTGCATGCACCCGGCGGCCGTACCAGCCCTTGCCCCAGAGCAGGCGGGCGACGCCCGAAAGTTCGAGCGAGCGGCCGGCGCAGAGCGTGTGCTCATAGGAGCGCCCCTGGGCTGCCGTCACCATGCCGTGGTGGGCCGAGCGGGCGATGATCTCGCAGAGGCGGACGATGCCGTTCTTGGCGCGTTCGGCGATATCGGCGTCCGGCGAAAGTGCGGCCAGTGCCGTGAGCCCCTTGAGGTCGATCGGGAAATAGGGCGCGGAGTTGAACTCGGCCATCTCCCAGGCTTCGAAGTGGTCGAGCCAGGCACGCACGCGGGCAGCACCGACGGCGCTTTGCTCGCTTCCCTTGCGAGCAGAGCGGCGGAACGTCGCCTCCGGGAACAGGTGGCCGGCGAGATAGGCTGATGTGTGGAACAGCAGCGCGTGGTTTTCGGAGAAATACCACTGCACGTCGTTACCGGGCTCGTCCATCCAGTAGCGGAAACCGAGGATCGCCTGGTCGATGCGGTCGCGGGTCTTCTCGCCGATATCCTGGCCGAAGCTTACGCGCGACCAGATCAACGGTACCAGCGAGAAGTCGGCGCAGTCATGGCAGTCCTCGATCGAGGGCAGGATCTCCTTGATCATCGCATCGGTGTCGGGCCCGCCGCGCCCGCTGGCAAGCCGTGCAAAGGCGCGAACCGTGTCGCGTTCGGAAAAGCCGGAGATTTCGTCGAGGGTTTCGATGATGCGGGCGCCAAGCGTTTCCGCTGGTTTGCCCTGGCGGCCGGAATGGCAGATCTCGACGCCGAGCGAGCGCGAGGCGACGAAGCCGCCGGCATCAAGCGTGATGCGGAAGTGGCGGAAGTCGGCCGGCGTTTCCTCGGATGCGCCGACCCGCAGGTGGCGGTCGCCGGCCTTCAGCACGAAGTCGTGGTCGAAGCGCTCGGTCGACATGAAGTCGCCTTCGACCGCAACATTGACCTTGACGTCGAGCGGAAGTGCCGCGGCGAAATTGAGAGTGATGTCGCCCTCGAAATAGGCGGTGCGGTCGAAATGCATGCCGTCGAGCGCGGTCTCGATCTCGGCCGCGGCGTCGCTGGCGCAAGGGACCGGCAGCGCTACACAGGCAGAAGGACCGGAAAGGTAGTCGAGCTGGAAGAAGTAGCGTGCGTCGCGCTCGGCAAGATCGTCGAAGAAGATCGTGACTTCGTTGAGACCGGCGTTGAGCGGCAGCTCGAATTCGGCCTTGGCCTCGAGGTTGCGGCTATAGGGTGCCATCCAGCCGATTTCGGCGCCGTTCAAAAAGACAACCGCGCCGCCGCAGGTGCCGAGGCGGATCTTGGCGGTTCCTGCAGCGTCGGCTTCGATCGAGGTGCGCGCCCACGTCGCAAGCCGCGTCGGCCGGAACCAGAAACCCGAGAGATCGAGCCGCGGCGAGCCGAAGGGCAGCCACCAGCGGGTGGCCTCGAATGTGCCGCGCACGTCGGGCCGCTTGCCGCGATACTGCTCGGCAAAGATCGTACGGCAGGGATACTCGTGCGGAATGAAGTTCTTGTGCTTGGTCAGGAAGAAGAAGGGGTCCATCTCGCCCTTCATCGGCTGGTCCGGCGCGTCGAAACGCTCTTCGGCAATCGCGCCGAGCTGCCAGTAACCGACGGCCTGCCCCGGAACGAGGCTCTTCTTCAGATGGAAAATCGTATCGCTCATTTCAGCTCAGCCAAGGCTACGGGGGTGACGTCGTTGTATTCCTGGTTCTCGCCGGTCATGCCCCAGACGAAGGCATAGGGTCCGGTGCCGGCGCCCATGTGGATCGACCAGGCGGGCGAAAGCACGGCGTCGCAATCGGCGACGATCAGGTGCCGGGTCTCCTCCGGTTCGCCCATCACGTGGACGATCCGGTCCTCGGGCGCCATGTCGAAGTAGCAATAGGCTTCCATCCGGCGCTCGTGCACGTGCGGCGGCATGGTGTTCCAGGCGCTGCCTTCGGCCAGATCGGTAATGCCCATCAAGAGCAAGCAGGAGGGCATGACCTCCGGGTGGATGTACATCACGAGGCGGCGCTTGTTCGAGCGTTTGACATCGCCGAGGTCGAGCGCCTTTGCCTCCGCCCGTTTGATCAGCCGGTGCGGCAGGTCGGCGCCGGCCGGAACCGAGTTCATGTAGAAGCGCGCCGGGCGATCGGCGCTCTCGCTCGATACGACGATCTCCTTGGCGCCACGCCCGACATAGAGCACGTCGCGATTTTCGACTGTGAAATGCTTGCCATCGACTGTGATCGTGCCGGTGCCGCCAAGATTGGCGATGCCCATTTCGCGCGCCGAAAGCAGGTAAGGCGTGCCGATGTCTGCGCCCGAGCCGAACGAGACGCTCTTCGTCTTCGGCATGGCGCCGCCGAGGATCAGGCGGTCGACATGGGTGTAGGTGAAGCTGACTGCGTCCTCGGCGAAGAGATCGCCGATCAGGAACTCGCGGCGAAGCCGCGCCGTGTCGTACGTTTTGATATCCTCGGGATTGGCCCCGTAGAGAACCTTCATCGTCATGCTGCCAGTCCTTCCGCGCCGACATGCTGCAGGGCTTCGGAGAGGCACAGGATTGCCAGTGCCTGGCCATAGCCGGTCGGTTGAATGGGGATGTCCTTGTAGAATTGCAGGTCGTGGCCCATGCGCGTGCCGTAGGAGACGTTGAGCACGGTGCCGGTCTCGTCGATGTTGCGCATCACCGCGTCGAGCGCGCTGAGGCCGGCGGTGCGCCAGGCCGGCGTGCCGTAGCCGAGGCGATAACCCTTGAGCAGGCCATAGCCGATGCCGGCGGTCGCCGAGATCTCTTCATAGGAGCTCGCATCGTCGAGCAAGGTGCGCCAGGCGCCCGACGCGGCCTGCAGTGGCAGGAGCGCCTCGACCTGGGTGACGAGCACGCCGCGCAGGTAGTCCTTCACCGGTGCGGCGAGTTCCGCGAGATCGAAGAGATCAAGCATGCCGGCGGTGATCCAGGCATTGCCGCGGGCCCAGCGGGCGCGGGCGAAATTGTGGCGGCCGTCGAAGGTCCAGCCGTGGAACCAGAGGCCCGACTGCGTGTCGGCAAGATAGCGGGCGTGGACGAGAAACTGCCTGGAGGCCTCGTCGACCAGTTCGCGCCGGCCGCTCGCCTCACCGTAGGAGGCAAGGAAGAGGGCGACCATGTAGAGCGTGTCGTCCCAGAGTTCGTTGTCGTTGACCTTGTCGGAGACGTGGTGCTCGAAGCCGCCTTCCGGCGTGCGGCCCATGTCGCTCATCACCCGGTTCGCCCACGCGTCGAGCAGGGGCTGCCATCGCGGATCGCCGGTTTTCGCCCAGAGCACGGAGAGCCCCAGCATCGGTGCGGTCGTGTTGACGTTGAGTTCGGGCAGGCCCGCTGCGAGGCGTGCTTCGTACCAGCCTTCAATGAGCTGGCGGACGTCGTCGCGACCGGTAAACAGCCAGAGCTTGATCAGGCCGTAAAGGCCGACGCCCTGCGGCCATTCCCAGCTGTCGAAGCTGATGTAGTCGCCGGCTGAACCGTCGAGGTTCGGCTCGTCGAACCGGCCGTCGTGCTTGAGACCGGTCATGCCGCCGACAAGGCGATCGAGACCCGTGCGGATATCGTGGGCGTTGAGGCCCATGGCGCTCCTCCTCCTTGAAGCCGCTCTTCCCTCGGCTTGCTTGAGAGAGATAAAGGCATGACGTTTTTTCTTGCGCAATATGAAAATTTTTCTCAGTATTGCGGCGAGGGAGAAGCGGATGACCGTCAAACCGTTGGCCGGAAAACGCGGCAAGAAAACCAAGAAGGTCCGGCTGGAGGATATCGCCGAGGCCTGCGGTGTCTCCTTGAGCACCGCGTCGCGGGCACTTGCCGGCGAGAAGGGTGTGCGCGCCGAGATCCGCCAGAAGGTGCTGGAGGCGGCCAAGAACGCCAACTACATGATCCCTACAGCGGTCGCCGGACAGAAGGTCATCGTGGCCGCGTCGAGTGCGGCGATGATCGACTATGTGCGCAACCAGTTCACCCACTATGTGCTGGAGGGCCTGAAGGAGCGGGCGCAGGCGCTCGATCTTGAAATCGTCACCCGTCCGATCGCCGATCAGAGCGAAGAACTGGCCGTCCTTGCCGAGGCCGAACGGGACGAAGAGGTTGCCGGCCTCCTGTTTCTGACCATCGACGACGAGGGCATGATCGCCGCCACCCGCGGCTTCGACAAGCCGGTGGTGCTATTGAACAGTGACGACCCGTTCATGCGGCTGTCAAGCGTCACGCCCTGCAATCGCTCGAGCGCGCGGCTTGCGACCGACCACCTGACCGAACTTGGACACGAGCGCATCCTGTTTCTGAGGCGGCCGGGCCGCCGTACGATCGAGCGGCGTTACGAGGGCTGGCGCGACGGGCTGCTGGCGAAGGGCCTGCCTGTCGATGACGACCTGCTGGTGACCGTCGAGGACTGGTTGCCGGAACTGGCGATGCAGGCATTGATGCAGCGGATTGCCGATCGGGGCCTGGACTTCACGGCGGTGCTGGCCGCCGGCGACAGCCTTGCCGTCGGCGCCATGGTCGGCATCCAGCAGAAAGGCTTCTCGGTTCCGGGTGACGTCTCGGTCATGGGCATGGACGACCTGCCGCAGGCGGCCTTCCTCAATCCGCCGCTGACGACGATGCACATCCCGATGCGCGAGATCGGCTCGGTCGCGCTCGATCTCTTGCGCGACACTCTTTCGGGCATCCCGGCGCCGCCACGCCGCGTCGAACTTGCCTGTCACCTGGTGCAGCGCGCCTCAACGGCGGCGCCGCGCAGCGCCTGAGACTGGCTCAGGCGCAGTCTTTGCGGGGCGCCACCGCGGCTGCGTGATGCCTCAGGAAAGCCAGGCGGGCAACCGCGCCGGGACGCGACCCGTGAGCGCCGCCTCGACGCAATCGGCGAGATTGCTGAAGCGGACGGCGCGGCCGGAAAGGCCGGGGCCGTAATGGGCATACTTGCCGGAATTGGTCATCAGAGCGCGGGTCTTGGTCGGGAAGACCGGTTCGGAGATTGAACACCAGCAGAGATCGGGCAAGACCTGGATGCCGCTTGCCTGCAGCCGCTCGAGCAGGCCTTCTTCGCGCGCTGCCGCAATCGCATCGCGTCCGGCGGTGACGATAACGGCGACATCGCCGTGCCGCTTGCGGCCGTTAAAGGCATCGGCGAGCGCGCGGCACTCCTCAAGCGAGGCATGCGGGCTGCCGATCGCAACAAGCTCGACGTCGGCAGGACCGTCGTTCAGCAGTGACCAGGCTGCGGTCATGTCGGCACGGGTAATCGTCGTGTGATCGGCGTCATTGGCCGCAGCACCTTCTGCTTCCGGGGTCACGCCGTCCACATGCAGCATGGGTGCCGCCGAAGTGGTGCCGAAGGCGGCGCAGAGCGCCTTCAGGTCGTCCCGCGACGGCCTTGCCGAAGCGATACCGCGCAGCAGCGGGATGCGGTCGGGTGCCGCCTTGCCAGCGAGATAGCCGATCAGCGGCCAGAAGGCATCGTCGATCGCATCGGGCAATTCGACGTCGATGACGCGCGTCGCCTTGCGCGGCTGGTCGAGATAGACGCCCGAGAGCGGCGCGCGGCCGGTGAGCGCGATGCAGAGATCGAGGAAGTCAGGGTGTTTCGCCGTACGGGCGCCAAGCACCGTATTGGCGAAGATCACCGCGTTGGATTCCGCCCAGGCGATCGCGTCACCCGCCTTCGGCGCGCTGTCGAGCAGATAGGGCGAACAGGTGAAAGTGGGGCGGCAACCCATGCGCACATAGGCGTCGGCAAGCCGCGCGGCCGGATCGCCAAAGTTTTCCGGCACGCCCTGTGCCTGCCAATTGGCGCGGTCGACCGAGATTGCGTTCATCGTCGTCGGAACGCAAACCCTGGCGCCCATGTCCGCCATCTTCTCGGCGAAGGTGAGATTGGCGGGGCTTGCATAGATGCAGCCGTCGATATGGCCTTGCACCACGTCGATCAGCTTCTCAGCGCCCTGCTGTGCCGCCATTGCTGAAATGATGCGCATCGCCTGCTGGACCGCGACACCGTCGCGGCCCTCGAGCATGGCGCGGTCGTTGCCGGTCAGGTCGAGTGCGGTTGTCGCCGGTGGTTCGACTGCGACCGTCAGGCCATCGGCCTCGATCGCGCCGTCGCTGATCCGCGCCGATTTCGCCTGGGAGAGAGCCTTGAAGGCGTCGTACGAAAGGCGCAGCACCGGCAGGGACTTACCGAACATCTCGGCCGCGATCAGTGCGCCGAGCGTCAGAACGTCCTCGGCTTCGCAAAAGACCAGCGCTGCCGGCGCACGACCGGTCAGCGCCATATCGAGCAGCACGCCCGAACCGGTGCAGGAGCCGCGGCTCGACGGCATCATCAGGATGCCGCCGGTCAGACAGAGGCCGTGCAACGGGTGGTGCACGTCGATCACCCGGCCGGTTGCCGGATCGACTCCGCCCCAGAAACTCAACGCCTCCTCGGTGGCGATGATGGGGCCATCGGCGGAGCCGGAAAGAATGCTGCGGGCGGAGATCGCTTGGGTCATTTTACGACAAATCCATGAGCAAAGGGGTCGCGGTCATCGATGAAGATGGTGTTAAGGCCGGTCATGCGGGCCCAGCCGGCAATCGACGGAATAATGGCGTCGCGATCGGCAACCTTGGTCGCCGCCTCGACGTGGCCCTTGAACAGCGAGCCGATGATCGACTCGTGCACGAAGTCGTCGCCGACCTTCAGCTTGCCCTTGGCGGCAAGCTGCGCCATGCGCGCCGAGGTGCCGGTGCCGCAGGGCGAACGGTCGATCGCCTTTTCGCCGTAGAACACGGCGTTGCGTGCATGCGCTTCGGCCTGTGTCGGCTTGCCGGTCCACTGGATGTGGCTGAGGCCCTGGATCTCCGGATGCTCCGGGTGGACGAACTCATATTTGGCGTTGAGGGCTGCGCGTAGCTTCGGGCTCCAGCCGACGAGTTCGCCGGCCGTGTGGTCGGCCATGTCGCGAAAGTTCTTCTGCGGCTCGACGATGGCGTAGAAGTTGCCGCCATAGGCGACGTCGACGACGATCTCGCCGAGGCCCTCGACTTCGGCCGTCAGCCCTTCGGCATAGAGGAACCCCGGAACATTGGTGAGGCGCACTTCCTCGACGAAACGGCCTTCCTGGCGGTAGGTGATGTCGACCTTGCCGGCCGGGGCGTCGATCGACAGCTTGCCCGGCTCGCGCGGCGTGATCAGCCCGTTTTCGATCGCCATGGTGATGGTGCCGATGGTGCCATGGCCGCACATCGGCAGGCAGCCTGACGTTTCGATGAACAGCACCGCGACGTCGCAATCGGGCCGCGTCGGGGGATAGAGGATCGAGCCCGACATCATGTCATGGCCGCGCGGCTCGAACATCAGGCCGGTGCGGATCCAGTCGAATTCGCGCAGGAAATGCGCCCGCTTCTCCAGCATGTTGGCGCCTTCGAGCCGCGGTCCGCCGCCCGAAACGAGGCGGACCGGATTGCCGCAGGTGTGGCCGTCGATACAGGAGAAGGTGTGGTTGGCCATTGATTGAAACTCTGTCAGAAACGCTGCGGCGAGAAGGGTTGCATGTCGATGGCCGGCTGGTGGCCGGTCAAGAGGTCGGCAACGAGCCGGGCGGTGCCGGCCGATTGCGTGAGACCGAGATGGCCGTGGCCAAAGGCGTAGATCACGCGGTCCGTCGCACGGGCGCGGCCGATCGCCGGCAGGCTGTCGGGCAGCGACGGGCGGAAGCCCATCCATTGCACGCCGCCCTCGCTCTTCAGGCCCGGCAGGAAGGCCTGCGCCTTCGTCAGCATGGCTTCGGAGCGGCGGAAGTTCGGCGGCAGCTTCAGGCCGCCGAGTTCGACGGCGCCGCCGACGCGGATGCCGGTCGAAAGCCGTGTGACGACGAAACCGTGACCGCCGAAGGTGACCTGGGTGCGCAGATCGAAGGCGTTTTGGGGCAGCGTCGTGTTGTACCCGCGCTCGGTTTCGAGCGGAATGCGTTCGCCGAGCGTGCGGGCGACCTGGTGCGAGAAGGCGCCGGCCGAAAGCACGACCTGGTTGGCGCGCCGCGACGCGCCTTGCTTGGTCGTGAGCTCAACACCGCCGCCAATCGGCTTGAGGGCCGCAATGTCGGCGCGTTCGATGACGCCGCCTTTGGCGCGGAAGTGATCGGCGAGCGCCAGCGTGTAGAGCTTGGGGTCGGCGATCGAGTACCAGCCGGGGGTAAAGGTACCGTGGGTGAAGCGAGACGCCAGACCGGGCTGGATCTCGGCCATTTCGGCCGCACCCATGTGGCGGAATTCGATGCCGTGCTCGGCGCGGGCGATCCAGCCCGGAAACGATGCCTTCAGTTCGGCGTAGCTTTCATAAACCTGGAGATTGCCGTCCTTGCGCAGCATCGGCAGCGTGCCGGTGGCCGACAGGAACGGTTCCAGTTCGGCCCTGGAAAGGTCCATGATCGCCGTCTGCGCCGTCGTCGAATGGGCGACGCGGCTCGGCGAACAGGCGCGCCAGAAACGGAACATCCAGGGCGCGATCTGGGCGGCATAGGCCGGCGGAACGCTCAAGGGGCCGAGCGGGTCGAGCAGCCACTTCGGCGCCTTCTTCAGGATGCCGGGAGAAGCGAGCGGCAGGATGTCGGTGAAGGCAAACGCACCGGCATTGCCGGCCGAGGCGCCGGCCGCCGGGCCTTCGCGGTCGAGCACGGTGACATGAAGCCCCCGTGCCTGGGCGGCAATCGCCGCCGATAGGCCGACGACGCCGGCGCCGATGACGATGACGTCAGGCTGGATTGCATCGGTCATGGTCGGCTCAGTGCGTCGCGGCCAGGAACTTCTGCAGTTCCGGATCCTTCGGCGCGCCGAAGAGCGCTTCCGGTGCGGCGATTTCCGCCATCACGCCCTTGTGGAAGAAGGCGACGCGGTCGGAGACCTCGCGGGCAAACTTCATTTCGTGGGTGACGCAGATCATCGTCATGCCTTCGGACGCGAGCATGCGCAGCGTGTCGAGCACTTCGCCGACGAGCTGTGGATCGAGCGCCGAGGTCACTTCGTCAAACAGCATGTACTCCGGCGACATGGCAAGTGCGCGGGCAATCGCCATGCGCTGCTGCTGGCCGCCCGACATGCGTGTCGGATAGACGCCGAGCTTTTCGCCGAGGCCAACATGTGTGAGCTGCTTGACGGCGATCTCCTCGGCCTTTTCCTTCGAGAGGCCGAGCACCTTGCGTGGCGCCAGCGTGACGTTTTCAAGCACGGTCAGGTGCGGGAAAGCATTGAACTGCTGGAAGACGATGCCGAGCTTGCTGCGCAGCTTGTTGAGGTTCGTCGATTTCGCGTGGACCTCGGTGCCGTCGACGAGGATGCGGCCGGCATCGATCGGCTCGAGACCGTTTATGCAGGTGAGCAGCGTCGATTTGCCGGAACCGGAGCCGCCAATGATGGTCAGCACCTCGCCCTTGTTGACGGTGAGGTTAATGCCTTTGAGAACCTCCAGCGAGCTGAAGGATTTGCGAACGTTCTGGATCTCAATCATTGGACCACCGTTTTTCAAGGTAACCGCCGAGCCGGGCGATCGGGAAGCTGATGAGGAAGTAGATGGCGCCGCAGATCAGAAGGATCAGCAGCGGTTCCTGTAGGCGGGTGACCAGCACCTGCGAGGCGCGCAGCAACTCGATCAGGCCGAGCCAGAGGACGAGTGCCGAATCCTTCATGACGCCGAGCGTCAGGCCGATCCAGGAAGGCAGCGATACGCGGGTCGCAAGCGGCGCCACGATGTAGCGCATGTCCTGCCACCAGGTCATGCCGAGCGAACGGGCCGCACGGCGGGTCGTCGGCGGGACCGACGAGATGCCGCCGCGAACGATCTCGGTGCAATAGGCGGCCGTATAGAGCGACAGCACCACGCAGGAGGTCGTGAACGGCGCCCAGCCGAGCTTGGCGATCGCCTGGAAGGCGTTGGCCAGCACCAACTGGATGAGCAGCGGCACCGAACGGAAGATGTCGAGCACGAAGGTGAGCGGCGCTCCCCAATAGGGGCCGATCTGGTTGCGCACGACGCCGAAGATGATGCCGAGCACGGTGCCGGCCGTCACAGAGACGGCGGTGACCGCGAGCGTCATCAGGGCGCCCTGCAAGAGGAAGCCGAGATCAGCGAGGGTGAGGGCGGTATTGAACATCTCTCACCTCTCCTAGTAGCGGAACATGCGCGCGGCGAGCAGACGTGCTCCGAGCGTCACGGCCTTGGCGATCAGGTAATAGATCACCGCGGCAATTGCGAAGAATTCGAACGTGCGGAACGAACGGGCGTTCAGCTCCTGGGTGATGCCGGCAAGGTCGGTGTTCATGCCGACCGTGACGCCGAGCGAGGTCATCAGGATCGCCCAGACCATCTGGTTGGTGACCGGCAGGAAGGCGATGCGCAGCATCTGCGGCATCACGATGTAGCGGAAGGCCTGGACCGACGTCATGCCGAGCGATCGGCCGGCGCGCGTCTGGGTGTCGGGAATGGCCTTGAGCGCGCCGCGGAAATTCTCGGCGAGGTAACCGGCATTGTTGAAGGCGATCCCGACGAGCAGCGCCGTGTAGGGGCTCAGATGGATGCCGAAATTGCCGAGGCCGAAATGGGCCATATAGATCTGGAACAGCGCCGGCGTGTTGCGAGCGATCTCGATCCAGGCGGTGGCGAAGCCACCGAGGATGCGATTGCCGGACAGGCGGCAGGCCGTCAGCGCAAGTGCCAGTGCCAGGCCGATGACCATCGAGAGCAGAGCCACCTGCAGGGTGACAAGCGCTCCATCGAGCATCTGTGGCAGGGCTTTGAGCGCCTGGTTCCAATGGAAGGTGTAACTGAACATGTTTCGTCTCGCCTCTTCGGAAACGAATAGCGGCGCGAAGCTAGACTTCGCGCCGCCAGATGGACGGCATATTAGCGGTAAACGCCCTTAGCCGTAAGGTCGGGCAGTTCGCCGCCGACCCACTTTTCATAGAGCTCAGCATAACGGCCGGT
>JAESFW010000105.1_pt1 | contig 161691 bp, 143 predicted proteins | sample 9269481 | NCBI WGS metagenome assembly JAESFW01 (sample SAMN14515350, study PRJNA621654) | algae metagenome | isolation source: Lyngbya sp. HA4199-MV5 and co-occurring heterotrophs from soil with... | place: USA: Ahupuaa O Kahana State Park, Hawaii | collected 2009-07-21 | reverse complement strand
TCGGGATTGTGGGCTTGGCGCTGAACCTGCGGGCTTACGATTTTGTGTCGCAGGAGTTGCGGGCGGCGGAAGACCCCGAGTTTGAGACGTTCTACACGAAGAACATTCTGCTCAATGAGGGCATCCGTGCCTGGATGGCTCCTCAAGACCAACCCCATGAACACTTTAGCTTCCCTGAAGAGGTACTCCCCCGTGGTAACGCTCTCTAGTAACATCGTCGGCAGCAACCGCGACCAGGAATCCTCTGGATTTGCCTGGTGGGCAGGCAATGCTCGCCTGATTAATCTCTCTGGTAAACTGCTGGGCGCGCATGTCGCTCATGCTGGACTGATTGTTTTCTGGGCTGGTGCGATGACTCTGTTTGAGGTCGCCCATTTTATTCCTGAGAAGCCCATGTACGAGCAGGGCTTGATCCTCTTACCTCACCTGGCTAGCCAGGGTTGGGGTGTGGGTCCTGGCGGTGAAGTCATTGATATCTTTCCGTACTTCGTCGTCGGCGTCCTTCACCTGATTTCCTCTGCTGTACTTGGCTTTGGCGGTATTTACCATGCGGTTCGTGGTCCTGAAGTCCTGGAAGATTACTCTTCCTTCTTCGGCTACGACTGGAAAGATAAGAACAAAATGACCAGCATCATTGGGTTTCACCTGATCCTGCTTGGGCTTGGTGCGTTCTTGCTGGTGGCGAAGGCAATGTTCTTCGGTGGTCTATACGATACCTGGGCACCCGGTGGTGGTGACGTTCGCGTTGTCACGAACCCGACTCTCAACCCTGCGGTCATTTTTGGCTATCTACTGAAGTCTCCGTTTGGTGGCGATGGCTGGATTGTCAGCGTCAACAACCTGGAAGATATTGTCGGTGGCCACATCTGGCTAGGTCTCATCCTGATTGCAGGCGGTATCTGGCACATTGTGACGAAGCCGTTTGGCTGGGCACGCCGCGCCTTGATCTGGTCGGGTGAAGCCTATCTTTCCTACAGCCTCGGTGCGTTATCCTTCATGGGCTTCATCGCAGCTTGCTTCGTCTGGTTCAACAACACCGCCTATCCCAGCGAATTCTACGGTCCTACGGGTCCTGAAGCGTCTCAAGCACAAGCGCTGACCTTCTTGATTCGTGACCAGCGTTTGGGTGCGAATGTGGCTTCGGCTCAAGGTCCGACGGGTCTAGGTAAGTACCTGATGCGCTCTCCCACTGGTGAAATCATCTTCGGTGGTGAGACCATGCGCTTCTGGGATTTCCAGGGTCCCTGGTTGGAGCCTCTGCGCGGTCCTAACGGGCTTGATCTGAACAAGATCAAGTACGACATTCAACCCTGGCAGGCACGTCGTGCGGCTGAATACATGACCCACGCTCCCCTGGGTTCTTTGAACTCTGTGGGTGGTGTAGCGACGGAGATCAACTCCTTCAACTATGTGTCGCCTCGCTCCTGGTTGGCATGTTTCCACTTTGTGATGGGCTTCTTCTTCCTGGTGGGTCATCTGTGGCATGCGGGTCGTGCGCGTGCAGCGGTGGCTGGCTTTGAAAAGGGAATCGATCGCGAGACTGAACCCGTACTATCTATGCCTAACCTTGACTAAGGGCTTGTAGAGTTGTTGGTTGTTAGTTGTTGGTACTAATCGTTTGATTGGTGTGACATGCTAACAGCTAAAAACTAAAAACTGCCCAGGGTTAGGAATTGACTGACGATACACTGGAATGAGATAAAACGGCTCCTGCTTGCTTGCGGGAGCCGTTTTGTTTGATGGGGGTTCGCTAACAAACTCGTAAAATCAATGCGCGGTCTGGGGCAACTGGGGTATTCTGAACGTAATCACAGCAGAAATATACGGCAAGAAAGGCTCTGAAAGCAGCATGAAATTGGCGAAGCGCGTTGAGCAGGTCACTCCATCACTCACCCTGGCGATCGACGCAAAGGCGAAGGCACTGAAGGCAGATGGGGTGGATATTTGCAGCTTCAGCGCGGGTGAGCCTGATTTTGCGACTCCTGATCATATTGTGGCGGCGGCAAAACAAGCGTTGGATGATGGCAAAACGCGCTATGGTCCAGCGGCAGGTGAACCCAGGCTGAGAGCGGCGATCGCCCAAAAGCTGCAAACCGACAACGGACTTTGCTACGGTGCAGAAAATATTATTGTCACCAATGGCGGCAAGCATTCGCTGTTTGACCTGATGCTGGCGCTCATCGAACCGGGTGATGAGGTCATTATTCCTGCGCCTTATTGGGTGAGCTATCCCGAAATGGTCAAGCTGGTCGGTGGAAAACCTGTCATCGTCCATACCGACGAAAAAAGCGAGTTTAAAATCTCGCCTTCGCAGCTCCAGCAAGCGATTACGCCCCAAACAAAACTATTTATTATCAATTCGCCCTCTAACCCAACAGGGATGGTCTATACGCCTGCGGAACTGGCAGCGCTGGCTGAAGTCGTGGTGGCGCATGACATTCTGGTTGTGTCGGACGAAATTTACGAAAAGCTGGTTTACGACGACACAAAGCACGTCAGCATCGGCGCGCTCAGCCCCGAGATCTATGAACGGACGATCGTCAGTAGCGGCTTTGCGAAGGCGTATTCCATGACGGGTTGGCGCGTGGGCTTCTTGGCGGGTCCCGTCGAGCTGATTCGAGCGACCACATTAATTCAAGGGCACAGCACCTCCAATGTGTGTACGTTTGCTCAGTGGGGCGCGATCGCGGCGTTAGAAGGCTCTCAAACCTGTGTGGAAACCATGCGCGTTGCCTTTGATGAACGTCGTCAGGCGATGTTTGATGCCATCAACGCGATTCCTGGCTTGAGTTGCGCCAAACCAAAGGGGGCGTTTTATGTGATGCCAAGCATTGCCAAAACGGGCATGACCTCGCTGGAATTTTGCGATGCGCTGCTAGAGGAGCAAAAAGTTGCCCTCATTCCTGGCATTGCCTTTGGTGCTGATGACCATATTCGCCTGTCTTACGCGACCGATATGGACACGATTAAGAAAGGCATGGAACGGTTAGAGGCGTTTGTGAGATCACGAATCTAGGCTCTCGCCTCTAAGGATCGCAGCGAATTTCTAGCAAAAAGCCATCCGGGTCATAGAAGTAAATGCCGCGACCAGTGGGACGGGTGACGGGACCGTGATCGATCGTCACCCCACTTTGCTTTAACACCGCAACAACCTCATCAAACGCTTCAGCCGCCACACCAAACGCCAGATGGTTGGCTCGCGTGAACTGCTGACGCGGATCGGCATGGGGCGGCTCTAACGCTGGCTCCCAAAATAAATCGATCACCGTTCCGTCAGGGGTGACAAAATTAGCAACTTTACCCTCTGCCACCAGTTCCTTGAGAGTGCTGGGCACCTCGTCACCCGTCAATTCATGCAGCCCCAGAAACGATCCGTAAAACTGGCGGGATGCTTGCATGTCTTTCACGTTGAAGGCAAGATGATGTACCTGCCGCAGCGTACCTGGAGCAAGACGATCGGTTGTTTGGGGCGTTGCCAACATGTTCATGGGTGCATAGAGGAGTGCTACTAACACTGATTTTGACTGATCAGCAGCCTGGAAAGCGAGGACGATCGATGACACTTTCTGCCGAATCGATCGAGCAACTAAATTTGCGCTCAGAACCAGCGGCTTGAGCGATCGAATGATGTTTTCATTCTTCTGTAGAGATGTTACATGTCACGTCCCTACAAACACACCAGCGATCGCCCTACAGCGCTTGCTTCACGTACCAATGGCGGTTCATTTGCAAGAGCCACAGTTGCCAGCGGGGTAGGACATCGAGCGTAAAGAAGCGATCGCCCTCAGCGGCGACAATCGACTGCCAGGTATCCACGTATCTCGCTTCTGGGTCGAAAAGGGGAAATGTCCACAACAGCTTTCCAGTCTGACGATCAAGGGCGATCGCTTGCGTCTGGCTTACGTTCGATTTGAGCACATTGCGAAAGGTAAGGTACTGGTGAGCGTTCACAGCAGCAGGCAAGTTGTCAGAATAGCGATTGGGGCTGATTCGCGCTTGCCATTTAACGTCTCCAGTTTGAGCAGATACAGCTACCACAACACGGCTATTCTGCTCGTTCCTGCTAACCGTACCAGGATAGCCACTGCAATTCAAGTAAACGGTGTCATTATCGATTTGCTTGAAGTAAGAACCGGGACACTGTAGTTGGTGTTTCGTTTTTTGCCAGAGAAGTTGCCCGGATTCTGCGCTTACAGCCAGAATCTTTCCGTCTGATAGCTTGCGTGTTTTGGGGTCATAGTTCAGGTTAGTGCTGAGTTGCAGTGCGTCTCCTACAGCTTGCAGATGAACAATATTGCCCGTAATGGCGCGAAAGCGGGTCTGTAACGTTTTGATATCGTAAGCGGTGATGGTAGAAATACCGCTATCCAAAAAGGTGTTTGGGCTGTCTGCTGGCACCAATCCAGAGGTTTCCAGAAAGAGGGTGCGATCGTCCGCTGTGATCAGATTTCTAGTGGTTGTCAGCTTGCCGAGCGATCGTGGGATTTGCTTCAGCACCTTGCCTGTTTTGGGATCGAGCGTTTGCAGGACGCGCTCTTTGCCATTGCTGTTTAGAACCACTAACGCGTTGGGGCGGCTGATCAGTCCTATGCCATACCAGACGTTAACAGGCGCAAAAAACCAGCGTCGCGGTATTGCCCAACGCTGTTTACCCGTTGCGGGATCGATCGCCTGTAGCTCGTTCTCAAGCTGAAGGTAGAGTTGACCATCCTGAATGCTCACGGCTTCATTCGATGCAAGGTCGTAGGGAATAGTCGTTCTTTGGGGTTGCAGTGCCCACAGAAACCTGCCAGATTGAGCATCAAATGCCTGGAGGCGATACGCGCTAAATCCTTTAACCGCATCATCCACACATGCGCCGAGAAATACTTTGCCATCGCCCACGATCGGTCCTTTACTGTAGCCAATGTCTGGTGCAAGCGGTTGTACCCATTGAAGCTTACCTGTAGTCGTGTTCAACGCCAGCAGTGTTGGTTTACGCTGGTCTGCATAGCGCCAACCCAGCCAACCCAAAAGGGCGATCGTGCCGCCTAAAAGCACTGTTTTCCAGGGATGCAGTTTCCAGAGACGCATACGACGAAAAATCGTAAGAAGTAACCCCGGTCAATACACGACTGAAGCAGTCAACTCCAGAACGACAGCGGTTACTAATTGGGTAAGCCACAGTCCTGTGCGTGCGGGTTTAGGGTTTAGGGTGTGGGGTGTGGTGAATGCAACTCAAAACGGCTGTGAATCAGCGTACTTTGCAGACGCGATCGCTGACTGCAAGCTGGCATCTGGTATTCCCTACAGCTAAAGGATACGATGTGCTAATTCAGACATTAGCAGTGATGGGTATGAAAGCAGTAAGACGATTTGCGGCGTGGGCAACTTCGACGTGTGCCCTAACAACGTTGGTAGTCGCTCCCTGCACACCAAAACCCAGCCTCGCCGCTGCACCAGACTTTCCCACCACAGAAATACGGTGGTGGAACTGGTATCCTAACGACCCTTGGCAGTCGATTGGCATGACTGTACCGGATCAAGATACGACAGTATCTGCTTACGGCGGTGCATTACGGCGATACGATATTCACATCGCTAAGATGTTTGAAGTGACGCATTACCTCTGTCAGCAAGAGCATAAGCCCAATCAATTGGAATGGATTAAATATACGTTGTTCAGTGACTACAGTTCTCCTAGTGGAAGACTTAAGCTTTTGAATACTTTCTTACAGAATAGACTGAATGAAAAAGGCTTTGAGTGGAGCTATGGTGCAGCGAACGATAATGTTGATATGGGTCGTTTTAAGATTAGCTGTCAGTTAGCTTCAGAGGTCGCCGAAGCTTATGGCTTGGATCAAGCGAGACAAACGGAAATAAAAATTCGTAAAACTGAGTCAACTAGAGGTCGTTATCTTAAAGAATATATGATTCCACCCTTAAATACTGTTGATGCAAAAGTTTCAAAATGGATGGATTTTGTTCAGAGATTTCGTCCCATTAGTTTTTTCCGCCTTCCTGAGTTTCGAGCATTTCAAACCAGCGAAGCAATGTTAAAGCTAGCTAATAAGACGGAAATTCCAATCTTCCTGCCAAGTAAAACGAGCTTCTACGGTCGCAATCTTGAAATCATCGCTGATGCAGAGAGCTACTACGTTGGGGTTTATGTAGGTCCCGCAGGTTGTGGTGAGGGTTGTAGATCAACCGCCTCCTACCAGGGAGCAATCTCAGCGGGTCGAAGGAAAGTCATTGATAAACCAACGGATAAAAAGATGAGTGAGTACCCTAATTCAACGTTTCGAGAGATTCAATTAGTCGGCGGGATGACTGGAACTTACTCCAGCATCTGTGGTGCTTACTGTATGGGGTCTGTTGATTGGGAATACCAGGGAATTAGCTATTCTGTCATTGAAAAAGGTGGGGGGCAACGAGCTTTAGTTGAAATGGCGAACTCTGCGATCGCTGCTGGTCCCCGCTAATCATTCAATGCCATATCATCGCAACCTCATTTTTCCGGGTAAAAAACTACTCAGTAGACCCGTGCCAACGCGACGGAATGCGCGACCGAGAATGGCATCAAAGGTCATTTCTCCGGCAAGTAATTGGGTGGCAATGTGAGCCGCTCTGGGATTTTTAACGCCGTATTGATAGAAAAGTTTGGGGTATTGATAGAAGAAATAGGCAAGCCTGCGAGCAGCGTCAAAGCTATTGCTAAACTCGGTGTGAATGCGATCGCTGTAGGCGGTTGGGGTGCCATCAATCACGCAGTTTGCAGCAATAATCCCACTTTTGGCGGCGTGTAAAATGCCATCCCCAAAGGCGGGGTTAATCAATCCTGCGGCATCCCCGACCAGTAAAATCCGTCCGTCTTTTGTGTTGAGTGGTTCCTTGCCGCCCCACAGTGGTAAGGGATGACCATGAAATTTTAGTTGTGGGCGATCGTAAGGCACTTGCAGCGCATCCAGATAGTTAAAGATGACTTGTTGCAATGCTTCCCGAATGTGAGGAACGTTCCGTGCATCACGACCATCGGGACGAAACAACCCGGCACCGACATTTAGATGATTGGCTTTGGGAAAGATCCAGGCATAGCCACGTTCGATCGCACCATATTCCAGGTGAGCTACGTCTGGTCGTAGGTCGGGGTGCCCGGTACTCCAGGTGTGCGGCAACTCTACTTCCATCCCTAGCGCGATCGTCGGCTTTTGACGTAGATTGGCGGCTTTGGCGGTGATGCCATTCGCCCCATCCGCTCCAATCACAACCCGCGCTGTTGCGACCCATGCATCCCCTTTGCTGAGATCGCCGTTGGGTTTAATGGTCTGAGCATGAACGCGAATCCCATCGGTGTCAGTGTCGATCGCACGCACTGCCAATCCATCCCGTAGCTCTGCGCCAGCCTTCGCCGCTCTTTGTGCCAGCGCATTGTCAAAAATTGATCGCTGCATCATCCAGATAGACAAAGAGCGATCGACCTGGGGCGGATTAATTGCTGCCAGGTATGGATCGCTAAACTTCCATGTCTGCCGCAATGTAGTGACATCGGCTTCAACAAACGCTTCGGGTGCCAACTCGTGCAGCAGGGTTTGCATGACCACAGGTGTACCACCACCACAGGTTTTATGGCGCGGTAGGGAGTGCTTTTCCAGCAGCGCCACCTTCAATCCAGCTTGAGCTGCCGTTGCTGCTGCCATTGCGCCAGAAGGTCCCGCACCGCAAACAATGAGGTCGTAGTTCAACACCAGTTGTTTCTCTTGAGACACTTCTTCCAGTTAACACCACGTAGTCAGCGATCGAGCAGAAACCAGACGGAGAAAACCGCACAGGGGCGAGGCGCTGAAAATATATGCACAAAATCTGCACAAGTGGAAGTATTTGTAAACGTTTCAGCACAAATTTTTGCAAACTGTAAATTAACTTGTTACATTGCAGGTATCGCTGGTAACTCACCCCTCATGCACCACCTCTTCGGTATCATCCCGCTTCCACCACCCTTGCAGGCTCGATCGCTGGTCTATGACCTTAAAGCTCGTCTTGATTGGGGCAACCCAGCGCTGACGATCTTAGATGTCCGCGATCGCAGCTTATTCAACATCAGCCATATTTCAGGCGCAATTTCCATGCCAGTTGATCACTTGATCGAGCGAGCGCTGACCAGTCTGCCCCTCAACCGTGATCTCTATATCTATGGCGAAACGGACGAAGAAAGCGCTGAAATCGCTGATCGACTGCGCGCGGTTGGCTACCAACACGTATCTGAGATTCGGGGTGGGATGTCTGCCTGGAAAGCCGTTGGGTTCCCCATTGATTCTGTCCTGGCAGCAGCCTAAATCTGGCTAGAGGCGGCTCAGACCTGGATGGGGGCGGACGACTCTATGAGACTAAATAAATTGCGATCGCGGCAGATGGGTAGGGGTAAACGGCCGTTCACCCTACAGAGCTTTGATGTGCAGCGTTTGCTATCTAATTGGTATAGGTTTAGGGTGGTAAGATAGTATTGGTACACTTGTTCCATCAAGCCTTACTACTTAGCCGAAATTCTATGTGTGGACGGTTTAGCTTAACGGTATCGGCGGCAACGCTGACTGAGGCATTTCAGCTAAATGCATTGCCTGAGTGGACACCGCGCTACAATATCGCACCGACCCAACTGGTGGCTGCGATCGTTGCACCTTCAGCGCCATCATCACATCTGCGCCTGCTGCGGTGGGGACTGGTACCCAGTTGGGCAAAGGATTTGTCCATCGGCACGAAATTGATCAATGCGCGTGCAGAAACTGTTGCCGAGAAGCCATCCTTCCGTACCGCGTTTAAGCAGCGGCGGTGCTTAATTCTGGCAGATGGTTTTTATGAGTGGCAACGGCTCGATCACAAGACGAAACAACCCTATTACTTTCAGTTAGCATCTGGTCAACCGTTTGCGTTTGCAGGGCTGTGGGAATGCTGGCAGAGCGATGATGACGTGGTTGAAACCTGTACTATTCTCACCACGCAGGCGAATGAGTTGTTAGAGCCAATACACGATCGGATGCCCGTTGTGCTTGCGCCAGACGAGTATGAGCCGTGGCTCGATTCAACTACGCCTGCTGAGTCTTTGCAGCGACTTTTACATCCGTACGATGCCAGCGCTATGAAGGGCTATCCGGTTAACCCGATCGTGAACAGTCCGAAGCATGACAGCCCAGAGTGCTTGCAGCCTCAAAACTAATGGCTGTTCGATCACTCGATAGTTTTACCTGACGTGATCGGCTTGAGTCGTTTGTGAAAGCGATGGAGGATCTTTTTGACCTTTCTATTAATGCGCCGCCAGAGTGTATCGCGCCACCCTTTCCAAACCGTCCGGTCTAGATAGGCAAAAAACAGTGCTCTCGCTGGATGCTGGCAATGATGGTGCCAGGGCTTTACTGCATTGGTGAAGTGAATTACATACGGGTTGTCTCGTAGTGACTGGAAGGCGATCGCATCGTAAGGACTCTCTTGCCAGGAGGTGTAATTGTAGATTCCTGGCATCTGATTCCACTGCTCACTCAACTTTCCCCAGCGTCCGCGAAAGACGGCATTTAAGCCATCCTGATCGGCATTTTGGATGTACGCCCAGTTTTGTCTGGAAAACTCCAGGACTTTGCGACCGATCGCGTCTTCTCGCCACTTTTTGAGATTCATTACGAGCAGTCCGGAGTTGAAGTAGGGTTGCTCTGGATCCAACCCAAGCTCCTGGTAGTTGCGTAACCCACAGCCTCCACGACTGGAAACAAGCGGCTGGTAATCATCCTGAACCGCGAGGACGTAATGATCACCCACCTCTAACTGCCAGAGTGCTGCCAGGTTGCCCTGAACAATGATGTCGCAGTCCAAGTAGATAGCTTTGTTGAAATTCGCTGGCAAGGCTTCGGGAATTAACAGGCGGTAGTAGGCTGCTAAGGTGTAATGGCGGCTGAGCGGTAAGCCTTGCAGCACGGTATGGTCTGGCTGAAGCCAACTTAGATGAAACGGCACCTGCTGAGCCTGGAGCGATCGCAGCACCTTTTGTCTGGTTGTTGGGCGCATGTTGCCATCCAGCACTGAAATCATCAGTGGTGCGTTTGTCTTGAGGTTTGCCAACACCGAGCAAAGCATCGCCGCCATCGGCATGGCATAGTTTTCATCGGCTGAGCAAACCAGGGCGATCGGTTCGTCGATGGCGATTGGTTGTTGCATCTGTATCGATCGCTCGTCTGCTGTCGGTATGTCGCTCCGAACGTTGCGCGTCAGCCAGGAGTACAGTCATTTTGCTTCTCACTATAGCAATTTCACGTTCTACCTTTTTGAGCCGTTTGCCATAGACGTTCGCTGCTTGCAGTTCTGCTTTTGACTGCTCCAGCCCCACAAGTTTTGCCTCTAGGATGCGATAGCGCATCAAAAATCCAATCATTGCCAAGAGTTCCTTTGACCGGAGTGAATCATGAGCCTTTGAGGTAGACACCCACACTGTGTACAGATGTAATACTTACTACTTAACGTTGAGGCATTCAGTAATAACAACAGTACTTATGGAATTTTAATTTTCGGAATCAAAATATTAAGGTAAGATGATTCTTCCGCTTTAAGGGGGGATAGGCGATACTGCCAGAACTGCGTTAGTAGGGAGCGATCGATATGGCACAGCTTTCGTCGCTGAGTAAACGGACACAGTGCATGCATTGCTGGAAAGGGTCAAACCACGAACGCGGCAATTTGCCTCATCGCTAATGCCTCATCGCTAGGGGCTGTCATCAATTACGACTACATATCACTGATAGCAAGGGTTCCAGCCCCTAGCCTGGTGTGTTGGGACGGGCGCGATGATGCTGATACCGCAAGCTTTTAGAGCTAATTGATGACGCGCCCTAAGATGTTTGGTATCGCCTCCCACAGCGACACGGTTATCGGTATTCTGATAGCAGCCTGTTCCAGAGCGATCGTAGTGTCTCGAAACCCGTTCTACTCTTTGCTGTTGCTGCTGGTGTGGGCAGTAGTGACGTTGACCAGTTTGCCTCAACCCCTGTGGGCGGCGATCGCACAGCCCGATCGAGTGCCGCTGACTCTGGAACTGTTGCAAGAGCGGCTGAAAAATCCGATGCAGAGTGAAGGGGGGCGCATTCTGGATTTGAGCCGTTTGACGATCGACTTGCGCTCCGAAAACGCTGCCTTTCGTGATCAGTTCTATGGTCTGGTGAAGGGACAGCTTCAGCGACCGGGTACGCCAGTTGGGTTGGATCTCAGCTATTCCCAAATCCAGGGCGAGTTTAAAATTAGCCAGTTAGGGCTACGGGCACCCTTGTATGGAGAATCGCTGTCGCCCATTTTCACCCCTGCTGAGCAAAAGCAGCTTCAGCGCGATCGACGGTTGCTCTCACGCCTGAGCACCCTATCGCAGTCGTTGTTGTCTACCCCCGATGGCGGCACTCCCCCCGCACCCTTGCAAATTACGGTGTTTCGAGGTTCCCTCAAGCTGATTCAGACGCGCTTTGCGGGGTTTGCTGACTTCACCAACACGTTTTTTCTCAATCGGGTAGAGGCGCAAAGCGTCCAGTTTGCTCAGTTGGCGGATTGGTCTCAGGCACGGTTGAGTCAGCAGGTGAGCTTTGCAGGCGCGACGTTTGAACGGGATGCTCGGTTTCGGAGCAGTATTTTCTTTGCTAAGGCAGAATTTACGCAGTCGCAGTGGCTGGGTGCCGTGAATTTTCAGAACAGCGAATTTCAGGCGACGGCAAACTTCAATCAAGCGCTGTTTCAGCAGCCGACGAACTTTATGCGGGTGCAATGGTTGGGCAATGCAGACTTTGCCCAGGCGCACTGGCAAGATCAGGCGATTTTTACGAAAGGGACGTTCAACCAGTCGTTTTTTCTCACGGATGCGGTGTTTGAGAAAACGGTGCTGTTCCGAGAAGCACAGTTCAATCGTCCGGTGAACTTGCGGGGAGCCTCTATTCTCGATCGCGCCGAGTTTGGCTATACCGGGTTTGCGAAGGGCGCATATTTGAATGTGCCGGGGCTGCGGTTTGATTCCGATCGCGCCAAAATTATCGGTAATCCAGGTCAGATTAGCCGTGTCATCTCAGTGCCAGCCCTGCAAGGCAACGAAAACCTGCTGCGGGAACTGGTACGAAATTTTCGCAGACTGGAGCAAATCCCGGATGCAAACCAGTTGGAATACATGCGAGAACGGTTGCGCCTGCGAGAGTTGCGCCAGCAATTGGTGGGCATGAACATCAACACAGCACCGATCGCGCAATTGATGGCGGTCGGATTCTCGAAAACGCAGGCAGAGGCGATCGCACAACGCCGTACTCAGCAACCGTTTCGGAATACGGCAGATCTGTTGATTGTAGGGAGTGTGGATCTGGCGACGTACATCAATGTGCGCGATCGCATTATTGCCAAAGAAGCTGTGCCGCCCAGCCTGGAAGCACTCAATCGCCTGACCGCGGGCTTGAGTTGGTTGGGCTTAAGCCAATTGCTGCTGCTGACGCGCTATGGCACGGATTTCTGGCTCATTTTTGGAGTGGGATTGGTGGCAAGTGCCTACTTTGGGGTGCTGTTCTGGTTGGTCGATCGATGGCGACGCATGACCCCAAAGCCCATTCTGCCAACGGTTTCAGAAACCATCTGGGTTTTGACGCTGTTTGGCGCGCTGTCGTTTTGGGGCTTAGTTTCCATCTTTCGAGCCGCCGATCGTCCCTGGCTGACCCTTGCCAGCATTGCCGCACTCATCATTCCCGTTCCCGCACTTCTGACGATACGGCTGTATAAAGTGGGTCGCTATCATCCCCTCATGGATGTGAGCTACTTCACCGAAGAAGGTTCACTGCGCCAGTTGCGGATTCTCATCGGACGACTACCCACCATTCCCCGTTTCGAGATGTTTCGTGAACGCTACATCCCCATACTCTGGGATCGCCGCTGGAGCTGGCTTAACTACTTCGATTTCAGCCTCAACAACCTGCTCAAGTTTGGCTTCAACGACATTCGCCTGCGCGATGAACATCTGCCGGGTTACATTACCGCGCTCGTCTGGTATCAGTGGGGGCTGGGCATTCTTTACATTGCTCTGCTGCTCTGGACGCTTTCGCGCACCATTCCGGGGCTGAATCTGTTGATTTACTTTAAATAGTCGTGCAGACTGCCTGCCGCGTTAATCCTGAAACTGCTGTGCGTAGAACCGAGCATAGCGCCCGCCTTTGTCTAAGAGTTCGGCGTGGGTGCCCGATTCGACAACCTGCCCTTGCTCTAGCACCAGGATGCGATCGGCTCGGCGCACAGTAGCGAGGCGATGGGCAATGATAAACACAGTCCGATTCTGCATTAAACGTTCAAGCGCCTCTTGCACCAGGGCTTCCGATTCAGAATCGAGGGCTGAGGTGGCTTCATCCAAAATGAGGATGCGGGGGTTGAGCAGCACCGCACGGGCGATCGCTAACCGTTGGCGCTGTCCGCCGGAGAGATTCACGCCCCGCTCACCCAGCCAGGTTTGATAGCCTTGCGAAAATTCGTCAATAAACTGGTGGGCATTGGCAATTTTGGCGGCGTTTTGCACCGCATCCAGATCCAGATCCCCTTGCCCAAACGCAATATTTTGGGCGATCGTGCCTGCAAAAAGAATGGTTTCTTGCGGCACAATGCCAATCTGACGGCGCAAACTGCTGAGGGTGACATCCCTAACGTCCACACCATCAATAAAAATCTGCCCAACCTGGGGATCGTAAAAACGGGGCAGGAGATTTGCCAGAGTCGTTTTGCCTGCACCAGAAGACCCAACCAGGGCGATCGCTTCTCCCGGTAAAGCCAACAGGCTCAAGTTTTTGAGCACGGGCTGGTCGGGCTTGTAGGCAAAGCTCACGTTGCGATACTCTACTTTGCCAGTCACCGGAGGTAGCGTGAACGCACCCGCCTGTTCAACGACCGTCGGCTGAATATCCAGCAGTTCAAAGATACGATCGAGGGAAGCTTCTCCCTGCTTAAATTCGTTGTAGTTGCTGGTGATGAGCGAGATGGGGTCGATCAGCATCACCACTGCCGTCAGATAGCTGACAAATTCTCCCCCGGTCAGATTTTTTTGCGACACCTGCCAGCCGCCTAAAAGCAGCAGAAACAGCAGGCTCAACGATTCGAGAAACCCGACTACGGGCATTTGAATGGCTTTGAGCTGTTCTGCCCGAAAGCGCGCTCGACGGTTGCGCTCAGCCTCTCGCCCAAAGCGATCGAGCATGTAGTCTTCAGCGGCAAACGCTTGCACCAACCTCATGCCGCTGAAAACCTCGACCAGTAAAGCTGAGAGATCCGACACACGGCTCTGGCTGCGGTAGGAGAGTTGACGAAGCTGCTCCCCAAACCAGGTAATGAGCAGTGCCATGAGGGGCGCAATAATCAGGGTTGCCAGCGTCAATTGCCAGTTCAGATAAACCATGTAGCCCAACACAACCACCAGTTGCAGGACGCTTGGTACAAACTGATGAAAGACTTTGTTGACGACTTCGCCAATGCGATCGACATCTTCCGTCAGCCGATACGCAAGATCACCGCTCTGAGCCGTTTCAAAGTAGCTAAGGCTGAGCCGCTGGAGATGGGCGTAAACCTGTTTGCGTAGATCCAGGGTAATGGCGAGTGCCGCCTTCGCCATCAGCGAATCTTGTCCATACAGGGCAAGCTTTTGCGCCAGGAAGACGATCGTACTGATACCAGCTAATTGCGCGATCGCCAGCACATTGCTCTGTGCAATCAAGACCGTCATTTTGCCCGCAATCCACGCCAAAACAGGCCAGATCGCGGTGAAAATGAGCGTACAGAACAGTGCTTGAATGATCGTGCGACCATGCGGTCGAATGTAATCAAGAAGCTGCCAGTAGCGATCGCGTGCGTTCAAGGTTTGTTTGATTTGCTTTCTTGATAAAGGTGCAAAATCGATGGGGCAATGGAAACAACAAGAATAACCCCAAGGATTGGCAACAGATACTTATCGACATCGGGAATCGTTTTGCCCAGAAAGTAACCCAACAGCGTAATGCCAAACGTCCAGACAAAGCCGCCAATCAGGTTGTAGGTGATAAACGTGCGATAGTGCATTGCGCCAATACCTGCGACGATCGGTGCAAAGGTACGGACGATCGGCATAAAACGCGCCAGCACAATAGTTTTCTTACCATGCTTGTCATAGAACCTTTGGGCTGTAATCAGGTGTTTTTTGTGAAAGAGCCAGGAGTCTTCCTTGCGGAACAAGCGGCGACCAAATTTGTGACCCGTGATATAGCCAACATTATCCCCCACAACGGCACAGATCAAAGCGCCGACTACGAGAAGCTGGATATTGAGCAAGTTCTGAGAGGCCAGAATGCCCGCTGTGAAAAGCAGACTGTCTCCTGGCAGAAAGAACCCAATGAATAAACCCGACTCGGCAAATACCACTGCCCAGATCGCCAGATGCCCACCCCAGTAACCGCACGCGGTTAGGAGCGGCTTCAAATGCTCATCCATAATCGATTAGTCTCCTGGTGGTGATCTAAAGTCGAGGTTGGGGGATCGAACTTGTGTAAGTCCTAGTCAAGCAGATCGGCGTTTTGGGCTGTTGGCACATTGACCCAGAACGTCTTGCATGTGTTCCGCCTTGTCACGAAGATTAATCAGCTACCTTACGCTTTTTGCGAAGAATGATCCAGCCGATAAACGCCACGATTAAGCCCAGGAGTACTAGCTTGGAAACGGGTGCTAAATAAACTTCGACGAGGCTATAGTTACGACCCAAGAAATACCCTAACGCAGTGAGTAGCGTCACCCACAGCGCGGTTCCGATGGTGGAATACAGTAGAAAGAGTCCGATCGGCATCTGGTTGATGCCTGCGGGTAGTGAAATCAGCGTTCTCACTCCTGGAATGAGGCGACAAAACAGCACAGTCTTAGCACCGTGACGATTAAACCAGCGATTGGCTTTGTCGATATCTTTGCTGGAGATTGTCAGCCACTTACCATAGCGATCGGCTAAACGGCGAAGTCGTCGCTCGCCCACAAGCTGACCTGCATAGTACCAGGGCAAGGCTCCAACCATCGTACCAATGATGCCGGCTAGCACGGCTGGAATGAAGCTCATTTTGCCCTGCGCGATGGTAAACCCAGCCAGCGGCATAATGAGCTCTGAAGGAATGGGCGGAAACAAATTTTCCAAAAACATCAGCAGCCCAATCCCCAGATAGCCTAGAGATGTCATTGTTTGGGTAATCCATTCGGTCATGAAGGCACTCTATATAGATGAATGACAGGTAAATGATTGGATGTCTAGATTGCTACGAGAGTAAAAAGAATACGCAAAAGGGACGCAAGGCGATCGCGCCCTCAGCTCAAACGCAACCTCGGACAATTCAGAAGGCTGGTTTTAAGGATATCCTGACCAACTTTCCGCTAAACTTTAGCAGGTTTCAACAGGTGAAGAATATGACTACTCCCATTCTTCACCACAAATTTGTCGTACTCAGGACAATGCAACAGCAACCTGATGGCGTGAAAGGCAAGCCGCTGTTCACCCACGGCTTTTAGCCGCTAAGGATGAGAAGTTAATTACTTCGACAACCTCAGCCTTTTAATTGTACGGGCGCGGCATGCGGCAGATCACTCTGGGCGACGGCAAGGATCGTCTACCGCATGGCACGTCCCTACGTAGGGAATGACACCTTAATGAATCCACGAGCCTAAGCCTTTTTCAGCCAGCTAAACATGGCACGTAAATCTTTACCCACCGCTTCGATCGGATGCTCAGCTTCCCGACGACGCATGGCGGTAAAGCCCGGTTTGCCAGACTGGTTTTCCAACACAAACTCGCGGGCAAACTGACCCGTTTGGATTTCGTGCAGAACCTTCCGCATCTCGGCACGCGTTTCGTCATTCACAATGCGAGGACCGCGCGTAAAGTCGCCATACTCAGCGGTGTTGGAGATGCTGTCGCGCATTTTTGCCAGTCCACCTTCCACGATCAAGTCCACAATGAGCTTGACTTCGTGGAGACACTCAAAATAAGCGACTTCAGGCTGGTAGCCCGCCTCAACCAGCGTTTCAAAGCCCGACTTGATGAGAGCCGTCAAGCCACCGCAGAGTACAACCTGTTCCCCAAAGAGGTCGGTTTCGGTTTCTTCGCAGAAAGTGGTTTCGAGGATACCTGCACGGGTGCCGCCCACGCCTTTGGCATACGCCATTGCCCGATCGCGTGCCTGACCTGATGCATCCTGAAACACCGCAAACAGGCATGGCACCCCTTCGCCTTGTTCGTAAGTACGGCGCACCAGATGCCCTGGACCTTTGGGAGCCACCATCACCACATCAATATTGCTGGGAGGCACAACCTGAGCAAAGTGGATGTTGAACCCGTGGGCAAACGCCAGCACCTTGCCTTCGGTCAGATGCGGCTCAATTTCGTTGGTGTAGACCGTTTTCTGCACTTCATCCGGCAGCAAGATCATGATGAAATCAGCCCGTTTGGCAGCTTCCTCGACTGGATACACCGTTAGCCCAGACTCCTTTGCCTTAATTGCTGACTTGCTGCCGGGATACAGCCCGACAATGACATTCATGCCGCTATCTTTCAGGTTCAGCGCATGGGCATGACCTTGAGAACCGTAGCCGACGATCGCGATCGTCTTTCCAGCCAGCAAATCTAAATTGGCATCCGCGTCGTAATACATCCGCGCCATAGTGGGAGTCTCCTTGCGAGGGTCGAGTTCTGTGCAAACTCAGAATTTTATCAGATCCCAGGGGACAGCGGGGAAAGGGGACGAGAGAGGTCAGGGGACGTTTTGATCTCTGTTAAACCAAGCCGATGGCAATCTGTAGCGATCCTACGGTGAGGCACTCGGCGAAGCGTTCAGCGTCTTCAGTGCCTCTTGAGCCGACTGCCCATCGCCCTGAAAACCAAAATACCAGAGGGCAGCCGCAGCTTCCGCACGAGTGACAGGCTTCTTCGGTTGAAACAGCGTCGTGTAGCCAAACGCACGCCGAATGTTGGACAAGTCGCCGTTTTGGAAATCGGCTAACACGGCTCGTTGGGCTTTGGGGTCAATGCGAGGTGCATCTTGAAAGCCCCAGGTTTGCTTAAGCGCATCCAAACTTGCAGTGGGTAGCGCTTGTCGTGTATCGGCAGGTACCTTCCACAGCACCAGATTTTCGCGCGTCAGGGGGGCATCGGGGCGAAAGGTGACGGTGGTACTATCGCCCGATAGCGGACTGGGAAGCAGTCCTGCTTCTGCCAATCCCTGAATGGCTGGAAAGTCTGGATCGGTGCGGGGCACATCTTGATAAGCTGGCTGAACATTGTCTGTACTTAAGCGGATCTGCTTGGCTGGCTGACTGGCATACAGCCGATTATTCGCCGTCACTAGCCAGCGAGCATATTCCCGACGCGTGATGACCTTGTTGGGGGCAAAGAGAGTGCCATTGGCAGCAGCAGTCGCTTTACTGTTCTCCGTTGCTGGCGTGAGAATCCCCAGCCTTGCCAGATCAGAGACGTATTGCTGGAGTTCTTTTGGTGTTTTGCTGAGATCTGTGAACGCGATCACCGCAGGTGTCGGCTGGGGCTGGGCGTTGTCCGTGGTGCCTGGTGCGATCGTCACCGGATTCGCACTACCGTCGGAAGTCCCAGACGCTCCAATCACCGTACTATCCGAAAAAGCAGGAATGCTGGTGATCCCAGGCTGAGAGACCATAGGGGATGGCTCAATAGACGGACTCAGCACCGGAGAAGGAGATTCGCTGGCTGTCACAGAAGGCAGCGGTTGTGGCGTGGTAGAGACCGCAGGCGTTGCTGATGGCTCAGTCGGAGCGCTTGCTTCTAGCTTCGGGTCAGCCGCAAAGGTTTTTTGTAACGATTCACCGACGGAACTGTTGGCGCAACTCGCTAACGGCAAAAGCAGACACACTGCTAGAAGAAACGAGTTTGAATGTCTAAAAGGCAACACAGTACGTCAACGATGTCAGGGCGGGGGTTCATTTTCTACATTAGCGTAGATTGTTCGAGGTTGAGTATGTCTCCTCTCGTTCATCGTTTGCTGTTGCCGTCTTACGCATTACATTGATCGCCTTACGGTATTACATGAACGCAATAGAAGACTACATTTAACCGTCATAAATCTGAGTCAATATGAGGCATGTTATCGCCTTACAGTATTACATTTATTACCTTTGTATTACCCCAACGTACTGAAATCCTGCATCTAATTGCCACGGCACTGAACCCATCAGAGGCGACCAGCGCAGCGCTGTTTTTAGCACCTCTACTACTGAGAACAAGCAACAATATCTTGTCTCAGTATTTTCAACAGGTGAACGAACCATTTGAAGGTTCCAAAAAGCTTTAGTCTAGCTGCGCTAGTTCTTTTTAAGGCACCCATGTGTAGAAATTTACAAATCATTCGTTCCTGATTTTTATCAATAGATGTCCTGAAATTATTACGTTTAATTGAATATGAATGTAACGTGAATAGGTGAATCAGATGTATGACCTAAAAACATTTACTCAAGAGAATATGTATGATTGTGCGATCGCGCTCCGAAACATGAATGCGGGTGCTAAAAGTATGGAAGACATGGCAAATCAAATCGTGCGCTATCTTCATAGCAGTTTGATTGATCAACATTCTGGTACACCAGCCTGTGCGCTCGTCCGCTTCTTTAAAACGCACGCCTACAAAGGGCTGGATCCAGAGCTTCAAGATGCCGCTCAAGCAATCTTAAAGGGTCGTTCGATCGTCGGGGCGACAAAGTGTCTCACCTTACTTGCAACAGCAGGTGACGAACCTTACTGGAACTCCAGACGTAAATCGATGGGTCACCAGGCGATTCCACTGATGGATGAAGATTTTGTCAGACGAGCGCCAATGATCTTGCAACTCATCCAGCAGTTTGGGTTAGATGTGAGTACAGTCATCGATACAGCCCCAACGTTGATTACCGATATAGAACGTACAACGTTCAATGTTTTTTACGTTCCAGAAGCGTATAATAGCCCCTACATCCCAGCCCAGAGAGAATTTGTGATCCCTTATCAAATTCAATCAGTTCTGGGGTTTGGAGGTATGCTTTCGACAGGTGATTTATTTGCAATCATCTTGTTTAGTAAAATTTCAATCTCTCCTGCGACAGCCAATCTCTTCAAGTGGATAGCAGCTTACGTGAGAATTCCAACTGCATCGTTTGCTCAAGAAAATGTTTTTGGAGCCTCTTAACGCTCCTGATGCAGTATGTTTTTGAGGATTACATCTAGAACCAGTATGAGGCGCAAAATAAGCGGCTACTAAGCAATCAGTCCTTATCTAAAGTCTGAATCTAAAGTCTGATTGTCAATGCGTTCTGGCTCAGAGAAATGCTGATAGGCTTCGTAGATCGCTTCAAGAAACTGATCAGCGGTGGTGTTGGGTGGGATGGTTTCAAGTCCTATCAGGGTGCGGAGTTGTCGTGCCAGGTTGAGGCTGAGATCGTTACTGGCTCTAGCATCCATCCTATGTCGGCGTTGCAAGTAAGTTCGCACGACAGCAAAGTCATCGGGTAGCACTTGGCTGAGATCCGCCAGTTTGGGTAGCTCGATCGCCAACTGTTTTGCTGGGTCAGAAATGGTCAGCGTGGCTTTGCGATCGCCCCGTTGTTCTTGCACAACGAGTGTTCCGGCAGCCCAGTCGCCCAGTCGTTTCTCTTGCTTACTCAACAAAATAAAGAAGACTCCAACGAAGCAGAAGTCGTCGATCGGTCGCAGCAAGGAACGAAGAGCCGCCTGAGAAAGGCTGATCGGTCTGCCGTTGTCTCGAATGACGCGAATTTTGGTAAAGCGTTTGCCGGGGGTTTGCCCCTGCCAGAGCACTTCAAAGAAGGTGAAGTAGCCTGCAAAGATGAAGAAGTTAATTAGCAGGGCGATCGCCAGCAGCCAAAGCGGTGCAGAGGCGTAGTTAACCCCACTGGAGCTGAGATAGCTCAGTAAGCCCAGGCTAAACGTTCCCCAGAGAACCCAGAAGCCCACCAGCAGCAGCGCCAGAATGTGATAATCAATCAGCAGCGCTAACGTGCGATTGCCGATACCTGCCAGCGTAAACTCTAGCTCGACACTTTCTGGCGTAGACAACGAAACCCGGTTGAAGAAATGCATGATGTGGTTAGGATTGAGCGCCCCGATCGCGCAGTTGCAGCCCCAACCCCTCACGCCGACTCCGCAGATCGTAATAGATGACCGCTTTGATAATTTGCCAGAGCGGGAGCACCACGATCGAGAGTGCAAAACTCACCGCATAGGTGATGAGTAAGGACAGTGCTGTGTAGATGGCTGATTCGGATGAGACCCCAGCCGCCCGAATGGCGACATCAGCAATACCAACCACGATTTGAAGCAGCAGTTGGATGGGCAGCGTCACTAGCCCTGTGACAAACAGAATGAGGGCAATACGCCAACCGCTGCCTTTGGTCAGCGACCAGATACGTCCGATCGTTCGTGTGGCGGATGAGTTAGGCTCTACTGCAAGCGGTAGCTCCACCGACACAAACCGTGCCGCAAACCAGAGCAGAAAGGCAATAAACACCAGAAACAGCCCTAACCCCAAGAGCACAAGGATGCCGATGGTGCCTGCATTAGCAGCTAAGGTTTCGGGTGAGGGATTCTGCAAAAGCTGAAAGCCGCCCAAACTTGCTATCAATCCAACAACGACGATCGCCAGCACCAGGTAAAACGCCACCATCACCACCAGGTAGATCAACCCCATGAGGAAAGATGCGCCCAGAAAGCTCCACTGGCGCGATTGAACAAACCGACGGGCATCCTTCAGTAACTCTGGCTGGTTAGTGAGTTCGCCAAACGCCAGTCGGGCAATGAGCGCTGAGTTTGCGAGATACCTGGCAAGTGTGTACAGGAATAAAACAATCAGGGCAGGAATAATCAACCCCAACGTGGCGTAATAGTTTTGCACCACCGCAAACAGTATGACAACCGCGATCGCCGCCACAAATGGCAGCAGTAGCCATAGCGTGCCGTAGAGGGCGATCGTCAAATATTGCTTAGCATTCGCCCCATACAGCCGAAAGCCAGCACTAACGACGTTACCAACACTGAGCGCCTGGGATGAACTTGAAGATTGAGAGGGCGAAGCCATAAGCTACACTTTGGCTAGTTTGAGGGGGTTGACGCGATTCTATGACGCGATTCTAAACTACGTCCGTTGGATTTCCGGGAAATATCACAGATTATGAACATACAGCGCTGGCTGGCACGACGACAGCCGAGTTGGAAAGAACTGGATACCTTACTTAAGAAAGCCGAAACGCGAGGTTGGAAAGCACTCGATGCCAATGAAATTCGCCAACTTGCCAGCCTGTATCGATCGACTGCCGCTGATCTGGCCCGCGCCCGCACCCATGCTGTTGGCGATCTGGTAATTCAAGACTTGCAAACCCTTGCCACTCGCGGCTATTCCCAGATTTACCAGGGGTCGCGCCGTCAAGAATGGCAGGCGATTGGAACCTTTTACCGCTGGGGTTTTCCAGCCGTGGTGCAGCAATCACGGGGCTACATTGCCCTGGCAACAAGTCTATTTGTCATCGCCGGGTTAGTCGCCTGGTGGATGTCATGGCGTGATCCCAGCTTTCTGTCGCTGGTGGTGCCCGAACCCATGATTGAACAGGTACGCGATCGGGGCGAACTCTGGACGGGATCGATCGTCGGCATTGAGCCGTTTGCCTCCAGCAACATCATGATCAACAACATCAAGGTATCGTTTGCAGCCGTCGCCGGAGGCATGACTGGGGGACTCTTCACCGCCTTTGCCATGCTGCTGAATGGCGTTCTCATTGGCACCGTCGGCACCCTTGTGGGTCAAAATAATCTTGCCTTCCCCTTTTGGGCGTTTGTCTTTCCCCACGGCGCGTTAGAACTGCCCGCTATTTTTCTCGCAGGTGGCGCAGGCTTTCTACTTGCTAGAGCGCTGCTGTTTCCCGGTGCCTACCGGCGATCGGAAGCGCTCAAACTCTACGGCGCACAAGCTGCCCAACTGGTCTACGGCATTGTCCCCATGCTGATACTCGCTGGCATCATCGAAGGCTTTTTCTCACCCAATCCCGCGGTGCCAGATGTGCTCAAGTACGTGACTGGGGTTGGACTGTTTACAGCACTGATGTGGTATTTGGGGCAGAAGGAAGTGAGTGGTGAGGAGTGAGGGGGAAGCGTTTCGAGTTGAAAGAGCGGTCAGTTAACCCTACGGGAAGCAAGCTACAGCCGTCAGCTATCAGCTTTTTTGCCTTTTGCCTTTTACCTTTTGCCTTCTGCCTCCCCTGCTCACTCCTCTCCCCTCACTCCTCCCCTTTTTACCGCTGCCCTGTGACAATGTATGCCACGCGCTTGCCAATATTTGTCGCGTGGTCTGCCATGCGTTCCATGTGGCGAATAACGAGCACCATGAGGACGATCGGCTCGACAATGCCGGGAACATCGCGCTGGTGAGCCAGTAACTCGTAGAGGGTTTCGTAGTCTAAATCGACGGCATCGTCTTTGATTTTGATCTCCAGCCCTGATTCGGCATCCAGGTCAGACAGGGCGGCGAGGCTCATCGCCAGCATAGCGCGGCAGCGATCGCACATCATCTGCACCCGTCCCATGTAGGCAGGTGGCGGATAGGGAAACAGACGAATGGCAATTTCACCCAGATCTTCAGCATAGTCGCCGATGCGTTCGAGATCGCGCACAAGCTGCATCATGGCGCTGAGGAGACGCAAATCTTGGGCGACGGGTGCCTGAAGCGCAATCAGACCGACACAATCTTGCTCAATCTGGCGGTAAAGTTTATCGATCTGCTTGTCTTGCAGCGCAATTTTACCGGGCGCTTCCAGATCACGATCGAACAATGCCTGACGCGCCATCCAAAAGGAGTTTTCGACCAACGCCCCCATACGCAGAACGTCGCGCTGAATGCGCTTGGTCTGGCGATCGAAATTCGTGCGGATGAGTCTAGGGCTTTCCAATGAAGTACTCACATATGAAGTCCACAGCGCCAACCTGGAAAAATCCTCGATTGTTTGCAGGCACTTCTGTAGACAAGTATAGTTGTCAAGCTTATCGCAGGTGCAACATCTTGACAGTCTGCTGCAAAACACAGAGCATTCGAGAGACGTTTTTTGCAAACCAGCCGCATCGTCTCAACTTAAGTCGCGTACCATCATTAATCTACGCCCGATCGCCGCTTATCCTTTTCAACGCTTTGCTATGTCGGAAGCCTCCAACCTATTCCTACTCTTCGCCCAACTACAAGCCCGGTATCCTGCCAGTGGGCTGCTGACGGAGTTGGTGCAGATTCATGCGGATCACTTTGTTGTCCGGGCGATCGTGCAGCTAGGCAATATGACGCTGGCAACCAGCCTAGCTGCCGCGTCAACCGTTGAGCAGGCAGAAGATCAGGCGCGGCTGCGGGTGTTGGCGCTGTTAGGCATCCATTCGTCCCTTCATCCCCTGTCGATAGCGGTTCCAGAAGTGCCTTTCTCAACTTCCAGCGCCACGATCGTACCAGAGCATCCTTTTCAAGAGGCAACGCTGCCAGCCGTTTCGTTGAACAGTGTGGCGCATCCAAGCACCGTGTCTTCGATCGCCTTACCGGATAGGGATGCAACGATCGCCCCTTCGCCAGCTTTTCCCCTGCCCGCGATCGCTCCAACGCCGCTTACCGACTTGCCAAAGACATCCTTCTCCACCGCAACCGTTGAATCGCCTGTGCCGACCCTCGATCGTTCTGAAATGCCACTGGAAGCATGGGAGGCACCGCTGGATGAAGCACCGCCTGATGATGAGGACGTACCTTACGATGATGCTCCATATGATGAGGAGCCGTATGACGAGCCTGAACCATTCGTCGCAGAAGCACCCGATCGCACGCCTAGCACGAATGATTTGCCCACTGCCCCTGAAGCACCCACCACCAAAAGCAAACCTCGTAAGCCCAGCGCTGATAAAGAGACACCTGCTGCGGATGCTGGTACATCTGGAGGCGCATCAAGGGATTTATCTTCGCTGATCTCGCAGATTGGGGTAGAGATCGATCGCATCGGCTGGAGTAAACGACAGGGCAGCACCTACCTGCAAAAAACCTACGGCAAGAAAACCCGCAGCGAACTCACCGACGACGAACTGGAGGACTTTCTAACCTATTTGAATACGCAGCCTTCGGCGGAGAGTAGGGAGTAGGGAGTGGGGAGTGGGGAGGCAGGAGGCAGAAGGCAGAAGGCACAAGGCACAAGGCAGGAGGCAGAAGGCAGAAGGCACAAGGCACAAGGCACAAGGCACAAGGCAGAAGGTGAGGATGAGGAATGAAGGATGAGGGCTGAAGGATGAGGGATAAAGGCTAAAAAGCTGAGCGCTGAACGCTAATAGCTGAACTCAAAACTCCCCTGCTTCCCCAGCCTCCCTGCCCCTCTACTGCCTCCTGCCTCTTGCCAACAACTAACAACCAAAAACTACAAACTTTTCCTGCCTCCTGCCCCTACTCCGTAATTTCCCCAGGGCTACTCGTTTCTTTAAACCTTGCTTAAGGGCTGCTTAAACCTGTTGGCGTAATTTAATAGGTAACGGCACCCGATCGCACTGAAGCTGTTGCCCTATCCGTTGACCCTACGGAAACGTAGTTTGGCGCGTCTACAGGCTGTGCAGCAGGCGGCAAGAAGAGAGCACTTGAGGAAAATGGCATGGATAGACGATCGTTTCTGAAGTATTCGTTGGCAACGGGTGTAGTAGTTTGGGCAGGGAGTGAAATTCCGGCGTTGTTGGGGCTGAAGCCATCAGAGGTTGGGAATCTCTTTGCCGTTGATCCTGCCAGTGCAGCGACCAATTTGTTTCCTCAAAGCGTAGCATCGGGTGATCCTCGATCGCGCGGCGTTACCTTGTGGACTCGGCTTGCACCGCAGGAGTCGCGGCAGGTGAGGGTTGCTTTTGAGGTGTCTGAAGATGCCGGGTTTGGGGCGATCGCGACCTTACGGGGCGTTGCCAAAACCAACAAAGCAAAAGACTACACGGTGAAGCTCAGCCTCGATCGCAACGAGCTTAAGCCCTCCACGACCTACTACTACCGCTTCTTGTATGACGGGACGGCTAGCCAGACGGGACGCTTCAAAACGCTGCCTGCCCCGAATGCCAACGTGGACAAGGTGCGCTTCGCCTACATTAACTGTCAGGACTACACCAACGGCTACTACAACGCCTATCGCTTTTTGGCAGCAGAAGACATCGATTTCATTGTCTTTCTGGGCGACTATATTTACGAAACCGTTGGCGATACCAGCTTTCAACGGGGTGTGCGACCGATCGAGCTTCCCAGTGGTCAACCGTCCGCCTCAACGCTGGCTGACTACCGCTTTCTCTACCAGACCTACAACAGCGACCCCGATCTGCAAAGCATCCGCGAGAAGTTTGCCTTCATCACCATCTGGGATGACCATGAGTTTGCCAACGATTGCTTTCAGGTGAATGCTCCCGATCAGGTGCCGTTCCGTAAGCCAGCGTTGCGTCAAACAGCCACCAGGGCATGGGCAGAATACACCGCAACCAGCGTGCCCTTTGAAGCGGGCGAATCGCCGCTAGAGTCTATTCAAATTTACCGATCGTTCAAAGTTGGCAAACTGCTGGAACTGGTGATGACCGATGAGCGCCTTTACCGCGATGGTCCCCCTTGTGATGACCTGGCAGCCCAAAACCAGACCTATCTTTCCAGCAGACGCACCATTGTGCCCGATTGCCCAGGACGCAACGCCCCCGATCGCACCATGCTGGGGCTAAAGCAGCGCCAGTGGTTCCTCAAGCAAATCACCAAATCCTCCCGCACCTGGAAGATCTGGGGCAACGAAGTCACCACCATGCAGCTCAAAGTGCTGTCCGCCTTTGCCACCCAGCTTTTGGGTTCACCAACCCCCGATTTATTCATCACGTTGGATCAATGGGATGGCTATCCAGCCGAGCGATCGCTGCTGTTCAAAACGCTCAGCGAGGCTGGAGTCAAAAACTTTGTCACTATCACAGGCGATCTGCATACCTTCATTGCAGGCTATCAGCGCGTGAACTTTGACAGCCCCACCGAGCCGCCGATCGGCGTTGAATTTGTCGTTGGTTCTACCACATCCTCCAACTTTGCCGAGCAAAACACACCCAGTGGCACGCCTTCAGTGCCGATCGATGTTCTCACACAGGTACTCCGGGGCAGCAATCCACACATTCAGTACTTCAACTCGGCAACCCACGGCTACAACCTGGTCGAAGCCACCCCCGAAGCCCTCACCTGCACCTTCAAAGTCGTAAGTGACATCCTTAAACCGGGCGGCACGCTTTCAACCCTCAAAGCCTTCCGTGTGCCGCGTGATCAGGTGGTGATTCAGGATATGACGGCGGGGTAGAGAGAGGAGGGCTAAAGGATAAAGGATAAAAACTAAAGGCTAAAAGGTTTGAACAGTCATTCGTGATCAGTAAAACAGTTAGCCGTGAACTATGAGCCTTGAGAACATTGGCATAGCTGACCACTGATGACTGGAGACTATTCCCTGGAGACTGACCACTAGGGCCTGTCCCGACTTCCGACTCCCTCATCACTGCCCCGATACATTTGCCACACTTCCACCACGGCACTGCTGCGCCCAATTGGGTGCCCTCACACCTTTTGCCTGAAGCGTTTGCAGGCGGCTTCTGTAAGAAACGAGCTGTGACCGAGACGCGGTTTGGCTGGTGGGAGTGGTAGCGATCGCGGTGTTGATTAACTGAATTGCCTGACCCCAATTTTGGGCGCAGGTTGCCTGCTGTAAGGCTGCATCCAACGTACCTTGCCCTGGCTGAGCAGGTGCAGTCTGGCTGGCACCAGATGCGGCAGTCGGAGTCGTCCCAACACTGGGTGCAGTCGATTGAGGCTGCACTGGCACTGAGCCATTGGTGGGTGTACCTGTAGCAGGCTGAGTCGTGGCAGGTTGAGCCGTTGGAGCACTCCCTCCTCCCTGAATCAACTGAGGCGGATACACGGTGGTATTGGGACCAACCTGAGTTCCAGCCGCACCAGAAGGAGCAGGCTGGCTAATGGGTGGTGCAACCTGCCTTGTGCCAGTAGAACGACCATTGACAAACGTTTGCTCAGCCCCCGGAACTTTTGTTGACAAGGGCAAGCTTGGTCCGATCGATTGCCCGTCAGAGACCTGTCCCGTACCAACAGGTGCCCCAGTCGTCGTTTGAGTAGTGTCGGACGTTTGCGAGCCAACACCAGGAGACTGTCCTCCCACGCCAGGAGATTGTGAGCCGACACCTGTAGACTGTCCTCCCACGCCAGAAGACTGTCCTCCCACGCCAGAAGACTGTCCCCCAACTCCAGAAGACTGTCCCCCAACTCCAGAAGATTGTCCCCCAACTCCAGAAGATTGTCCCCCAACTCCTGATGTCTGCGAGCCAACGCCAGGAGACTGTCCTCCTACACCAGGCGTTTGTGCCCCTACGCCCGTGGTCTGCCCTCCGACCCCGGGAGACTGCCCTCCGACTCCAGGGGTTTGTGTAGTGGAGCCAGGAGTCTGCAAGTTTGTTCCGGGAGTTTGCAGTCCAACACCAGGAGTCTGCAAATTCGTGCCGGGAGTTTGCAAGCCGACACCGGGAGTTTGTACTCCAACGCCAGGAGTCTGCAAATTCGTGCCAGGGGTAGAAACATTAGCAGGTTGGCTTGTTCCAGTCGATTGCCCCGTCGTCGATTGTGACGTTGTCGTACTCTGAGCGATCGTGATCGGCGCGATCGCCTCAGCGACTGTCTGATCAGCTTGAAGCACCGTTGCTGATTGCGTAGGCAAGACGATTTGGCTAAATCCCTTACCAGGCAGCAGGAAGGGCACACAAGCCAGCGACACGAAGGCAGTCAGGCGTAGGATAGACATAAAAGAATCTCTCGTCTAAGCAAGTACCAAAGTCGTGGTACTAAGGTCGTATGTTAACGGTTGAGTTTAAAGACCTCCAAACCTAAAAGCCTCTACAAAAAGAAAGAGTTTGACGGTGCTGTCGCAGCACGATCGCTCATGTGCCGCACGACATCCACTAAACTAAACGAGGCGATCGACCCATCGCGGACACAAACCGTAGTGCTGTCGAGTCATCCTTACGAACCATCCACCATTCTGTTAGCAGTTACGCGCCATGAGTCGGATCAAAACCTGGAAACAAATCGGTCTTTTCTCGCTGCTGGGCTTTTTGCTCAGTTGGCTGATTAGTTGCAGTACAGGCGCGCCTCCTGCTAGCAACAGCGGGCAACCCGCATCCGGCAAGCAAGAAGTAGAATTCTGGACGATGCAGCTCCAGCCGGACTTTACCGATTATTTCAACAAACTCATTGCCCAGTTTGAGCAAGAAAATCCCACCATGAAAATCCGGTGGGTGGATGTGCCCTGGGCAGACATGCAGCGCAAAATTCTCACAGCGGTCTCGGCTAAAACGGCTCCAGATGTCGTGAACTTGAACCCCGATTTTGCTTCCCAACTGGCACAGCGCAACGCCTGGATGCTTTTAGATGAGAAGGTTTCACCCACGGAACGGCAGCAATATCTGCCCAATATCTGGAAAGCCAGCACGCTGAACGAGAAAAGTTTTGGCATTCCCTGGTATCTCACCACACGAGTGGCGATTTACAACACGGATTTGCTGAAGCAAGCGGGTGTGAGCAAGCCGCCTGCAACCTATGCAGAGTTGGCGGCGATCGCCCAGCAAATTAAAGCCAAAACAGGCAAATATGCTTTCTTCACCACGGTTGTTCCTGAAGACTCTGGTGAAGTCCTGGAATCGTTCGTGCAGATGGGCGTGCAGTTGGTTGATGCCGATGGTAAAGCCGCCTTTAATACCCCTCAAGGCAAAGCAGCGTTTCAGTTCTGGGTCGATTTGTACAAAAACGGTTTGATGCCCAAGGAAGCGCTCACAGAAGGACATCGCCACGCGATCGACCTCTACCAGCAGGGACAAACGGCAATTCTGGCATCCGGTGCCGAGTTTCTGAATACCATTGCCAAAAATGCTCCCACGATCGCCAAAGCCTCTGCTTCTGCCTCCCAAATCACAGGCGAGACGGGCAAAAAGAACGTTGCGGTCATGAATGTGGTCATTCCCAAAGACACCGACGTGCCCGATGCAGCGCTGAAGTTTGCCCTCTTTGTCACCAACGACGCGAACCAGCTATCCTTTGCCAAAGCCGCCAACGTATTGCCATCAACCGTCAAAGCCTTGCAGGACAGCTATTTTCAAACTGCACCTGCGGATGCCACGCCCGTAGACAAAGCCCGCATCATCAGCGCCAAACAGTTAAAGGATGCAGAAGTGCTCATTCCAGCCATGAAAGACGTAAAGCAGCTTCAAAAGGTGATTTACGATAATCTGCAAGCCGCAATGCTGGGGCAAAAAACCGTGGATCAGGCGATCGCCGAAGCCGCCGATCAATGGAATCAACGCGCCTAGCCTTTCGCCTTGAACTCTTTTATCCTGGAAGCTGAATACGCCCATTCAAACAACATAATCCAAGCAAGACGATCAAGCAAGACGATGGCAAAGCATACTCAGGCACATATCACGCGCACGATCGAAGCAAACAAGCCAGATCCCGTCAAAACGCGCACCAAGGAGCAAATGCACTACTACATGGGTGCCAAGCTCATCGAAATTGGCGTGGAACCCAAGTCGGTCATCTATCGCTGGTCGATGGAACCCAAAGGCAGCAACGAAGTGTGGACATACAGCGCTTACTGGGGCGACTCGAAAGACAAACTGCTTCAGCAAGAGGGAGCGGGTTGAATCGGGTTCTATTAATGAGCGAATTCATCTCAAAAAATTGCAATTGTTCCTGATGGCATTGGCGTTACCAGAAGAAAGGAGTGGTAGATGCACCCTGATCAATCCCTGGCTTCCCGCTGGGGATTTTTTGTTTCTAGCTGTCAGCAACCGTTTGAAGGGCGATCGCCAAAACAATGGAATTCATCCTGATGGCATCGGCGTTACCAGAAGAAAGGAGTGGTAGATGCACCCTGATCAATCCCTGGCTTCCCGCTGGGGATTTTTTGTTTCTAGCTGTCAGTGAGCGCCTATCACTTACCAAGTAATTTTCTAGTCAGACACCCCCAGCAAAGATGGTGGCTTGATGAGTGTGACCGCCCCAAGGGCGGATGTCCTTGCTCAGGGGTGTCTCTCAGGGCTAGAACTGACCGCTTTGGTCAGTCGCTTCCTGCTCACGGATGTATCGTCGTACAGCTTCTCACTCAAAGCCAACGGTTGAAACAGCATAGCCCCGTGCCCAGAAATGCTCACCGTTGAAATTACGCTGCTTGCCCTCAAACTGGCGTGCAATGGCATAGAGCTTCGCTCCGCCAAAGGCGTACGCACTCTTGCCTTTCAAAAAGCCGATGATGGACGCTACCGCATACTTGGGTGGAATCTCAATACACATGTGTACATGGTCGGGTAGCAGATGTCCTTCGACAAGCCGACATTCCTTCTGCCGAGCCAGTTCATGGAACACCGGACCGAGATATTGGCGAATGTCATGAAACATCGCTTTACGCCGAAACTTGGGTCCGAACACGACATGATACTTACAATCCCACTTGGAATGAGACAGGCTTTGATACAGTTGTGACATGCTATTCCTCCTACGGTTTTGCTTCATCAAGCCACCGTGGGAGTTACTTTACTGCCGTAGCGCTCAAAGCTGGTCGAGTCGCACTGGTAGAACCAGTGGCTTACCCCAAAGACTCAGTTATCCTGCTGAATCGATTGTGATAATAGTGTGCAGAAAAGTGTGTAATACTGTGTGCAATGCGTAGATAAGGTAAAGTCTAAGATCGCAAAGCTATATAGGGACGCATAGCTCAGTTGGTTAGAGCACCACGTTGACATCGTGGGGGTCACTGGTTCGAGTCCAGTTGTGTCCATTGAGTTTTATCAGATGGGGTAAGGATTTCACTGCCTGCCCTGTTTTTAGTTGTGCCGCTTTGGGTTCATTGAGAGATGTTTGAGAGCATTAAAGGGCGAGATTACTCTCTGGCGAAGAGGGGGAACGCTCGCCTTGGTGCTGCCTGCGATTTCCAGATTGTTGGGTTAGAGAGCGATCCGCTCATGGAGTGGATTCTAGAACAGCAATTGCTGCTTGGCTCTCTAAAGGGCGATCGCTAGAATAGGTGTGCGATCGCTAGAAGCCGATGCAATGCCCCCATTCCGAGCGTGCATAAACCGTCAGAATGGCAAAGAAGATGACCCCAGCCAAATACTTCAACTAGAGGCTCAAACGACTCCAGCATCCCAACGATCGATTTGGCTAATCGGGAGCAAAAATTTCTCCAATTAGCTTTGCTACTTTAGAAAAAAAGAGCGAAAACCACGCTTAAAGCAAGAGGTGGTTTTCGCTCCTTCTATTTGAGAGTTCACCTATTTCCGATAAGGAACTGATTTCTCGATGTCGATATTGAAGGCTGAGATGCGCTGAGGCGGATTCCCTCGTGGGCTGATACCCCGCGCCATATCCAGGAAGAGGGCTGGGTTTCCTGCTGTAGCCTTGCGCTCTTGAGGAACGTAGCCACGAACACTGGTTTGCCAAACAAATTGTGGAAAACCAAGCTTGCGGCGATAGTATTCGTCGTAGCGAGGAGATTTGATGTTGAAGGGCAGCTCACCTTCTGAGCGACCAGGTAACACCCGACGACGCTGATAGGGAAGCGTATCGTAGCCAAAGGCCTCAAGGTACTCTTCGCTATTGAGAAGATCGTCTACAAAACCAACAATACCTTTGGTGGCAACCACAATAGACCAGGCAATCTTTTCTCGCTCGTTGTAAACATCGCGACCGAGTACCCGCTGAACGGTTTGTTCAACAAAACGGTAGTTGCTGTTGAGATCGTAGAAGCTACGCTTATAAGTGTTGGAGAGGATTAAGCCACGAACAAAATCGCGGACGGTAATTTGACCACTGCGGAGCTGCGACTCCAGGAACCGCTCACGATCGGCAGCAAACGCATGAAAGAAAATCTGACGATAAGCCGCTTCAATCAGATCATCCATGTCTGTGGAAGACAAAAGATTCTCCGTGGAGTAAACCCTGGGCTGTTCATCTCCAGGAACCTCATAACCTGATACACGCTGATTTTGAGTAACGGGGGAATATTCTAAAAGAGGAATTGCCACGCCTGTAAATCTCCCTTGCCTTACGAAACCTTACAAAAGTTACTCACAATCATACAGTGAGGGGCGTATTCATTCGATTTAGTCTAATTAAGAATTACATAACTTAACTTGATCCACTCGCTACAAGCAGGCGCAGTTCTAACAAGCGCCTCTCCTATGAGTTGAGGATGAGAGCGCCTTGTTGAGATTCGCGATCTGACCGGACTGACGCTCCTAGATCTTTCTAGAGAAGCACTTTAGTCGATCGATGGAAGGAAAAAGTGGGCATTGGCAGCATACCCCTCCCAGTCACGGTCTTCTCCACGCCAGAAGGCTAGCGGGTCTGAAGTTGGGGAGCAGTGGGGATAAAACCGTAGGCTCTCTTCGTTAGCTGGAGAACACAGAGGAGTGGCAATGCCCAGTCCCAAGCACAAATGGGATAGCGATCGCGCAAACTGCTGATGATGTCCAGCAGACCCTACATAAGCATGAGCGTATTCGTGAGCCACAACGAGTAGCCAATCCTTTGTCATGATCCGACCCACATCAACCAAAATGGTGGTTGGATAAGTCCGCAAGTTGCAGAGCGCATCAATGCCAAACGACTGCGCCAAGGGGGCTGCAAAAATTTGGATGGCAGGTTGATCCCAGGGATGGAAGCAATCGCGGCAAGCTTGAAGGCAGGCGCTGAGTTGAGCGTTTACTGCTTCAATATGTTTGCCAATCCAGATGCAGACGGGGATGCGGTGTGTCAGGTCATCGACCAGGTGAACCATGTCAGGTTCTAAAGCTAGACTGCGAACTTTGTACAGGTAGTCCAAGCCCTGCGTGAACGGATCGGCGCTGGTTGTCGGCATGAAGTCATTGATCAAAAGCTACCAACCAAAGAAAGATAAGTATTTTGTCGGTTCAACAGCGTTTTTAACCTGGTCAGTGGTCAAAGTTGAGAGATCAGCTCCCTCCAGGCTGAGGCAATCTCCTGATGGATCTCCAATCCGAAATTCAGTACAGAATGTGGCGTTGCTGAACCCACCAAACCGCTTCAAAGTACTGGTTCTCACCCTGAGACTGGGGCTGGCAAACCAAAACCGCTCGATCACGCTCATGGTTTCGTACTCAGTGGTTAACACCAACGCATCGTCATCATCCATGTGATATTGACCCGCCACTGGGACGATTTCTGCATAGCCCTGTTCTCTCAAGAGGGTTCCCTGCCGGGGGTGATCTGCCGCTGGGATGAGAGCAAAGACTGTAGACCCTTCATGGTTCTCGTCGTCTCGGTCCCATCCCATTTCACCTTTCCAGGAGACAAACGCCCCACCGACTGCCAGACGGGGTTCAATGTGATGGAGATTGCAGATCTCGATGATTTGAGGGTGATCATGCCCGAGCGCCTCGACATGAATTTCTGATGCGCCTGACTCAGCTCGTTTAAAGGCAAGGTGGTGAGTCGTTCGTTCCGATCGCCACCGCCCAGTACTCAATTGAAAAAACTCCATTACGTCCATGGACTGAATCTAGCTCTAAACGGCAACATCTTCATTATTACCCGCAATCACTGCCGGAAGAAAGAGCGGTGAGTTGGATCAGGCCATTCTCTCAGGATCAAACCGCCAGGATTCAGCCATTGAAGGTTTTGCAGGCGCGGAACGCCTACGAACCAAGCCGAATAAATCTGATGTTCACAGACAAGATGTGGCTGAAGGGTGCTACACCCGCTAACGCGCTAACCAAATTTCAACCACCTAACGAAGGATATCAGGCTGGTTTATTCGGAAACGTCTAAAAGTGTACACTTGTCAAGCATGTGTGACTTTTGTTAACATTGATTTGGCTAAGGTCAATCGAGCTAAATCTTACAAAGCCCCGGAGCGTAGACAGCATGGATATCCCAATGGGACTTAACTTAGAGCAAGAGTTCAACCTCAAGGTATATCGGGATCAGGTTAAGGAATTAAGCCCAGAAGAATCTCAGGAATTTTTACTGGAAGTGTTGCGGCAGTTGATGGTTAAAGACAATATGATCAAGCACTTGCTCAAGCAGGCTTGACCACCCTTGCCGCTTAACAGGCAACACACTTCCTAGCTTCAAACAACTTCTAGCCTCAAACAAACGTGCTGCTCAAGCGGCTTCTTGCCTGACTTCAACAGCTATCGTGGTGATTGGCACGTCCCCATTCAGGTCTACCTGAGTGGGGATGACTTTTAAAGTGTTAAGGATTATTGCTTTGTTTCTCATAACTGAGACGAGGGGCAACGTTGTCTTTTATGTTCTTTATTGTCTTGTTTGACACAAGCACAAAGTTTTACAGATTACAATTTTAAGGAGAGCGAAATGCTTGACGCTTTTTCCAGAGCTGTCGTTTCAGCCGATGCCAGCACCTCTGTTGTCAGTGATATCGATGCCCTCAAGTCGTTTGTTGCAAGTGGCAATCGTCGTTTGGATGCTGTAAACGCTATTGCCAGCAACGCAAGCTGTATGGTTTCTGATGCCATTGCTGGAATGATTTGCGAGAACCAGGGTTTGATTCAGGCGGGCGGCAACTGCTACCCCAACCGTCGCATGGCTGCTTGCCTGCGTGACGCTGAAATCATTCTGCGCTATGTGACCTACGCTTTGCTGGCTGGAGATGCTTCGGTGTTGGACGATCGCTGCTTGAACGGTTTGAAAGAAACCTACGCAGCTCTGGGCGTACCCACCACCTCCACCGTGCGTGCCGTTCAAATCATGAAGGCTCAAGCGGCTGCTCACATCAAGGATACCCCCAGTGAGAAGTTTGCTGGTGCGAAGCTGCGCAACATGGGTTCCCCAGTTGTAGAAGATCGTTGTGCCACCCTGGTTGCTGAAGCTTCCAGCTACTTCGATCGCGTGATTGCTGCCCTGAGCTAGTCCTCAGCCGCTGGCTCAGAACAAAATTGAACAACAATCAACACTCTAAACTTTGGGAGATTTAAGAAATGAAATCCGTTGTTACCACTGTTATTGCGTCGGCTGATGCAGCCGGTCGTTTCCCCAGCAGCTCTGATCTGGAGTCAGTTCAAGGTTCCATCCAACGGGCGGCTGCTCGTTTGGAAGCGGCTGAAAAGCTGGCTGCCAACCTCGACAACGTTGCGAAAGAAGCCTACGATGCTTCCATCAAGAAGTATTCTTACCTGAACAGTAAAGGTGAAGCGAACTCCACCGATACGTTCAAGTCTAAGTGCGCTCGCGACATCAAGCACTACCTGCGCTTAGTGCAGTACAGCCTGGTTGTTGGCGGTACAGGTCCTCTGGATGAGTGGGGTATTGCTGGTCAGCGTGAAGTGTATCGCGCTTTGGGGCTGCCCACTGCTCCCTACGTTGAAGCATTGAGCTATGCTCGTACTCGCGGTTGTGCTCCTCGCGATATGTCTGCTCAAGCATTGACTGAGTACAATGCACTGCTTGACTATGCAATCAACTCTTTGTCCTAGTCCGTTACCCATTGTGTAATGGCATGACAGGGTAAGTTTTGCCCCTACAAGCCTGGAGGTTCTTCGCTGTTTGCTTTGCCGATCGACGGTGAAGTACTGGCAAAGAGCTTTCAGGTTTGTTTTGTTTTGTTTCTAACGTTTGTTTTGCCTCTAAAGAAAGCATGAAAAGCAGTTTTATTGCCTGCTGAAGTCTGACCTATGGATAAGCGCTTTTTAAATCTGTTCAACCTTACTGAAGATCAGGCGATCGCCCTGTTAGACACGCCTCAAGACCAGCTCAGCGAGGGTGATTCGCGCTACGTTGCTGCGTCCCATTTGGTGAATTTTCCAACCGAACGGGCGATCGCGGCTCTGATCCGAGCGATTCACCAAACTGATCCGGTGATGGAAAACCGCATTGTGCGGCGCAAGTCGGTGGAAACCCTGGGGCGACTGCAAGCGGTGCAAGCCTTGCCGGTGATTCATGCCTGCCTGAGCGATGACGATCGCTACACTGTCGAAGATGCGGTTTGGGCGATCGGAGAAATTGGCACTCAAGATCCTGTCATTTTGGAAGCTATGGCTCAGCTACTCGACAAGCCGGGGCAAACCTACCGGGTGATCATCCACACGCTGGCAAAGTTAAACTATCAGCCTGCCTTGGAGCGCATCCGACGCTTTACTGACGACGCTGACTTGCCGACAGCCAGTGCTGCCATTACCACCGTTTGCCGCTTTACTGGGGACTATGCTCAGATGGATCGGGTTGTGGGGATGCTGCAACACTCAAACGTGTTAGCACGCCGCCTATCGATTCAAGATCTGATCGATGCCCAATATTATGATGCCATTCCCCAGATTGCGAGGTGCCCTGTCTCGTTGGTCTTTCGCCTGCGTGGGGTTCGGATGCTGGCAGCCGTCGGCATGCCTGCTGGAGCCATTACCTTTGAATCTATTCAACCTTACTTGGAGCAGTCCTTGCACGACCATCCCAACGATCTGGATTTAGTCCATGCCTACGACCAGCCGCCGACCTTAGCGTTTCTGATTCGAGAATTGTATGAAACCGACTTTGGGCGCTGCTATTTGGCAACCAAAACGCTTTTAGAGCACCATGCCGAAGCAGCACCAGCCGCTCTATTTGCCACTTACGCCGAAGAAGCCAATAATGACTATGGGGCACACTTTCATGTGATGAAGCTCTTTGGTTGGCTCAAACATGCTCCAGCCTACGATCTGCTGATCGAGGCATTGCACAACAAGCAACCCCAGTTTCAGAAGTCGCGCGCTGCTGCCGCGATCGCCCTGGCAGAACTGGGTGATCCACGCGCCATCCCCGATCTGCACGCTTGCCTGGATAGCAAAATCTGGGATCTGAAGTATGCTGCCTTAATGGCGCTGGAAGCTTTTGGCGATACCACTAGTTATGCCAACGTCACTGACGATGATGATTGGTTAATCCGAGCCAAAGCCCAGTCAAAACTAGCGATCGCCCATTCATGATGAGCCTGAATGTGTGATGACGAATAGATGGGTAGATAAGTGAAGGAGTGTATTGAATACCCCGACCCATTCCCCCTCTCATCCATTCCCCCTGACCCATTCCCCCATTCCCCCTTCACCGATGTCAACCGAAGAACTCTTTCAACAACTAAAACACCCCAACCCCAACCTGCAAAACCAGGCAATATGGGAACTGGCAGAAAACCCAGACGAAACCACAATTCCTCGCCTGATGAGTATTTTGGATGAGGACGATACCAACTACCGACGAGCGGCAGTGAAAGCTCTGGGTGCGATCGGGTTCGATTCCGTGCCGCCCTTAGTCGAGGCATTGCTCAAGAGTGATAATGTCACCGTGCGGGGTAGCGCTGCCAAAGCCCTGGCACAAGTCGCGATTAATTATCCAGATGATCCGTTTCCGGCTGAGGGGGTGCAGGGTTTGACAACGGCGCTCCATGATCCAAATCCGGTGGTACATATTGCAGCCGTGATGGCAATGGGTGAGATTGGCACTCCCGTTGTTGATGCTTTGATTGAAGCGCTGCAAACTACCGATAACCCGGCGCTGGCAATTTCGATCGTCAATGCTCTGGTTTCGATCGGTGATGAGCGGGGTGTGGCTGTGCTGACAGCTTTGAGCCAGGACGAATCAACCGACTCCTACGTACGAGAGTCTGCCAACAGCGCGCTCTCTCGCCTGGAGATGACAACGAAGTTTCAGCGACAAGAGCAATAAGTAGAAAATTGTTTACCGAATGCTTTGCCCCTACTCAAGACAATCGCTTGCAGGTTTGCAAATTAAATCTGTAGAACTTGGAGCAATATCTTGTCTATCAAAAGCAATCTTTCCAATGGAGTATATCCTCAGGATCGTGAATTAAATAACCTGTAAAGCTGAGGTTTGGTAGGGACATGGCATTGCCATGCCCTTACGCAGATAATTGCACCTTAATCAATCTGTGATCCTCAACAATCTGTTCTACAGCTTCACTTACAGCAATTTTCAATCAAGTGAAGTACAGATTCATGCCGGGAGTCAAGAGAGTAAGGTGTACCTCAGCAAATTGGAAAACGCTGTAAGAATGAGGATTAAATCATTTCGCTACTTTCTTGCATGGGCAAACGATCGTTCGCCCCTCCAGAAGACTCAAGATCGGATTTTATCTAATCTGCGATCTTTACTTGATTCTACACAGGTTGTCAGTCTTGAATCAGTATCTCCAAAAGCCTTTATCAGCTATAGCCATGACTCTCAGCCGCACGGTGTGCGCCTCATCGATACTCTTTACTCACGTCCAATCTTTAACCTATCCAGAGTGAGACAGTAAAAGTTTATACACGCAACGTCTCTTGATCTCAAGCAAGACTTACTTTGAGTCTCATGCCAAGTCTTAAGAGCTTTAATTAAGACTTAACACAATTAAAGCAAGACCAGAAGACTCAAACTGAGACTCTTATTGAAACTCATCTGAGATAGTGAGACGTTTAAATCAATCAGGTAAACCAATCAGGACTTACGTATTCTGACCAAAATTTCCGAGGTTTAAGTGACCACATTGGTTACGGTGCTTGATGCTTGACCAAAACCTCCGAGGTTGGCGTAAGCCCTACCAATGATTTAAGGCGCTGGCTACAAAATGCTTGAATTCAATGCTTGAATTGAGACTTCAAGACTCCAAAAAAGACTCGTTTTGAGACGCTCTTGAGACAGTAAGACTTAGAAATCGAAATTGAGTTTTGTGTCAGTCTTCTCGACCACCGCTCTCTGTATTGAAGGTGTAACGGCTGGAACCATACAAGTGTTCTAGGGGCTGTCATCAATGACGACTACATATCACTGACAGCAAGGGTTCCCGCCCCTAGCCTGATGTGTTTGGACGGGCGCGGTGATGCTGATACCGCAAGCTTTTAGCGCTAATTGATGACGCGCCCTAGAAGAAATCTCAGTGCTTGGGTTAGCACACGCGCTAATTTCTGAAAATCGAGTAAACTTTTATTAAGAAACTACGGATATTTACTATGACAGCTAATCCTGGCTTTGGTAAGACTCAGCCCAAGTTAAATGTGTCGAAGCGTGCGGCAGCCCGTGTTGAGGCTGTTAAGCGGTATGACAAGCTGAAGGCTGAGGGGATTCCAGATTTTGAGATCTACATTCGCATTCAAGGTAAAAAAGCCTGGTACCCCGTAGGGTCGATCGCGGTGAAGCGATCAGATCAAATCAATCGAGCGATTTTTGAGAGTCAAGACAATTTATTGCAAGGTGCCTTTCGCCTCTTTCCAATTTTGCGGAAGCATCAAGCCCAGTTGGAATATGGCTATCGCTTGAAGGAGTTTAAGGATGAACCGATTCAATTAGCTGTAGCACCATCTTCTAGGGGTGCCGCTAATGTTCAAGGGATGCTAACCCAGGTTAAAGATCGTGTCGCGTCTCTGTTCCAGCGCGGCTAGTTTTTGCGAAACGTTGCGATCTTCTCTGAGAGAATGCTTCGGTTTCTAAAGCGATTACCATACTTTTTTCAAAGAGGCTGTACTGCATGAGTTCATTGTCAACCGCGGTGCAGCCTCTTTGTCTCAAACGAGATTTTAAGTCTTATGCAAAGACTCAAAACGAGTCTCATGCAAGAATAAGAGACAGCGATTTTGACTGGGGTTGAGATGTCGTTCGATCGCCCTCTCCTGGTGTGAGCGATTCGATGCGATCGAGTGCTAAGAGCTGCCTGAAATTTTAGTCCAAATTTAGTCCAATCGTCTTTTTGAAGATTTTCTATCGCCTTAAATAGTCTTACAGAAAAGCCTTTCAAGCATTTAAGCGATGATGGGATAACTGCTCGTCACGCAGAAGTGCAAAAAAGCCAAACGCTTCAAGCAACGGTGTAGCCAGAGAATATAGGGTTTGCTGCATCCTTAAACCTCAAGAGCGATCAGTGGCATTGCCGAAAAGTGCAAAAACCCTGGTTGCTTTGTAGGATTAACTTGACTCAAGCAGAAACTATGCTTCGGTTAGTTCCTCGATCGCACGTCATCACACAGTCGTTAACGCCTTAAGCAAATCGAGTCAGTGCTGCCAAGCGTCATAGTCCATCCACACAGCAGCTCAATCACTCGCTTAAAAAGTACGTGGCTCTAGTACTCTTCCTCTTTGCTCTGCTCTGGCTTTTAGCATCCTATCTAGGAGTGCGTCGATCGCTGTGCTGGTGGTATCAGCGGCAGACGACACAAATGAGCGGTGAAGCAGAACGCATTCGGGAGGATTTGTTGCAGAAGCTGTTTGCCATGCGACGAAGCTTAGAGTTAGCGCTCATGGACAAGCAAGCCCACCCCAAGGAGGTGCAGCGCTGGTTAACGCAACTGGAAACCATTCAGCATTCACTAGAAGCCGTCACCCATCGGCTAGTTCCCCCCTATCTGGATGACAGTTTGCCGTTAGCGATGCAACTCGCTTTAAAAGAATGGCAGGCAACCCACCCAATGTTGCAACTGGAGATGGATCTGCCGACTGACTGGATAGCAGAACCGTTCGCGCAGCGTCGGATGGTGTTAGCGACCTTAGTGACATGGTTACAGATTACCGCTTCTCATCTACAACCCAGGGCAAGGCTTCGCATCCGCTTAAGCCAGCAGGCACACTCAAATGAGCTGCTGATTCAACTGACGACATCGAACCGTTCTGACTTACCATCTCGTGCCGCCATCTCAGAGTTAAGCAAGCTTCAGCAAGCGTTTCAGGTGTTAGCGCCTGGAAGCTGTTACTGTCAAAAATGCGACGCTACAGTCACCTGGGTTTACCGCTGGCGTTCACCTTAAGATCCCCCCAATCACGACGTTAAGAGGAAGCACAATGAGTCAGGCAGCATCGAAAGCAACCGAAAAATTCCTGGTTATTGATGACCATGTCTCTGTTTTGAATGGCACGGTGGATGGGCTGAAGCGGCAGTATCCAGAGGTTGAGATTCACACCGCTCAAACCGCTCAAGCGGCTTACGATCGGATTAAGGCAGGTCAGCCTGACCTCTTAGTGATGGATCTCTCCATGCCCAATGTGCCAGGAGAGCCTGCCGAAACAGAGACAGGCATCCAACTGCTCAAGACCCTGATGCGCGAGTATCCAGCGCTCAACATTGTCGTGCAAAGTGCCCATGTGCAATCATTGGTGCGCCTGAAAGCTTTGATCAGTGACCATGATGGTGGTTTCACGATCGCCGATAAGAGTCTATCCCTACCAGAAATGCTGAAGTTTGTAGATTGGGCACTGAAAGGTGTTAACTATACGCCCAAGGAGATGCGCACGCGGCTGGAATTAAAACACGAGTGGTTAGACGTGTTGAAGTTAGCGTTTCACGAAGGGTTACAGGATAAAGCGATCGCCGAGCGGATGAATGTAGCAGAGCGTACCGTGCGGCACTACTGGACCAAAATTCAAGACGCGTTGGCAGTCTATCCCGAAGAGGGCAAGAACATTCGGATTCAAACAGAGCTACGAGCGCGGCAGAGCGGCTTAATTGATTAAAAGGCTTGGCATCCAAACATGAGTTTTTGATGATGCGTTTTGTTAGGAGCACCAGTGAGCGCTTGGAAAACAATCAGAAATAGCATTGCCGTCTGGCGAAACGTCGTGCCGGGAACCATCATGGTTGGACTCGTGACAGCCGCTCGCTTGACTGGGATGCTGCAATGGCTGGAGTGGAAAGCGCTCGATCAAGGCTTGCGGTTGCGATCGGCTGAACCTGTGGATGAGCGCATTCTCATCATTGGCATCAATGAAGCCGATATTCAACGCGCTGGCACGTATCCCATTCCTGATGGCATTCTCGCCGACTTACTCAAAAAACTACAGGCAGATCAACCAGCGGTCATTGGACTCGATATTGTGCGCGATCTGCCTGTCCAGCCCGGTCATGCGGCGTTGGTAGCAGCCTTTCAAAACCCGCGCGTCATGGCAGTCGAAAAAGTACTACCCATGACGATCAAGCCACCGCCAACGGTACCACCAGAACAGATCGGGTTTGCTGATGCCCTGCCAGATGCGGACGGAGCGCTGCGTCGTAGTTTGTTAGGCACGTCTGATGCTCAGGATCACTGGCACTTTTCACTGTCGCTGCGGTTGGCAGAAATTTACTTAACCACACAGCACGTTTCCCTTGAAAACGGGATTCACGATCCAGACGCGATGCGATTTGGTTCAGTGGAACTCACCCGCTTTCAGCCAAATTTTGGTGGTTACATCAGAGCCGATGCAGGCGGTAATCAGGTAATGCTGAATTTTCGCAGTGGGCACAAGCCGTTTCGGATCGCGTCACTTCAGGATGTGCAGAGCGGCAACGTTGATCCAACCTGGATTCGCGATCGGATTGTGTTGATTGGCATTACCGCACCCAGCGTCAAAGATGTGGTTAATGTCAGCGCGATCGCCAGTGACACAGCGCAGATTTACGGTGTGGAAGCGCAGGCACACGCGGTCAGTCAAATCATCAGTGCGGTACTGGATCAGCGTCCGTTGCTGAATGCTTGGGCAGAGGGCTGGGAATATCTCTGGATCGTACTCTGGGGTGTTTTTGGCATTTGGTTAGGGCGCGTTGTTCGTGCTCCGTTGTGGCTGTTGCTGGGGTTGACGATCGCCTGCATTGCCCTAATCGGCAGCAGCTACGGTTTGTTGCTGCTGGGCTGGTGGATTCCAGTCGTTCCAGCACTGCTGGTGCTGTTGCTAAATGGAGCAGGGCTGACTGCCTTCTACCGCTACGATCAAGATTTGCGATCGCGACTGCAAGACCGTCAACGGGTGATTGACTACACATTCAGCACCATTCACAATGGTCCGCTGCAAACGCTGTCGGGTGTGATGCGGCAGATGCAATCGCAAGAGCTGTCATCATCGCAAATCCTCGTTGAGTTACAGCAGTTAAATCGCGAATTGCGATCGGTTTACGCGTCTGTGAGCCAGGATGCCCTGGTGCAAAATCAGCAGTTTTATTTGAGCGACGAGCATGAGTTGAACTTACAGGAGCCGCTGGATAAGGTACTGCATGAGGTGTGCAGCAGCGTGATGGAGCGAGATTTGCCCTGCTTCCAGGCGCTTACCGTGCAGTTGGTCACATTTAAACCGTTAGACGAACGCCATCTGAGCGTGGAGCAGAAGCGGGCACTGTGTCGGTTTTTAGAAGAGGCGCTGTGCAACGTCGGCAAACATGCAATGTGCGCCACGCGCTTAGAGGTACGGTGTGGTTGCTTTCAGGGACGCAATCTACTTCAAGTGATGGACAACGGCAGTGGATCGAAGCCATCCTTACCGGAAGGGATGGGAACGCAACAGGCAAAGCGTTTGGCGCAGCAGTTGCAAGGGCGGTTTGTGCGCGAAGAGCGATCAACAGGTGGCACGCTGTGTGAGCTAAGTTGGTCGGTGAAGAAACGGTTCTGGCAAAAGCGGCAATCTCAACCGCCACTATAATGCCCCACTATAATGACTGTAGAGTTAACACGTCTAAGGGTGGCTCACTCATGGCTCAAACCCCAACACCCACTCGTAAATGCTTCACGCTAGAAGAGTATCTTGCCTACGATGATGGCACTGATACGCGGTATGAGTTGGTGAACGGAGAATTGGTTGAAATGCCGTCCGAAAGCGACATCAATGGGTTAATTATTATTTTTTTGCTCACAGAGCTTTTGCCATTTGTGCCGCGAGAACTGTTCCGGGTAAAAACCGAAATTGCGGTGAGTGGCTATCGGGCAACAGCACGGGTTCCTGATTTGATGGTGCTTACAGAAGAGGCGGCAGCAGCCTTGAGTGGATCAACGCGGAGCATCCTACTGCCAGAGATGCCACCCCCCGCTTTAGTGGTAGAAGTAGTGTCACCTGGAACAGAGAACGAGCAGCGAGATTATCGCTACAAGCGATCAGAGTATGCGGCTCGACAGATTCAAGAATATTGGATTGTTGATCCAATCGTGCAGCGAGTCATGGTGCTGACCTGGGTTGCAGGGTTATACGAAGAGAGTGTGTTTCAAGGGGACGAACGCATCGTTTCAACCCTCTTTCCAGAACTGCAACTAACCGCCACACAGGTCTTGCAGGCAAAGGTGGCATAGTCTACGTGCTAGGGGCTGTCATCAATTACTACTACACAGCGCTTGCAGCAAGGGTTCCAGCCCCTAGCCTGGTGTGTTGAGACGGGCGTGACACTGCTGATATTGCAAGGTTTCGGAGCTAATTGATGACACGCCCTAACCGGATCACGGCTCCGACTCCTGCACTGAGTTTGGCAGCCATCATCAAACTCCTTGAGTCAGAACGGTTGGCTGTAAACAACAGAAAAGTAGAGTCCATTTTCTTGCAGGGTGCGTTTGTCACCCGAAACGGAGATTAAAGGAATACCCCAATCGAAACGAGCGGTGAGGCGATCGCTCAACTGCAAGCGTAACCCTAGCCCAACGGAGGCGATCGTCTCCGGATCAAGTTTGACACTACTGTCTCGGTTTGCTACCGTTGCCACGTCAACAAAAGGAGCTAGCTGTAGCAACCCATTGAGCCTGGGCAGTCGTAGTAAAGGAATCCTGACTTCTGCTGAGGCAAACAAGCCATTATCCGCCAGCAGCAAATCCTGCCGATAGCCGCGCACAGTGTCCTGTCCGCCTTCGCTGATCTGTTCTAACGCTAAGAGCGATCGATCAGCAAGTTGCACATCGGTTCGGAGCAGCAGCAGGGTATCGGGAGCCAGAAGTCGTACATATTGTGCCTGTCCTAGCCATGCGAAAAACCGACTATCAGGAGACGTTGGATTGATAGTGGCATTGAGAGCATTCACTCCCACACTAAACTGGGAGCGCAAGGCGAAGACAGCACGACTGCCACGCCAGGTATAGTCTTGAAAAAAGCGCAGGGCAGTCAAACGAGTCGCGCCCTGTGCATCAGCTCCTAGAGCAGGAAACGGAATGGTGCCATCCAGCAAGGTGGCGGCTGTTTCTCGATGGCTGGCAGTCACGCCAACTGCCAGTTCTTGCGTGGGTGTTTGCAAGAGCGGTTGACGCACTGTCAGTTCTACATAGTTAGAGTTGGACTGGATATCCAACGCGTCAAACGGTGCTTCAATCACACGATTAAATGCAAACCCACCATTAAGTGCGATCGTGCCATTGCGGGCATTAAAGGGGATGGTGTAGCTGGTATCAACAGCGTTACTGCCAGCCGTATTGGTATACGCAAGGCTCAGCGCATCACCCAGTCCCAAGAGGTTCGCTTCCGTGAATTGGAGTTGACGGCGAAAAGTTCCCACGCTGGGCGATCGCCCATTATCAAGGTTGAGCTGGAAACTGCGTGTGGGCGCTTCCGTCACACTGACCGTCAATAGACTTTGCCCTGGTTGCGTGCCAGCAGACAGTTCAGCCGAGATCGTTCTGAGCAAAGGATTGAGCTGTAGAAGTTGGAGTGCTTGCAGTAAGCGATCGCGATTGAGTGGTTTTGTGGCTGCGATCGCCAGACGACTCCGCACATAGTTGGGATTAAGCCTGCGCGTACCCGTAATTTTGATGTCTTCCAGCCCACCTTCCACGACTTGAATGATGACCACCCCACTCTGGAGCTTTTGCGGTGGAATGTAAGCCCCAGTGGTGATGTAACCACGACTGACGTAGAAATCTGTAAGGGCAGTTCGTGCTGCTACCAGTGCTGCGAAGGACACATCCCCTGTAAACGGCTGTGTGATGGTTGCCAACTCTGAGGCAGTGAAGACGGTGCTGCCCACGACCTCATAGCGATCGACGTGAAGCTTGTCTTGGGTCTCTTCTACCCCTGATTCTGGCGTTGTGGGTACAGTCGCGGGGGGCAGCAATTGCTCTGGCGGCGGTAAGGGTGGCGCAATGGGAGCACTGGGTAGGGTCGGTGATGGCGTGGGGGGAATGACATCCTGCGCAGGAGGAAGGGTCGGCGCTGGCAACCCTGGCACGCTGGGGTTGGAAATTTGAGCGATCTTGATCGTCTGAGCACCCAACGGACGCGCAAAGAAACCACTCGCAAGAAGCGTTAAACTCAACCTCAAACAGCACCTTGACCAGGTTTGCCTGCTATGACTTGAACGATCGGAGAGCAGAGCAGTGGTAGAAGCAACAGGCTTAGGGCTGCCATTGGCGCTTCTTTTTTCTCTCCCATCGATCGCTTGTGCAGGCATAGCAAAGGACCTCTAAGAAAATGACAGCACTAAACGCTGCTAAATTACTCCAGGCTGGCTCAATCAAACCTGGTACTGCTCATGCACCTGTTTGAGTCGAACCTTTGGTTAGCACATGAACAGTACGAGCTGCCACGCTTTCAACTGTTCCTGCTTCGTGGCGATCGCCTTTGACTAAACCATCCTGGAAGGTTTTTGTCTACAAACATCAGAAAGATAATCTGTACTATAGTGCGATTCAGTACTTTTTGCGCGAACGTTGTCCTACAAGACCAATTAAGCAGCAGCCGATTCATCTGGATCTGCCTGACAAGCCGAGTGCTATTTAGCTCAACAGCGGTTGGTAGTGGTATGGACTGAATCCCAATACTGGCGTTGTCAAAATCGTTGTCAAAATCATTAACCTCGGCATTGCCGTCCAATTTAACCGCATGAAGCCGATCTTTGCGTTCGAGGACGGGTTATGAGCAGCAATGCCAGATTTTAGCTAACTTACTGATCTTCCCTGGTCTTCTGCTACCGTTTGGTTTAGCTTGACTGAAACGATCGCACAAAGACCCACCTCTCTCTTATTGATGCCAGTGGAGCCGATCGCCCCTGGAACAAAGGTAGCAACATGAATCGATCGCACTTAACAGCCTGGGTTTTAACAGTCACTAGCTTGAGTGCCTTGTGTGCCCAACCGATCGCCGCTCAGGTGATTCCCGATGCAACGTTGCCTGCGGGAGAGCGATCGCAAGTCACGGGCAATCCCAACGTGCAAATTGATGGCGGAGCCAGACGAGGCGGCAACCTGTTCCACAGCTTCAGCCAGTTTTCGATTTCTACAGGTGGATCTGCCTATTTCAACAATGCCGCTGATGTGCAAAATATCTTCAGCCGCGTTACGGGTGGGTCTATTTCCAACATTAATGGCTTGATTCGAGCCAACGGGACGGCAAATCTGTTTTTGCTGAACCCAAATGGAATTCTGTTTGGTCCGAATGCCTCGCTCAATATTGGCGGTTCGTTTGTGGCGACGACTGCTAATGCGATCGGATTTCCGAATGGTGAAATGTTTAGTAGCGATGCGACAAAACCATTACTCAGTCAGTTGCTGACGGTGAATCCTAATGCTTTTTTCTTTAACCAACTGACACCCAAACCGATCGTCGTTCAATCTCGGTTTGACGAGGCGGTTTTCACTGGCTCTAGTTTTAACGCTACGGGTTTGCATGTTCTTCCTGGGAAAAACCTACTGCTCGTGGGTGGACCGATTCAGCTAGCGAGTGGAGAACCTTTTATTTCCGCCAATCCCCCTGGACGACCCCTGTTGAGGTTTTTCAGCTCTAGCATACAGGACGTGCAACCAGATGGTGGATGGTTAATTAGTCCGGGAAGCGATGTCGAGCTAGGGGCTGTGGGTGGGATAGGAACCGTTGGTTTATCGACGGTTAACTCTGACTGGCAACTCACGATCCCGAATGCAGTACCAAGAGCCAATATCTCCTTAAGCAACGGGAGTGGCATTTATGTTATAGGAGCCAGTGGCAGTATTAGAATGCTGGCTCAATCGATTGACATCTCCAAAAGTTACCTTGGGATTGGAATTCCCAGAGATTCAAGATTACCCAATACCCAAACTGGAGATCTCGATCTCAATGCAACTGGCTCAATTACCCTCAGCATGAGCCTTTGGGAAAACAATTTAGCCGGACAGGGAACGCTCGGTAGCAGCAATCTCACGGCGAGCGATCGGGTCTTTTTAGATCTCGCCGTGATCTACGGTGGTATTGGATCAACGGGTGTTGGTAGCGTTGGCAATATCAACATCACGACCGGATCGCTCTTTCTCACCAATCGGGCGATTGTGCAGTCTTATACGCAGGGGCAGGGCAGAGCAGGCAGTATCAATATTAATGCCCGCAATATCATCTCTTTGGATAACAGCTATGTGTACAATATCAGCAGAACAGGGGTTGATAACGCGGGTGATATCAACATCGCGACCGAATCGCTTTCTTTCACCAATAATGCTCAACTGGTTTCTTTCCAGAGCGGACCGAGCAGCAATTTAGGCAGCATTAATATCAATGCTCGGAGCAATTCAGGCAGCATCAATATCAATGCTCGTGATACCGTTTCTTTCACACAAAACTCTGGGTTAGCTTCCTATGTGAATGGATCGGGCAATGCAGGTAGTATCAATGTCAATGCCTACAATGCGGTTTCTTTAGATAGAAGTTCCATCACCAACACGGTCTTGTTTGGCACTGGTAAAATTGGCGGTATCAACATTACAACCGGGTCACTTTCTCTCACTCATGCATCTCAACTGTTTTCTAGCACACTTGGACAGGGAAATGCAGGCAGCGTGACGATCAATACTCGCGATCGCGTCTCTGTCGATGGTGATTTTACAGAATACACAAATAGCGGACGCATCATTAGATATAAACCCAGCAGAATCATCACACAAGTAGCTGCGAATTCAGAGGGGCAAGGAGGAGATGTGTCAATTTCAACTGACTCACTCTTTTTGACCAATGGAGGGGCTGTAAATACCTCTACTGAGGGTCGGGGAAATGCGGGTCGTGTCCTCATTAAGGCGCGTGAATCTGTACAAATTAGTGGCACAGCCTCCAACTGTTCCGACTGTCGTAGTGGGGTGTTAACCTCAACGCAACCGAGGGCGGTAGGAAATGCAGGCGATATTGACATCACCGCGCGATCGCTCTCAGTTCTGAACAACGGGCAACTCTCGGCTTCCACTTCTAGCAACGAAAACGCGGGCAATATCACTGTCAGCGCCGACACAATCAGTGTGAGCAGTGGTGGGCAACTGCTGACCACGACGTTTAGCAGTGGGAATGCGGGTAACATCACGGTGAAAACTCCAGACTTACAGTTATCCGGCGCAACCAGTGGACTCTTTGCTCAAACCACCAGTACTGGGAATGCGGGTAACTTGACGATTCAACCCCGTGGGAATGGACAAAGCGTGCGAGTGAACCTGCAAGATGGAGCGCAGATTTCTGCTTCTACCTCCAGCAGTGGTCGAGGGGGAGATCTGACGATCGCCGCGCCCGACTCCATTACACTCACAGGCAACGGTTCAGTGATTGCTGCAGGAACAGGGGGTAGCGGTGATGGGGGGAACTTGAATCTCCGCACTCGCAACCTCAACATCCAAAACCAGGCAGAAGTCACCGTCAGCAGTTCGGGGACTGGCAGTGCAGGCAACTTGTTTGTGGATGCCAATCGCATCTTCCTTAACAATCAAGGCAGTATTCGAGCCGATACGACGGGTGGTGGTGGCAATATTAATTTGCGATCGCCCCTGATCCTCCTCCGCAACGGCAGCAACATCACCACCAATGCCACTGGAGCCAACATTCCCGGTGGCAATATTGCGATCGATACCCGTTTTTTGGTGGCGGTGCTGAAGGAAGATAGCAACATCAGCGCTAACTCTGAGGACTTCCGGGGTGGTAATGTTCGCATCAACGCCTTTTCCATCTTTGGGATTCGTCCCAGTCCAGTTTCTACCCCTTTGAGTGACATCACCGCCACAGGTGCGACTGCTGCTTTACCGGGCACGATCGATGTCATTACATCAGGGTTTGACCCGACCGCTGGCTTAGTGGCATTACCCACCGACCTTGTAGACTCATCGGGATTGATCGCTCAAGGGTGTCCTGCCAATCAAGGCAATTCCTTCGTCATCACGGGTCGCGGTGGCTTGCCGCCCACACCGGAGCAACAGTTAGATGATGATGCGAAGTGGAGCGATCGGCGCAGGTTGGTTGTGGCTGGAGAAGGCAGAAGGCAGGAGACAGAGGGCAGAAGGAGCAGTAGAGGAGGACGCGGGGACACGGAGACGCGGAGACGCGGGGATTCTCAAAATCCAGAACTCAAACTTCAAACTTCAAATCTTCCCGACACCCCACACCCCACACCCCCACACCCCATTTCCCCTACACCCCAAACCCCAATTCTCGAAGCCACTGGCTGGCAAACCACCTCTACTGGCGAAGTCTTTCTGGTTGGCACCACACCTGCCCCAACAGTGGAGAATCCGTTAAAGCAGCCCGTCGCCTGCCAGGGAGGGCAGTAGCCTGCTTAAAGTAACGCTAACTTACCAATCTTGCCTGGTCTAATGCTCTAAGATCTGCGATAACAGACCTCAGGAAGACAGAATCCGTTGCTATAAACTGCGCCGTCTGTTATCAGCACCGGAAGGAGCTACACGAGATGCATGAGGAGTACCAGAACAGGCGAAGACCGCAACAGCAGTCCATTTTACAGCGTCTTCGTTTAAGAGGAGCATGGTTTCGCTTGCTTCCCTACGCGTTGCTCGGCTCTATGCTTGTGATTAGCCTTCATGCTGGCATGGTTGTTGCTCTGGATCAAGCAACTCGCCTGCCTGTGAAGCAACCGGAGCAAGCGATCGCTGCTGTACCCCGATCGCTCCAACCCACTGCAACAGCTTCACCAGACAAGCTTGTGCAGCAGGCAGAAGACCACTATCAGGCAGGGCAGCTTGCAGAGGCGATCGCCCTCTGGCAGCAGGCAGCAGACCGCTACGAGCAGGCGGGCGATCGTCTGAATCAAGCGCTCGTACTCAGCTTTCTCGCCACTGCGTTGGATGATCTGGGGCAGGAGACGCAGGCAAAGAGTGCGATCGAAACAGCCATCTCGTTAGTGAACGCTCAGAATCCGACTGCGAACTCAGCGGCGACTGCCATACTGGCTCAAGTATTAACGACTCAAGGAGAACGACAGCTTGTCCACGGTCAGGCATCAGAGGCGTTTACAACCTGGCAGGCGGCTGAAGCGGCGTATCGCCAAGCAAATGATACCGTTGGTCGCCTTGGTAGCCAGATCAACCAGGCAAGAGCCTTACAGTCTGAAGGGCTTTACAAACGAGCCACAGCCCTGCTGACGCAAGTAGAACACTCCTTACAAAACCAGCCCGATGAGCGGTTGAAGGTGACGGGTTTACGCAATCTGGGCAAGATTCTCAGGTTAGTGGGCAACCTGGCTCAATCGCGCACTGTGTTGGAGCAGAGTTTGGCGATCGCTGAGAAACTCCGAGACGACACGCCACGATCGACAGCAAATCGATCAACAGCAGAATTGAGCGGCATTCTTTTGAGCCTGGGAAACACCACTCGCGCTCAAGGAGAAACCGATACGGCGCTGAACTTCTATCAAAAAGCGGTTGTGACGGCTCCCTCGCTCACGGCAAAAACTCAAGTGCAACTGGCTCAATTAAGTTTGCTGGTGGAAGCCGATCGACGGGCAGAGGCACAACGCTTGTTGCCGCAGCTTCAAGCCCAGTTTGCTGAGTTGCCACCGGGTCGGCTCGCTGCGTATGCACGGATTAATTTGGCGCAGAGTTTGATTAGGTTGAGGAGCAGGGGAGCAGGGGAAGCAGGGGAAGCAGGGGAGGCAGAGGGAGCAAAGGAGGCAGGGGGAGCAGGGGAGCTTTCAGCTCAAAGCGTCAAGGTGGCGGCTCAAGGGCTTGCTATGGCAGTACAGCAAGGTCGTAGTATGGGCGATCGTCGTACTGAGTCCTATGCCCTGGGTACGTTAGGAAGCTTGTATGAGACAACTCAGCAATGGGATGATGCCAAAACGTTGACTCGGCAGGCATTGAGTTTAGCGCAGTCTATTGACGCGCCTGATATTGCGTATCAGTGGCAGTGGCAGCTAGGAAGGGTTTTCTGTAAAGGCACACAGTCCTGCGATACTGAAGCTTTGGAAAATGCCACGACTGCCTATGGTTCAGCGGTCAAAACATTGCAATCCCTTCGCAGTGATTTGGCGGCGATTAATCCAGAAGTGCAGTTTTCGTTTCGGGAAAGCGTTGAACCCGTTTACCGACAGTATGTGGAATTGCTGTTGCAGTCCGATCGCGATGCACCCAGTCAGGAAAATTTGAAACAAGCGCGGCAGGTGATCGAAGCACTCCAGTTGGCAGAACTCGACAACTTCTTCCGAGAAGCCTGTACCAATGCTCGCCCGGTCAACATTGACCAGATTGATTCGCAGGCGGCGGTCATCTATCCCATCATTCTGCCGAACCAGTTGGCGGTGATTGTGGCGTTGCCCAAGCAACCGTTGCGTTATCACAAGACTCTGCAACCTCAAGCGGCAGTAGAGCGTCTCCTCACCCAACTGCGTCAATCGCTGCGACCGACTGCGTTTGTAGAAGATCAGCTACCTGCTGCTCAACAGGTTTATAACCTGCTCCTAAGACCTGTGGAGACAGAGTTAAAAGCGAGCGGCGTAAAAACCCTCGTCTTTGTGCCTGATGGGTTGCTCCGGAGTGTGCCGATGGCAGCACTTTACGATGGTCAGCAGTATTTGATTGAAAAATACAGTGTGGTACTCACTCCAGGCTTGCAACTGCTGCAACCTCAACCACTCCAACGCGCTCGACTTCGAGGACTCCTGGCAGGCGTAAGTCAGGCGCGTGAGGGCTTTGTGGCATTGCCAAATGTGGCAGTTGAAATCAAGCAAATTGAAGCCGAATTGCCCTCTAAGGTGCTGTTGGATCAAGGATTTACCCAGCGATCGCTACAAAATCAGCTTGACTCTACGTCCTCGTCCATTGTGCATCTGGCAACGCACGGTCAGTTTAGCTCGAAAGCTGATGACACGTTTATTCTGACGTGGGATGGACGCACCAACGTCAAACGCCTGGATCAACTGCTCCGTTCCAGAGAGGGCAACCTCAACCCGATCGAATTACTGGTACTCAGCGCGTGCCAAACCGCAACCGGAGATGAACGGGCGGCGCTGGGCATGGCAGGGATGGCAGTGCGATCGGGAGCACGCAGCACTCTCGCCTCGTTGTGGTCAGTCAGCGATCGCTCTACCGCCTTGTTAATGATTGAGTTTTATCGTGAGTTAGGTAAACCTGGCATGACAAAAGCTGAAGCCCTGCGTCGTGCTCAAATCGCGTTACTCCATCAAGATGATTACACCTCGCCTTACTACTGGGCACCGTTTGTTCTTTTAGGAAATTGGTTGTAAAAAACGTTATGTTTGACATCAAAATGCTTTTAAATACCGTCCCCGTTAGCATGGCTCTAGCTTTAGGCGTGGCGATCGCGCCAGATACAACCTCGGCTAGCCAATTGCAGCCATCTTCACTTGCATTAACCACCCCCTACACCCCACACCCCACACCCCAGTTCAAACCTATACAACTCGCGCAAAGCAATCCGCCTCCACCCCCCACAAATCCCGGTAGCTCATCGGCAGGAGGACGACGTGATCCATCCAATTGTCCTCAAGATGAGGGAATCGCAACAACCAGATCGTTATTGACGGCTCTTAGTCCCACAGCCAAACCGGGCTTCACGTCGGCAGAGCGTCCCACCTTTCTCGTTTACGTGCCTAAAACGAGCGCAAAGAACGCCGAATTTAGCCTCCGCAATCGCATGGGTCAGGGTGTTTATCGTACAGTAGTTGCGTTGACCAACACACCCGACTTGCTCCGCATCACCCTGCCAACCCAGTCACCCCCTTTAGAGGTTGGTAAGCCCTATACGTGGTCACTTGCCGTCATTTGCAACCCCAACGATCGCCTGGACGATCGCTTTGTCACAGGCATGGTGCAACGGATTGCACTGGATGCCACTCGGTTACGTCAAATTCAACAGGCATCGCCCAGAGAACAGGTAGCGCTCTATCAAAAAGCCGATGTTTGGTACGATGCGATCGCTGTTTTGGATCAGTTAAAGCGCAGCCAACGCAATGATCCAGGCATCAACACAACCTGGCGCGAACTCCTGCAATCCGGTGGTGTGGATGCTATAAACGATGGAGAGGCGGGCGGGCGATGACTCAAACAATCGGCGTGCTTCCAGCGATGACCAATCTCAACCTTGCACATCGTAAGCTATCACTTCACCCCAGCAGTGATCTAAGCTTTTTTACAGAATGGGTAGAAGCACTGCCAGCGCTCAATACAGATGAGAAATCTTTGCTTGATCGTCTGAAGCAGCGTTACAACTACGATGCTGCGGATGGCGCAATTACAGAGGGGACGATTGATCTTGTGATGGTGTCTCCCTTACTCAATCTATTGGGATGGTGTGACCCACCCTATAAAATTCGCGAAGAAAAATTAGTCAGGATTGAGATTGAAAGCGGCGCAGAAATTTTAGAAGGGTTTATTGATGCCTTAGTTGTGCAAGAACAATTTTGGTTGATTTTGATTGAGGAGAAGCGCTATGGGTTTAGCGTCATGCAAGCGCTACCGAAAACTCTGGCGTATATGATGGGGCAACCACTTGAGCAATCTCCTGGCTTTGGTTTGATTACCACCGGAGAAGATTACCTCTTTGTCAAGCTCGATCGCACCTCTGGAACGTATGGCTTATCAAGCAAGGTTACATTGTCTAATCCATTGCGAAATGAACTGTACGATGTAGCGCAAATAATGAAGCGATTGGTATAGATTACGTTATGAACTAGCGATAGATTGCACTTACCCTATGTGGATAACTCTGAAACAGCAGCTTTGGCGATGGCGTGGCGTTCTCATCACAGTGCCCAGTGTCGCCGGAGGGTTGTTGCTGTTGCGCTTTGCAGGAACACTACAGTTGATGGAGCTAGTGGCGCTGGATCAGATGTTTCGCCTTCGTCCTGTGGAAGCGGTTGATCCTCGCATTGTCCTTGTGACGATCGATGAATCAGACATTAAACAACTGGGACAATGGCCCATGTCTGATGCGGCTCTGGCCCGCGCCATCACATTGCTGAAACAACAGCAGCCCAGAGTTATTGGTCTAGATATTTTTCGTGATCTACCTGTCGAACCGGGACATCCGGCCCTGGTCAACGTCTTCACCACCACGCCCAACTTGATTGGTATCGAAAAGGTCATTAAAACGGCGAATGGTCAGGTGATTCCAGCACCACCCCTCCTCAAGCAGCGCGATCAAGTGAGTGCAAGCGATCTGTTATTAGATACAGACGGTCGAGTGCGCCGCAGCCTCCTGTATTTGAGAACGCCAGACAATCGATCGATCTTTACATTGGGCGCACGCTTAGCGTTTTTGTACCTCGATCGCCAGGGCACTAGCCGCCAGCCCCTTAACCCTGAGCAAACGCAATTTCGGTTGGGTCAAGCCGTCTTTAAACCATTGCAACCCTATGCGGGTGGTTATGTTGGGCTTGATGCGGGTGGCTACCAGATTTTGTCTAACTTTCCCAAATTCAAACATGGGTTTCGCGCCATTTCACTGACGGATGTTTTGCAGGGTCGGTTGCCCCGTGATTTGGTGCGCGATCGCATTGTCTTCATCGGGTTAACGGCAGAAAGCATCAATGACAAATTCTTCACCGCTTACACGACAGATCCCATTGCCGCACCTGCTGGTGTTGAAGTACACGCATTGTTAGCCAGTCAATTGTTGAGCGCTGCTTTGGATGGCAGACCGCTATTGAGCGTCTGGTCAGAGCCGATAGTATGGCTGTGGATCGCTGTTTGGTCAACCATTGGAGCCATCATCGGTTGGACAGCTTCATCACCGCGCCAAACCATTTTGAAAGTGGTGCTGTTGGGAATCGCCCTTTGCGGTGGTGCTTACGGATGCTTTTTGCTGGGTTGGTGGATCATCATCATCCCGCCGCTGCTTGCACTTGTGGGATCGGCAATCACCAGCAATGGCTACCTGCTGTGGGAAAATCTCAAGGAGTACGCCCGCACTTTAGAACAAAAAGTGGAAGAGCGAACCTTAAACCTGGAACAAGAAATTATTGAACGCAAACAGGCGGAAGTGACCTTAAGCCAGCAAAAACAGCTTCTCCAAACGATCGTGGATCATATTCCGGTGATGATTACGCTTTACGGCCCAACGGGGCATATTGAGTTTGTTAATCATCAGTGTGAGCAAATTTTGGGCTGGTCATCTGCCGATTTGCAGAATATTGACCTGGTCGCCGAATGTAGTGCCGATTCAGCACAGCGGCAGCAGATTTTAGATCACATGTTAGCCGCCACTGGCAACTGGCTCGATCTAAAAATTAGAACTAAAGACGATCGCTTTGTAAACACCGCCTGGGCAAATGTTCAGCTTGATCATCGACTCTTTGTTGGGATTGGGCAGGATATTAGCGATCGCAAACGCGCCGAAGAAGCCTCCCTTCTGGATGAGCGTAACCGCATGGCGCGAGAAATCCACGATGTTCTAGCACAAGCGTTTACAGGCATTCTGCTGCATGTCGGAGCCGCGATGGAAATCTTAGTGAAAAAACCAGCAAAGGCAGAAACACATCTAGAAACGGTGGATGAATTAGCGCGATCTGGACTGGCTGAAGCACGGCGATCGGTCGTTGCCCTGCGCCCAAAAGTACTGGAGGAAGGCGATTTGCCGAGTGCCCTCAAGCGCCTGACCGCTCAAATGCAAGTCTCCGGTCAAACACAGCTTACGTGCAAAATCATCGGTGTCGCCTACCCCTTAGCACCCTACATTGAAAATCATCTCTTACGCATTGGACAAGAAGCCCTCACCAACGCCGTTAAATATGCCCGCGCTGCTACTATTCAAATAGAGTTAGTGTATGAGGAAACGCAGTGCCTTTTACGAGTGAAAGACGATGGACAAGGCTTTGACGTTGCTCAAGTCTCTCTGGAACAGGGCTTTGGGTTAGTCGGCATGAGCGAGCGGGCTGAGCAGATGAACGGTGAATTAATCATCCAAAGCCACCCAGGACAAGGCACAGAAATCGTAGTGATTGTTGGGGTGTAGATCCCCACACCCCACACCCCACACCCCACACCCTCTAATGCCTACACCCCCTAACCCAATTCGCGTACTGATTGTGGATGATCATCTGATCGTTCAGGAAGGGATTGCCGCCATCATCAATGAAGAAGATGATATGACCGTAATTGGTCAGGCGAAGCATGGAATCGAGGCGATCGAGTTGTTTCGTGAATACCAACCGGATATCACCTTGATGGATTTGCGGATGCCCGAAATGGAAGGTGTGGAAGCTATTACGGCGCTTTGTGTTGAATTCGACACGGCTCGTATCATTGTGTTGACCACCTATGATGGGGATGAAGATATCTATCGAGGGTTACGGGCTGGGGCAAAGGGGTATCTGCTCAAAGACTCTAAACCCAGCGAGCTACGCACGGCGATTCGCACCGTTTATAGCGGGCAGCAATACATTCCATCACATGTTGGCGCTAAGTTAGTAGAGCGCATGAACAACCCAGCGTTGACCGATCGCGAATTAGAAGTCCTCCAATTAGTCGCTCAAGGCATGAGCAATGTGGAAATCGGTGCTGCTCTGACGATTACAGAAAGCACCGTCAAATCCAACATCAACCGCATTTTAAGCAAGTTAGGCGCGAAAGACCGTACACAGGCAACCATTATTGCCATGAAACGAGGGCTTACCAGCCCCTAAGCCTGCCATCACCAACTTAAGGTTGATTGAAATTATGAACTTAAGTTTGATTCAAACTCATACCTTAGATCAACTAATTCGTAATCGATCGATTGCTTAAACAGTGAACCTGGAATGGACGACAACATCAAGGAAGCCTTGTAAATTAAGGTCATGTTTGGGAAAGAGATACAGGGACGCGGGGACACGGAGAAAGTCCAACAATATTTGTCTCTTTCTATCCATGCCCTCACCACATCGTCCCTTCTCCGCGTCTTTCTCTCTCCCTCACCACATTACCGCGTCATCCCTTCTCCGCGTCTCCATAAAAGATTGCCATTTCTTCATAATCCATCAATGTGGAGCTGAACATGGAACTCATCTCTGTCAATGTCGGGCTACCCCGTGAAGTGGTCTGGAAAGGGAAAACCGTAACAACTGGTATTTTTAAAGAGCCAGTTAGTACAAGAGTGATGCTGCGATCGCTCAATTTAGATGGCGATGGACAGGCTGATCTTACTGTTCATGGTGGCTCAGAGAAAGCTGTTTACGTTTATCCCCTGGAGCATTACGACTACTGGCGCAGTGAGTTGCCTGATACCGAATTAACAATGGGCAATTTTGGTGAAAACTTCACAACCACTGGGTTAAAAGAAGAGGAACTGAACATTGGCGATCGCTTCCAAATTGGCACCGTGCAATTGATGATAACACAGCCGCGTATGCCCTGTTACAAGTTGGGTATTCGGTTTGGACGACCCGATATGGTAAAACATTTTCTCGCCAGTCGTCGCACCGGGTTTTACTTTTCCGTTTTACAAGAAGGTGAAGTGGGAGCCGGAGACATTTTGGAGTTGGTAAGTCGAGATGTCAACAATATCACCGTTGCCGACATCACTCAACTTTACGTTCGTGAACAAAACAATCCAGAGTTACTGAATCGTGCCGCTCAATTGGAAGCGTTACCCAAAAGCTGGCGGGACTACTTTCAGGAACAGCTTCGTCGGCAGATGTGAGATAAATCAACCTGCCTTAACAAGGTCACAATTTCATCTTTATAGATTCAAAAGGAGTAATCTCATGACTACGTTCCGCACAGTTTCGATCGACGGTTTAGATATTTTCTACCGTGAAGCTGGCTCTCGCAGTAATCCCACCATTTTGCTGCTGCATGGTTTCCCAACTTCGTCTCACATGTTCCGCAATTTGATGCCTGCACTTGCTGATAAATTCCATCTAGTTGCGCCCGATTATCCAGGCTATGGCAACAGTTCCGCACCAAGTGTAGATGAGTTTGACTACACGTTTGATCATCTGGCTGAGGTGATGGAAAAGTTTGTTGCCGCGATCGACCTCAAAAAATACAGCCTCTATGTGATGGATTATGGCGCTCCTGTTGGTTATCGCCTTGCAGCAAAACATCCAGAGCGAGTGCAATCCCTCATTGTGCAAAACGGCAATGCTTACGAAGAAGGCTTGCGCGAATTCTGGGAACCCATCAAAGCATACTGGCAAGACAAGTCGCCTGAGAATGCTGCGAAGCTTGAATACCTTGTCACCCTGGAAGCAACCAAGTGGCAATATACCAACGGTGTTCGCAATCTAGAAGCGATCAGCCCGGATACCTGGACGATCGATCAACACTTCCTCGATCGCCCCGGAAATGCTGACATCCAACTCGCGCTGCTGTATAGCTATGGCACCAATCCACCGCTCTACCCACAATGGCAGGAATACTTCCGTAAATATCAGCCACCAACCCTGATTGTGTGGGGCAAGAACGATTACATCTTCCCCGCTGAGGGTGCCTATCCCTACAAACGCGACTTGAAAGACGTTGAATTCCATTTACTCGACACGGGACATTTTGCGCTAGAGGAAGAGGGAGAAGCGATCGCAAATTACATCGGTCAATTTCTCGCATCACGCTTGCAACTTGTTCCTGCTTGATGAAGACGCGAAGAGGGGAGATGCGGAGACGCAGGGAGATTTCATAACCGCCTCATGCTCCGCATCGCTCAACTTGCTCTGTACACATTTATGTAAGAGAAACCTACGACAACTCAAGAGGACATTAAACGGTGACAACTCAAACTGTAACTATTCCAGCCTTTTCAGGAGGTAGTTTTAGCGCCTATTTAGCAACACCTAGCACTCAGCCTGAAGCAGGGATTGTGTTGATTCAGGAAGTTCTCGGAGTCAATGAGAATATGCGCCGAACGGCTGATGAGTATGCCAGAGAAGGTTATGTGGTGCTTGTGCCAGATTTGTATTGGCGTTTAGAACCGGGTGTAGAGCTTGATTCTGAAATTAAAGAGCAGTGGACAAAAGCCTTTGAGTTACTGAAAGCGTTTGATTTAGACAATGGCATAGAAGATCTGAAAGCGAGTCTGGCTTTTCTGCGGCAGTATCCCACCAGCACAGGCAAGGTCGGCAGTGTGGGCTTTTGTTTGGGTGGCAAGCTGGCATATTTCATGGCGGTTCGCACCGATGCGGATGCCAATGTGGGTTACTACGGAGTTGACATTGACAAAAATTTAGCAGAGGCGACAAAAATTCAGAAACCGCTGCTATTGCACATGGGTGAAAACGACGAGTATGTGCCGCCAAGTGCTCAAGCCACTATTCAGCAAGCGCTAAAAGATAATCCTCTGGTGACAATCTATCGCTATGAAGGGGTGAATCATGGGTTCAGTCGTGCGGGCAGTTTCGCTTATCGCCAAGCAGCCGCAGAATTAGCGCACGATCGCACGTTGGCGCTTTTGAGACAACACTTAGGCAGTGGTGTTGTCCAAGGAGCAACCGTATGACCAGCTATCGTACAGCTTTAGTTAATGGTTTAGATATTTTCTATCGTGAAGCGGGTTCCCGTGACAATCCAACCATTTTATTGCTGCATGGCTATCCAACGTCATCTCATATGTTCCGCAATTTAATGCCTGTGCTTGCTGATCAATTCCATTTGGTTGCACCGGACTATCCTGGTTTTGGGTATAGTTCCATGCCCTCAATAGATGAATTTGATTACACCTTTGATCATCTCACTACAGTCATTGCAGGGTTTATTGAGGCGATCGACTTGCAACGTTACAGTCTTTATTTGATGGATTATGGCGCTCCCATTGGCTACCGTCTTGCCACGCAGCATCCAGAGCGAGTCGAAACGCTAATTGTGCAAAATGGCAATGCTTACGAGGAAGGGCTAGATGATTTCTGGCAACCCATGCGAACGTTTTGGCAGCATAAGACCCCCGAAAATACCGAACGGGTGCGTCAAGCTCTGGTTAACAAGGGTGCGCAATTGTATTACACCACAGGAGTTAGAAATTTAGAAAATCTCAGTCCCGATACCTGGACGTTGGATGAAGCGCTGCTCGATCGCACTGGCAATTGGGATATTCAACTGGCATTGAAATACGACTACCAATCCAATGTGTTGCTGTATCCGCAATGGCAAGCTTACCTGCGTCGATATCAACCACCAACGCTAGTCGTGTGGGGGAAAAATGACCTGGGCTTTTTAGTTGAAGGAGCCAATGCCTACAAACGCGACTTGCAGAACCTTGAGTTTCATTTATTCGATACCGGACACTTTGCTCTAGAGGAAGAGGGCGAGGCGATCGCAGACTACATTCGTCAATTTATAACCACTCACGTTGTCAAGGAGGACACTATGCTAGTGGCTAGTAGGAAATGATTTCGACTACACCCCACACCGCATTCACCAACAGTGCTATTTCAACAAATTACTGACTATCCACCAAGGAGAACATCATGGTTGCCCAAGTAAATTCCCCAGCAGTAAAAGTCCTGGAAGTTGCAAATGATCCGCGTCTTTCTAGAGACGTAAAGGCATTTTTGAAATTGCTAAATTCAGGGGGCGCAGCGTTAGAGACATTAACGCCGATCGAAGCGCGTCAGGTGTTAGTGGATGCACAAGCCTCCGTTAAGGTAGACCTTTCAGGTATTGAAGAGTCTGAAAAAACAATTACGGCTGATGGTTACACAGTTACACTCAATATTGTGCGACCTGAAGGAGTCAAAGGCACATTGCCTGTATTCATCTTTATTCATGGCGGCGGTTGGGTGCTGGGTGACTATCCAACCCACAAGCGCATGGTTCGCGATCTCGTTGTGCTTTCAGGGTTTGCAGGTGTCTTTGTCAACTACACGCGCACGCCAGATGCTCAGTATCCCCAGGCAATCAATGAGATCTATGCCGCGACAAAATGGGTCGCCGAGCATGGTGAGGAAATTGGCGTTGACGGCAAAAATCTGGCAGTAGTCGGTAACAGCGTCGGTGGCAACATGACGGCTGTAACGGCGTTGCAGGCAAAAGCGAAAGGTGGTCCGCACATCAAATTGCAAATTCTGATGTGGCCGATCGTCGATGCTAGTTTTGAAACAGACTCCTACCATCAATTTGGCGACAAACGATTCCTGACTACGCCGTTGATGAAGTGGATGTATGACATGTACATTGCTGACCCAGAAAAGCGTCAAGACATCTATGCTTCTCCCTTACAGGCGACGGCTGAGCAACTACAAGGATTACCTCCAGCCCTGATTCAAGTCGCAGAAAGCGATATCTTGCGGGATGGTGGTGAAGCCTATGGACGCAAGCTCGATGAAGCCGGAGTTTCTGTGACCACTGTGCGTTACAACGGCATGATTCATGACTTCGGATTGCTAAATGGTTTAGCCGAGGTTCCGGCAGTGCGATCGCTTTTCGTCCATGCAGCCGCTGAATTAAAGAAATATCTGCAATAGGCTGCGATCGTTTCGCGTGATGCCAAAACCTCGGAGGTTTAAATCCTTAAACGAGATGTTGTATCTCATTTTCAATGCAAACCTCCGAGGTTTGCGTAAGTCTTGAAGAGATCATGTCACAAGTCTGAAAGCAAGAACAAACATGAATATCAACAAAAATGACACTGCGATCGTCGTGATTGATCCACAAAACGATGTCTTGAGTGAAACCGGGGTCTCCTGGGATTTAGTGGGTGAAAGCGTCAAAGACAACAAGACCGTTGAGAACATCGAGCGTGTTTTCAAAGCTGCCAAGCAGAATGGCTTTGAAGTCTTCATCTCTCCCCACTACTACTACCCGACTGACTACGGCTGGAAAATTGCCGGCACCCTGGAGCAGATGATGCTTGAAGTCAAGGAGTTCGATCGCCGTGGACCCCTAACTCTGGATGGGTTCTTAGGATCGGGTGCCGACTGACTCGATCGCTACAAACCCTTTATTGAAGATGGCAAGACGATCGTGGTCAACCCTCACAAGGTTTACGGACCGCAAAACAACGACCTCGGTTTGCAACTGCGTAAGCGTAACCTCAGCAAAGTCATCCTGCTGGGAATGCTGGCAAATCTTTGTGTGGAAGCTCACCTGCGTGACTTAATCGAACAGGGCTTTGAGGTACTCGTCGTCAAGGATGCCACCGCTGCCCCACGTCACCCGGAGCTAGGCGATGGCTATAAGGCAGCACTGATCAACTTTGGGTATATTGCCAACGCCGTTTTATCTACAGACGACGTTGTATTAGCTATGCAGTGATGGTAGCGATCGCGGTTGCTGTTGTTTGGGTGCAGCAGTGTTTCTTCAACTCTCAGGAACCACCAACTTCAATTACTTCCCCTGGATTAATGGTGTTCAACACAGTACGAACATCTGGTATCAGAGGCACTAAATCAGGAAATCGATTGCTGCGTGCTACCAGAACAATGACTGCCACGCCAGTTTGCTGCAAGTTTTGTTGATAACGCAAATTTTGATCAGTGGTGAGCAAAATCGTGAAGCCTTTTTGATTCATCAGCCGCAGCAATTCACCATTCTTTTTTCCTGACCATCCCATTTCAACCACTGTGTGTATCTCGTAATCAGCAAGTTCACGCTTTAATGGTCGTGGAGCACATTCATCAAGCAGGATTCGCATAGGCTGTCAACATTTCTTTTGCTAATTCAAGCGCTGCGATCGCTTGCTCACGTCTAACACTGGGAAAATGGTCTAAGAACTCATCCAACGGATCGCCTGCTTCGAGATAGTCAAGTAACGTTTTCATTGGCACACGAGTGCCAACAAAAACAGGGGTTCCTCCTAGAATGTCAGGGTCGCTATGAATCACACGCGCTGAGGTTGTCATATCAACTATCGGGTAGCAGGGATTTGTCTGATCTTAGCTTATAATCAACGGCTCAGAAGGCTTTTGAAGGGCGATCGTTCCTCAATAACTATCCTCAGCAGCGCAAAACCTCTCCCTTAGAAAATCGCTTCCTAGATAATTTCAACCTCATAAACAACCTTCAAGAACTAACGCAAAGACTTTGTACAGAGTGAGTTAACGGTCGCGCTCAGTGAACGCAGATCACCTTTGCAATTCAACCGACCGAGTTGTACATTTTGGCGCAGCGTGGTTGTTATCGCCTTAACCTTGATTGCCCAATAAAGTAGAAAAACTAAAATTGAGCTGATGAAATATCGGCATTGCTAAAATTTGCTCCTTGATATTTTGAGTTGCGAAAATTAGCACATCCAAGGGAACCTGTAAACTCAGCGTTATTTAGGTTGGCTTGTTCAAAGTTGGTTTCTTGGCTATATGAGTAACAGTTATCAAATTTTGCTTCAGTAAGATCAGCAAGTCGAAAATCTACGTCTTTAAGCATGGATCGAGAAAACTTTGCTTTTACGAGAGATGCTTCTTGAAAGATAGAATTTGCAAGGTTGACATCTTCAAAAATTATTGTGCTCAAATCTGTGATTCGACTTACTCCCTTGAAGTTAACACATTTAATGTTAGCTTCTTTAAACACTGCACCTTGAAGATGAGCACCACCAAAATCAGCCATATCAAGATTGAGCATGATATCTGTTTTTGTAAACGAAGCATTCTCTAGATGAGAATTCTTAAAATTTGCACCACCTAGATCTGCTCCATTAAAACTAACATTCTTCAAACTTGCACCTTCAAAATTAGCATTGGTCAACACTGATTCACTGAAATCAAAACCATCAAGCATCTGGTTCTGTGCTCCATTAATATTGATGCCATGTATTCGTCTCCACTTTTTATCAAGTTTGGTTTTACTATCAATTGCCGAATCTCTTAAGTTCACGAAACTAAGCTTAGACTGATTCAAATCAGTGCCTTGCAGCTTAGCATATGTAAGTACTGCAAAATGAAGTGTCGAGCGGTTGAGTTTTGCTTGCTGGAGATTAGCCGCTTTAAGCTGAGCATTAGTTAAGTCTGCATCCTGCAAGCCAGCTTTTTCTAAGTGTGCAGAGTTAAGTAATGCATGATTCAGTTTAACTTTTTTCAGATTTGCATTATTAAGAACTGCGAGAGTTAAATCTGTGCCTTGCAACTTTGCACAAGATAAATTGGCACCTTCAAGGTTTGCGCCCGAAAGCTTAGTTCCTCTTAAGTCAGCATTGCTAAGCTTTGCATTTTTTAAGTCAGCACCTCTTAGGTCACAAAAACTAAGATCTATAACCTTTCCTTTCGGATCTTGACTACTGTTACGCCTACAAATTACTGTCAATGCTGCTTGGATATCAGTTGTTACTGATATTGCAAGCTCTGCTCTAATATTTCTCAACACTGCTTGAATATTAGACTCTTCTAGGTGATTTTCTTCTTCAGAATTCGGCTTAAATACAGATTTTCCTTTTAGAGATTGATCTCTAACATAGGATGTTAAAACTTCCATTACTACCCAGTGTTCTTCTGGAGAACTCTGAGCAATTTGTTCCAGTGCAAAGATGCCTCCAACTCTAACACCCAATCCGCCGTTGCCTAGTTGATCAATGGCTTTACCAAATCTCTCAGAAACCTGCTTTTTTTCTGATGCTACAAAGTTAAGCCATGCAGTATAGGCAGTAACAAAGAAAAATAGACCACTGATCAACTGAAACACAGAACTATTAAGTGTATTTTGCAACGTAATCAAGTCACGCTTTATTGCAAGATAATCTTTAGGATCAACTGGAAGTTTTTGATTAACTTTTACTGACTCTACTTGTTTGACAAAAGATGCAAGCTGGTTCTGTTGATTAAGCCAGTAGGCTGAACCTACCAAAAGAGACAGTATAACCAGTCCCAGCGGGACAGCACCTTTCAACTTAACCATAATTTTTTCTAAAGAAATCGGAGGATAGCCTCTATTGTAGTAGGGCAGCTAACTGGGGATGGCGTAAACTATGTATTAAATGGCACACAGACCGGACAAGCACCTTTTTTTCCGCTATTATCCTGCGCATCTGGGAGATAGTATCCTCTTTTTAAGGAATTAGAAAGAAGCTTTACAGCGAGATTCAGGATTTCAGGGTATTAGCTGTCACATCGAATCAAGACTAACAGCAGTCAGGGGCTGGCTTCAGGCAGCTTTTACAGGTATGGCTGGTGGTAGGAGTTTGCCCCGCAGCAACAGTCGTACCGTTCCCAAGGCAATACTGCCGATCTCGATATTCATGCCCGTAAAGAGCGCTTGATATTCGCGCAATGAAGAACCGGGAACATTTACAGCGTGAATCTTGTTAAGGTCGTGTCCGAACGTTGTCTGGAGGAACGGCACACCAACTCATCGCTGAAGATGGGGCAGTGTGAACGTTACCGTTTCGCTAGTAATGACTTTGTGCGTGGGATCGGCTAGTTCGATCAGTACCCTGTGCGGACCCGGTTCCAGACCGACCAGGATGATTGTTTCGCCGCTGGCATCGACAAAGTGCCAGGGTGCATCATCGACAGTGATGTGAATGTGACCAAGGCGCGGTGACACGTCGAGGGCACCTTTGCCGAAAACTGGCAATACGCGCAGGTTCTCTGTCCGGTACTGGATGAAGACGCGCCCCTGAGCCAGTGGTTCGGGAAGGGGTGGATCGACAATTAGTTTGGCGGGTGGTTCGTTTGCGATCGCAATCAATGGTGATGGACCACGAATGTCTTTGGCGCTTGGGTTTGAGGCAATGGTGGCGATCGGGTTTGGGTCAGTCATGATAGTCAATTCCAGTGAGTAGCTATCTAAAGAAAGGCTTGATGGATGAGCGGTGCCATGACATCAATGTGCTTCACCAACTCATCTGAGAGCGAGAACCGTTGTTGTGAGTAATGGGCATCGTTGTAACTTAGCCATACCTTGCCGTCTGCCGCTTCCCATGCCAGTACTTTTAGCGGTAAATCAAGGGCGATCGTTGGTTCTGCTACCATGAGCGGCGTTCCGGCTTTCGGACTACCAAACAACAATAATTGCGTTGGACGCAGATTTAAGCCAACTTTCTCAGCTTCCACTTGTTGATCAATGCGGGCAAAAATGGTGATACCTTTCGCTTGAAGGATGGTGGCTAAGCGATCGATGGTTTCAGTAACTGAATAAGGACTGGGTTGACTGACAATGCCGTTGGTTGTATTCATAGCAATGGATGCTTTGATGGTTTTGGTGATGGGATTTTTAAGATGCTTTAAATCTGTGCCATACCGCCATCCACAAATAGCTCAATGCCGTTCACAAAGCTGCTGTCGCCTGATGCGAGAAAGACTACGGCTTTGGCAATCTCATCGGGCGTGCCGACTCGTCCTAGCGGAATGGTGACGGCTTGGCTATCCACGAATGTCTGCAACTGCTCATCATTCAGCCCCAGGTGATCGTAACCAGGAGTCGGTACCACACCAGGACTGATAGCATTCACCCGGATTTTGCGTTCTTTAAGGTCGAGTGCCCAATTACGGGCGAACGATCGCACGGCAGCTTTGGTGGCGCTGTAAACACTGAAAGCAGGAGTGCCCTTGATGGACGTAATCGAGGCATTCAGAACGATGGAAGCACCGTCTGGCAACAGTGGTAGTGCTTTCTGCACGGTGAACAGTACACCTTTAACGTTGGTATTGAACGTTTTGTCAAAGTGTTCTTCGGTGATGGCTCCGAGTGGAGCGATTTCACCCACACCCGCATTGGCAAAGATTACATCCAAGTGCCCTTGCTCTTGCTTAATCGTGGCGAACAGGCGATCGAGGTCTGCCAAATTAGAGGCATCACTTTGAACACCCGTGACATTTTTACCAATGTCCTTCACGGCAGCATTCAATTCAGGCTGACGACGACCCGTGATGAAGACATAAGCACCTTCAGCGACAAAGTGTTTGGCAGTCGCAAGACCGATGCCGCTGGTGCCGCCAGTGACAAGAGCGACCTTTCCTTCTAGTTTTTTCATAGAATTAAACCTGATGAGAATTCTGGATTTTGTGAATTATTGAAGCTTGAAGAGGACACGGGGACAAGGAGACGCGGGGATGGAAGAGGAAGCGGGGACACGGGAATACAAGAGGATTTCATGTAACATTCTTGTTCACCGCGTCACGGCGTCTTTCCCCCACCGCGTCAATTCACCAATATCGGTTGTTTCAAACGCCCTTTACAAAATGCTGCCTTACAGCTTTGAGAACAGCAGATTTAACCCTTCCGTCATTGTGGGATGCGTCAACACACCATCACGCAAAACGGTGTAGGGCATCTGAGCCTGCGTCACCATCTGCACCGTCGAAATCATTTCACCTGCTGCATGGCACAACAATGAACAACCGAGAATGCGATCGGTCTTAGCATCCACGATCGCCTTCAGTAAGCCATCGGTTTTACCAAGCGTTCTCGCTCGTGGAATAGCAGATGCATCCAGTTTCGCCACGCGGATGTCATACCCCTGTTGCTGTGCTTCGGTTTCAGTTAAACCTACATGCGCTAGTTCTGGATCGATGAAAAGACAGGATGGAATAGGTCGATCGCTCGTGCGGCGGTTGCCCCCATCAATCAGGTTCGCTTTGATAATCCGATAATCGTCGAGCGCGATATGGGTATATTGCGGTCCCCCATTGATATCACCCAATGCCCAGATGTTCGGAACGTTGGTTTCCAGGCGATCGTTGACTTGAATAAAGCCTGATGCATCAGTCGCTATACCAGCCGCCGCCAAGTTTAAGACATCAGTGGTAGGCGAACGACCAACAGCAACGAGCAAATGTGAACCCTGGAGGCTAACTTCACGATCGCCCACCTGAATTTGCAAGATGGTTTCATCGCCCGTACGATCAGCCCACATTACTTTCGACTTCAGCAGAAATTCAATGCCATCTCGTTCTAAAAGGGTCTGCACGGCGATCGCGATATCCGGATCTTGCGATGACAGAATTTGCTCCCGCTGCCCGATTACAGTGACACGCGACCCAAAGCGCCGAAACATCTGGGCAAACTCCAGCCCAATGTAACCACTGCCCAGCACGATTAAATGCTCTGGCAACTGTTCCAATTCCATGATGGATTCGCTGGTGAGAAAGCCGATGTCTTTGAGTCCCGGTACCGATGGAATCAGGGGGCGTGTGCCTGTGTTAATAAACACGCGATCGGCGGTGAGGTGTCGAGTGCTGCCTTCAGCCGTTGCCACTTCAATGGTTTTGGGTGCAATAAACCGCGCTGTCCCGATAATGAGATCGTGATCGAGAGCTGTTTCTAGAAGGTGTAAATTCGCTGCCCGCGCCGATTCTACTACCGATCGCTTGCGCTGAATGACTGCTGCCAAATCAACGGTGGGTGCATTAGTTTTAACCCCATAGCTGGCGCTGTGACGCACTGTATGGGCAACCTCTGCACTTGCCACCATCGTTTTAGTGGGAATGCAGGCAACGTTGATGCATCCACCCCCAATCATCTTTAGACTACGTTCCACCAGAGCGGTTTTGCGTCCAGCTTTGACCAGTGCGGGTGCCAGCGTTTTACCCGCTTTACCACCGCCAATAATAATGTCATCGTAGTGTTCCGTGTTCACAGACATTTCCTCTTCTATTTCGCGATCGCGGCATGTTCAATGAGCTTGGCAACGGCATCGGGATGGGAAATCATTACCACATGGGACGCGCCCTTCACGGCGACCGTCTCCTTTGAGTTAGCGCGCTTTGCCATGAACGCATGTACTGCTGCTGGAATGTTCAAATCGCGCTCACCATAGATGAACCATGACGGGGTAGATTTCCATGCAGGCGCACCAGAGGCTTCATCAAACGCGGCTGCCACAATCGGACGCTGGGTGCTAGCCATCAGTTTTGCATCACTGGTGGGTAAATCCGCAGCAAACTGCGCGTGGAACTTGGACTGCTGGATGTAGAGATCCTTGCCGCCATCGGGTAGGGCAACTGGCGGCGCAAGTGTTGGTAAAAGGGTGCTCCCGGGATAACGTCCTGAAAGTTCACCGGCAGTCTCACCCGCCTCAGGAGCAAAACCAGCCACGTAGACCAATGCCTTCACGTTCTTATTGTTATTGACCGCATTGGTAATCACCGAGCCGCCATAGGAATGCCCAACCAACACGATCGAACCCTTAACGTCTTTAAGGGCGCTAGCAACATAGTCCGCATCGCTCTTAACACCGCGCAAGGGATTAGCCACAGCAACCGTCGGATACCCTTTTGCAATCAACTTAGACAAGACACCATTCCAACTGGCAGACTCGGCAAACGCGCCGTGAACGAGCACGACAGTGGGCTTATTACCTTGAGCGCTGGCAGGTTGTATGATGGTTCCCAGAGAACTGATCAGGATGACTACCAGGGAAAGCACCGTGATCAAAAGCAGGTGGATGTGATTCTTGCGGATAAATCTGTTCATGTTGTGATCTCCTCTATGTTTGTTGTTTTCGTTGAGTTAGGAAGAATGGTTCGTGTCATCAATTCAGCCTCGAAACCTTGCGGTATCCGCATAATCACGCCCGCGCCAACACACAAGGCTAGTGGCTGAAACATCTGCTACAAGTGATGTGTAGCCATAATTGATGACAGACTCTAGCAAACGCACTTTCAACCATCAAGGTGCGTAACGCGTAAAGACAAAGTCGCGATCTTTGATAATTGCGTGGCAGGAAAAGCAGGTGTTTTGTACCGCCACGTTTCCAGGCTTGCCATCGTTAAATTGAGCGTACCCCCAGCCGCCAGTCGAGGCGTATTTTCTTGAGTCCTTGACCATAAACTGAATCCCCTCCTTCTCCTTGGGTCTCCCAGCCACAAAAGATTGGGAATTGCCAAAGGCTCTATCGCCTTCCTCCGATGGGACGTAATCCCAGGCAAGCCGAGCAATGATGGTGCCGTCTGGGAACGGAAGCGTCCCTTCCCGATATGCCTTGATCGCTACGTCATTGCCCAATTTGGCGCGTATATCGTTGAGGTTACCTTTTTCGCGGGCTACAGAGATCAATGTCCAGTCGCGGTACCTGAGAGGGATTTTGTCTTCGAGTACCGGAGCGGTTTGTCCATCAGCGTGTCGAACTGGGGGGATGATGCCGACAACTACGCTGGACAGCATTACAACTGCAACCAGCAACAAGGCAATCCGTCTCATACCCCAGCGCCCAAAGATATGGAAACGTGAGAACACAAGGACACGGGGTGTTTTCATACCATTTCACCTCTCTGCATCTCCGGGTTTCTTCCGCTCCGTATCGTCTCGCTCAATTCCCCTAACGGATAAATGCGCTCGTTTTGAATGTTGTATTGAGCGAGAAAGGATTGTCGATCGCGACTGGCTTTAATCAAATCCGCCGCTTTTTCGCCAATCATAATAGTGGGTGCATTTGTATTGCCTGTGGTGATGGTTGGCATGATGGACGCATCCACAACACGCAACCCCTCCACCCCATACACCCGCAGTTCTGGGTCTACTACTGCCATTGCATCTACGCCCATTTTGCAGGTGCCGACGGGATGATAGACCGTGCTGCAAGCGTCCCGGATATACGCCTCAATCGCTTCATCGCTTTGAATCTCTGCACCTGGAGCAATTTCCCTGCCGCGAAACTCATCAAAATGCCTGCTTTGAAGCAACTGACGCATTAATTTAAGTGCCGCCACTAACCTCTGCACATCGGCTTCATATTGCAGATAATTCATCTGAAACATGGGAGGATCGTTAGGGTCAAGAGAACGTAAGCCAACATTGCCTACATTCTGAAGATGGGTTAACGAAACGGCACCTGTAAACCCAAATTCTGACGGGGTGTAGCCCGACGGTAAGAACTGAATCGGACCAAAGAAGAACTGTAAATCGGGCGCAATCTCCGGGTTGCCCTCGCTGTGTAAAAACAAGCCAGCTTCAACTCCATTGCTGGAAACGGCAGGATAAACCGCTTGCGTTGCTTCGTAAACCACAGAAACAAGAATATGATCTTGCAGATTTTGTCCCACACCCGGCAAGTCAGCGACTACAGGAATTCCCATTGCCTGTAGATGGTCTGCATCGCCAATACCAGACAGCAGCAACAGCTTGGGTGAATCAAACGCACCCGCGCTCAAGATCACTTCCTGATTGACTCGTGCCTGATGGATCTTGCCCTCATGCACATATTCCACTCCCACAACGCGGGTGCCTTCAAACAACAACCGAGTCACTAACGCCCCAGTTATCACCGTCAAATTAGGACGCTGGAAAATGGGTAGAAGGAAAGCCGCTGCCGCACTATGGCGTTTCCCATCCTTAACCGTCAATTGATAGGGACCAGCCCCTTTCTGCTCTGCTCCGTTGAAATCGGGATTATAGTCATAGCCCCTTGCCACACACGCATCAATAAAGCGTTGAGACACCACAGCCGATGGTTTGATATCCGTAACGCTCAATTCCCCATCGATCGCGTGATATTTAGAAGCTCCGCGTTGCTGATGTTCCGACTTTTTGAAATACGGTAGGACATCCTGATAACTCCAACCGAGGCTTCCCAACGATTGCCAGTGATCATAATCATGATGATTACCTCGCACATACATCATGAAATTGATGGAACTGCTGCCCCCTAACACTTTGCCACGAGGACAAAACATCTTGCGATTGTTGAGGTAGGATTCTGGCTCAGAGAAGTATGCCCAATCCACCTCAGAGCCAAGCAGGCTCATAGATTCTGATGGAATATAAATCTCCGGCTTTGTATCTGGATTGCCTGCTTCGAGGAGCAACACGGTTATGTCACGGTCTTCTGTCAGACGATTGGCGACGACGCACCCTGCCGAACCTGCACCAATCACAACATAGTCATAGTGAATCATGACATCCTCCTGTTCTGTTGTCGGTAATTTCATGTCACCGCCAATAAACAAACATGGATAAGCTATTGCCTATCAGTCGCCATTAATCGTTCTCGTATGTAGCAATTCGGGCAGTACCAATCGCGATATTTTGAGTTTCCCCCACATAGCGAACCGCGATCGGGTAGAGCCAAATATCCTCTGCACTGCGCGATCCATTTACGCCTCGGAGCGCAATTTTGAGAGTTGTACCAGGCGACACAGGCTGTAGAAAATTGATCGTCGCGCCGTTCGAGTTGATGGCAACGTTGGCTTTAACTGTCTGCTTCGATCGTGCCTTAACATCAATACCTTTCGTCACTCTCAACCCCGGTGGAAACTCGATCGCAATGCCCGTGATGGGATTGCCTTGTACTTTCACATCAATAAAATGGTCTGCTGCACCTGAATCAGTGGAACTTGTATCCATCGGATCGGCATCCGCCGCCACAATTTGAGTCACCGATGCGGTTGGAGTTTGTGCTTGAGCGACAGAAACAGTCGTCGCAGCAAAAATGACACATAATAGTCCAAAAACAGTCGCTTTCATTAGATTACCTCTTGAGAGAATTCGCTTGAAACTCGGGTTGAACCAATAGCGCCAGGGGCTGTCATCAATGACGACCACACATACTTTGCAGCAAGGGTTCCAGTCCCTAACCTTGTGTGCTTGGACAAATGCGATAATGCTGACACCAAAGGTTTCGGATCTGCATTGATGACGCGCCCTGGAGTTATAAATTTGATGCCAACGCTCAATTCGAGTTGCCGTAAAAATTGATGCGTCCATAGCCTAAGAATTGACCCAACCCATTTTCCCCGGCTGGATAGGCAGTAACACCAAACTCATAAATCCCACTCCAGCTAGGATTGCGCTGAGATTGAAGTGCCACTGTAACCGTATTGCCAGGTTGTACAGGTTGATCAAACACGATCGTCGCTTCACCTGGATTGGCTGGTTGCTCACCACCAACGCTAGCTAGCTGGATTTCAGAACTGGCTGTCAGTCGATCGCCAATAAACGCTTTGCTGCTGCCAACATCAAATTTGACGGTTTCCACATTTTTAGCCTGAGCGATTGTCACGGCTTTCAAAGGCTGTCCGGCATTTTTAGGCACCGTTAACGTGAACTCATAGGTAGACGGTACATATGCTCCGGTTTGAGAAGCCGCCACCCGCGTTAACTGTGGCGGTTCACTAAAAAAGGTTTGTCCCTCCTGGTTAGTCGCACTGTTGGCGGCTGGTAATGCCGATTGGATTGCCACTGGTGCTTCAAGCTGGATTGTTTGAGACTGAGATGTTTGCAACCCAAGCTGTTTAGCAATGACATCGTACCTGGTTTGAGCGTGAGTGGTTGCTTGCAAACCAACAGTGGCAGCGATCGCCAGAGTTACATTGATGGTAAGTTTGTGGAATTGCATGGTTAATCTCCTTGATGTGTGGATGGTGAATGTGATTATGTGCTTCTTCGTCAAATGCAATCGATCGGGAATAAATACATCTCAGGTGACGGTTCGTTCATTGCCCTGAAAGGCTTGCTACGCTGTCACAGCAACAACAGGTAAAGCTCCCGGTGGACCCAAAAATTCGTCGCCAAGCTCGGCAGAAATACGTTCAAACAGCGCCATATCAGTCGTCTCTGCCTCATCCACCGTCCCGGTTCCTGCAATCAACCGAGCAAAACCGCTGGGTGCCGCAACGACTAAGGCACGCGCTGGCTGATCGCTAAGCACACCAACGACATGAGGAATGCCAGGAGCAATCAGAAAACTTTCGCCAGGGATTAGCACTACCTTCTTTTCACCCGCCCAGACCGTGAGTTCCCCTTCCAGTACGTAGAGTTGCTCAGAATAGCGCGTGTGGCGATGAAGCGGTGTCAATGTACCCGGAGGGTTGTAGCCCTCAATGAGATCGTACTGACCACCCGTTGTTGTGTGATCGGCAAGAATGGTAAGCCGATTGCCAAAAAGCCAGAAAGATTGTGTCATGGGTTTACTCCTACTAAAGTGCTTGCGTTAATGAACTAGCCCAGAACGCAGTGCCCGAATCGCGGCTTGAGTACGATCGTTCACGTAGAGTTTCTTCAAAATATTGCGGACATGAGTTTTCACAGTGCCCATCGTGATATAGAGCTTTCCAGCGATCGTGGGATTATTGTGTCCTTCCACAATCAGTTGCAATACTTCCAACTCACGCGTCGTTAAAGGCTCGATTGCAATGACTTCCTTGTACTCTGGCTCGATCGCCCGAATCATGATGGTTTCTGACCAACCGGAGGTTGCCGCCTCGGTGTAATTGATGCGATCGGGCTGCAAAGGTTGAGATTGCTTTAGCAATTCCATAACCTCTTGTGCGACAGCCGTGAACGCCCGATTGACAGAAGAACCACCAAAGGAATCAATCTGAGTGGAAGCGCCTAAACGCTCAATATCGTCTTTGATCAGTAAGGGAATGGATGCCATAGAACTATCCTCTGTCACATCTAATTGAGGTAGAGAGCAAACTTAATGACTTGCATTGATCATCGCTGCTATCAATTGCTCAATACTCCAGCGATCGCCCTACAGCCCTCTTTGCATCATGGGTGTAAAACAAGCCCGTAACTCATTTGCTTTCTGCGTTTGTATGAGTTCAATATAGGGAATTGACTTTCTTTTGTAGTCAACTCAGAGTTGTCACTTTTGTGTAACCGAGTGTTGGGTGCATACGTCCATCTCACGATGGCAGACGTTCTCAAACTAAAGTTGGTAGCCAAATGCCAATTAAAGTGCTTATTTAGGAATGGAAATTAAATAACACCGGATTTTGTAGGATGTGTTAGGCGCTAGCCGTAACGCATCAAAGCTGGGATTCGATGCGTTACGCTACGCTAACGGCATCCTACGCAGAATTTCAGGTTAATTAATCCACGATCCTAAGGAATGTGGATTAACTAACCTGAACCATTTCCCATCTGTAGTAGGGACGTTCCATGTAACGTCCCTACAGCAAGAATTACACCTGATTAAATTCGCGTTCCTTAGCGTAAGTTCGACGGGGTTAGCAGATAGCCAGAGGCAGTGTTGGTAAGTCAGCCTTTGAACTCATCGAACTCACGTCACGTTAAAATTGCGCCACCCATCAGACGGCGATAGCGGTAGTCTAGCTCTTGCTGCATGAGTGTCCAGCGGCTCAGCGTTGCGTCTTTTGCCATGACCGCTTCAGCAGCTTGTCGTGCGAGTTCCAGTACGTCTTGATCTTCTACCAAACTTGCCAGGGCGAAGTCGGGCAAGCCCGATTGACGAGTACCCAGCACTTCACCGGGACCGCGAAAACGCATATCCATTTCGGAGATGAAGAAGCCATCCTGGGATTGTTCCAGCACCTTCAGCCGTTGGCGTGCGGTTTCGGTTTTGGAACTGCTCATGAGTAGGCAGAACGATTGAGAGCCGCCCCGCCCGACTCGTCCCCGTAGCTGGTGCAGTTGAGAAAGCCCGAAGCGATCGGCGTGTTCAATCAGCATCACCGTCGCGTTGGGGACATCCACACCCACTTCTACCACCGTTGTAGAGACGAGAATTTGGGTTTCGTTATCGCGGAAACGAGTGATGGCTTCATCTTTTTCAGCAGAGGTCATGCGTCCATGCAGCAGACCAACCGTGAATTCGGGGAAGACGCTTTCTTGCAGGGCATGGTGTTCGTCGATCGCCGACTTCAAATCCAGCTTTTCCGACTCTTCTACCAGGGGCAATACGACGTATACCTGCCGTCCCTGAGCAATTTCGCGGCGAATCAGGTCATACGCCTGCATCCGTTCTTTGCCAGTCAGCACCGTGGTTTGAATCGCCTTCCGCCCCGGTGGCAGTTCATCGATTTGGCTGACATCTAAATCGCCGTGCAGGGTCAACGCTAAGGTGCGTGGAATGGGGGTCGCAGTCATCGTCAGCACATGGGGATGTTCGCCTTTTTGCTGAAGTCGCGCCCGCTGTTGGACACCAAACCGATGCTGTTCGTCGATCGCTACTAACCCCAACCGCTGAAAGTTCACCGTATCCTGAATCAACGCGTGGGTGCCGACTAACAGCGGTAATGCACCCGTTTCAAGCTGGGCATGAATTTCACGGCGCTTCGCAGCTTTGGTAGAACCTGTCAGCAGCTCAACAGGCAGATGGAGCAGATTAAACCAGCCGACGAGTTTGCGATAATGCTGTTCTGCCAGTACCTCAGTGGGAGCCATCATCGCGGTTTGGTAGCCCGACTGAATCGCTGCCAGTAGCGCCACCACTGCCACGACCGTCTTCCCAGAGCCGACATCACCCTGGACAAGCCGATTCATCGGAGACGGCTTTTGCAGATCGTTGAGAATATCGTTGATGACGCGCTGCTGGGCATTGGTCATGGCAAACGGCAGAATTTCATAGAACTGATCAATGAGTTGCCCAGTAGGAGCCATCACCGCACTGGCTTGAATTTGCCGCTGTGCCTGACGACGCTTGAGCAGACCGAGTTGCAGGTAAAAGAATTCATCAAACACGAGGCGGCGACGAGCCGTATCCAGCGCTGCGCCATCGGGCGGAAAGTGGATGTGGGCGATCGCGTCCTGAATGCCTACCAGCCCATACTGCTCCCGCAAAGGCTGTGGCAATGCTTCCTGAATTTGCTTAACGGCTGGAAGGGCAGCAATCACGGCTCGTCTCACCAGTGCGGCATCCACACCTTCTGTCAGCGGGTAAATGGGCACAACCCGTCCCACCGTGAGGGAATCGATCGCATCACCCGAATGCTGCAAAACTTCAATATCAGGATTATCCAACGTCATGCCAAATTTGCTTTTTTTAACCAGACCAGACGCGGCGATCGTGGCTCCCGGTGGATACTGCCGCTTCTGCTGTTCTTGCCAGCCTCGGCTACTGTAGCGACTGCCTGCAAAAAAACGCCCCAGCTTGAGCTGTCCCGTGTGATCACGAACGAGCAGTTCTAGAATGGTCAGCTTGGGGTTGCGAGGGCTGGAAAAACAGGTGCAACGCTTCACTGTAGCCAGCAGCGTGACCGTTTCACCCTCTTTTAAGTCTCGAATGTTGACCTGTCGTGCATAGTCGATGTGGTCACGAGGGTAATAAAAAAGCACATCCCGCACCGTGATCAGCCCCAGCTTGGCTAACTTCTCCGCATTCTTGGGTCCAACACCAGAGAGATACGTCACCGCCTGATCAAGCATAATGGAACGACCTGCTTCCACTAAGGTCGTTGTTTTCGGAACCTTCACCGATACGTTAGAAGCTGACTCTCCCCTGTCCCCTGTCCCCTGTCCCCTGTCCCCACTCCCCTTCCCCTCCCACGTCTGACGCACCTGATGCAGAAACCGTCGCGTATCAGCGACAAGATGCTGACGTTGCGCGAAAGTCAGCTCAGAATACGTGCTGAACTGTTTGCCGAGTTCCTGCCAGCGATGCTGGTCGATCGCAGGCAACCCAACAGGCGGCTCACTCAACGTTGTGCTAATAAACACGCTAAAGCGATGGTTCTTGCCTTCTACATCATCAAACCCACGTTCAGCTTCATAGGAAAGGGCTTTTTGTAGGCGAATCCAGTCGGGGGGAGGTGGGGAGTCGGGAGTCGGGAGTCGGGAGTCGGGTGAGGAGTGTAGCTTGCTTCCGCTTTGTGGTGGAGTGATGGATGAGGGGAAAGGGGTATCGGATATTGAGTATGAGGTGTCGGGTGCCAACGATTCAGAAACCCTTGGCTCTTGGTCTGAGTTGTTCATTTCCTACTCCCTACTCCCTACTCCCTACTCCCTACTCCCTACTCCCCACTCCCTGCTCCCTACTCCTCTATCCAGCTCGATCGCCATGCTGCCTGTGCCTCAGCGATCGACTGTTCATGCTGTTTTTTCTGATAGTCTCGTCCCAGGGTTTTTAGTCGGGCAAACAAGCTGCGAATTTTGCTGCGAGCGGCTGCCACAGATGGATCCGCAAACTCAATTTCAGGTAGGCGTAAATAAATGGCAATGATATGCACGAGAGCATTTCCGTTTGAGTCTGCTGCTGCGTCAGCTTCTGCTGTGTGGTTAGCCGCTTCTACCAGCAAGTTCAGCAAGTTAGGCGTGCTTGTTGCTTCTGCAATTTCGGCTTTAGTGGCTGCTTCCAGAACCGATTCGGGCAGCGTTTGGGGCAAAATGTGAGCTTGCTGTAATAGCCGATTTGTTGCATGAGAGGTGGCTTTGAGTTCAGCCACGATCGCGTGCTCTAATTCTTCACGCCAGTGTGCAAGGTGGGTGGGCGTGAGCGATCGAGGCTGGGTAGATGTCGATACGTCAAAGGCTGGCGTGCTATCCAGGAGCGCTGGATCGGCTTGTGCCGGTGTGTCTGACGTGAGATCTGCTGTACCCAAGACCAAATCTCCTGATGCCAAATCTCTAGATGCCAACGCTGCCAACGCCGGATCTTCCAATGCTGGATCTTCCAATGCCGGATCTTCCAATGCCGGATCGACAAAGACTGGATCGAGGTCTGGATCATCCAGCAAAACCGGAACGTGGAGTTGGGCGAGGATTTCTTCTTGTACCTGCACTCCGAGGTGTCGCAACCGTTGCTGTAACTGCTGACGGTGACTGTACGGCAACCGCAAAAACGCTTCTGGATAGCCCTGAGTGCAGACGTGATAACTGGCAAGGATTAACTGCTGACGTACCGCTTGCGCTAAAACAGCGAGATACGCCGAATAAGCGCTGTAAAGTTCATCTGCGATCGCGCTAGTTGCCTTGTCTAAGGCGGCAATTTCTTGTGCAATGCGCTCTATCGTTCCGACCATGACCTGTTGATCCTTGCCCCAAACAAGACACTATATCCCAGGATAGCGGGTTCGCCAAAGCATCTGTCGGGCTTTGTTGCACGGGCGATCGACCGTTCTTATCAATTGCACCGATGTCGACTTTTACCCCTTAAGCATTGATCGTGGGGAGGCTGCAAGCACTAAAAGACGTGTCTTTAGCAAACCTGCTGTCAGCACCCCACCATATCTGGCTCTCGATCCGGCTTTCTCGATCCGGCTTTCTCTACAGCTCTGAAGCTGTTTGATCAACTCAAGAATCGCCCTCTCTTACAATCATTATCCTTGAGATGGAGATTTAAAGGTTTCGTGAAGGGTATGATGGAGTACTGTTTGTCACTTTGTAGTGCTTACTACCATTTACCAAACTTATTCATGCCAATTTTCGGACTTGTATGGGTTGCATCTTGGGTAAACTGCTTTTTCTCGTCTAGCCAAGACCTGCTGCGTGTACCCTCTTACCTGGCAAATATTTTGCCAACCCAGACTACCACTCAGGTGAGCGGCTCTCAGAGTGGACTTTTACCAATGATCCACGATCGCCGCCCTATTGCGGTTGCCGACTCAGCATCCAAAGGCGTTTTTAGATCGACAACGCAGCCGTTTCCAACCGTTTTGTTAGCCTCAGCGCTACTGCCTCAGGCAGACGTACCCCTGCCACCGCTTGGCTTTCTCGGTGCCTTCAAAGGTCTGCTCTCCGGATTTCAAAAACTGACTACAAGCCATCATGCTCCCCCGGTGGTTGTTACACAGGTTGATCCAACGCAACTAGCAGCGGCAAGAACACATCATGGAGACACGGCAGGGGTGGGCTTTAGTCAATGTCTGCCGCTTGCTCAAAAACAAACGTTCATGACCGATCGTCAACCGGGCAAGCCAGTCTCGATTCAACCTCTTTTTCAGGTCGAGGTGAAAGGGCATGTCGTGAGCGCTGCCCCCAAACAGCAGCAGGCAACCGACATCGCGCATCGGCTTGAGCAAGTGCTGCGTGATGTCAGACCACCGTTGCAGCAGCTTCAGCCAGGTATTGTTGATGGGGTTCCGGTCGGGCAACTCGGCGATCGTGTGCTTTTTACGGTTGACCAGCAAGTTGCTGCTCAGTGGGGCTGCACTCCTGAAATGCTGGCAATTCAATGGATCAATGATCTGCGCACGGCTGTTGCCCAACCACCCCTCCCCCTTGCGGATGCTCAGGCAAGAATGTATGGACTACAGGCAACGGGAGAGTACATCTCTGGGCTCGCGTCCTGGTATGGTCCCTATTTTCACGGACGACAAACGGCAACCGGAGAAACGTTTAACCAAAACGACCTCACTGCTGCTCATCCGTCACTGCCCTTCAACACGTTCCTCAAAGTCGTCAACGTCGAGAACGGCAAGACAGTGATTGTACGGGTGAACGATCGGGGTCCCTACTTTGAAAACCGGACGCTGGATCTGTCGCGGGAAGCCGCCCGTTGCCTGGGTAGCGAAACGGTAGGTGTTGTCACCATCAAAGCGGAGATTATGCAGACAACTAAACCACCGATGGCATCAAGTCAGGCGATCGCTCAACGGCTATAGCGCCACGCCGACTGGCAGAATCAAGTGGCGATTAGCATCCACAATCAGTCGTCCTTCGCTCCGCAGTTGCCCCAACAACCGGGTGACGGTGACGCGAGTGGTGCCGATCGCGCTTGCCAGATGTTGATGGGTTAGCCGCACGCTAATGCGAGTGCCTTCAGCGACTGGTTGCCCAACCTCCATCTGCAACAACAGCAGCAATTGGCGCAGTCGATCTTCCACGCGCCGATAGCCAGCCATCGCCAGCATCGCTTCTGTTTGCCGCAGCCGACGCACTGTATGGCGACCAATTTCTTGCGCTAGTGCTGGGGATTGGTCGATTTCAGCACTGGTGAGAGCCATCAAATCGACATCTGACAGCGCCGTCGCCTGATAGGGGTAAATCAACGTCAGCGGTAAGCCAAAGGGCATCGAAGGTCCCGCTAAACCTAAGAGTGCTTCATCACCACTTTGGTACAAGGTGCTTAACTGCACCACCCCACGACAGACCACCCAAACCACCTGCGGATTCATCAGAATGGACTGACCAGACTGAAACGAAGTCAGATCGCGCCCCTGATAGAGTTCTTCCAAAAATTGGCGCAGATCAGGCTGGGAAATTTCTCTAGAGGCGTAGGCTTGCAGCATAGAGCGTAGGCATGTGATGGAGATTACCATCACACTAAAACCTCTATCTCAAGGGAAGTTAATTGGAAGGTTGGCTTCAGGTTAAGTTTTGGCGCAAAGCAGTTGTCAGTTGTCAGTTAGCAGTCATCAGTTACCCATGAAACAGTTGACAGCATATAAGCGTGGTTTACCTCTTGCCGCTCCCTACCGACTGCTCTCCGAAGCTCGTTTCTGTCCCCTATTCCCTATCCCCTGTCCCCTGTTCCCTATCCCCTACTCTCCTCCCCGCCACACATCAATTAATGCATCCATGCTGAGCCCCAAGATGCGTGACAGCGGGCTCAGTTGAGTGCTTTCGATATCTTCACCCAGATAAATCGCCTGAAGTTCGGCACGAGAAAGCCGGAATGTATCGCAGAATTTAGCAAACTCTGCATCTGTTAAGTCCAAATCTTCCTGACGCTGCTGCAACAGCATGGCGATCGCGGCCGTGCCACTTTTGGGATGTGTAGCTTTGCTCAAATACAACTGCACCATGTCACCAACGCTGGCAGTGCTACCACCCGATCGCGCCGTCAAATCATAACAAGCCAACTCCAGTGCTTTATACACCTGCTCTGCCTCATTTAACTGCTTCACCACATGGCGTGCATAGGCAGGTTGGCAAAACCCAACCACTTTCCCTTCGTGAGTCATGGAGATGAACGCATCGGATTCGTTAGCGATCCAGGGTAACGGTTGCTGCATCTTTGCCATGCGGTTGCTCCAGAGACGTGATACGAGAGTGTTGACGGGCTGAGTTGTTTGAGAAGTCAGCTGCTAGAAGTCAAAAGGAGAAAGGGGAAGGATGAAAGGGCACAGGCTCGTACACAGCGGTTGCCAGGAGATTTTCAAGAAAGAAGGTACCGCTTGGTCGGGGGCAGGTTTTGCCAGCGTCGTTGCCTTTAGCCGATCGCGTTCGGGTCAAACCTGCCCCTACGGGGTTTTTTGTTGGCTAGAAATCTCCTACTGCTTAAAGCCACTCCACCGCCACTTAGTCACTGACGAAGTTTGACGCAGCCACGCCACTAGCAGCCCAGCCACAATCAGCAGCGAGAGCAAAGATGCCGCGATAAAAAGGGGCTGACGACGCGGAATGGTGGCAGTTGTCGGCAGGTTTGGTTCGGCAATGAGTTGAACGGGCGGGTAAGACCCGAAAATATCACCTTTATCGACCTGTAACCCCGCTAAGGTAGAAGAAAAAATGGCTTGAGCGATCTGGACATCGCGGTTAAGCGCATCCAGGGTAGAACTGCGCTGCGATAACACGCTCAGCCGTTGCTCTAGCTGCTCTAGCTGACGATCGAGTTCTTGCACACGCGCTACCAATCCACGCTGATCCACATCATTGGTCACGACATCTTTGAAGAGCAGATCACGGGGGGTACTGCCCTGGGCACTACTGCCTGTGTTGAGGCGGGCGATCGTGCTCAGGTCAGTGGGATGCCCCAAAAGCATTTGCCCACGGCTTTGCAGAGCGCCTTCAGCCGTCGCTTGACTGGTCGTTGCCTGTACAACCACGGGATGTTTTGCGCCAAACTTTGCCGACACATCAGCCAGACGAGCCGTAGCTTCGCTGTAGGCGCGTAGATATTCCTGAAACAACGGATCAGCACGCAGCGTAAATGCTTCTGTTGCCATTTGAGAGGACAGATTCAAGCGGCTCGCTAGTTGCTGCGATCGCGTGACTGCATCGCGTTGCTGGGCGAGCGCTTCTACCCGTTGCCGCCGGAGCGCTTCAATGTTGTTAGCAAGCTGATCAATTTGCTCGTTCGACGCTAACCCAGAGCGCACTTTATAATCAGAAAGGCGTAGCTGAGCCGTTTCCAGCTTTTTACGCACTACGCCTAGCGAGCTTTCAAACCCGGCATCCACTTCGGCTGATTGCTGTAACCGCAGTTGGATCAACCGTTCTTGAAACGCTTCATACAACGCCTGAGCCTTTTTTTGCGCTTCCTCTGGCGTTGACCCAGCAATGCCAAAATTTATGAGCGCGGTGCCTTTGCCCCCCTCAACCGAGGGAAACCCAAACTGCGAGGGAGTCATGCCAAGTTTGTTCGCTGCCGATCGCCGCACTTCATCCGTCGTAGCGATCAGCTTGTAGCTAGCTTTCACCGTTTCACGGGTGCCGTCCATCGGCGCGGGAGGAGGCTCAGTCACGGTCCGATCAGACCCACTCTCTTTAGCACGACTGATTTGTTCCGGTAACACAATCGAATACAAGCTGGTGTAGAGGCGCGGTGAATCTTTCACCAGGTAAAGCGCTAGCCCCCAGACGGCTGCATTGAGCGCTGCCGCGATCGCCAGGTACCGCAGCCCACGCCCCCGGTCTACTGCTGACAATGATGCCGATTGGGAAAGTTGAGGAAACTCATTCATCCCGAAACAACCTGTGGATTAAGAAGAACGGACTGGCAATATCAGTAATAAAGCGGAAGATGCTGGCAAGATTCGTGACAGTTGAATCGTAGCAAACTACCCCATCTTGCGGCATCAGGAAAGGATTTTCGGTATCGTCGTCCGATCGCTTGAGCAAACGCTCCACCGGGCGTTCCAAAACCGTCGTTTTGCCAGTCAGTTGATCGGTTTGTACCAGCACAACCCGCCGTCTAGCGTTGGTTCTCTGGGTGCCGCCTGCACAGCCTGCCACGATCGTCGCCTGCGAAAGACGAGACCCATAGGCAAACATCACCACCTGTCCGCCTTTGCTGATATTAGGCGCATTCGGCACCGTTTGATTAGCTAAAAAGACCGGGATTTCGGCTGGCGTAAGCTGTGATGGACGCACCAGGGCATTTTGGCTATAGCTTAAGGTTGGCACGATGACCTGATCACCCGCAATCAGCGGCAAATCGGGAACGGCTTTACCCGTCAGAATGCCAGATAGATCAACGGTTTTTTCCTGCTTGCCGCGCACCAGACGAATGTGTTGCAGATCCGCCGCAGGCTTTAAGCCACCCGCATTGCGAATCGCCGCACTGAGATAGCGATCGGGTGCATAGCTGCCACTCACCACATCAGTAGCAAGGGACGATCGCGGTTCCTCCCGCTGTTCACTGCCGGTTGTGGCGTTAACCAATACGCGCCCCGGACGAAACGTTTCCCCCATCACCGTGACCTGTACGGGTGCCCACGACACCACACTCACGCTTAACTCCAGCGTTTCCTGGCGAAAGAACCCTTTGTTAACTAACGCCTCCGCCAGTTTTTTTTGCACCTCAGACGCTTCTAACCCGATCGCAGGCTGTGGCTCTAAAAACGGAATTTGCAGCGTGCCATCCAGATTCACCTCATACACTCCACTAAGCCGAAAGCGGCTATCGGTTGGCAACTCATCATCCATCGGTGTTAGCACCCGCACCCGATCGCCCGGTGATAGCGGCAAGGCAGACACAGGGAACGCAAACCCAGTCGCGATCGCAAACGCCGTAAAGATTGAAAGAACTGCCTGTTGAACGTGCATTGAACTGGGAGAGGTAGAGGAGTTGTTAGTTGTTGGTTGTTGGTTGTTAGTTGTCAAACCCTAAAGCCTTTGGGCAGGTTAGAAGTGGGCGTACCAGAAAGGTTATGCGTGCAGAAGCTGTTTCTGACTCCTTCTAAAAACTAACAACCAACAACCAAAAACTTCCTTGCCTTCTGCCTTCCGCCCTTCCAACAACCAACAACTAAAAACCAACAACTAGATATTGATGCTATTCGGAATTCTCGACGGCAACAGATACGGATACTCTACCCCGCTCTCGGCGAGTCGCTGCTGGTTCCGGTCGTTGATTTTAACTTCGATCGCGGTCAGATCTGCCTGAAATTGAGCCAGCGCCTGACGATCGCCCGCATCTACAAACTGCATCAACTCTGAGCTGCCCAAGGTGCCCCATCGAATGCCGCTCAGAGCAAACGAGAGTTCCATTTGAGCGAGATCTTGGTCAGCGTTTGGTAGGAGTTGCGGCAATGAAGAGGCTGTATCTGGGCGGCTATAGAGGGCAAGCGGAGCATTCGGGGTATAGCCCACATAATCAAACTGGCTGAAATTAACAGCGGCGTGTTGCGGTCCGCAGGTAAAAATGACCTGCGTGGCGATGTTGATCAACTGCTGCACGCTGGTGAGTGAGCCACTTTCTGCCCCTACCGCTGGTGGAAATCCTGGCACGCGTGGGTAGGTTGGCAGTGGATCGGGGGTGAGTTTGGTTTGTTGCAGCCAGTCAGACGGCAACCATGAAGGCGCTTGTGGAAATTCACCTGACGGGCGAGAGTTCAACGGAGCGCCCAATTCTGCTGCCCAGGCTTGCAGGTAAGGGTCTTGCCGAACCGCCTGATCGTCTGGATAGTAGCGCTGCAAAAACTGGGTGACATAGCGATCGATCGCCTCCCACAGCAGCAGCGCATCATCCCGATACGGAAACTCTGGCAGCGCCTCTGATGCAAGCCCGCGCTGAGCAATGACTGTAGGCAAGGCGTAATCCTGAAACGATCGCGCTCGGTACGCCTGATTGATAATGTTCAGTGAAGCCGCACGCGTAGGTGCCAGCAGGCTATCGATCGCCGCTCCTTCCCCTAACAAAATCGTGTTGCCCCGCGTATTAATCGCCAGTAGAAACCGAAAATGGGGACGCAGCAGGCGATACACGGGATGGGTTTTGGGCAACTGACGTGGCGTGGCGATCGCAAACGCCTCCATTGCCAGATGGGTATCGCAGAGATGCACAATCAATTCGTGATAGGTGACATCTGCCGTCTGCACAAAGAGCTTTGCCTGCATCCAGCGATCGACCTCGGTTTGGGTTGGTGTTACCAATCTGCCGGGTTCCACCTGAATCAGCACAGGCTCCAGCCCCGTATCGGTACAATGGAACACCGCGATCGGGCTACCCACATAGCGCCCAGCCTGCAAATCAGCGGGAGTCAGTTGTGCCAACAGCGGGTAATCTGCCACAAACAGGCGGTTTGCCGCTGCTGCCTGAATAAGGTCAACAGAACTCTCTCCAATCACATGCTCTGCCCACGTTTGCAGAAGCGGTTGATCCGCCTGCTGGATCTGGCGCAGCATCATCGGATTTTGTCCTGCTATCCGCTGACGGGCAAACTCACGATCGCTCAACCCACCGTCACGCTCAAGAATGTGACTCACGACAGGACGTATGCGCCCTAAATCTTCCAGCACTTGATAGAACTGCGATCGACGCGCTACCGTGTCTGCATGAAGCTTAGCCGCCATTTTCGCAGCCAGGAGTATCGTCGTCATCGTGCGTCGTTCACGCACAAACGCAGTATCAAACTGCTCGTTAGGCGGTAGGTTGGCGTTAAACCAACCCGATTGCAACACCTTAAAATCCACCAGCAGTGTGGCAAGTTGTGCCCATGCCTTCGCCGCTGTCTGGTGCGTTTCCTCAAGCTGGTGCAGCACTAAACTCAACGGTTCGGATAACTGCCCCTCAGCTAGCAAATTGTGGCGCAGTTGAGTCAGCACGTAGCGCCAGACACCATCTTCGCCAGCGTGGGGAAAGAGACGAGCAGGTCCCTGTTGATCAAGGGCAGTGGGATCATAGCGATAGTGCCCCTGCTGCTCAGTCGGAGAAACATGGAATCCCATAAGCTACTCCAATCGTAAGTGGCTCAATTAGACAAACCCGATCACGACGCATCATAGCAAGTAGATCGTTGTCGGGCGATAAACCAGCACACAATTAGGCTGGGGAAGAAAGCAGAGGGCAGGAGGCAGAAGGCAAAGGAGTTTTTGGTTTTTAGTTTTTAGAAGGAGTCAGGAGCGGCTCATGCACTAACAACCAACAATCAACAACCAACAACTAGCAACTGGTTCAACTCAAAACTCCCCCTCCTTCTGCCCCCTGCCCTGTGCCCTCTGCCTTCTCTTACCTTCCAGCCACCTTCGTTTCTTGCAAATAGCTTCCTGGATTCAAGTCCTGCATCGCCAGCACGTCTGCCCGCACCCGCTGTTTTTCGGTGTACTCACGCACTTTCAATTGTGCTGTGGCATAGGTGGGTGTCGCTGAAGAAATTTGCTCTAACGCCTCTAGCGCTTTATCAAACGCCTTGTTTTCTGCCTGGTTGTAAGCTGTCTGAAGATAGCTCACGGCCTGGATTTGTTGCTTGTCGCGATATTCACGGAGCTTTTCCTGCGCTTTGGCATAGACAGACGTTTCTGCCGGAATCTGTTTGAGTGCTTCGATCGCGCCTGCAAAATCTTTGACGATCGCCCGTCCATAGGCATCATTTAGCGATTGAGCCGACGCAACTTCTGCCGGGTTATCTGACGGTTGCGCTGTGGGTGGAATCGACGACAATCGATCAATCATTTGCGGTGCCCCCTGAGCTTGCATCAACTCGCTACCAGGCTGAGCCACCAGTTTGGCAAGCGGTGCTGAGCGATCGGCGGATTGTGCATTGCTCTGCTGCGCAGCGATCGGTGCATTGCTCTGCGCGATGAGGGTGTCACGGTTGGGTGCAGCCACACTGCCATGAGGGGTTGTTTGATTGGGGATTGATTCTGCCGCCGACACGGGCTTAGGAAGTTGTCCTGCCTGCTGGCGATGGGTTGCGTCTGCCACCGCTTGACCATCCTGTTCGTTGTCTCCCAGTAAGGTGCGATCGAGCAAATGGGGCAAGGCATAGCCACAAACCGCTGCTGCCATTACCGCACCAATGCCAACGCCAATCTGTACAGCCGGACTAAAGAATCGATCGGCTAGCGTTTCTGGATCGGGCGTGTTCAGGGCAAGCGCTTGCGAAGAGTCTTGTAGGGGCAACAACGGAGCGATCGCAGACGCTGGCTTCTCCGCCGACTCCTGGCTAACAGAACCAGACGCTACAGCCTGTGCAAGCTGACGGAGTGCCTGCAATGCTTCCTTTGCAGAGGGATACCGCTGGGTATGGTCAGCACGCACCATCCGGCTCAGTATCGCCACTAGCCCATGACGCAATGTTGAACCCGCCGTGTCACCAAAGGGTTGCCAGCAAATTTCTCCTGTCAGCGCGTCACGGCTCAACTGTAGCGGTGAACTGCCTGTCAGCGCTTGAATGCCAATCAACCCAACCGCATAGATATCGCTGGCAAGGCACGGTAGCCCTTGTATCTGCTCTGGCGACTGATAGCCTTGCGTATTGGGCATCATTGAGGATGCAGGCAGTCCTTGTAGCGTCATGAGCGACAAATGACTATCGCGCACGGTGCCAAAGTTTGTCAGGATGAGCGTCCCGTCTGGCGATCGTCTCATCACATTATCTGGTCGCACGTCGCCATGCCGACAGCACTCTTGATGCACAACTGCCAGCACTTCCAGGCATTCCAGCAACAATTGCACCACTTGATCTTCCTGCCAGGGCTGCGACCCTAACTCCACGCTCAAGGGGGTACCACTAATCAACTCCTGCACTAAATGAAAGCCCTGTTCATCCTCAAAACAGGCAAGCAGTGTAGGTAGTTGCTCATGCGCTCCCAACCGCTCCAGGGTTGCCGCCTCGCGAACAAAGATCTGCCGCAAAGCTGACCGATAAGCAGAATCATCGTTGACGGGTATTATGTGCTGAATGACACATTCAGGCTGACTGGGGCGACGGGTATCTTGTGCAAGATACGTATGCCCCCAACTGCCAGTCGCCAACACTTGAACAACTTGATAACGCCCATCCAGTAGCCGATCCAGCCCTGGATAACTGATCTCAACAGGAGTTAATACGTTTGGCATAGGGAATAAGGTAAAGAAGCAGTGAGTAAGAGAAGAAAGCACCACTGTCTTAAGGAGCACAAGCAAAGCACTGAAAAGCGAGACGCTTAAATTTCCGTATACAGGCATTCGGTCTACTGCTCCGGATCATTTTGAGATGCTTTAAACCCGTTTGTGTCTAAATCAAGCCGCGTAACGCTGATTGACTGACAAAAGTTTTGAAAGGCTGGTCGCTTCGTTGCTCACTCGCCCCTGATTCAAATCCGGGCTAAGGGTGCGAAACCCGTTAAAGCGGGCTGATGGCTCGTAGTCCTCTTCAGAGGACTACGAGCCATCAGCCCGCACTTTCAGTGCAGGGCGGTTCAAGTACTCGCTAAAAGATTTGTCAGTCAACCAGCCATGTAACGCATCTGAAGGATTGCGATCGCTTAACAGCCGTCTTTTCCTGATGCCGTTTTGCTAAATGAGCCAATCAACGTGTCGATCGCGGCGTTTCAGCTTACTATTAAAGCCGTTAAAGCTCCGGTTTCCCTCGCATGACTGATGCCTCCCCCTCCTCATCGGTACCTGTCGTTCCTCCCGCCACTACAGACACCGATCGCCCCCAACCCGATCGCCATCAGCAGGTTCGCTTTCGCAGTGAAGGAGGCAAACTGCTGCTAATGCTGCCACCCGAAGGTGAGGACGGTGAATCCAATACAGCCTTTCACTGGACTGAAGTGTGGCAGCAACTCAAGCAACGGCTCGACGCAAACGAGCGCTTCTGGCAACCCGATACGACCGTCCATTTACTGGCGCGCGATCGCCTGCTGGATGGACGGCAACTTCAGGCGATCGCCGATGCACTCACTGAAGCCCAACTTCACCTCAAGCGGGTGTATACCAATCGCCGACAAACAGCGGTTGCCGCCGCGACTGCGGGCTACTCTGTGGAACAACAGTCTGCGATCGCGCACCTGAACCAACCCACTCAAGAAGCCGCCCAGACCCTAGCCGAGCCACTGTATCTGGAAACAACGCTGCGATCGGGTGCAGACATCCAGCACAACGGCACCGTGGTTATTCTGGGCGATGTCAATGCGGGAAGTGCAGTTGTTGCAGAAGGCGATATCTTAATTTGGGGACGGTTGCGCGGCGTGGCTCATGCAGGCTCCAAAGGCAATGCTCGCTGCCTCATCATGGCAATGCAGATGGAACCCACCCAACTTCGGATTGCTGATTTTGTTGCCAGGGCACCCGAAACGCCTCCTGCTCAATATCAGCCAGAGGTTGCCTACGTGACTCCCCAGGGCGCGATCCGCATCGCTAGAGCCGTTGACTTTCATCGCGGGGAGAAGGAGAGGGAGCGTTAGGAGGGATGAGGGATGAAGGACGAGGGATGAGTTGATTGAGCGGTCAGCTTTCTTTGAACAACTAACAACCAGCAACTAACAACTAACAACTCCTCCCATCTCCAAGGGTTTACCGATTGCGTCTAAGATTGCTTTTTTAGATACCACGATCGAATCGCCGCATACAGAGTATAAGAAGAGTCAGCTTCGATATAGTTAAAACACTTGTAATCAAGCAGCTTGAGTATCAGATGCTAGGCAGTAAATAATTCACATTACGGTCAAAGCAATTTGTCAGCGTCAAATTCGTTTAGCGTCAGCAATCTAGGGCATAATTTAGAGCTTAAAAGCAGATGTGTCACGGTCTTCTTACCGATTTCCTGTCATTCCACTCCTTGTCCCTGTCGTTATTTACTGCCTAGTCCATGAGTCGCATAATTGTTGTCACCTCTGGCAAAGGGGGCGTGGGCAAAACCACGACTACCGCCAATCTAAGCATGACGTTGGCACGGCGAGGTCGTAAGGTTGCCGTCGTGGATGCCGATTTTGGTCTGCGCAATCTAGATCTGCTGCTGGGGTTAGAAAATCGCGTCGTCTATACTGCTGTGGATGTGCTGTCGGGGCAGTGTCGCCTAGAGCAAGCGCTGGTGAAAGATAAGCGTCAACCCAATTTAGTCCTGCTGCCAGCGGCGCAAAATCGCACCAAAGATGCGGTGAACCCTGACCGGATGAAGCAATTGGTGCTGGCGCTAGCACAAACCTATGAGTACGTGTTTGTGGATTGTCCGGCTGGCATTGAAATGGGCTTTCAAAATGCGATCGCTGCCGCGAGAGAAGCCGTCATCGTCACCACCCCCGAAATTGCCGCCGTCCGTGATGCCGATCGCGTCGTTGGGTTGCTCGAAGCCAACAATATTAAGAAGATTCAACTCGTCGTCAATCGTATTCGCCCCGCAATGGTGCAGGCAAACGACATGATGTCCGTCGAAGATGTGCAGGAAATTCTAGCCATTCCGCTGATCGGGGTCGTGCCTGACGATGAGCGCGTCATTGTCTCCACCAACAAAGGCGAACCCCTTGTCCTCTCAGAAACGCCCTCCCTTGCCGGATCTGCCTTCGACAACATCGCCCGCCGTCTCGAAGGCGAAAAAGTCGAGTTTCTTGATTTAAGCGTTAACAATGATGGCTTTCTCACCAAGCTTCGTAAAGTTTTGAACAAGAAGATTTTTTAGGAGACAGACGGCAGACGGCAGTTGTTACTGGTCAGTTGCCATCAACGTCTTCATCCCTCATCCCCCACCCCTTCAGCTTCCCCTGCTCCCCCCGCTCCCCCTCTCATCCTTCACCTCTACATGCTCCATGTTGATTGAACTTCTCGAACGCCTGTTTGCTCGACCCGGTGACAACAGCCGCAGCCAAGTGAAGAATCGGCTTAAGCTTGTGCTGGCGCACGATCGCACCGATATTCCGCCTCAGGCTTTAGAAGCGATGCGTCAGGAAATTCTGGAAGTGGTCTCTCGCTATGTTGAGCTGGATACCGACGGCATGGAATTTGCCCTCGAAAACAGCGATCGCACCACCGCGCTTATTGCCAACCTGCCCATTCGCCGCGTCCGTCCCGCTGCTGATAGCCCATCCCCAGAGCCAGCAAACCCTGCGATCGCCAACACCGAAGCCACCCCAGACTCGATCGTTCTAGAGTAAATCTGCACTTACACCCCACACCCTACACCCCACACCCCAACCCCTCCCCCTTGATTACTGGCAAAACCAAACTACTCGGTGTCATCGGTTCGCCGATCGCCCACTCGCTCTCGCCCGTGATGCACAACGCCGCGATCGCTCATCTGGGAGTTGATTACGCATACCTGCCATTCCTCGTTCAACCAGACTCGTTGAAGCAGGCGATCGACGGGTTTGCGGCGATCGGGCTACAGGGGTTCAGCATCACCATTCCCCACAAGCAAGCCATCATCCCCTTATTAGCAGGCATTGACCCGATCGCGAAAACAATCGGTGCAGTTAATACCGTCTGGCGTACCGAAACGGGCTGGCATGGCACCAATACCGATGTGGCAGGCTTTCTGCATCCACTCAAGGCGTTGAAACGTGACTGGAGCCAAACAACCGTTGTGCTTCTGGGCAATGGCGGTGCCGCAAGAGCCGTGGTTGTGGGCTGTGTCCAACTGGGCTGTGCTGCGATTCATGTAATTGGACGCGATGCTCAGAAGCTAGAGGCGTTTGCGCGGAGTTGGGTAGGCTTGCCGATTGCTAAGGTGCATGTTCACACCTGGCAACAGTTGCCAGCGCTGCTGCCTCAAGCAGGCTTACTCGTGAATACAACTCCGATCGGCATGTCATCTCACGAGGCACGATCGCCCCTCAGCCCTCAAGAAACCGATTGTCTTGCACCCAACGTCGTTGCCTACGATTTAATCTACACCCCCAGCCCAACGGTGTTTTTGCAACAAGCAACGGCACGAGGCGCGATCGCGATCGACGGCTTAGAAATGCTCCTTCACCAGGGTGCCGCCGCCCTGGAAATCTGGTTACAGCAACCAGCCCCGGTAGATGTGATGCGGCGATCGCTCCAACAGCAATTAGGCATCGCTTAACGGCGATCGTCATGTTTTTAACGCTGATTGAACAGCTACCAAAACAAAGCTGACCGCTGACCGCTGACTGCTGACTCAAACAAGCCTAAAACCCTTGCAGCCCAGCATCACTCACGCCTGTAAACATAATCCAGGAGAGAAAGAAATCCGAAATAATAATGGCAAGAATGCTGGTGACGACAGACGTGGTGGTGGATTGCCCAACGCCCTTTGCGCCACCGCTCGTCGTTAAGCCCCAGCTACAGCCAATGACAGCAATTAGCATACCGAAAATGACACCTTTAATGGGACCAGCGCAAATATCCCAAACGCTCATGAGGTCATGGGCAGACGAGAGAAACGCGCTGGTGGTCATGTCATACATTTGCGTGGCAATAAGCAACCCGCCAGCCATACCCGTGAAAAACGAAAGAATGGCTAAACCCGGCAGCATCAAAGCACACGCCACCACACGGGGCACAACCAGATAATCGACCGGATCAGTTTTCAGCATGTAGAGTGCATCAATTTGCTCAGACACCCGCATAGTGCCCAGCTCGGCGGCAAAGGCAGAACCAACCCGTCCCGCTACCACTACAGCGGTGAGAATGGGCGACAGTTCGCGGGAGAGCGCGATCGCCAGAATACCCCCAACAGCCGATCCTGCACCCAATCGCAAAAATTCTCGTGAGACTTGAATGGTGAACACCATGCCAATGAACGCCGCCGTGATCAGCACGATCGACAGCGATTGCGGTCCGACGATCTTCATTTGCTCGATCGTATTGCGGCGATCGATCTTACCCGTCAGCAGGTGGTAGATTACCCGCCCACCCAGCAACACAGCCGCTTTTAACCGTTGATTCCAGGCATCCAGAGACGAGAACGTTTCATTCATAGGAACTTCGCACCACAACAGTCATTTATGAGCAAACCTTTGTGCACAGCCACACAGCCGCGTGTTGTACCACTGGAGATCAACACGGTTTCTACCGCCACGATCGCTACCAGTTGCCAACAATACCCCTATCAAAATAACGCTGATAGCCGTTAGTATAGCCGCTGATGTAAGCCTGCTGTTCAGCCGCATCGACCAAAGCAAGACGGCTAATCCCCCGACCTGAATCCTGGGGAAGATTTAGACGAGCGTCGTTATAACCATCGGTGTCACCCTGCTGCGTCAGTTCGGTGAGTCGTCCAAACGAAACACTGGGTAATGGTGATGGTGATGGTCGTTGCGAAAAACCATTATTGTAAGCAGCCTTATAAATCTGTATCTCCTCCGGCTTGGTCAGATTTAAGATAAAAATGCCTCTATCAGGGTTTGCCGCTTGACTGGTCTGAGCATCGTTGTAGCCTTCTCGATAAGCGTATTGCTCTAGCTCACGGCGACGCTCAAGTGTGACCGATCCAGTCGGTATTGGTGTTGGTGTTAATGTCGGTGTTGGTGACGGTGTTGGTGCTGGGGTCACGGAATCGTAGCCGCGATTGTATCCTTCGCGGTAGAGTTGCTGATCAGCAGGTGTAAAGTTCAACGACGGAAGCCATCGGTCAGGATTGCGTGGATCGCCGACGGTCGCATCGCCATAGCCATCTCTGTAACCCCGCAAATTTGCTGTTTCACCAGCTTCTAACCGCTGAGATCTTGCGGTTGGCGCAGTCGTCTTTTGAGCCGTATTCAGCTTTGCATTCGTGGCTGAGTTCGTTGCAGACGGCAAGGTAGACGATCGGTTACAGCTTGTGACGGCGACCAATAGAAGCGATAAAACAGCAATTCTGATGGGCATTGTTTCGTGGGTTAAGCAATCGAACCGAGCGATCGAACCAGTTCAACAATCGGATTGAGTGTTGTTAGCAACGGCATGATGACATCGACCATACCTGTTTGCTTACTGAGAGTCTTACCGCCACACTACAGCAATTTCTGCCCGTATTGTCGATCGTTTGGGTGATGGCTTTGTGTCTACAGCCAATCGTAGACAAGCTCCCCACTGGCGACTTTCTCGTGAATCAGTTCCCGAACGAGATCCAGTTCTTCTGGGCTAACTTTGCCATTTGACCAGATGATCGTTTTAATCGCTTGCATTTCTTGAGCCGTCACTTTACCGTCTGCGATCGCTCGTTCAATCACGCTCCTCAGCTTTTCTAAATGTTTCGCATCTTCTGGCGCACTCACTGGCTCATGACGGTTTTCCATTGGCAGGCGACTCCTAAAGCGCTGTTTAAGGAAGTAGACGGTCTGCTTGGTGGCAGTAATGACTATTTTCAAGTAAGCGCTCACTCAATGTTGCTCATATAGAACAAGACAGCGCGATAAGAGTGTAGTTTTGGCTAACGGCAATGCCTATCAACACGTTTCTCTTTTAATAAGAGATGTTATTAGGTAAGCTTTGCCAAATCTTTCTAATGCCACTAGATGCAGACTCAAGATCTCCCCTTGATAGCGCGTTTAAAGCTTGACGCATCAAAATAGGATTGACGCATGCGCCGTTTATCCAGGGCTGACGACCGCTCCGAATAGATAACCTATCAAGTGATTTGTTCCAATCAGGAAAAAGTTCTTCACTAAGGCCTAAAGGACAGCTTCTAAGATAAGTATCACTTATTAGATTTGACATGAGTAAGTATCCAAACGCACGACGGAACTTATTCTTTTTGCGTTCACCTTTTAGAGAAAATACCTCAAGCATTCCCTTGCAAACTTGACACCAAATAATGTAAAGGTGCTCATAATAAATCTTTGTGTTGAACACACCATCATTTGCTTTTAGCGTTGAAACTATGCTCAAGGCGTGAGCAGCCAGATAATCGCTTAACAAATCTAGTTCAGCCATAATGAGCCTACCCGAAGGTAAATTCACTGATTTCATAGCTTGAACGTCTTCATGACATATTAAACGTTGAGAACAGTGGGAAATTTCGTGAAAAAGAAAAATAGTACAAGCTAAACCTAACCATTGATCAGGTTGTAATTCTTTTTGTACTAACGCATGTTTAGCTAACTTAGCAATAACGTTCAGATTAAGGCTTATTGAGCTATCACTAGGAGCCATTCCAGCTTCTCCAAGTGATTCAAAAAGTATTATCTGCCCATATGCAGTCAAGGGTTTAGTGACAGCCTCAAGACGTTGGTCATGTTTCAGCAAATACCCTGCATGTTGCTTCACATACAAAATATTTTGAGACAAAATTGACCACGCCTTTTCCTCAACTTTGATTGCCAAAAGTTCTTCCCTCAAAGTTTCACTGATTGTTTCAGTTTTAAGCTGAATACACGGTTCAGTGCCTCCAACATCTCCATAAAGCGTCATAGGTAGAGCGACGCGCTTCTTTTTCAAAGAAGTAACCGCTTTTCCGAAAGAAGAATTACTTGCCCAAGGCCGTTTTGCTGATTGAGCAGCATTAAAACCCTGAAATCGGTCATCTGAATCTTTTGGGATGAACATTAGACGCTGGCTTCGCTATATGTAGCGGTTGCTGGTTGGACAAGACACTATAGCACAACAACCTACATAACGATCAAATTGTCAATAGGTACGATTGCTTCTAATCAAAAAACTTCAAGTTAAACGCAAAAAGCGCCCCTCCGTATAGAGGGGCGCTTTTTGCGCTTAACTCAACTCAGCTAGCTAAAGGATAAAACTAACCGTTGATGCTGGGAGCCGCGAGGGCGACCGGAGCCGCTTCACCGGCTGCCAAATCCAAGGGGAAGTTGTGTGCATTCCGCTCGTGCATCACTTCCATCCCCAGGTTCGCACGGTTCAAGATGTCCGCCCAGGTGCCCACCACTCGACCCTGCGAGTCGATGATGCTCTGGTTGAAGTTGAACCCGTTCAGGTTGAATGCCATCGTGCTGATGCCCAACGCCGTGAACCAAATCCCGATCACAGGCCACGCACCCAAGAAGAAGTGCAAGCTGCGGCTGTTGTTGAAGCTGGCGTATTGGAAGATCAACCGACCGAAGTAGCCATGCGCTGCCACGATGTTGTAGGTCTCTTCTTCTTGCCCAAACTTGTACCCAGCGTTCGCCGACTCGTTCTCGCTGGTCTCACGTACCAACGAGGAGGTGACGAGCGAACCGTGCATCGCACTGAACAAGCTACCGCCGAAGACACCTGCCACACCCAACATGTGGAAGGGGTGCATCAGGATGTTGTGCTCTGCCTGAAACACGAACATGAAGTTGAAGGTGCCGGAGATACCCAGGGGCATACCGTCAGAGAAGCTGCCTTGCCCAATCGGGTAGATCAAGAAGACGGCGGTGGCGGCGGCGACGGGTGCGCTGTAAGCGACGCAGATCCAGGGGCGCATCCCCAGGCGGTAGGACAGTTCCCACTCGCGTCCCATGTAGGCGAAGACACCAATCAGGAAGTGGAAGACAACCAGTTGGTAAGGACCACCGTTGTACAGCCACTCATCTAAGGAGGCGGCTTCCCAGATGGGGTAGAAGTGCAAGCCGATGGCGTTGCTGGAGGGCACTACAGCACCGGAGATGATGTTGTTGCCGTACAGTAAGGAGCCAGCGACTGGCTCGCGAATGCCGTCGATGTCCACGGGGGGAGCGGCGATGAAGGCGATGATGAAGCAGATGGTGGCAGACAGTAGGGTGGGAACCATCAAGACACCAAACCAGCCTACATACAGGCGGTTGTCGGTGCTCGTGACCCAGTTGCAAAACTGCTCCCACACGTTGACGCTCTCGCGTCGCTGTAAGGTCGTTGTCATGGTAATAAAAGTGCGTTGTGGATAATGTAACGAGTGCTTAATGAACTCGTACACATAACATAACGGAATGTCGCAGGTTTGTAAAGCGATCGTTACGATAATTTCTCGATCGCGCCCTCAGTCACGGTGAAATCTCACCAGGGCGATCGGGCAATTGCTGACAAAGCATGAGGATAAGGCACCTTTGAGAGCATCGACGTAATGATATGAAAGGAGCCAGCGCTCAACCAGCATGTGAGCATCCGCTCTAAAAATCAGTAACATTTCTCAACTCATAGCTGGCTCACATTAAAGGTGAGCAGATTCAAACTGACGAAACCTGAATGGTTTTCGCGCTCTCAGGGGTAACTCACAGCAGACATGTCTTAGGGCGTGTCATCAATTAGCTCCGAAACCTTGCAATATCAGCAGTGTCACGCCCGTCCCCACACACCAGGCTAGGGGCTGGCACCCTTGCTGCAAGCAATATGCAGTATTAATTGATGACAGCCCCTAGCGTTCGTCTCCACTGCTGATTCTCAACTTTCAACGTCCCATTCACCACCATGCGCCAAAACAGACTCCCACTCCTCATTGGATAAGGGTTGCACCTGAAAATCAGCGTTAAAGCAGTCTGTCGCCGCTACAACCAACGCATTGGTTACTGTGTCGATCAACCTTTCTAGCGGCAGCATGAACGGCAGTATGGGTTGCCTGGGTGCCACGCCAAAAACCTGTTGGTACAGGGCAGCATCAACGCAGAGAGGCATCGAGCCGTGTTGTAAGGCTCCTGAACCACGACGTAGTTGAGCGCTGCCAACAAGCTTAGTCCCATCTCCCAGGACGAGATCAGCACCTGTTGCCGTGCCAAAGCAATTGGGGTTGCGGATGTAGCCTCGTCCAGCCTGCCCATATTGCAGCTCTACACCTAGCGATCGCCAACCCTGGATCAGAAATTCGCAAATGGTGCGATATGCCTGCACCCGATCGATCGGCAACCCTGACGTAACCACCGCGTAGGTCAAATCCCCCTGATGTAGGACGGCTCTCCCTCCGGTTGGTCGCCGTACTAACGACAATGGCTCACCCTCCCAGGTTAAATGCTGCCAATGCCCTGCCCAGTGATGCTGATGGTAGCCCAAAGATATTGCAGCAGGCTTCCAGGTGTAAAAGCGTAACGTAGGCGGTTGCTTCCCCTGAAGGTGTTGTTCCAACAACCAGGCATCCAACGCCATTTGAATGCTCCCTGGCGCATCCAGCAGTGGAATGAACCGCCAGGTTTGCATAGGGGTACAGGGATTCCAAAAACACCAGGGCTAACAGGAACGTGCCGAAGGTTGAGAAGACATACGACCCCCTGCTTCCCAGCTTCTAGCGCGTGCTAACAACTAACAACTTTTCTTGAATGCCCATCGGGCTATACAACCAACAACTTTAGTTCAGCTTGCACCAAACTCAGCTTGCAGCGGTTCATCTTGCTCATCAGCGATCGTGGCTACAAGGGTAATGGCACGCGAAATTTCACCCGGAGAGAGATCAGCCAGCGATCGAGCCGACAATACGACAACCTCATTCTGCAAAATGGCAAAGCGCGCTTCTAACGTTCCAGACCAATTCAACTCAAGTAATTTGCGCGTGAGTTTGGCTTCATCTTTGGCTGGCAGTTTCAAGACAGCTGACCACGCGCTGATGGTATCTTCGCTGGATAGCCCGGTCAGTTGAACAAACACCTCGACGGTGCCGTATTTAAATTTCCAAACGTAACCGCCATCCGTGGTGCTGACCAGTGCAGTGTTGTCGCTATCTAAACTGTCGATCACCGTTTCAATCACATCCACGATGTTTGCAGCAGTGATGCTGTCAGCTTGCGAATTAGCGGCATCGTCATCCGACGGTGTTTGGCGGGAAGTGTTGGAGCCTGGTTGGGAGGTTGTCATAGAAAGTTCTGTGCAATCACATGAGTGAGCGTTAAACGTAGAGGTAAAGATCAATGTGCATCGATCGCTATCGCTATTTAACCAGTATGTCACCCTGAGTCTACGTTAGCGCCGATTCACTCAATGGCTAACGGGCAACCCAAATCTTTTTAGGTTTGGCTCACCCAGGCTTTGGTTTGCTTAAAAAGCGCAACTCGCAATCGAGCAGAACGAGGTCTCAAGCCAGCCAGTTGTCTACAAATGTTTGTAAAGAAGGCGTTACTGCTTCTGCGTCACGCCTGTGCTAGTTCGTGTAAGACTGACGCAAACCTCGGAGGTTTTGGTCAAAATGCGTAAGCCCTGTCGTTAAAATCTATTGATTCTCTCCTTCGATCGCCCGTTCAGTCGCAAAAAGTTCAGCCGCAAAATCACGTCGTTTGGTGTAGCGGTAGGGACCCAGCACAGCACCCCAGGTTGCCTTTTGAGTGGCGATGTCAATGCCTTTGTCATAGCTCTCAAAGGTATCTGGGTTGGCTGCGAATCCAAGCTGCACCTGAGCTTTGTTGCCCTGGTAGGAAAAGAAGCACTGACAGTCTGGCATGGGTTGTGCAACCAGACGGTTTTCCCCTGGCTGTGAGGTAATTTTGAGCACACAGCCCGGTAGAAATTCAATCTGCTCTAACGTGATGGCGTTGAGAATGTCTGGTTTTAGCCCTGCACCTTTAACAGCGGAGGGATTTTTAAACGCATAATATTGCGCTTGCAGAGGCGCTTCAGGACGATCCGTTTGCATCAGGCGAACGAGGCGCTGACGATAGGGCTGATCGGGATTGATGACGTTTGACTGCTCCGCAAAAAGGGTCAAACTATCCTCACGAAACAGCGGTACAGGTCGTTGCCATAAGCGTAGGTGAACGAACCAGACCGGGTCGGCGATCGCCTGTTCGCGGTTATCAAACTCGCCCGCCATCATACGAGCCAGCACAACGAGAGTTGGATTAAGAGACATAGTGATTTTAATCGGATCGATCGCGCTCCAAGACCAACACTGCCGCTATTCTGGCGTTATTCTGGCACGTTGCGATAGCCGTAAAAGTCAATGTGATAGTCAGTGATACGCACGCCCGTTTGCTGCTCAATTTGCTGCAAGAGCGCTTCTGGTAGCTCAATGTGAACGTCTAGAATCTGCTCAGTATCTAAACAGTTAACGTGGCTATGTGAATCACTAATATTGCCATAGAGCCGTCCATCTGAGCGTTCAACGCACTCAATAATGCCGTGTTCAGACAACGCTTCCAGGTTTTGGTAAACAGACGTGTGACCAATCTCTTTACCCTGACGATTGAGGCGGTTATAGATTTCTCTGGCGGCTAAATGTTCTTTTTCTTGCCACAGCAACTCAAGAATGAAGCGTCGTTGGCGGCTCAACCGCATTCCTAGCGACTGACAACGCTCCAGAGCATCCTCTAGCGATCGAATTGGTTTTACCGTTGCCACATCATTCTGCATATTGAATGCTCTCGGCTTACATACACGACCTCGTTGCCTACATTCCGTCAGCTTTTGCTGTGTCAAAAATCTGGTCTGCTAGAGTGCCCACATCCTAAAACCAACGGAACCTGTGAAAGTTTATGTGTGGTTTAGGATTTTAACAGCAATAGGTTACGAAACCTGGACTCTCAACACCTTAATCTGAGAATGGCATTGATAGACGTTGATACATACAGTTGTATCACACGCTAACCCAAACTCGCTACAACTTTGCTTTAGTTTTAGGGAGGTGAGGGGTGAGGAGTAAGGAGTGAGGAGTAAGGGGGGAAAGTTAAGAGTTTTGAGTTTTAAGATTCTCCCCCTGCTTCCTCTGCTTCCCCTGCTCTTACCTTCTACTTAGCGGTCAGCTTTTTATCCTTTAGCCTTCATCCCTCATCCCTCCCCAATCTTCTCTTTCCCTTCGTCCTCGCTTGCTAGACAATAGAAAGAGAATGTTACCGAAGTGCCAGGTTTTATGAGCGTTTTGCAGTTCCATTGGTCAGTGACGATCGCAGGTAGCCAAACTGTCGATCGATGGCAAAAAGATGTATACCAATTGGTACGACGATCGGGGTTGCTGCTGGCTCTGGTGATCTGCCTGGTTTTACTGGGGGCATCGCCAGCGGTTGCAGGCTTAAAAGACGATCGCTACGATGGCGAAATTTTCACCCTTTATGCCGGGAATGGGTCGCTGGTGCCACCAAAATTTACCCTGGCAGAAGCGTTGAAGCGCGATCGACCAACGCTGCTAGTGCTGTATGTGGATGACAGCCGTGATTGCAAAGCTTATTCAGCCGTTGTTTCGCAGGCGCAGGCGTTTTACGGTAAAGCAGCAGATCTTTTACCCGTGCGGGTCGATAGCATTCCACCCAAAGCAACGTATGCAGCCACAGAACCTGGGCGCTACTACAAAGGGTTGGTGCCGCAAACGATTTTGTTTGATGCTGCTGGCAAGGTCGTGCTAGACGAAGCAGGCGTTGTCCCTTTTGAGACGTTGGACACAAAACTGCGGGAGGTCTTTGACTTGCTACCGCGATCGCAGTCGCTGGAATTAAAACGCCGACAGGTGAATGAGGTGACGACGGAATTGGCACGGTAAGAAGGCGGGGGCGTTGTTGGTTGTTGGTTTTTAGTTTTTAGAAGGAGTCAGGAGTCAGAATACAACGGAATTCAGGAGTCAGAATTTGGAGTGAAAATGTCTACAGCTATAGTTTTCAGGCTGAAGATATATACCTCACTTAACGGCAAACCGCTGTAATTACTAGCAACTAACAACTAACAACTAACAACCAACAACTTCTATCTACCGATGCAAGCTGGGGCTGAGTTTGATGCAACTGGACGGTATCGCTATTTGCTGTGGCGATCGTGGGATGAGCAAGCGACCAGGGTGGGGTTTGTGATGCTTAATCCCAGTCGGGCAGATGGGGTTGTGAATGATCCAACCGTTCGTCGCTGTCTTGGCTTTGCGCGATCGTGGGGGTTTGGTAGGCTGGATGTGGTCAACCTTTTTGCCTATTGCGCGACTCAACCAAGGGAACTACGGCAGGTGATTGATCCAGTGGGACGGGAGAACGATCGCTATCTGGCGCAGTTGGCAGAGCGAGTAGACCAGATTGTGCTGGCATGGGGCAATGACGGCGGGTTGCAGTCACGCGATCGCGCGGTGATGGCGCTGTGGGGCGATCGCATCCCCACCTACTGTCTGGGCATCACAAAACAGGGACAGCCGCAGCATCCGCTTTACCTGCGACGAGACGTGCAACCAATGCCGTGGCTTCAGTCGGTTTCTAGCTGAACAAAGGCACCCCCCCGCTGGACTCCAGACTGGCTCCCGTAACTACTGATGGTGAGCGATCGCAAACGGTCAAATACGGGCTTGCCTGCTAACTCAATGACTTTTAAGACGGGGAATTGTTGTTCCAGAAGTGGCTGACTGGCATTCCAATCTAGATAGAGGTAGCCGTTGTTGGGCTGTAAGAGCGAGGTCGTTGCCTGCTTGAAGGCTTCACGGCTTACCAGGGAACGATCGACCGCTTTAAGAGCGCTATCCATTGCAGCAACGGAGGTTGTAAAGAGTTCGTACTTGCCAACCGTTGCATGGACTCCCTGCACGTCTGCCTGAAGGTTCAGCGGTTGGGAAGCCCGTTTTGCCGAAGCGGTGAGGCGCGTCCAGGCTGAAACGGTACGATCGCTCAAAGCAAGTGGTCCGACGGTTAAGCCATGCTGTGTTGCCAGAGCATCTAACTGAGCGATCGCCTGCTGCCCAGCCTCGGTCTGTGGGCGTTGGGTAGCGAAAACCCAGTCGGGATGAAGCACACCGTTAGCGCCAACCCCATCTGGAGGTAGCATCGCCAGGGCATATTCTCCTTTAACCCAGCTAAAGACATCAGCGGACAAGTCAAATTGCCAACGGGTTTGCAGGTCTTGTAACGGTTGCTGAATGAGTTGCGCTGCGGTTTCGTAGGGTGCCAGCCCTTTCACAAGCTGAGTCCACTGACGATCGAGGTCTTTCCCCGAAGCGGCAAAGGACGCGTTGACAGGCACGTATTGTAGGGCACCAACGGGTTGAGACAGCGATGGCAGCGCCGTTGCGGCTCCATCGGGTGAGAGTAACGCCGTCTCAGCTAACAATCCCTGTGCATTGAGGGTAAAGCCAGCGATCAAAGACTGCTTCAACAACGCTGTTTCGTCGTCCACATTCGTCTCGGTATTCACAGTCTTTAGCGGTTGGACTGGTTTTGTTGCCGGAAACTCGCGTAGCCACTGAGTGAACTTCGGCAGGTTGACAAACGTGAGTCCGATGCGCGGCTGGGTCAGTGAGTCGATCGCCCGTGTAAAGAGCTTTGATTGCTCCAGGCTGAGATCAGGAGCCTGAACGTTGTTAATTGCCTCGCGCAGCACTTTAGGGTGGTTGGCAAACAGAATAAAGCGATCGCCTACTGCCGCACTGGCTAACGCGGGCGTTGGCGCAGGTGACACAGGCGATTTTGGCGGTTGAACCTGCAACCGATAGTTGGGTGGCTTTGGTCTACGGGTAGTCGACTCCCGATCGACTTCAACCGCTGGAGCGTTTGCCGCAATGATCTTCACACCCTTGTATTGCTCAAAGACCAGATCACTCCCCGCGATCGCTCGCTTCTGCCAGAACAATTCTAGAAATTCCCGCGATTTTTGTGGGTCTTGAGTGGCGATCGCCGCTAGATACCCTGGCTGCTGACCGTTTGCTGCATCATAATCGAGATCCAGGGTCGTAACTGCCAGCGTGATTTCTTGCCCTAGCCAGGGTTGAATATCCCGCTCATACTCCATCCCGGTCGTTGCCAGCAGGCTTTGCTTCAACTGGGCTAACTCTTCTCGCACCTGACGGCGTTTTGCAAGTGGAGTTGCTACCAGTTGAGCCGTTTCTAACTGCTCAGGGTTCAACAGCAGCGACACCATAGCAGGAGCCTGTTTAGGCACAAATAACGCTGCACCGGGAGTTGCGGTTGCTTCGCTGCCCAGCAACCGCATGGGGGTACGGGCAACCAGCCAGTAGAAGCCGCCAGCACTGAGCAACAGCAGCGCCAGCACAACGACAGACAAAAAGAGAAGGAGCGAACGAAGCTTCATGAGATCACGGTTACTAGGGGCTGTCATCCATGACGACGACACATGACTTTCAGCAAGGGTTTCAGCCCCCAGCCTTGTGTGTTGGAACGGGCTTGACCATGCTGATACTAAAGATTTTGGAGCTGTGATGACACGCCCTACCAGGCAGGAGCGCAAAAGAGTCCAGCATCATTATCCTGTAGTGCGTGCATCTTCTTTGCGATCGGGCAATGGCGATTCTTGATGTCTTTCTAGAAGCGTTACTCCTGACTGTTACAATCCGGATCAATGCGCGTAAACTCCACCCTTCAATTGCTTTCCTACTCCTTATGCCAGCGTCCTTTAGCCAGCCCATTCCCCAAATCAGCGTTGCAGAGCTAAAACAGCTTTTGGAGGCGGACTCTAATCAGGTGCAGTTTGTGGATGTGCGAGAAGCGAATGAGTTAGCGATCGCCCAACTAGACGGCTTTGAGCATCTGCCCTTAAGTGACTTTGCCGAATGGTCGCAAGCAATTCAAACGCGACTTGATCCGCAAAAGGAAACGATCGTCCTGTGTCATCATGGGGTTCGCTCCGCCCAGATGTGCCAGTGGTTACAGACTCAGGGATTTACGCAGGTGAAGAATGTGGTGGGTGGCATTGATGCCTATGCCCTCAGGGTCGATCCTTCCGTGCCCCAGTATTAGCCGATCGTTCCATCTCAAAGGAAGCGGCTTAAGCGTGTGATGATGCTGGCTAGACAAACTCTGACTCTATGAAGACTTTATTAATTTCGTTGCCTCTGCTACGAGTCATTTTGGCGTAGAAGGTAAAAATTAGTCATCTGCTATTGTGAGTGACAACGCTTAAGCTTTAATTAAGGCGCTTAATCCAACCGTTCTTTCTAGCTAGTGCATTTGCTGCCGTTAGCAACCATCCTTCATACCCTTTCATAACTGCCACCCGTTCATCAACTGCGAATTTAGAATGTCCCAATCGGTCAATCTTACCAATCGCCAGCAGCAGGTACTTTGGGCAACCATCCGCCATTACATCGCCACGGCTGAACCTGTAGGTTCCGAAGCACTGGTCAAAGACTACAACTTAAGCGTAAGTTCGGCGACCATTCGTAATGCGATGGCAGCGCTAGAAAAAGGTGGGCTGCTTTTCCAACCCCATACATCCGCTGGACGTGTGCCTTCTGACTCTGGCTACCGTACCTATGTTGACCAGTTGATTGTGCCGTCCAATAACCTCACTCAGCAAGTCGCCCACTTGCTCAACGATCGGCTGAACTCTGAAGATTGGAGCTTTGAGGCTCTGCTGCGGGGTGCCGCCCAAATTTTGGCTACCGTGAGTGGATACATCACCCTCATTACAACCCCTCAAACTCGCACCAGCCACTTGCGCCATGTGCAGCTTGTGCCCGTCGATGCGCGTCGAGTGATGCTGATTTTTGTCACCGACTCCTACGAAACCCAGTCTGCTCTGATTGAACTACCGCCCTTTGCTGACGCGGCTGAACTGGATAGTGACCTGCTGGAGCGAGAACTCCAGATCTTGTCTAACTTCTTAAACAGTCAGCTACGAGGACGCGCGATCGCTGAACTGGCAACCCTCGACTGGAGCGAACTCGATCGCGAATTTGAACGCTATGCCGACCTCCTGAGAACCATCCTGGTGGAGCTAACCCGGCGATCGCAGCCACCCGCCCCTACGCAAATCGTCATCAGCGGCTTGGCAGAAGTGCTCCGTCAACCCGAATTTTCCGAACTTCAGCAGGTGCAAACCATCATTCATCTTCTAGAAGAAGAGCAGCACCAACTTGTCCCTCTCATTTTTGAGCGATCGGATTTGCTGCATCCATCAAACTCAGAAAAACCCCGCAAGCGCGTCACGATTCGCATTGGAGCAGAAAACCCGCTCAAGCCCATGCGAACCTGCACCCTCATCTCCTCGACCTACCACAAAGATTCTGTACCCGTCGGGAGTGTGGGCGTTTTAGGTCCGACGCGCATGGTGTACGAGAATGCGATCGCGCTGGTCGAAGCCGCCGCTGACTATCTTTCAGAGGCGCTAAGCACACAGCCCTCATCCTAGTGGTCTATCAATTTTTAGTTGATGGGTGAGGCTGACGCGGAGACATAGGGACACGGCGACGCGGGGAATGCGCTTGCAGGTTAAGTATTTCATCCCTTGAGGGCACTATAAAAGTGCAGTGCTGCAATGTCGGTGCTGCGCGATCGCGTGCAAACTCTCGTGGCAAACCGCTGGCTGCAAGGAACTCCAGGACATGGTACAGGCATTGATTTCATCGTTGGGCATATGGGTGCTGCTTCCCAGCGCGTTCTGGATACTCATGCTTTTTGACTGCGTTCGCAATGAACCCGATCGGCAAACGTGGATCTACATTTTGATCTTTCTGAACGTTGCAGGGGCGATCGTGTACTTTTTTGCCTGCTGGCTACCCCGCTCCAGAGTTCCTGCACCGAACTACTTCAAGCGCTGGAGCCTGCGCCAACCCCTGTGGAACGCCGAAGCTGCCGTCCGCAATATTGGCAAAGCCCATCAGTATGTCACTCTAGGAAATGTGCTGACCGACATGGGCACGTTTGACAAAGCCGCAGAAGCCTACCAGCAAGCGTTAGAGAAAGAGCCTGCAAACATTCATGCTCTGTGGGGTACCGCATTTATTGAAGTGAGAAATAAGCAGTTTGCAGAGGCGAAAGAGCATTTACACACGCTGCTGAAGCTCGATCCAGACTACAAATGCGGTGAAGCCTCGTTGTTGTATGGCAAAGCGCTGTTTGAGTTGGGAGACTGGGAACCCGCCCGATCGCACCTCGAAAAAGATATCAAACACTGGAGTCATCCCGAATCATCGCTGTTGCTTGCCACGATTTTGAGCAAAGCAGGCAACACTCAAGACGCTCGTAACTGCCTGGAAACAATGCTGGCGAAGGTCAAAGCCTCGCCGCTTTACCACTACAGACGACACCAACATGTGGTGAAAAAGGGAGAGAAGATGCTGAAGACGCTGTAGATTGACAACGATTAACCGTTCGCTAGTTCGTTTGCTTTTCTAGCCGTTCAAATTGTTGAAATTGCTGCCATGCTCCAATGAAGTTGCCTTGCATGAGCGCCGCTACGCCACTCAAGGCATGAATTTCGGGCAGTTTGGGGTTTAACTTGAGCGCCGTGTTGAGTGCTACCTGGGCGGCACCCGCACGAAAATCGTACAGGTTAATAAAGGCAAAATACCCGTAGGCATAAGGATTTTGGGCATCAAGCTGCACGACCTGCTGAAGCGCAACGATCGCGTCACCCACTCGACGTTTAAGCACAGTTGCTAACGCTAAGGCATAGGCAAACTCACGATTCTGCGGTTCCTGGGTCAACCGATATGCCATCGCCTGTCTGACCTGTTCAGCATAATCTTGCGTCGGGTCATATTGATTAATCCGTCCAATCTGGTCAAACACAGGATCTAACGCCTTGCCGCCTTTAGGTAGCGCTGTCGCCAAGGTGCGTAGCTGCGTGGGAAGATCCAGTTCGGGTGCAGGGCTGGTGGTAGCGGTTGCATCCAGACGCAAAGTGACTGCTGGTGTAGCGATCGCCGTTGCTTTCCCCGTCTGGCGATCGAGGTAAGTCGCTTCTAAGGTATAGATTCCCGGTGTCGCGGCTGGTGGCGGCAACATCGACAGACGCTCTACCACTTGAAACCGAGCCGCACTCCCCACTGGTAAATTCTTGGGATGCAGTAAACCCATTCCAATACCGTGATCATGCAACCAGCGCTCCGTTGCAGCGGCTTTTCCCTGTTTGCGCCACGTCAGAACGACCAAACCCGATCGCAACACCTCCCAGCTACCAGACCAATGATACGTCACCGGGATTGGCTTACCGGGCGGAGCGCGATCGGGGAGGATGACTCGATCGAGGGCGATTGGGGTGTGGGGTGTGGGGTGTGGGGTGTGGGGTGTGGGGTGAACGCTGCCTTCTGCCTTCTGCCTTCTGCCTTCTGCCTTCCCCACTACAGGCATCACCTCTAACAGCGGAATCATGCGACGAAACAATTTCAGGGTACTGCGATCGGGCAGCTTCCAGCTTTTATGCAGCGTGAAGTCATCTCCCTGTTCTACTGCTTTGATTAACGCCGTTTGCGATTCCTGTTGGCGAATAGCACCCTGATCATCCGTTTTCGTGAGGAACCAGGAGAGCGATCGCTGGTCTTGTTCGACCTGTGACTTGCGCGTACCCACCTGCCGCCCATAGACGCGAAAATTTTGGAGATTGCCGTAATAGTTAATGTTGTGCTGATTAATTTGTCCCGTGGATGGCAGCACGCCAATGGTCGATCGCAGGTAAGGTGCTGCCTGTAGGACCGATTCAATCACCTGAGCGTGGGGATACGCTGCGCCCGTATACGCAAAGTGTTGGGCAAACGCGGTTGGTTGGGGAGTACGACCGAGGGGCAACGCGACCAGGTTGCTGCACATCAGCACGATCGCCAGCCCAATCGCGCCCCACTGCACCCATTGCCAGCGCTTTGGCAACAGCGTCACGCCATACGCCAGGATCAGCGCCACGATTGGTAAATAAGGCACCACATAGCGATCGTCCTTATTGACATTCAGCGAAGACAAGAGATAGCCACTGATGCAATAGATTGCCAGCCAGCCCAGCGCTTCTCTGGAAGCACCGTATACCTGTTGACGATAAGCTTTCGTTTTCGGTGAAAAATCTGCCTCGTCCGTGCAGTGGCTACTCACCCGCGATCGCCGCCAAAAGCACAAAAAGCCCAGCAGCGGCATCACCAGCAACGGCAGCGATATCATCACAGGCAGCGCTTTGAGGTAATACGTCCAGGCATCCAGCGACAGCAGGGAGGGATCTTGCTCTGCGATCGCCGAATCGATCGTGGCTCGTTTCGTGGCAGAGAGCATCAGCAGCCAGTTTGTGCGATACCAGGGCACCCAGACCAGCATAGAGAGGCACACGGCGAAAACCAACTGCACCAGTCGCATCCAGGCGCGCTGCCAGATGGTTTCGATGCCCACCCACACCAGCGGCACAAATAGAAACAGAAGGGCTGGTTGCTTCACCATCAGCGACAGCCCTAACGTAAGACCGATCGCGGCGGCTAACAGCCAATCTGAAAGGATGAATGATGAAGGATAAAGGATAAAATGCGTCTTGACTTCTCCTTCCCCCAATCCTTCCGCCCCCTGCCCCTTGCCCCCTGTCCCCTGTCCCCTGCCCCCTCTGCCCTCTCTGCCCCCTGTCCCCTGCCTTCTGCCCCCTGCCCCCCGCCTTCTGCCTTCCTCTCTCCATACCGTCAAACAGGCAAAACAGAGCGTGACGATCGCTGTGAGGGGAAAATCAAGCAAAAAGTCTAAGCGGACGCGATAAAGTCCCGGCATGAGCAAGCACAGCCCTACTGCCCAGAGTGCTGCTGGCACCGTGAGAAGACATACGCCGATGAGATAGACGGAACTGAGCAAAATAGCGCTGAACAGAAGATTGACCAGCGTACTTTGATCGGCTCCCGCACCAAAGAGGCTCAGGAAAGGTGTGGTCGAAAGGTAGAAAAGGGGCGGAATTTTAGAGGACAACTGCCACAATTGAGTCCACCAGTCGCCTGAGAGCCACTGGGGGGTTTGTAGCGCCTGCCAGTAGTTCAGTGCTCCGGTCAGGTAGTCTGCTTGATCCCAGTTGGGGATGCTGCGATCGAGGGCAAACCAGAGCCGATCGCCGATCGCCCCTAGCAGCCACAACAAGCCCAGGACAGGCAACCCTCTCACCCACGGTCGTCGATTGCGTCCAATCACCGTCCAGTCTGGCTCATTAACAGCTTTTTCATCTTGACATGGGGAATCCCCGCTTCCACAAAAACTTCGCCCTCTGGTTCAAACCCTAGTCGCTGGTAAAAGTCGTTCACGGCTGCCTGAGCGTGGATGTGGACTTCTGCTACGTCTGCGTTTTGCAAAAAGGCGATCGCCTCTACCATCAGGCGTTTACCAATCCCAAAGCCTCGCGCTGCCTCGATCACAGCCACCCGTTCCACCTTAGCGGTTCGATCGTCAAGCCTGCGAATTCTCGTCGTACCCACTGGTTGTCCATCTAAATAAGCTAAAAGATGATCCGCCGCTTCATCGTTGCCATCAAACTCTAACTCGGCAGAAACGCCTTGCTCAAGCTGGAAAACCAGATAACGAATCTGTTGAATGGCTGGAAAGTCGAGCGAGAAATTTGCAACTTTGATCACCAAATTGTCCATAATGACTGCTACCAGCGATCGCTTCAAGGACTTATATCTTGTCCACACCCGTGAACAGATTGAAACGGTATGGCAGCGAGTATAACGAATGGTGACCAGCCTGTCTCGATCTCAATGCTATAAAGAGCGGCTTTCTCGGTTTTCTGGCAATATTTGTCGATCGCAGCCCTGGTTTAGTGAAGAATAGCATCGACATGAGGATGGAACTTTGGTTGAAGAACGTGCCTTTTGGCTTGCCTGGTCACAGATTAATGGCGTTGGACCAGTTCTGCTGAGGCGACTACAGAAGCACTTCGGTTCGCTCATTACTGCGTGGGAAGCCGATTCTTTAGCCCTTGTTGAGGTAGAAGGCGTAGGAACCCAAACCGCCGACGCGATCGTGGCAGAGCGAAAAGCCTACAACCCTGCTGCCCTGATGGAAGAGCATGAACGCGAAAATGCTCACTTTTGGACACCAGCCGATGCGGATTATCCCCGTCTGCTGCTCGAAACGCCCGATCCACCACCGCTGTTGTACTATCGCGGCACGGTAGATGCCCTCGAAAACCAGGGTACGACACCAATGGTGGCGATCGTCGGCACTCGTGATCCCTCTGACTACGGTAGACGCTGGACTCGTCGCCTCACGACCACGCTGGCACAAAGCGGGTTTACCGTTGTTTCCGGGTTGGCAGAAGGCATTGATACCGAAGTCCACCGAAGCTGCCTGAGTGTACGAGGACGAACGCTAGCCGTGTTGGGTACAGGTGTCGATGTCGTGTATCCCTGGTCAAACCGCCAACTCCAGCAGCAAGTCATCGAGCAAGGGCTATTGCTGAGTGAATATCCAGCAGGCACCCAGCCCGATCGAACCCATTTTCCGCGCCGTAACCGTATCATTGCTGGGTTAAGCCGTGCCACGATCGTCATGGAAGCCCCTCTGCGATCGGGTGGCTTGATCACAGCCCATCTCGCAAATGATTATGGGCGCGATGTGTACATTTTACCCGGCAGTTTAGATAACCCCAAGTCGCTTGGCTGCTTGCATCTGCTCAACAAAGGTGCTCAGGTCATTCTCAGCGAGGCGCACCTGCTCGAAATGCTCGGCAGTCTGCCCAAACTTATACCACCCACCCCTGCTCACCAAACCCAGATCCCCCTCAACCTGGAGCCTGCGTTAGAGAAAGTGCTTCAGATTCTCACCCAGTTTGCTCAGGAAAACGGTGCCGAATCCCTCCCGTTTGATTTCATCGTGCAGCAGTCTCAGCTTCAAGCGGGTGCCGTTTCCAGTGCCCTGCTGCAACTTGAACTCATGGGTCTGGTCTCCCAACAGCCTGGAATGCGCTACCAACGGCAGTGATAGGAAAGAGAGTTGAGTTACAGAGTGAGTGGAATTCACTATGGAATCAACCACTTCAATTTCAATTTTTTGACGCTTGATGTTGGGGCCTAAAAGCTCGGTAATTCTTACAGAAACGAATTTTGACCAGGAACCATTCTGGTCGATCGCGGTCGATCAACCTGTGGAACTGCTGCACACCGCTCGTTTAACTGAAAATAGCCTGCCTGAAAATCGCTTCACGACATCACGATCGCATTCATTGCAGCAGTGCCAGACCGATTGTAGACCTGTTGAACCTTATGGCTAAAGTGACGTTCCTTTCAATCCACACTCAGGGTTTCAACGGTTCTGATCATGAATACAAATGCTACAGCCTTGACCCATTCCCGTGCAATTACGGCTATCACCGTCGAAATTCCTCCCTCTCCAGCACCGCAATGGAATCCGTTTGATCCGGCATGGATCAAAGTTTGGAAGGAGGTTGGTCCGATCGGCTACCTGGCACTACTCTGTGTCTTTATCTGGCTCCTGACCCGCTTCGTCGAGACGGTAAAGAGCAAATAATGCGGTTTTTAAAGGAACTGCGGTCAGTCATCACTGTTTGGCTGACCGTTTTTGCGAGAAGCCTGTTGACCGATCGACTCGTATCTAACCTGAGGGATGGTGATTGGGGTAGCTGCGATCGCTGCTTTTCTAGCCTACGGCAGAGCGGTTTAGAGCCATTTTCTACCACTTGGAGAGTCTTGGAGCGATCGTTAATCTCCCTCGATCACGTTGCGCGTTGGTCAGAAATTTTATACGTTTGTGAACATAACGCTTTGAATTTTCCCTCAGCGAGGAGTAAGCATGTATATCGTACAGATTGCCTCTGAATGTGCCCCAGTGATTAAAGCGGGTGGGCTGGGGGATGTGGTGTATGGACTCAGCCGAGAGTTAGAAATGCGGGGTCACACGGTTGAGTTGATTCTGCCGATGTACGACTGTATGCGCTACGACCACGTCTGGGGCTTGCATGTGGCGTATCAAGACCTCTTTGTGCCCTGGTATGGTGGAGTCATTCATTGCTCCGTTTATTGTGGCTGGGTTTATGGGCGGCTCTGCTTCTTCATTCAGCCGCACTCGCAGGACAAGTTTTTTAATCAAGGTCGCTACTACGGCTGTGTGGATGACAACATTCGGTTTGCCTTTTTTAGCAAAGCCGCATTGGAATTTTTGCTGCGAAGCAATAAGCGTCCAGACATTATCCACTGTCATGACTGGCAAACGGGTCTGGTGCCAGTGATGCTATTTGAGATTTATAAGTATCAGGGGATGGAGCATCAGCGCGTTTGCTACACGATTCATAACTTCAAGCATCAGGGCATGGGTGGTAGCGATGTGCTGTGGGCAACGGGGCTAAACCGAGAGGAGTATTACTTTGAGTACGATCGCCTGCGCGATAACTTCAACCCCTTCGCGCTCAACTTTATGAAGGGCGGCATCGTTTACTCAAACTACGTCACTACCGTATCGCCCCACCATGCCTGGGAAGCCCGCTGTACCGATATTGGCTACGGCTTGGGTCATACCTTGCATCTGTATCAGGATAAGTTCACGGGCGTACTAAACGGCATTGACTATGACGTGTGGAACCCGGAGAACGATCGCTACATTCCCCACAGCTACACCAAAGAGGATCTGGCAGGCAAGGCGAAGAATAAGCAGGCGTTGCGAGAACGGCTGCTGTTGCGGGAGGTCGATCGACCACTGGTGTGTTTTATCGGTCGGCTAGATGACCAAAAGGGTGTACATCTGGTGCATCATGCGATTTATCACACCCTCCAGCGGAGCGCACAATTCGTGCTGCTGGGGTCTGCAACCGAAGCAGGCATTAACGACCACTTCTGGCACGAAAAGCAATTTTTGAACGACAATCCCGACATTCATTTAGAACTAGGGTTTGATGAAGAGCTGTCTCACTTAATCTATGCAGGCGCAGACGCGATCGTCGTGCCCAGCAACTATGAGCCGTGCGGCTTAACGCAGATGATTGGCTTACGGTATGGTACGGTGCCGATCGTGCGCGGGGTTGGTGGTCTGGTCAACACTGTTTTCGATCGTGATTACGATGAAAAGCACCTGCCCGAAGAGCGCAACGGGTACGTCTTCTATGACACCGATTATGCAGCACTAGAATCCGCGATGGATCGAGCACTTGACTTGTGGTACGACAACCCAACCGAGTTTCGTCAACTCCAGCTTCAAGGTATGCAGTACGACAACTCGTGGAATTATCCAGGTAAGGACTATTTGGCAATCTACGATCACATTCGTCATTGATAATGGGCGGGGAGTAGGGAGTAGTACTCCTGCCCTCTGCCTCCTGCCTTCTGCCTTTTTTAAGCCTTTAGCCTTCTGCCTTCTGCCCTCTGCCTCCTATCCAAGGGGAAGCGTCACTGTGAAGGTTGTGCCAACATCAACAGTGCTCTGTACGTCGATCGTGCCTCCCTGAAGATCTACACACTGCTTGACGATCGCCAACCCCAAGCCTGTACCAGGAATCGCCCTGGCATTCTCGGCGCGATGAAAGCGTTCAAACAGGTGAAGAAGGTCGTGCTGGGGGATGCCGATACCGCAATCTTGCACCTGGAAGCTGATTGCCTCTGAAGTATGGCGCACTCGTAACTGCACGTTACCGCCGTGGGGAGAATACTTGATGGCGTTTGAAAGCAAATTGGTCAGAATATGGTGCAGGAGATGTTTGTCGAGGTTAACCAGGCTGTCGCGATCGTCGGGTGCTTTAGCATGAGACAGCACAATCATGCTTTGAGCAGTATCGGCAATGTCATGATCGAGCTGGAGTTCGTCCACAATCTGGCGGCAAAAGGCAACCACATCGATCGGGGTTGGGTTGCATTGCAGTTTACCTGCCTCGGCGGTGGCAGTGGTCAGCACGTCTTGCAGTAAGTGCTTAATGCGATCGGCTGCACCCCTGGCTCGCTGTAAAAGCGACTGCGTTTTAGCAACTGTTAATTGACTCTGGTTGCGTTGAAGTAAATCAAGAGACAGCAGAATGGCGCTCAACGGATTGCGAAACTCATGGGACACGATCGCAATAAAATCAGATTTCAGTTTGTGCAGTTCTTTTTCTTTGGCAAGTGCCGCTTGCGTTAAGCGTTCTGCTTGATACCGATTGAGCGCCACTTCAATCGCCGTCACCAGATCGTGCTTTTCAAACGGTTTGACAATATAGCCATAGGGGCACACAGTCTTAACCTGCTGCACGGTAGCAGCATCAGCATGAGCCGTCAGAAAGACGATCGGCACATCATGTTGCTGATGAATTTGGGCTGCCGCTTCGATGCCGTTCTGATCACCGCGAAGGCGAATGTCCATCAGCGCCAAATCGGGGTGCCAGCGATCGACGGCTTCTAGCGCTAAGGTGGCACAGTCGGCGACTGCCACAACGGTATAGCCAAGCTGAGTTAACTGCCGCTGAATATCTAACGCGATGATCGGCTCATCTTCCACCACGAGAATTTTAGCGCTCATCGTTACCTAGCTTGGGTAAGGGAATGAAAGTGCAAAGCGGGTGCCGTAGCTGCAATCTAGCTTAATCGTGCCTCGTAGCTGTTGTCCAAACGCGTGTACAAGCTGAAGACCCAGCGAATTTGTGTGCTGTGCGGCATCAACTGAAGCCATTGAGGCAAGAAACCCAACTCCATCGTCGGCAATAACCAGTAGACACTGATCGAGGGTAGGCACCGAAAAAGAGATGCAAATTTCGCCTGGGCGATCGCTCGGAAACGCGTGTTTCAAGGCATTGGTAATTAATTCATTGATAATCAACCCACATGGAATAGCAGCGCTAAGCGGCAACTCAAGCGGCGCTAGCTCGAATGTCAGACGGATCTTCTCCGAGTCGGCACTATAAGAATGAATGAGATCCGTCACTAAATGATGCACGTAGTCAGAAAAGTTTACTGTCTCTAACTGGTCAGAGCGATAAAGCCGTTCGTGTACCAGTACCATTGCTTTAATGCGACGCTGGCTATCTTGAAGCGGTGCTTGCACATGGGGATCTTGAATGGTATCCAGTTGCAAATTGAGCAGGCTGGAGACCATTTGCAAGTTGTTTTTAACGCGGTGGTGAACTTCTTTGAGGAGGGCTTCTTTTTCGGCGAGTGAGGCTCTCAACTGGGCTTCTGCTTGCTTGCGTCTGGTAATATTTCGCACGAAACTACAGTGATACTCTTTACCATGCAGTTCGATGTAATTGGCGGTCACTTCAACTGGAAAGAAGGTGCCATCCTTTGCTTGGACGCGTGTCTCAAACGTCAGCGCACCCAAGGCTTTGATTGTTTGCCAATGGTCAGACCAGTCTTCGGCTGGAAGATCTGGATTCAAATCAGATACGCGTTTACCAATCGTTTCGTCACGCGGATAACCTAGGTCGCGGCAAGCGGCATCGTTGACATAATGAATGGAGCCATCAGACTCGACCCACCAAATCGGATCAACGGCTCGATCAATGGAGAATTGAGTGAGTCTCAGCGCCTGATCTGTTTGCCTACGCTCTGTGATATCTTCATAGGTGCCTAAAATACCGATAACTGAACCGCTTTGATCATAGAGCGGCACTTTACTTGCTCTGATCCAGCGGTGTTCTCCCCCTATCCTCACCAGGATTCCTTCTGCGTCGAGCATTGGCTGCTGTGATGTAAGTACTTGCAAGTCCTCTACCCGACAACGTTCTGCATGCACAACCCACGGGAGTTCAAAATCGGTTTTGCCGATGATGTCTTCGGGGGTGGCTACGCCTGCGTCGATCGCAAACTGACGATTACAGCCGAGATAGCGTAGCTCTTTATCTTTCCAAAAAATGCGGTTAGGAACACTATCGATGACCAGTTGCAGAAAGCGCTGATTGTCACGCAACGTTTCTTCGGCGCGTTTGCGATCGGTAATGTCCTCAAGCATACCCATCGTGTAAGCGCGACCATCAGGATCACTGATCAGGGCAACGGTCAAGGTGGCCCAGATCCACTCCCCGGTCTTCTTCACAAAGCGTTTTTCAATTTGAAAGCGAGTGATCTTTCCGTCTAGCAATTGCTGGATCTGGTGCAGGTTTTTGCTTGCATCATTGGGGTGAGTGATGTCAACGTGGGTCAACGTTTCCAGGTCGGTTTTGCTATAGCCGAGTAACTCGTGGTGCGCTCGATTAGCCTTAACAATGTGGTAAGTGTGAACATCTGCGAGGCTGATGGCGATCGGGGCGTAGTCAAAAATGATGCGAAACCGCTCTTCACTCTGTCGCAGGGCTGCTTCGGTTTGCTGGTGAGACGCGATCACCCGCTGTAACTGCTGATTCACCTGCTCAATTTGTGCCGTCCGCCGTTGGACATGCTGTTCTAGCTCTTGATTCAACTGTTGCAGCGCCAACTCTGACTGTTTATAAGCGGTAATATCTCGCAATACTCCCAGCATCCGTATAGGGTTGCTTTGCTCGTCGAAATAGGTTTTTCCCCTGCTGGCAACCCAGTGTTGCGTGCCATCTGACCACATCACTCGAAATTCAGCATTATAGTCCGCACCATTCAAAGCAAGTGCTACCGCTTCCTTCAGGTAGTCTCGATCGTCTGGGTAAACCGTACTTAGAAAGGATTCCAAAGCCGCACTTTGCGGTTCGGATGGTAGATTAAAGCCAGGATCCAGATTACCTGAATACACAGCCTCATTCGTTAAGACGTTCCAGTCCCAAGTACTCATCTGGGCTGAATCCAGCGCGAGTCTCAGTCTGGTTTCACTTTCGCGCAGGGCTGCTTCTGTCTGCTTGAGTTCGTGGAGCGCGGCTTGTCGATCGCCAATGTCTTGCACCTGATACACCACATAACACGGCGACTGTTGCTCATCGCGCACGGTGGAGATGCTGACCAAGCCCCAAACGGTGTGCCCCTGTTTGTGAAAGTAGCGCCGTTCTGTATGGTAAGCCGAACGTTCTCCTGCCAGGAGTTGTTTGAGTGGCTCCACGCCCCGTTCAAAATCGTCGGGATGAACCAGTTGCTGACAGATTTTAGTTGCCAGTTCGGCTGAAGTATAGCCCAACATCTGGCAATAGGCAGCGTTTGTCTGCAACACGGAGCCATCGGGAGCTGCCACAACCATGCCAACGGCTGTAGAATCAAACACGCTACGAAACCATTGTTCGCTTTCGCGCAAAGCCTTTTCAGTTTCTTGGTGCTCTAGCTCAGCCAGTTTACGCTGGTTGACGTTTTGCGCGTAGACTGCCAGCGCCTTACCAATGGGATAGATCCGCACTTCAAACCAGGCGTTGAAGGGCACATAAAATGACTCAAACGTTGCAATGCTCTGGGTTTCGACTGCCCAAGGGTACTGGGTGTGACTGCGTGCATCGGAGGCTTTTGGAAAACACGTAAAAATGTGCTTGCCAAACAATTCTGCCCCCGATCGCTGTAAAAGCTGTTCAGTATGATGATTGGCGTAGGTAAAGCACCAGTTTTCATCCAACACATAGAAGACATCAGGAAGGCTCTGGAGGATGGCTGTCATCCATGTGCTAGCACCGCTGAGTGCGATAGGATGGGCAGCTTCGGTATCGTTAGGCTCCGGATCTGATGGTGCCGACAATGGCACATCGCTTGGTTGCCTTGTCACATCCCGCAGTACCACCATCACGCCCTGTGGGATGCGATCGTGCTCAGCACAGGGCAACGATGTAACGGTCATCGTAAGCCTCACGGTGCGATCGTGCTGATGAAGCTCGTACTGTCCCGCCTGAGGTTGTTGCAGTGTCAGCCCCAGATGCACGGGATGCCGCGATCGTGGCAGTGGGTTTCCTTCCACCATCAGGGGCAGCACCGCTAGTAAGGGCTGGGTTGCCAATGCTGCTGCTGTCTGGCTGGTCAGGCGCTCAAAAGCGGCATTACACCACTGAATATGCCCCTGTGCATCTGTCCAGACGATCGCCTCATCAACGGCATCCAGTGCAAAAGACAGGCGGTCGATCGTTTGCAGTTGGCTACTAGCGTCTAACCAGCCGACAGAATTGTCCATATAGCATTATGAGGTGCTGATTGGCAGGAGGCAGAGGGCAGAGGGCAGGAGGCAGAAGGGAGAAGGGTATGGGAGGCGGAGGGGGTTAAATGGCAACCCTAAGACGATCGTGTCGAGATGCGGTTCACAGCCCGCTTTTGCAAACGCCTCTTTGCCGCTTGACAGGCACAGGATCTAGATCTTGCCTTCATAAGCTGTTGAGACGTTTGTCAAGACTTACACATTTTGACCAAAACCTCGGAGGTTTAAGCGACTACATTGGTTACGGTGCTTGATGCTTAGGATTGTGAATTAAATAACTTCGACAACCTCAGCCTTCTAGTTGTACGGGCGCGGCATTCGGCAGATGGCTTTGGGCGAAGGTAAGGACTTTTTACCGAATGCCACGCCCCTACACAGAGAATTACACCTTAATAAAGCCACGATCCTTGGTCAAAAACTCCGGGGTTTGCGTAAGTCTTATTTATATCACCCTGAACTCTGGTGCCTCTCTCCTCTCCCCTCTTTCACCGTTATAGATGCAAATCAGTCACGGCACCAACACTGCTGGAAGAAACGAGTTTGGCGTATTTTGCCAGCACTCCAGCCGTGTAACGAGGTTTGGGTGCTTGCCATTGGGCGCGACGACGATCGATCTCCGCATCCGCCACATTCAATTGCAGCAGACGGGCGTGAGCATCGATCGTGATGGAGTCGCCTTCTTGCACCAGGGCGATCGTGCCGCCCACGTATGCCTCCGGAGCCACATGACCCACGACCATCCCGTAGGTGCCACCCGAAAAGCGACCATCAGTAATGAGTCCCACAGAATCGCCCAGCCCCGCACCAATGATGGCAGACGTAGGTGCCAACATTTCGCGCATGCCGGGACCACCTTTGGGTCCTTCGTAGCGGATGACGAGAATATCGCCTGCACTGATTTTGCCTGCCAGGATCGCGTCCAAACAGGCTTCTTCGGATTCAAACACACGAGCGGATCCCGTAATTTGAGGATTTTTGACTCCAGTGATTTTGGCAACGGCTCCTTCGCTTGCCAGATTGCCGCGCAAGATCGCCAGGTGTCCCTGGGCATACAACGGCTTGTCCCAGGGGCGAATCACATCCTGATCGGAACGAGGCTCATCGGGAATGTCTTTGAGCACTTCAGCAACGGTTTCTCCAGTGATGGTTAAACAATCGCCGTGAAGCAACCCGTGAGCCAGCAGCATTTTCATCACCTGGGGAATGCCACCTGCTTTGTGCAAATCGGTGGCGACGTAGCGACCAGAGGGCTTGAGATCGCAGAGAACAGGCACGCGACCCCGCATAGTTTCAAAGTCGTCGAGGGTGAGGGGCACGTTAGCCTCATGAGCGATCGCCAAAAAGTGTAGCACCGCATTGGTCGAGCCGCCGATCGCCATAATCACCGCGATCGCGTTCTCAATGGACTTGCGGGTGATGATGTGACGGGGTAAACGCTGATGACGAATAGCATCCAGCAGCGTGATGGCAGATTTCTCCGCGCTATCAGCTTTTTCCGCATCTTCTGCTGCCATTGTGGAGGAGTACATCAGGCTCATGCCCATCGCTTCAAAGGCAGAGGACATGGTGTTCGCGGTGTACATGCCACCGCAGGAACCCGCACCCGGACAGGCGTTGCGTTCGACTGCCAGCAGTTCTGCCTCAGGAATTTTGCCTGCGCTGTACTGTCCCACGGCTTCAAAGGAGCTAACCACCGTGAGATCGCACCCATTAAAATGACCTGGCTTGATGGTGCCGCCATACACAAAGATGGCAGGAATATTCATCCGCGCCATTGCCAGCATCGCACCGGGCATATTTTTGTCGCAACCACCGATCGCCAGCACGCCATCCATACTCTGAGCGCTGCACGCCGTTTCGATCGCATCCGCAATGACTTCCCGCGACACCAGCGAATATTTCATGCCTTCGGTGCCCATCGAGATCCCATCGCTCACGGTGATAGTGCCGAACGTTTGGGGCATGCCACCCGCGCCGCGAATGCCTGCTTCTGCCCGCTTGGCTAACGGCTCAATGCCCATGTTGCAGGGGGTAATGGTGCTATGTCCGCTGGCAATGCCGACGATCGGTTTCGTAAAATCCTCATCCTTAAAGCCCACGGCTCTTAACATGGCGCGGTTGGGCGATCGTTGCACACCCTGAGTCACAGCTCGACTTCTCAGGTTCTCTGCCAAAAGAGTCTCAGGTGAAGATGATGCGGGCGAAGAGGGTTCAGACATGCTCGGTGCTTCCAAGGAAAAGGGCGATTAGCTGTTAGTATTCAGCGGTCAGCATTCAACGTTGGCTATGACGGGTTAGCAGAGTCAGGACGGTTGTGTTGGGATGACTGCTGCGCCCAATCTCATTCTCCCAGAACATCGGGCGATTGGGTCAGGGGTAGACCTGGCATGGTGCATGAAGCCACATTACAGAATAGGGCGATCGCTCGTTCACAGGGTTATTTTAGCAACAGCACGTTTTTTCCTTTGCCTCACTGAGTACACCATGTCTGTTCGTCAGCACTTTGTAAGACGGATGCGTCGCCACGTCGGTTTGTTTGTAGCAGTGCTTGCTTTGGTGAGTTTGACAACGGTTTTGCAAGTCAATGCACAACCAGAACAAAATCAAAGTCAAACCGTGCAGCACCAGACGACGATCGTCGCCCGTAACGCTGCTTCGATTCCGGTTGTGTCTATCAATCGCTTGCCACCCGAAGCGCGATCAACCATCAACTTAATCAGGCAGGGCGGTCCGTATCCCTACCCCAAAGACGGGACGGTGTTCCGCAATCGAGAACGACAGCTACCACAGGCAGCGACAGGCTATTACCAGGAATACACCGTGAAAACGCCAGGAGTAAGGCATCGTGGGGCGCGGCGGATCGTCACAGGGCAGGGAGGTGAAATCTACTATACTGGCGACCACTACGCCACATTCGTGAGGGTGCAGTAACGATGGAAAAACTAATCGCCGTTCTCAACGGTACGTCTAGCCCTGGACTCTACACGCTGGAAACGCCCATTAGCACCGATGCACTCGTCACCTTGAGCCAGAAGCAGGGTGCCCGCCTGTTTTACCTCAATGGTGCAGGGATCAGCGATAAAACAGAATTTCTACAGGCGATCGCAACTGCCATGTCCTTTCCAGACTACTTTGGGCAAAACTGGGACGCTCTGGAAGATTGCCTGACCGATCTGGATTGGCTGAACGGCGATCGCATTGTTTTGCTGTACGACCAGCCCGATCGCTTCGCCCAAGCCGACTCCTCCGAGTGGCTGGTGGCATTGGATATTCTGCGATCGACGGTGGATTACTGGCTTACGAACGATCGTGCGTTCTCCGTCTTCTTCAAAGGCAGCAACACCGATTTGGTTGGGTTCACCGATTTGGTTGGGTTAGAGTCGCTTTGAAAAGCCAATCGTAAGGGCTTAGCATGCGGCAGGTATGCTTTCGATGATGGCAGAGGGTTTCATCCGCATGCTAAGCCCCTACAGAATGACCAATTTTCTTTTGTTCTCGTTCTTAAACCCCAACGGTGTCACCAATCTGAGTAAAGTCATGGCTCCCAAAAATCGCTTCGGGATGGCGGTAAAACTTAAACTCCATCAGGTTGTAAAACGGGTCTTGGAGGAAGAATGTGCGATGCTCTAGCGGCAAGCCTGGAAACCGATGTTTTGCCTGCTGATAGAAGGTCAGGTTGTGCTGGCGCGATCGCTCCAACAACGCTTCCCACTCAGCTTCTGCCGTAAAAATCAACCCAAAGTGTCTGGGATAGATGCCTTCTTGTGGTGTCAGCGGCTCGTGTACCACATGGGCAACGAGTTGATGCCCGTACAGATCGAGAATGACGGACTCTGGATTTTCGCGCCCAACGCCGCAACCCAAACCATTAGCATAGAAAGCTTTCGTCTGGGGAATATTGCTGACCGGGAAGGAGAGGTGAAAGAGGGGAGGCATAAAGAAGATGGGGGGTGAAACGTTTTCGCATTCCTACTTGGGTGAAGACGTTGATTGGCGTAGCAGGAGGACGGAAGCAAGCAATGTGAAGACGAAATAAGTTCCTAAAACCGTGTTGCGAAGCTGCCAGACAAGCGGTTGGTTCGTTGATAGCGATTCGCCTTCAGTCAATTCTAGAGAGCCGTTTCGCATCACCATGCTTGTATTTTCAGCAGCAAACCCCTCAAACCGAACCGCTTCTTTGGGTGGGCTTGGTGCCAAGAAAAGCATCCCAAGGGTTCCCACACAGACGCTCACGCTTAAGACGAGACCCAGATAGCCGACCGTTTTCCTGAAGGTATTCATACTGACACGGATCATGACTGAGTGAAGGTTCCAAGGCTTTAACTAGGGGCTGTCATCAATTACGGCTACACACAACTTGCAGCAAGGGTTCCAGCCCCTGGCTTGTTTATTGGGACGGGCGCGACAATACTGATACCACAAGCTTTCGAGCTAAATTGATGACGCGCCCTAGAACGGTTTTAGCATTCTTCCATCATGATGTGCTGCAATCTTTATCTGGTTTCTCTCTTGACGGCGATCGTTGACGATTCCTCTGCCTTTATCCTCTATCCTTGATGGGATATCCTTGTCTTTTACCTCCCTAATTCTTGTGGTTTTTGCAGTTGTCCTGAATACCGCTCTGCTGGCGATCGTCTGGTTCCTACCCAAAAAACTTTTGACCCCGGCTGGCATTATCCACGCCTGGATTTTAGGCGTACTGATATGGGTTTCCTTAGGGTGGCAGGGATATGCTGTTGTCGCATTCTACTTCGTGGTGGGATCGGCGATGACGCGAGTGGGGATGGCACAAAAAGAAGCGGCGGGCATTGCGGAGAAGCGATCGGGCGCGCGCGGTCCAGAGAACGTGTGGGGATCGGCGTTAACAGGAGCGTTGTGCGCGATCGGCAGTTTCTGGTTCTCTCTGTTCTTTCCTACTGCTGAAATGGGGTGGCTTGTGGCACTGTTGCTCTTAGGCTACGTGGCAAGCTTCAGTACCAAGTTGGCGGATACTTGCGCTAGCGAAATTGGCAAGGCGTATGGCAAGCGGACATTTTTGATCACCACACTCAAGCCCGTACCGCGTGGCACCGAGGGAGCGGTGAGTTTGGAAGGCACGCTGGCAGGGATCGTAGGATCGGTGGCGATCGCGCTGGTGGGTTGGGGTGTCGGACTGATTCCGCTCTGGCAGGTGGTTATTTGCGTGGTAGCCGCCTTTGTGGCGACAAATCTAGAAAGCGTCATTGGGGCAACGTTGCAACACCGCTTTGAGTGGTTGACCAACGAAGTGGTGAATATTTTGAACACGTTGATTGGGGCGATCGTGGCAATGCTGCTCGTGATGGGGCTACAGATTGCCAATCTCGCCTCTTAACCATTCGACGATCTAGGGGCTGTCATCAATTAATACTACACATTAATTGCAGCAAGGGTTTCAGCCCCTAGCCTTGTTCGTTGGGACGGGCGCGACAATGCTGATACCGCAAGATTTCAAGCTGAATTGATGACGCGCCCTAGGGCTGGGTCTACCCTGTCCCTTTCGTGTCCCTAACTGCTATTAAACACCTAAGTAGCGTCGCAGAAAGGTTTCCAGCGTTTCGAGCTTGAAATTGAAGGTCGATTCCAGCCGCTCCGTTTCGGTTGGTGTGGTGAAGAATTCGTTTGCCAGCAGCGTTCGTAAGGTACCCAAATTGGTACGGAGCCTGGGGTTAAAAAGCCCGATCGCGCTGCGAAGTCCATCCACCGCCAGAAGGGGTGGATTGAGCAAAAATGGTTCGCGATTGAAGATGCGGCTAAAAATTTTGGGAATCTCTTCTCGCTTGAGGATTTCTGGTCCACCCACCGAAAAGATCTGATTGCGTGCTCCTTCAGTGGCAGTGGACTCGATCGCTAGTCGTGCTAAATCATCCGTGCTGACGATCGACGTGCGGCTGAGGGGATCACCAACCAAAAGGTACACGCCTGTTTGCCGGAACTGTTCTGCTAGCGGCAACAGGTTGGAGGCAAAGCCAGACGGACGCAGAATCGTATAGCTCAAACCACTGGCTTGCAGATATTTCTCCACTTCTCGCTTTGCCTTGAAAACAGGCGCGTCTTCGTAGCCCCGATCGACTCCCAAGACAGAAATAAAGACAAAATGCTCGACTCCGGCTGCTTTTGCCTGATCAATGAGTTCAACTGTTGCGTGATAATCGATCGTCTCTGCATCACCGTTACGTGTCTCGCCAGAACCGTGGGCGCTGATGACGTATTGAATGCCCTGGCAGGCTTTGTGCAAATCTCGCTCACGGCGTAAATCGCCAATGAAGATCTCAGAACCGCGATTTTCTAGCTCGGCATAGCGGGAGTTCAGGCGCACGAACGATCGCACAGACGTTTCACGCTCTCGCAAGAGTCGCACGATCCGACGACCCAGATCTCCGGTGGCTCCAGTGACTAAGAACATGAGTAGTTGTTGGTTGTTGGTTGTTGGTTGTTAGTTGGAGTGGTGCGTGAGCCACTATGAACCGTAGCGAGGCTGTCGATCATCCACCTGGTAGATACTGTCTACCTTCAAACACTAACAACCCATGTCTAACAACTAACAACTCCTTTTGCAAGTGTCTAAAGTTCTACCCATACCGGAACGTGATCGCTGGGTTGTTCAAGCTTACGAGGTTCTGGGTCGATCGCACAGGCGATCGCTTTTGCATAGAGATCGGGTGTCAGGTAAATGTGGTCAATCCGCCAGCCGAGATTACGCCGAAATGCCGCCGCGCGGTAATCCCACCAGCTAAAGTGACCGCCTTCCACTGTGAATTTGCGAAACGCATCCGATAGCCCGGATTCCAGCACAGACTGCAATGCTTGCCGCTCCAAATCAGTCGCCATGACCATTTTCTCGCGTCCGGTTGGGTCATGGATGTCAATGTCTTCGAGCGCAATGTTGAAATCGCCGCAGACTAGGAGGGAGTGGGGAGTGGGGAGTGGGGAGTGAGGGGTGAGGGGTGAGGAGTGTTGAATTCCTTCCCCTGCTCCCTCTGCTCCCCCTGCTTCCCCTGCTCCCCCTGCTTCCTGCCTTCTGCCCTCTGCCTCCTGCCTCCTGCCTTCTCCCCCCTGACTCCCTCCCAACGCCTGCACATACTCTCGCAGCGCCTCTAGCCAGCGCAGTTTGTAAGCATATTTTTCGCTGCCTACTGAGGAACCGTTGGGAACATAAAGGTTCAAAATCCGAACGCCATCCAGAACGCCTGTAATGACGCGTCTTTGCTCATCCAGGTCGATCGCGCCTTCGCCTAAGACGGGTGCAAAGCCCATGCTGACTTCACTTAATGGCTGACGACTGAGGAGCGCAACCCCGTTGTAGCTTTTCTGCCCAGCGATGTAAGCCTGATAGCCCAAATCAGCAAACGGCTGCTGGGGAAAGCTCTCATCCATAACCTTCGTTTCTTGTAAACACAGTACGTCTACTGGATTGGCTTCCAGCCAGCTCACAATATGGTGCAGGCGTGTGCGAATTGAGTTTACGTTCCAGGTCGCAACTTTCATGAGTGATTCAAGGCGATCGCAATCGTCATAGCGGCTTCATGAGCATCGTATCATTCCACCAAACTGTGTCTACACAGGCAAGCTTTGGCTGGCGGTGCCCCGACGGGAAGCAAGCTACAGTAGTCAGCTTTTTGGACTAGACGGTTGGTCTCACCAGGGGCTACCAATCAGCGTAAACGCAGCCCAGTAGTAGGGGTGAGATAGACGATGATCATCCGTACGATCAGCTAATGCGATCGGTAACGGGACCGTGCCGCCGCGAGTGGTACGCAGTTGTCCCTGCACGATTTGAACCTCTCCTTTCAGCATAGCAATCTGGGCTTGCCGGAGTGCTTCTGCCTTTATGGGTGCCGATCGTAGCTGACGGTAGAATTCGGTCATCAGCCCCAACGTGCCCTCGTCACTGACGTACCAAAGACTGGCTAAAGCAGACTTCACCCCTGCCTGGACGGCAAAACCAGCAAACCCCAGTTCGGCTTCATCACTACCCAATGCCGTGCGGCAAGCACTCAGCACCAGTAGTTCAACGGGTGGATTGTTCCAGCCGAGCTGCCGGAGTTGGTTGAGCTGAAGCTTGGTCTGCCAAAGCTGGATGTACGAGTTGCTCAACGCCCCAGGCTGAAACTCGCTATGCGTTGCTAAATGGATAATTTGAAACGGCTCCTGTTGCCGCTCGGCTTTCAAGTTCTCCAGGGTAAATGCCTGGTTGAGCAGCGCCGTACCCGTCCACAGATCTTTAGTAATGACCGATAATTCTGTTGGGACGGCTGGCAGTGGTGGCTGGTCAGTAAACTCAGATGCACCCATCGCTAAAACTTTCGCCTTCTTAAGACTGACGTAGCGCGTGTCTGTCAGGTTCAGGCTAGGCATCAGCCCCACGCTGTACTTTTCCACGAGAAACTGCCGACCATCGTGCAGCGCACCCAGCGGCAGAAAGCGCAGTCCGGTATCGGCAATGTACGCCAGGTTGCCAATGCCTCTTGCCTGTAGCTCTGGTTCGATCGGTGCCACGAGCCATCGATAAAGCTGCTGTGAGGGTGCCAGATAAGTCGTTGTCCGGTTCTTCCGCGAATCGGTCACTTCGTTGAGAAATTGATGCACCACTTGCAAGACTCGGCTGCGGGTTGCACCGGGAACAAGGCGACGAATCGGTTTGCCGTTAGCAGTGACAACCAGTAATTCGAGCTGGTCGTTCCCATTTGCCAGCGGCTCTTTTTGTCCTTGAGCGCTTAACCGACGATCGATGCGAGACTGTGGCAATGGTGCTCGAGCCTTTACCGATGGTTCGATCGAGCCAGAAAATTTTGCTGCCAACGGTTTGCTGGATGCGATCGCCTTATCTCCTTGCCCTGCCTTATCTCCTTGCCTTGCCAACGCTACAAATGGTCTTGCCCGATTCACCGGGACAGCATTGGTAGCCACATTTGGCGGCACAAAAGAGGCATACACCAACGCTGGCTTAACGCCCGAAACCGCTCCAATCTGGCTGAGAATACTGCCTGCGTCTTCAGATGTATTGGGAATCTCGTCTCCTAAATCCAGGTAGGTTTCAAACTCATCGGTCGCTTCTTCTTCGCGATCGGCTTCAGTTGCAGCAGGGTCATCGAAAGCAGTAGCAGCAGTTTCAGGTGCCTCTAGCGGCGGCGGTTCTTCTGACGTGTCAATGAGAACATCTGTCGGATCGTCCTCAGGTAGTTTGGAGGGCTTTAGTGGTGGCGCAGTGGTCAGAATCTGAATCGAACCCTGGGTGAAACCTTGAGAAAAGGATTGGGTGGGTGAGAGGGTGTTAGGTGCAGTAGCAGAACCCGCGACGATCGCGCCAGCCGTCCCGTTCGTTGTGGCGTTCCCGACAATAAACGGCACATTTAACCCACCGCCACCATGCTGAATCGTGATTGCCCCGCTGCTGTCGGCGGCTGTGGTGATCGTTGCTCGCGGATTGGCGCTGGTAAACCCCGTACCTCGCACAAATTGCCCAGCCGTAACATTCACCGTTCCGCCAAGACCACCCGCTTGAGAAGCACTGGCATCGATCGACGTAACGGTGATGTTTGCATTACTGCTAGATGCCTGTAGCGCAACACGACCGCTCTGAATTGCCCCAGTTGTCAGCAGACTGCCAGCGGTGATTGAGCCAGCCGTACTGGTAAGCGCGATCGCCCCCCCATTGCCGCCCTCTCTGCTAAGTGGAACGGCGACATTTGCGCTGATGTTGCCAGTCGTCAGATTGCCTTGTGCCACAAGCGTGACGCTGCCTGCATTCTGTGCGCCCACTGTCGTAATGTTGCCAACGGCTACACTACCACCAGCCGTCACGTTGACTGCACCACCGCTATTGCCAAAGCCCATACCGCTTTCAAAACTCGTCGTGTCGATCGCGGTTGCCGTAATGTTCCCCGAAGCCGCTAGCGTAATCGTGCCAGCATTGGCAAACGGTGCCGCCGTTGTCAGCGTTCCCAGCGTCAGGTTTGCTCCAGAAATAGCTAGATTGCTAGACGTTTCGCCTGTACTGGTGGTAATGGTGTCGCCTCGGTTCATGGAGAAAGAACCAACCCCATTGCCATCAGCATCCGCCCGAAAGGTAACGGATGTCACGCCTGCGGTGAGTGCAAGTGTGCCGTTCACCAGCGATTGCATAGTGATGTCGTTGGTCGCCTCTAAAATGATGTCGCCTGCTGTATTTTGGAGCGCATTTTGCGAGATTGTAAGGGTTGCTCCAGGAAAATCACCGCTAAAAATGGTGGGCAGTTGTCCATCTGCTGACCCGTAGCCATTACCGGCCACGATCGTGATGTTGGCTGGGTCTAGCAGCACTGTACCCAACGTCCCCATTGGTGCGCTGGCATCCACCACTCCTCGATAGGCAAGGCTGCCTTTGCTAGAGACTTCAACAAACCCACCGTTGCCGGCCTGTGCCCCTCCACGCGCACGGATACTGCCGAGAAATTGAGTCACGTCATTTGACCAGACCGTCACCCGTCCACCTGATCCAGTGAGAAGTCCATCAGCCGTGACGATCGAGCTAGAATCAACCACCGTGCTGGAGGCATTGGGGACAGCACCTTGCCCCCGTTCGCCACCTCCTAACAGGATATTGCCTCCACCTGTGGCACCAGAAGCGCTAATCGTCGCCCCGATCGCCCCTACCTGAGTCCCTAAAAGCTGCACCGTACCGCCCGTCGAGAAGGCTCCGGTATCAGCACCTGATGCATCAATCATGCCGCTGGCGATCGCGGTTCCTGCCCCAACCACAATGTTCTGCTGCGGTACCGCAACCAAACGGACTGTGCCATTGGCATTGACCGTGATGCCCGTCGCGCTTTGCAGGCTTCCACCTGTGAGGAGAGCGGGCAAGGATGCGATCGGTAGTGTCCAAACATTAGGCAAGGATGACAGAGAAGCATTTGGTGCCGCCGTGTTGGGTTGAGAGCTGAGTGGATTAAGTTCAAAGCTCAGCAAACTTCCTGGCTGATTGAGCCGAATGAGCGATTGCCCTGGAACGGCTGCGATCGTGATCTCCCCTCCCGGAGCCGCCAGAGCCCCTGTATTGATCACAACGCCACCTAAGAGAGAAAGGCGCTGTCCAGCACCGACGGATAGAGTGCCCGCATTTACGATCGCCCCTGGCTGCGTCACCGTAAAGGCAAAGGCGTTTGGATCGCCAACCAACGTAGCGTAGTCGTTGGAGCCGATCGCGCTGAACCAGCGATTGTTCAACCCGATCCCGGTTGCGGTAGTCACTGTAAGGGCACCCGGCACATTGAGGCTGGCATTTGCCCCAAAAATAATGCCAGCAGGATTCATCAAATACAGGTTGGCATTGCCGCCAGTCACTTGAATCAGCCCGTTGATGACCGAGGCATCCCCACCCACTACACGTCCCAAGATATTACGTGTCTGTGGTGTAGCAAGGAAATTCGCGATCTGATTCGTTGTCAAGCCAAACTGCTGAAAGCTCTGAAAGAGATTCGCGCCATCTTGCGATCGCGTGCCGCCACTAATATCGAGACGACTGCCGTTGGGGGTCACGATCGTGTTCGTTCCATCAGCAGCGGGGACGATCGACTGAGCCTGAGCCGTCTTTGTCACCAACACATCCATACAGGGCAAGAAGGCAAGCGCTCCAACCGCTGCGACCTGCGGCAACAGTGCCCAAAGTGGCTTCCGTGCTTGAACTGGGTGCAGTTTGCGACGCAAGTAAAAACGTCCCGCTGGCAGTTTCACCTGAAGCTCAAAGTGTCTGTCCAGCCCTCGCCGTTGGAGTGCCCGTTGAATCACGGTCTGCGATCGCACCACCTGCTCTAATCGCCACTGCTGCGATGCATTGCCCTCATGATGACGGTAGTAGTAAAGCGGCTGTTCAAGATGGTGGATTGCCGACACTTCCGAGAGGCGCAAGCAAAGGTCGTAATCTTCAACGTAATCCAGCGCATCATCAATGCCGCCTGCCGCCTCAAACACCGATCGCCGCAGCAAGCGAAAGTGAAACGTCATAAAGTCGAGCAGCAGACGCTCTTTGCTGTAAGGGATGTGGCATCGTTGACCGTAACCCAAGACGCGATCGTCGCTATCCACATCCCAATAGTCGGTATACACCATGCCAATGGCTGGTTGGCTGCTCAGAATGGCAATGGTGGCTTCCAGAGCCTTGGGATCTAGACGATCGTCGCTATCTACCCAGCCCAGATAGGCTCCTCGCGTCTGGCTGATGGCTGCTTGCAACGATCGCACTCGTCCCTGATGGGGTGCTGCAATCACGCGGACTCGCGCATCACGACTGGCATATGCATGGGCAATCTCTAAGGTGCGATCGGTCGAGCCATCATCCCACACCACTAGCTCAACGTATGGATAGGTTTGCGCTAAAACACTTTCAATGGCAGCACCAAGAAAGCGCTCCCGATTGTAAGTTGTGATGACTAGAGAGATGAGAGCTTGAGTGCGATCGACAGCGTGCTTCCACTCAATTGCATCATACGGCTGTAAAGAGGATGTTTGAGTCGTTTCAATACATTGGGTTCCAAAACCCCTTGACCATCCCCCTTTAGCGATGTCCATACCTAGAAATTGATAAAAGTGCTGCTAGAACAAAGGTCTACACGCGCCGTGTCAGTGAAAACAAGCCGCCATTCGCAGACAGCAGGCGATTTGGGAAACCGTTGGCGCTTGCCAACCCTTTCCCAGCTGCTCAGCTCCTCATTCTCGCTACATCATACCCATTTCGATCGCAAGGCAACGATCTGTAAAAGAGACGTTACCTGCTGCCTCCCTTTCCGCAAAAAGGTGATTTCGCTTCATTGAAAATTCACTTGCCCGTATGACAGAGCCGCCAGATATCTTCATTGAAGATGCCTGACGGCTCTACAAGTCTTAAAGGCTGGTCTTTATACCGCAGCAAGCACGGGAGCCGGAGCGAAATAAGCGTTCTGCTCAGCCCGTAGCTTGTCACTAAGGCGGTTTGGCGGCAATTCCACATCGTCATAGGTCAGCGCCCGGTCTTTGGGAACATCGCGCTTCAGTCGGCATCCCTCAGCCAAGCCCATTGGCAAAAGGTTCTCTGCCTGTACGACTGGGGAATTTTCGCACTGACCATAGGTCATGTAGTAACCGATGCCATCCAGCGTTTCGCCTGCTTTCAAGTCGATCTTGGCAACGGTAATCACATCCACAACGGGTCCCGCGATCGGAGCCATAACGGCATCGTTGAACAACACGACCCGTGCAACGGATAGCGGCACTTCAAAGTGGCACAGGTGGTACGGGGTGTAGAAACTGTAGAGCGGCCCTTCACCTAACTTATAGAGGTTAAGGTAATGCTGCTGTTTCGGATCATCGTGGGTACCGAAAACAAATACACCGGGACCGGGCTTTGAACCGACCACATAATCCACAATGCCGCCCAACTCCTTGAGTTGATCCACATCGTACATGCTGGTCATCTCATCGACATGACCCTTGAAGTCGTAGCCCAACATCCCACGCTTTGCTACTTTCATGCCAGTCGCGTTCGCCACGATCGCCTGTTCAAAGGAAATTTTGCTCCCATCAGCAAAGCTCGTCACCATATGTGCCTGCTGTCCCCACTTCTTTGCAAACCCTTCTTGCGTAGTGGGGTTCCGATACGGATCTTGCAGACCTTTGATATTGCCACATAGTAGCGGGGTCAACCCAATGCTCTTCACAAAGCGATAGAGGTTCATTTCCACGCCCGGTTGGTCGCCATCGCAGGCAGAAAGAACCACGCCAGCCCGGTCAGCATATACCTTGAGGATCGGTCCAATGGTGCCGTCCAGTTCAGCATTCATCAGAATGACGTGCTTTTTGTGCGCGATCGCTTCCAGAACGACTTCAGCACCAAATTCGATCGTACCCGTCACTTCAATGAGTGCATCAATGCCCTCTGACCGACACAACAGCATCGCATCATCCGTCACTGCATACTTGCCTTGAGCAACTGAAGCTTCTAAATCAGCAACCGTGTTTACAACCTGGAACGACTCAATGCCCGCTTCGGTGTAGGCACGCTTTGCCCCGTCCAAGTTGCGGTTGAAAATTGCCACCAGCTCCATCCCTGGAACCGAGTTTGCAATTTGGTTCGCAATGCCACGTCCCATAAAGCCAGCACCAATCATGCCAACTTTAACGGGCTTTCCCGCTTCTGCGCGGACTTTTAAGGCGGTATCAACGATGAACATGGGTAACTCCTAAAAAAACTTGTTCAAGCAAATGAATGACGCTGAATTTGACAGAGAACCTGAACTCAACGCCTTGAAAGGTTTCATTCAGGGCGATTCTCACTGAATGTGAAACGGCTATGGATTTGCCTTGGCATCAACTGGCTTTTGTGAACGTTGAGCGCTGGACTCTAAGCTGCGTTCTGACGAAGAAGAATGCAGTAACAAATCAAGCAGCCCTTGAGCATACCCCAGTGAATAACCGAGTCCCCAAACCCACCAGGCAAAGCCTCCTCGCCCTCGTCGGATTCTGAAAATGCTCATGGGCAGCAATTTGACTCCACCCGGCAGGTACTTCAACAGGTAAAACAAATGGTTCCGGAAAACAGACCAATCCATCTTCATGCCGTAGCGTTGTTGCAGCAGAGGAAGTTCTGGACCCCAGTTGTTACCCTGACGATACAAAGCCTTGAGCGTATGGCGCAGACGGTAATGGACTACGGCTTCAGGGACAAAATGTAGTTTCGTCCCTGCCAGTTGAACCTTCCACGAATAATCCATATCCCAGGCGCAGATGAGAGATTCATCTAGTTCCCCCATCGCCTCATAGAGCGATCGCCGAATACCCATGTTACAGCCGAACGCGAAAGGTAGGTAGGGCGGATAGGTGACTCCTACTAACCCCTCCGATTGTGCGCCCTTGTCATGAGCCGCACTTAACCAGTCTTCATTCAAACGTTTGTGTTCCAGTGCTCCAGCCACGAATTCAAACTGAGCAAGGGCGTTAGCCATCGCGGCTAACCAATCGGATGCCACTTCATCATCCGCCTCACAGAAAACAAACGCATCGCCTGTAGCGGCTTTAAGTCCGACGTTATAGGAGTGGGATACTCCCAGCCGTGGACCAGGCGGAGTGTAGGCATCGACAACCCGTAAGTCAGGTAAACGATCGCGGTACTGCTCGACAATCTCGACTGAGTTGTCCGTTGAGCCGTTGTTGACGACAACCACTTCCCACACGCCAGGCCATTGCTGGTTGACGAGCGCCTCAAGCTGAACAGCAATGGTTTGTGCTCCGTTGAAGCAAGGAAGAATCACACTTAATTTCATCCAAAAGCCTCTGAAAGGTCGGTGGAGCTGACACCAAGCCGCGATCGTCAACGACTGAGTTAAACCGGAACAGGCTCAAAGAGTGACCAGGCAGCATCCTTCTCAGAAATAACCGTCACAGGCATCGGCCATTCAATTTTAAAGACTGGATCATCATAGCGCAGCCCTCGCTCGTAACCAGGCGTGTAAAACTCACCCACCTGGTACACGACTTCAGCCCCATCGGTTAGCGCCTGGTAGCCATGAGCAAACATCTCTGGCACATACAGCGCACGTCGATTTTCTTCCGTTAATTCCACGCCAATATGCTGCATGTAGGTAGGAGAATCGGGGCGCATATCGATGATGACATCGTAAATCGCGCCCTTGGTGCAACGGACAAGCTTCGTTTCACAAGCGGGGGCGACCTGGTAGTGCATCCCTCTCAGCGTGCCTGCCTTGTAGTTGAAGGATAGATTGCACTGAGCCACGGTTGGCTTCAGCCCATGCTCCTCAAATTCTTTGGCACAGAAGGTGCGAGCAAAGCCGCCGCGATCGTCACTCCGCACTTCCAGGTCAACAATCACTGCATCTTTTAGTTTCGTCTTGATGAATTTCATTACTTGCTCCAAAAGAAATCTTTGTCAATTTGCTGGGTGCGAATCAGGTATTCAAGCTGCTTCAGGCGCGTAAAGCCCCGCGATTCAAACACCTCTTTTGTCATATCAATCCGGTTGAACAGATCAAACAACTGTTGTGCGCCACGTTGAGCGTTCCAGTCGCACTTAAAGCCGGGTAGTTGAGTGTTGATCTTCTCGAAGGAGACGCGGTAGCTGCGGTTATCTGAGCCGCTGTCACCAAAGCTGAGCTGACAACCCTCAAAGACGCTGGCGATGATTTCAGCAATTTCTTTCACCCGGTAGTTGTTTGCGGTATCACCGACGTTAAACACCTGGTTGTGAACAATGTCACGGGGTGCTTCTAACGCACAAGCGATCGACTTGGCAATGTCCAGCGCGTGCACCAGAGGTCGCCAGGGTGTCCCATCACTGATCATTTTGATCTCTTTGGTTGTCCAGGCAAGCCCAGCCAGGTTATTCAGCACAATGTCAAAGCGCATTCGAGGAGAGGCACCAAAGGCTGTGGCGTTCCGCATGAAGGTGGGCGAGAAATTATCATCGGCTAGGGGTCTAACATCCCGCTCTACCAGCGTTTTACATTCTGCATAAGCAGTCTGAGGATTAACGGGAGTTTCTTCCGTCGTCAGACCGTCACCGCTGGCAACACCATACACGCTGCATGAAGACATATACACAAAGCGGCGCACACCAGCCGCTTTAGCGATTTCAGCCAGCCGGACTGACCCTTTGTGGTTAATGTCGTAGGTGATTGTCGGCGACAGTTGACCAGTCGGATCGTTGGAGAGTTCTGCCATGTGAACGATCGCCTCAATCCCTGCCAAATCCTCAACCGTGATGTGACGGATATCTTTGTTAAGCGTCTTCGCGGTCAAATCAGTGCCGTTGTACAACCAGCCCACTTTGTAGTAGCCAGTATCAACCGCCGTAATTTCATGCCCGCGCTCCATCAACAGGGGAGCCAGCAACGAGCCAAGATACCCTTCTGTTCCAGTCACCAATACTTTCATTGTTTCTTCCTAATAAGCGTGCTAGACGTTGACGGTTGTGCGTAAGTGCTGTGGTGCAGGGATTTGTGCCACAACAGCTTTTCCAATTTCGATGGAAGAGGTCGCCGCAGGAGAAGGTGCGTTACAAACATGAACAGAGTTCTGACCTTTGATAATCAGAAAATCGTCTACCAGCTTGCCATCGCTCATGAGTGCTTGCGCCCGCACACCTGCATGGGTGGGAACGACATCTTCAGCTTGCACTTCTGGGATGAGCCGCTGCAAACTATGGACAAATGCCGCTTTGCTGAAGGAACGGATAATCTCCTTGATACCTTCATCTGCGTGCTTGGCTGCCAATTTCCAAAAGGCGGGATAGGTCATCACTTCAGCAAAGTCACGGAGATCAAAATCGGTCTTCTTGTACCCTTCACGCTTGAGGCTAAGTACCGCATTGGGACCTGCATGAACGGTGCCATCGATCATGCGGGTAAAGTGGACACCCAGAAACGGGAAGTCAGGATTTGGCACAGGATAAATGAGTCCTTTGACCAGATAGCGCTTTTCGGGGGTTAGCTCGTAGTATTCCCCACGGAAGGGCACAATCTTTGCCTGAGGGTCAACGTTGCCCATTTTGGCGACACGATCGCTGTGCAAACCAGCACAGTTCACGACAAACCGCGTTTCGAACGTGCCTTGATTGGTTTCAAGCACCTGACCTGTTGGCGTTTCAACAATCTTCAGCACTTTGGTATTCAGGCGTAAATCACCGCCACCGAGTTGAACCAGTTCAGCATACTTTTGACACACCTTCTTGTAGTCGGCAATACCTGTAGAAAAGACCTGTACCCCAGCAATGCAGTTGACGTGGGGTTCAATTTCTCGGACTTCTTCGGCGGTGAGTCGTTTGACTTTGATGTCGTTCTGCAAGCCACGCTGATAGAGATTTTCTAGCAACGGTAGCTCTTTTTCTTCAGTGGCAACAATAACCTTGCCACAAACTTCGTGGGGGATGTCATGTTCCTGGCAAAAGGCAACCATTGATTGAGCACCCGCACGACAAAAGGTTGCTTTGAAGCTACCAGGTTTGTAGTAGAGTCCAGAGTGGATCACGCCACTATTGTTGCCTGTTTGATGAAACGCCCAGCGGCTTTCTTTTTCAAGTACCAGGATCTTTGCGTCTGGATAGCGTTGAGTGAGGGCAACGCCCGTAGAAAGACCGACGATGCCACCACCGACGATCGCAAAATCGTACATAAATATTTGCCCTTAATGAGGTTGCTTTGAATGAAATGGTCGATCGCATCAGCAATCTGTTGTCAGGACTGCCAGATCTACCAAACTTTCCAGGGTGCTTTCCCTTTCTGCCACAGATCTTCCAGGTAGTTCTTGTCTTTGAGGGTATCCATCGGTTGCCAGAACCCGCCATGCCTGAAGGCTGCTAGCTTGCCATCATGAGCAATCTTTTTCAACGGTTCGTGTTCCCACATCACGGTGTCATCCTCAATGTAGTCAATCACTTCTGGTTCTAGAACAAAGTAGCCACCGTTGATCCAGGCACCATCCCCTTCTGGCTTTTCATGAAACTGTGCGATTTTGGTTTGCTCTTTGGTGAGGGAAATGGCTCCAAAGCGTCCAGGGGGTTGTACGGCTGTGAGGGTAGCCGCTGCGCCTTCAGCTTTGTGAAATTCAATCAGCTTTGAAACATTAACGTTGCTGACACCATCACCGTAAGTAAAGCAAAAGGTTTCATTGCCAACATGTTCGCGCACGCGCTTAAGCCGTCCGCCCGTCATGGTATTTTCACCTGTGTCCACCAGCGTGACGCGCCACGGTTCGGCATTACCAGCGTGGATGTTCATCTGGTTGAAGCGCATGTCAAACGTGACATCTGACATGCGCAGGAAGTAGTTTGCAAAAAACTCTTTGATGACATACCCTTTGTAGCCACAGCAGATGATGAAGTCATTCACTCCGTGGGCTGAGTAGGTTTTCATAATGTGCCAAAGAATCGGTTGACCGCCAACTTCAACCATCGGTTTTGGCTTAATTGCCGTTTCTTCACTTAATCGCGTACCTAATCCGCCCGCCAATATCACTGCCTTCATGCAACACCTCTTAGGAATCTGCGGCAAACAAAAGATTACGCTCACTATGCTAAACGTCGTACTTAGGTATGTCAGTAAAGGGATGGTGAGTCAGCTAGTAGATTCATGAAAAAACCAAGAAGTTCTGAGCTAACGTGCTGAACTTTAAGACACATCAATGCTTTACTTTCTAGCAAAGGTTAAAAACGCTTGCATACGTGTAAGACGTTCAAGGCCTGGCTGCGTTGATAGCCATCAGCTTTAAGCACTCTCGATTTTAAACACTCTCGAACATGCAACGGTGACTCTCCGCAAGGATGAGACGGTTTATCAGCAACTGTGGAGATCGCGTTTGGTAGTGAAAAACACGGTTTCTGCCTTCAGCCATCGCTCAGGATAGGGCATTCTGACGTGGTTCACAGTGCTATGAGCTTCTTGACCAGTGCTACGGATGTTGCGATCGAGAAAGACCTCAAGCAGTTTCTCTTCATCTTGCTGGTTGCCTTGAGTGCAGCAGGTTTACCCAAAATTTTTTCGTCGCTGCGCCAGGTGCCCTATACCTTGCTGTTAGTCATCGTGGGGTTGGGTCTGGCGCTGGTAGATGTGCGATTGCTGGATCTATCTCCAGGCATGATTTTGATGGTGTTTCTGCCGCCACTGCTGTTTGAAGCGGCGTGGAACATGCAGTGGTCAGCCTTGCGGGAAGAATTATTGCCGAGTGGTCTTTATGCGGTTGGTGGGGTGGTGTTGTCGATCGCTACGGTGGGCTGGGCGCTGCATGAGTTTGCACACATTTCCTGGATGACGGCTTTGCTGGTGGGTGCGTGCCTCTCGGCAACCGATTCTGCGGCGGTCATTGGGTTATTTCGAGAAGTTGGGGCGGGTAAACGTCTCACAACGCTGCTTGAGGGAGAAAGCCTTGTGAACGATGGGGCAGCGGTGGTTGCCTTTGGAGTCTTAGTCGAGCTTGCGGTTGATCCGCAGCCAGTGCAGCTTTCGGCAACCGTGTTGCGCTTTGTCGTTGTGACAGGGATTGGCTTGGGGATTGGGGGGTTGATCGGCATTTGCGTTGCTTTTTTGACGCAACGATATGAGCTGTCGTGGGTGGAGCAGTCGCTGACGATCGTGACGGCTTACGGGACTTACCTGCTGGTGGAAGAGCTTGGAGGGTCTGGTGTGATTGGGGTGGTGACAGCAGGACTGGTGATTGGCAATTTTAGCGCCAAAGCAGGAGCCTTACCCGTGAAGCGATCGACGATGACCGAGTTTTGGGAATTCATCATCTTCTTCGTGAATTCCATTTTGTTTCTGCTGCTGGGTGATCAGATTCATCTACCCAATCTGGTGCGAAATCTTAGCACTACGAGTATTGCGATCGCGGCGATCGTGCTATCGCGCGCGCTGACGATTTACGGCTTTAGTGCGCTAACAAATTGGTTGACAAAGACTGAAATTCCCTGGCGAGAGCAAACGGTTTTGTGGTGGTCGGGGTTACGGGGATCAGTGTCAATTTCGCTGGCACTTAGTATTCCAGTCATGGTTCTAGGGCGCGAAGAGATTATCGCGAATTCATTTGGAGTCGTGTGGTTTACGCTGCTCGTGCAAGGTTTAACGGTCAAATTTTTGTTAGAAAAACTTCATCTGCTGGATGATCAATCGTTGCAACAACAGTATTTAGAATTGATTGCTCGTCGAGATGCTCTCACCCAGGTAGCCGCCCATTTAAATCAATCGGACACATCGGTGATGATTAATCCCGAAATACTGCGATCGCAACGAGAGTTTGTCCAGCAACAGCTTCAGCAACTACAAACCGATATTCAGCAGATGCAAGAACAGCATGATCAACTGAAAGCCTTTAGTTTGCAGCAGCACCAAGCGGAATTGCTGTCGATCGAAGCTGGCATTTATGCAAAGTTTGTACAGTCTGGTTTATTAAAAACCCCTCCGCCACCCATGATGCAAAAAGCCTTTGATGGCTAGTTGATCGGGTAATCTGGACTTGATGTTGCGGTTGCTCTATACGTTAACGTTAATTCGACGAGACCATAAAGATAGCTGGAGACATTGCTGCAAAAGACAGTCTGCTATAAAAGATAGTCTGCTGTAAAAGATAGCCTCAGCTTTTCTTGTGTCGATTGTTGTTCGTCGAACCAACGTCACCATGAAGCCACAACAGAGCGATCGCGTCCCTCTGCTTTTGCCCGATACAACGCCTGATCGGCAGTGGCAATTAAAGTGGCAGCCGCACCTTGAGAATGAGGGATTGTGCTGACAACTCCTAAACTCAAGCTGACGGTTTGAGCCACAGTGGACTGAGCATGAGAGATTGCCAACGCTTTGACTTGAGCTCGAATGCGTTCAGCTACCTCAACTGCGCCTTTGACATCGGTGTCGGGCAGAATCACAACAAATTCTTCCCCCCCATAACGAGCAACCAAATCGGCTGGACGCTTGACCGCCCCTTTGATTGCCGCTGCAACTAGCATCAGGCAGTTGTCTCCTGCTTGATGCCCGTAGTGATCATTAAACCGCTTAAAAAAATCGACATCGCACAAAATCAGTGCTAGAGAAGATTGAGTCCGCGCTGATCGGTGCCACTCGTAGTCCAGGTACTGATCAAAATGGTGACGATTAGCAATTTTAGTCAGGGTATCAGATGTGGCGAGGTGTTGAAGAGTACGGTTTTCCAGTTCTAACTGAAGACGTTCGAGCGTTAGAATGGCTACCGTCGTGAGGCTAAACAGTGCTAGAGGAAGACCTGTCGGCAACCAGTAGTTTGTTCGCAGCATGATCCCACTCAGTAAGAGCCAACTTAAACATAAACCTAGCCAGAGGATGAGTTGGTGTTTAACTGGACATTGCATTAGCATCAGGCTGAGTCCGGGACCACCGATCAGAAAGATGAGTAGGAACCAGGAATCGGGGGCAGGATGCAGGAAGTTTGTCTGGAGTAGGTTGTTGATGGCATTAGCATGAAGATAATTGCCACTGGCAGGGGGGGTACGATCGAAGGGTGTGGGTAACGGATCGATACCTGTTGCGGTGGAGCCAACCATCACAATTTTGCCGCGTAAGGCAATCGCTGGCACACGACCTTGCACTACGTCCACAAATGAATAGTGAGAAGCCTGCCGCATTTGCCCAACCCAATTGAGCCAGAGGCGGTCTTGCAGGTCGGGTAAAGCAACCGCGTGGTGAACCAGAGAATAGACCTGGATTGCAGCGATAGACAAGGCTGGAGTTCCTTGACGTTGGGGTTCAATTTTACGGGTGATGCCATCGGCATCTTCCAGTTTGGCAATGTGCCCAGTGGCTACCGCTGCCTGACGTAGTGGCGCGATCGATTGCCACAGTTGCCCGTCCTGCTTCCAGGCTTGAGCTAGAACAACACTGCCATGCTGAGCGATCGCTTCTGCCAGTTGCCTGTCTTCTGCGAAAGAGGAGGGTTCTGAGAAGACAAGATCAAACACAACAACGTTTGGCTCTGCCTGAGTTAGCTTTTGCAGCAAGGTGGCATAGTGACGGCGAGGCAAAGGATATTGACCCAATTGCTGTAGCGTTTTGTCATCAACGCCCACCAAGACAACTCGTTCATCCCAGGGAATGGCTCCCCGTAGGCGAAATAAAGTGTTGTAAGCGATTTGTTCTATAGATTGAAAGAAACCTAGCTGGTGTAGCGCTCCAGTAATGAGGGCTGTAGCAATGCCGGGAAGCGATCGCTGCAATAATTGCCGAAACTGCATAGGTTTTCCTCTTCTAGAGGCATGATTCAGGTATCCTTTTAGTAGAAGCAATTTCTAGCTTACTGGGGGCGTGTGAAACGGTACTCTTGACGCTTGCCCAGTGGTGTGATTACTGTTGCCGTCACTTGCTCGTTAATGATTTGAGCCGTGACCTCAAACCGTCCATTGCGATCGATATTTTGTGGCATGTTGTTGACTAGCAGCAGATTAACCGCATCCGTTTGACCGCTGAACAACACCTGTTGTTCCGAAATTCGGGCTAGCCGCTTGCTATTAAGGCTGGGATCGTCCTTTAAAGGCGTAGCGGGAAGGGGGGCTTCTCCTGGAACCACCAAACTTTGAAAGCCGCCCTTAATAAGCACTGACCGCCCTTGAGCCGTTGTGGCAACACTGCCGCTTAGGGTTGCCACACCCGTTTTGCCATTCGGTTGAGCCGATACTCCAAACTCTGTGCCGCGCACACCGCTAACTCCTGCGGGTGTGATCACTTCCAGGCGTGAGGCTTTATGGGTAAAGGGACGCAGTTGCAAGCGGGCTTGTCCTCTAGTGACTTCCAGGCGAGTGGTACGCCCACCATTGGGTAGGGCTTGCAGTTGTTTAACCTGCAGGGTGGTTTTCTCGGCAACCTTGATCAAGCCAATACCGGTGTCGATGTCTAATACCGTGCTGGAGCGTTCTTCAGTCCGAATCGTATCGCCAACCGCTTGAAGCCTGGTGCCAACGCTGGCAACCTTTGACGTGCTGCCCGTTTGATAAAACACTTTGCCCATTGCCTGACGAACCATAAGCCAGCGATTAGTCCTGACTTGGAGCGGAGAAGCGAGGGTGGTAGCCGTCAGGAGGCTCATGACGATCGCCAGGGACATAACTTTTGATAAAGAAAATGAAGACATAAGCAGTTGGAAAAACAGGATGAGAAGGCTGAGCTATTGTGCCCAACAGCGAGAGCTTTTTTCTGAGGGGTACTAATTCTAAAGATTCGGGTTTGCCTCAGATGCATTCTTTCCTAAAATCGAAAAGACGAGGGTTGTGCTTTCTCGCCCTTTCAATGGATACGTGCCAACCTGGTGAGAGCGGTACTGATGCTTCAGGCAGGATAGGGTTTCATTTGTAATCAGAAGATCGTAAGGATTGTTTGCTTGAATCTCTTTGTTCAGGGCTTCAAGACGAGCCGCGACGTTTACAGTATCGCCTAACACCGAGTAGTTCAGCCGTCGATGTCCGCCCACATTGCCTGCCACAACTAACCCGGTGTGAATGCCAATGCCAAACCGAATCAGGGGCTTCCCCTGAGCGGCAAATTCGTGGTTGAGGTGCTGTAGCCGTTCGTGCATTTCCAGGCTGGCGGCGATCGCATTCAGGGCATCTTGTTGAATCTGCTCTATGGCCGTGCGCGGAAAGGGGACTCCAAAGATCGCCATAATGGCATCGCCAATATATTTATCCACGACACCACCATGATCCATAATGCAGTCGGTCATGGCTTCTAGATACTGATTCACCCAGAGCAGCAGTTCACTGGGGTGCAGCTTTTCGGAAATAGTGGTAAACCCTCGAATATCCATGAATAAAACAGTAACGACTAATTCTTGCGCCTGTAAGTCACCGTCGTGCAAGATCTCAGCTTTACGCTGCCATAACATCTGAGCTGTTTCGGGGGCAACATGCTGGGCAAAAAGGCTCATCAGCAATTGCCTTTCATGTTGTTCGCGTAGTTGCATTCCAATCGCTGCCAGCAGCACGGTGCCTAGGGGTGCCGCGATCGCCAGCCACAGGTAGGCAACCTGCAACAACACCAGCACCGCCAGCAACCAGGCGATCAAAATGCCAAGCACAGTGGCAACGCGCCCTTGGAGAGTTTGTTTGCTTAAAAGCCAACTGGTGCCCATGCCCAGTATGAGCAGCAAGACTTTAAGGTTCCAGGCGGGTAGCGTGCTGAGAAACCGTTGCTTGAGCAAGTTGTCTAGTGTAGCTGCGTGGAGGTATACGCCTCCCGTTGGGGCTTTTTGATTAAATGGCGTTTGTAGTGGGTCAAAGCCAGTGGCGGTAATGCCAACCAGGATGAATTTATTCGCAAAATTGGTTGGCTCAACCTTGCCCTGAACCACATCGACAAAGGAAAAGGTCGGTATGCTTTCAGTGTTACCCAGCCAGTTGAGCCAAGCGGGTTGCTCTGCCTGCTGAGCATTAGGAGCCGGTAGGGGAATGAGTGCTGCTGAGTTGCCCTGAGCGATCGCAGCCCGTAGGTTTTCATTGTGCCGCTCTACCATGGCTACCCCTAAACTGGGCACTTGCTTGATGTAAAGCCAACTACGCCGACTGATCCCATCTTGATCGGGCTTATTGTAAACGTGCCCCTGCCCAGTCACCTGCTCTAATGATGGGACACCACTGATCGAATGTCCCCGGCTATCTGCCCCCATTGCCAACACTACATTGCCATTATTGAGCATTGCCGCTGCAAAGTCTGCATCTTCGGGTGCTGGTTCTGCAAACAAAATATCAAACCCAATCACGTCTGGAAGAGATGGCTCTAGAGCTTGTAGCAGTTCCACATAGCGGGTACGCGGCCAGGGAAATCTACCGTACTGTTTGAGGCTAGCTTCGTCGATCGCAATGACGACAACACGAGCATCCCGTTTGGGTTGAAAGACTTGGGCATGAACCCGCATGAGGACGTTGTATCCCACTTGCTCTAGTGGGTGCCACACTTTTACCTGCCCAAGCGCGATAGCCACTAGCGCGGCTCCTAATCCCGGTAGAAGCGGCATCAACAGAGTCATCCAATGCTGATAGAGTGTAGAGCGTTGAAGGTGAAGGATGATTGGTCGCTTTAAATCAGGTTTGACATCTTGCTTCTGGTTAGAATTACGAGCTTTCATCGGCATCCCCATGTGACGTTGGCATGAACTGTGGGCAAGAACAGCATGTCATCTCTCAGACAACCCAAATTACTCGCCGCAACTGGAGGATGAAAACGATTCTTAATAACCGGACTTTGAGCACTGACCTTTGAACGGGGCAGAAGGCGAAGGAGTTTTTGGTTGTTGGTTTTTAGTTTTTAGAAGAGATCAGGCAAGGCTCATGTTCAGGGAGTTTTTGGTTGTTGGTTTTTAGTTTTTAGAAGAGATCAGGCAAGACGCGTGACCATTTGATTGATCCGTGGTCTGCCAAACCGCTCCCAGGCGCTGCCACCCCGCAGAAACAGTTCCATCCAGCGGATCGGCTCTCCTGCGGTTGGAGAAACCCAACCAGAGCTACCGGGCGCAAAGGCGAGTGTACCTTCGGCAACCTTAAAGCTGCCGTCTGAGTAAATGGCATCACTGACGACATCGCCGATACGCATCACAATTTTAGTCTCAGGTTCCAACGATAACGTGTGAGCTGGAATGGTCGTTTTGATGTTGCCGTAGCCATCCACCCAGGCAATGCGATCGAGGGGCACATCCGGAATCTGAGCGGGTGTTAACGGGTCTCCCAGAAGGCTGAAGTCATCCTGAGCAATGGCACCCGCTGCTGTGGGGAAAACATCGCGCGATCGAAACTGTGAGCCACCACGAGACACGTTGACCGTCTGTAAAACCCTGGCATGGTCTTTGATAAACGAAAGCGTATAGCCTGCGTTGACACCGACCACTTTGACCCCGTTTGGCAATAAGGCATAGGTCAAACCTTCTCCTTCATTGTCTTGTCGGGCTTCTGGATCGTCCTGTCGTGGAGCGCAGTTGTGATAGAGGAGACGATCGCTCGCGCCAGGGTTTAGACCCAGTTGAGCCAGCCAAAAGCCTGTTGCCAATGTGCTGAACGGTGGCACTGAAAGGGTGTAGATTTGTGCCCCTGGTAACGCCATCAAAAGACGCTGGGTGACTTCGGCAAACGCTGGATCACCTGTACCATAATCTGCGATGACGTGAACAAACATACGGATGAAAAGGGTGTGGGGTACAGGGTGTGGGGTGCAGGGTCTAAGCAACCGCATTTTCAGAGCAATCATCCATGCTGATGTTTCAACCCCCCAGGGAATGGAAAAAAGTGTAGGGTTTGGGGTGCGAAGCATCCACTTCACCAGCAGTCTAGGCGCGATCGCCCGTATCTGCAAGACGCTGACATCACATCGGTACTGGAAGTAGATACTCCAGTCGATTACCGCATTGACCGTCATCCGTCATTCTTGAGACAGCGGTTGTCTTTTTCCTACGCCATTGTCGATCGCGCCCTGATCGATCACGCAACAGTTTGATCGAGACGAACGCGCTAGACTTTTCACGGGTGACTGATCACTGCCTGCGGCAACTGGCTCAACAACAGGAGAATGGTATGTCTAGCATCAGCGATGTGGCGGCGCTACTGGAGCGCTACGCTGCCGGAGAACGAGATTTTAGCGGTACGAATCTTAGAGCGATCGACTTAAAAGATGCCAACTTACAGGGCATTCACCTTCAACACGCCGATCTAGAGCACGCGAACTTACTCAACTCTGACCTCATGGGCGCAAATTTAAGCCACGCGAACCTGAGTCAGGCGAGTTTGCAAAAAACAGATTTGACTCAGGCAACGCTGGAAGGCGCAAACCTGTACAAAGCAGACATGCGGCAAGCCAAACTGCACGGCACCAAACTACAAAGGGCTGATCTAAGGTACGTCAACCTTTCCAGTGCCGATCTCCGAGATGCGGATTTGAGAGAGGTCAATCTTAGCGGTGCCGATTTGCTACACACCAGCTTTTACCGGGCAAACCTGGTGGGGGCTGATTTGAGAGGCGCAGACTTGTTTCAGGTGCATCTCCAGGAGGCTTACTTTGATGAAAAGACCCAATTTGATCCGGGGTTTGATCCAGTGCTTTTGAAAATGCAGCGTCTGGGCTGAGGTGTTGAGATGCCGTCAGATCAGTACGATCGGGCGTTGCGCTGACTGCTTAAACCGGATAAAAGAATGTGAAGTACGTCAAACATTAGGTGGCATACATGGCTAAGCCAGTGGTTCTGACCGTTGATGATGATCCAGAAGTGCTACAAGCTGTGGCGCGAGACTTGCGACAGCAGTATGGCGATCGGTTTCGCGTGATGCGCGCTGAATCGGGGGCAATTGCACTGGCAACAGTCGAAAAGCTAAAGCTGCGAAATGAACCGATCGCGCTGTTTCTCGTCGATCAGCGAATGCCAGTCATGAATGGCGTTGAGTTTCTGGAGCAAGCATTGCCCATTTTCCCAACAGCTAAGCGTGCCTTACTCACGGCGTATGCCGACACTGATGCTGCCATTCGTGCGATTAATTCAACCCAAATTGATTATTACCTGTTGAAGCCGTGGGATCCGCCAGAAGAACGGCTTTATCCCGTTCTGGATGATTTACTGGCTGATTGGCAGGCAAGCTTTCATCCTCCGTTTGAAGGCATTCGGGTGGTGGGGTCTCGCTGGTCGCCGCGATCGCATCAGGTGAAGAGCTTTTTGGCAAGTAATCAAGTACCCTACCAATGGCTCGACGTTGAGCTAGCAGCAGAGGCAGCGCAGCTATTAGACTACGCCACAACAGAGGAGCAGCAACCGTTACCCCTGATTCTGTTTCCCGATGGCACACAGTTGATCCAGCCATCCAACGCTGATATTGCGGAAAAGGTTGGACTCAAGACCCATGCGACTCGCCCGTTTTATGACCTGGTGATTGTCGGCGGTGGACCTGCTGGTTTAGCTGCTGGGGTCTACGGAGCCTCGGAAGGGCTGAGTACCCTGATGGTTGAGCGCCAAGCTCCCGGTGGTCAGGCTGGCTCTAGTTCTCGCATTGAAAACTATCTGGGCTTTCCAGTGGGGCTGAGTGGGGCTGATTTGGCACGCCGTGCTGTAACGCAAGCGCGGCGCTTTGGGGTCGAGATTTTGGCACAGGAGGCGATCGGCATCCGTATTGAAAACCCCTATCGTATTGTCAAACTGGCAGATGGCAGTGAAGTAAGCTGCCATGCGTTGATGATTGCCACAGGCGTTTCCTACCGCAAGCTGAATGTACCGGGGATCGATCAACTGAATGGTGCAGGAGTCTACTACGGTGCGGCGATGACAGAGGCGATCGCGTGTGGCGGTGAGGATGTCTACATCATTGGTGGGGCTAACTCCGCTGGACAGGCTGCCATGCATTTCTCGAAATATGCGCGTCAGGTGGTGATGCTGGTGCGGGGCGAATCGCTCACCAAAAGCATGTCGCAGTATTTGATTGATCAAATTAAAGGGACGGAAAATATTACCGTTTGCACAGGTTGCAGCGTCGTTGAGGTGAAAGGAGAGGGACACCTAGAGGCGATCGTCATTGCCAATGCTGAAACAGGCACTACTCAAACGGTTGCCGCCACATCCTTGTTTGTGTTTATTGGAGCCAGTCCGCGCACAGATTGGTTAGACGGGGTTGTTGAACGCGATCAGCAGGGTTTTATTCTGACGGGTCGAGACCTTACGAGAGACAAACCACGACCCAAAGGGTGGACGTTGGAGCGTGACCCGTTTTTGCTAGAAACCAACGTCCCCGGTGTTTTTGCGGCGGGTGATGTGCGTCAAGGCTCCGTTAAGCGAGTGGCTTCAGGCGTGGGTGAAGGCTCGATCGCGGTTCAATTCATCCACCAGTACCTCAGCAAGCTGCTGTAGGGGCTAGGGGCTGTCATCAATTACTACTACATATCAGTTGCAGCAAGGCTTACAGCCCCTAGCCTGGTATGTTGGGATGGGCGCGGTAATGCTGGTACCGCAAGGCTTTGGAGCTGAATTGATGACGCGCCCTAGCGAGACGGGTTTAGGGTATCGGGTATGGGTGTGGTAAACGCCAATGAAATGGCTGTAGCGTCCTTGTAAATTAGCGTCTTGGGCTGTGCCAGAGCGAACTGGACGGAATGTGGAACAGCAGATGAGCCAGCAAGGAAATCTGCGGCTATAGTGAAATCAACTCAATTCCTGGTGTGGTAAAGATGAACAAAAACGCACTGACGTTGCTTGGCTGCTCTGGTTCCTTAGCAATCATGCTCGGTATGGCTAACCTGGCTGAAGCGGATACGACGAAGCCCAGCGAGACGAAAGTTCCTGAAACGGCTGATGTTGTTGAGATTACCTTCTCAGCGCCACAGTCATCCTTCACGAGCCAACGGGTTGCGCCGTCTTCCTCCACGAACCCTCAAAACGTAAACGTTGATCCTGCATCAGATACCGTTGGTGATTTGGCGATCGCCAAGTTTCGCTGTGACTGTAACCCCTGTCGTGTTGCCGTTGTGCAGATGCTTCAGACAGGTCAGCTAGCACTCTAGACCTGAAACATCAAGCTCAAACTGTGCGATGAAAATGCTAGGGGCTGTCATCAATGACGACTACACATCAATTGCAGCAAGAGTTCCAGCCCGTAGCCTCGTGTGTTGGGACGGGCGCGATTATGCTGATACCGCAAGGTTTTGGAGCTGAATTGATGACGCGCCCTTGGGTATGGAGCAATACGCGGATGGTTTCATCCTTGGAACCGCATAGCTAGTTGAAGCCGCATGGGAGATTCAGCCAGTAAAACAGATGCTTTTCTAGTTTGCGGACTTGGCAGTTTGGGGCAGTACTGCGTCTCGGTGCTGAAAGAGTTTGAGGTTACGGTCAACGCGATCGAAGCCTCTCAAGCGCCAATTTGGGAATTGCCAGAATTGCCTACGCTGGTCGATCGTTTATTGATTGGGGATTGTCGCCAGCCAGCGCTACTAGAACAGGCTGGCATTCGTCAGTGCCGAGCGATTTTACTCGTTACCAGTGACGAACGGGTGAATATTGCCGCCGCATTCGCAGCGCGATCGCTTAATCCCAACATTCGCCTGGTTGTGCGGTCTGCACAGGAGAATTTGAATGATCTACTGGGTCAGCAGTTGGGCAATTTTGTGGCGTTTGAAGCGACGCAACTCCCTGCCCCTAGCTTTGCCCTCGCTGCCCTCGATAGCGAAACACAAGGGCTGTTTAGCCTCGAAAATCAGCGACTGCGAATCTCGACCACCCGCATTCGCGCAGACCATCACTGGTGCGATCGCCGTCTGCTGTATGAATTGAATACCCCCAATCGTCGTCTCTTACGGCATTTTAGAGCCACTGTTATCCCACCCGCCACGTCGTTTTACCAGTGGGATCCTGATACACGCGTGCAAGCAGGAGACACCATCACCTACATTGAGGCAACGGAGGCGATCGTCAACGTGCCCACTGTCTACAACCAGCGACGGGGTGCGTGGCAAGAGATGCATCCGGTGTTGCTCTGGCAAACGCTCCGGCAATGGCTATCTCAGTTCTGGCGCGAAAGCACTCAAACTCAGCGAGTGGCTCTGCTGTCTAGCGTGGTAATGGCTAGCCTCTTCATCAGTGGAGCCGTCCTCTACAAACTGCAATACCCCCAACTTAATTTGCAAGAGGCGCTAAATGTCTCTCTAGTCCTTGTTATCGGCGGTTTTGATAACTTGTTTGGCGCATTAACCATGCCCTTTCCCATTCCCTGGTGGCTTCATCTCTTTAGCGTTGGGATGACCATTGCTGGGACACTGTTTATTGGAATTCTCTATGCCACCTTGACCGAGCGAGTGCTGGCAGCACGCTTTCAGTTTTTAAAGCGGCGTCCACCAGTGCCCAAGGCGGATCATATTGTCCTCGTGGGCTTGGGGCGAGTCGGTCAGCGCGTGGCAACCTTGCTACAAGACCTGAAGCAACCGCTGGTTGGTGTTCATGCGATCGCCCTTGATCACGGTGTGCTGCCACAAATTCCCCTGGTGACGGGCAACATTCACGGCACGCTGGCGCGGGTGAATCTGATCACCGCTAAAAGCATGATCATTGTGACAGACGACGAGGTGACAAACCTGGAAATTGCGTTGATGGCTCAAATGGTCAATCCAGACTGCAATTTAGTTGTACGTGTTTTTGACCCTGCCTTTGCTGAGCATGTCACCCAACTGTTACCCACCGCCAGAATCTTGAGAGCCTACGCCCTTTCAGCGGCAGCATTTGCGGCGGCGGCATTTGGTGAAAACATTCTCAGTCTGTTTCGCCTCAACGATCGCACCACCCTCGTCACCGAATACAACATTGATGCCACCGATACGTTAAACGGGCGCTTACTATCCGACATTGCCTATGGTTACGGTGTTGTACCCATTCTGCATCAGAAAAGTACCCGGGAGCCTGTACGCCTCATGCCCTCTGACGATATTCGCTTACAGGTGGGCGATCGCCTCATCGTTCTCGCAAGCCTGTCGGGATTGCAGCGCGTGGAGCGAGGGAATAGCAAAGCACCACGCTGGCAGGTGCAGGTCGAAAAAGCCGTTTCGGAAGAAGCCATTTTTGAGGGGGCAGGCGCGATCGCTCGGATTTCTGGCTGCGGCATTGGCACCGCACGATCGTTCATGAGCCAACTACCAGGTACTGTGCCCGTTTTGCTCCACAAGCATCAGGCACAACGGCTGATTCGAGAACTCAATAAGCTACAAGTCTTTGCCAGTTTGCAGCGTGCTTCGTAACCCTGTTTGGCAACATACCCTGCAAAAGAAGGCGTTTCCCGTCTGTTACAGTTTAGCTGCGCCAACTTGATTGACTGGCGAACCTCCTGGAGTGTCTAGGGGCAAAAGAGGTGTCAGTCAATCAAGCCACCAAGCACCGACATGGGTGCAAACAGGTTTAACCTTTGCCTTTTAACTCTTTAAGGTACTTGGCGAGTGCATCGCCTAATTCCTTTTCAGCCGGTTTGCCTGGTTTAGGTTGCAGTTCTGCAAACAAGAGCAGCAACAGGGCAGAAAAAACAGCGATCGGCATAATCAGCATGGGTAGAAGCCTCTTCGAGTGGGTTGTAGACGTGATGCAGTGAACGGGGAGTCAAAGGCTGTATGCAACCGACTCCTAAAAACGTAACCAGCTCTGAGTTGAACCTGCTTGTGTTGCCACAAGGAGTTCTCTCTACACCCTGAAGATCAGTCTTTGAGACAGCGTTGTGGCGGACGATCGCCCGCAGCAACAAACTGCCTGCACTGTTAGAAACACACCATTTCCCATCGATTCCGCATTAAGTTTTTTTTAAAAAATATGAGCCTTTGATGGGAGGAAGCCATTCAAGCCGCTTGGCTTTGCTTTTCGTTTGAGCGTGCGCGCAACGTAGACAAATACCTGTTGCCTTTGCCTCTCGGTTGGCTATCAAAGTCGATTTGCCATGAGGGATGAAGCATACGATCGCGTGCTCAGTCATGGTGCGATTGTGCGGCAATCCAGTTCTGCAAGATTGGGTTCACGAGTTCTGGTGCCTCATCTTGGGGGCAGTGACCTACCCCTTCAAGCGGTATAAATTGGTGTACTTGAGGATAGTCAGCAAACGCTTTGCCAAGCGCGATCGGTTCCCACGGATCGGCATCGCCCCAGAGAATAATCGCTGGACAGGGCAGTTTCTCCAACAACTCTTCTGGTAAGGGACCTTGAGAGTAGCCTGTGAAAGCGATGAACACATCGACAGCACCCGCATCCTTAGCAGGAGCCATCAGCAGTCCAATTAGTTCATCCGTCACCGCATCGGCATTACGATAGGCTTTCAGCAAAATCTTCCGCACCGTTGCAGGCTTCGCTAACTGGTTGAAAAAGGTTTGCCCCAACCACTTATTTTTGAGGACACGCTGGAGGATCGGAGCACCCACACGTTTGAACCAGGGCTGTGTGGCACGGCGACGATCGTGCAACAGCCGCAACGAGCAATTTAAGAGCGCGATCGAGCGTCCGATCTCTGGATGATCCACCACAGCCTGCATTACCGCAATACAACCCACCGAATTGCCGACTAAAAACGCAGGTTCACCTACGACCTCCTTGCAAAAGTCTGCAAGCTGCTGCCCCCAGGTCTCAAACGTATATTCAATCTGTTCTCCTGGCTTCAACATACCCGGAGTCGGTTTTGCTGAACCACCAAAGCCGATGAGATCGATCGCATACACCCGACAGCCCTCTGCCAAGACGGGGATATTTTTGCGCCAATGACCCAACGATGCCCCAAACCCATGCACCAGCACCACGGCTGACCCTTGCGTACCTTGCGTTTGATACGTAATGGGAAACCCTTGCCATAACCAAACTTGGGTTTCTGTTGCAGCGTTTGCAGGCGGAAGCGATGAAGAGACAGTCATGAATAGAAGCATGGCGATGAATTGCTTCCTATTGTGACAAACTTTGCCAGATAGAAGTATTACTAAACAGGATACGAGAGTAGGCAATGCATCCCGACTCTGACTGCCAAAAGAGCAACCAACAACCTCCCTACACCCTATCCCCTACACCCCACACCCCGCCCACCCAAACTCCTGTATTCTGAGTCAGGGGTTTTGAGGTAAGAACAATGGCTTGGCAGCGTCCCGATGGTCGAAAACCAGATCAACTTCGTCCAGTGAGCTTTGAGCGTAACTTTACGCGTTTTGCCGCTGCGTCTGTGCTAGCAAAATGTGGCGATACCCAGGTGCTTTGTACGGTTTCCATTCAGCCAAAAGTGCCGCGCTTTTTGGAGGGCAAAGGGCAGGGATGGCTCACAGCAGAATACCGAATGCTGCCAGGAGCAACCCCAGAACGGCAAGAACGCGAACTCATGAAACTGTCTGGTCGCACTCAGGAGATTCAGCGGCTCATTGGACGCAGCTTGCGATCGACCCTGGATATGGCAGCCCTGGGCGAACGCACGATCGTGGTGGATGCTGATGTGCTGCAAGCGGATGCAGGAACGCGCACGACATCCATCACAGGCGGCTTCGTGGCGTTGAAGGATGCCTTAGATCAGTTAGTGACCAAGGGAGATTTGGAGCGATCGCCCATCATCCATCAGGTTGCCGCCGTTTCAGTCGGACTCATCGATGATCAACCTCTACTCGATCTCAACTATCCCGAAGATGTCGCGGCGGCACTGGACTGTAATGTAGTAATGAACGAAATGCTAGAGCTGATTGAGATACAAGGCACGGCTGAAACCGGGAGCTTTAGCCGCACCCAACTCAACCACATTCTGAATGTTGCCGAAGCGGGCATTCAAGCGTTGCTAGAAGCTCAGCGTCAGGCGTTTCTGTAGGCTCCCTTGTCTACGCCTGAAACTTACAACGGTACTCAAGCTATTATGAAAGTACCGGATGTGCGATGACAGGGCAGTTGATCACGGCGCGAGTCGGTCGAAGCCCAAATAACCAGGGATTGCCAGCTCCTTCGGGGTTGATGTAAGCGCTAGTCACCAGTCCTGCTTCCACTAATCCTTTGAGATCTTCAAAAGACGTGATGCGTCTGACTTTGCCTGCCTTAATTGCCGCATCTGTCCACATGTTTACATGGGCATCCCATAAAGGGCTGTAGTTATTGGTGGCAGAGCGATCGTCGTTTGAAGGCGGAATGGGGAACACATTGATTGGGTCAATGCCACCGTTTGACAGAGAGGCTGTGAAACCTTGAAACTGCCCGGTGCTAATGTCAGTAATCCCATTGAGGACAGGAGAGAAGCCCAACAAAGCAGAACGATCGGAGGGGGTTGATTTGCCCATCTCAGGAACTTTGGCAAGTCGAGGCGTAAAGACACCTTTCTCTAGCACCGATGGCACGTCTGCTGAGACATCAGTGACAAGATGATAGAAGTATTGCCTTCCACCCTGAAAACCGTCCAGAATAGACATCGTTACCGTCCGTCGTTTAAGGTCGAGCGCCACCAGTCGATCGTGGCTACCCGAATCGTTGTGTACCATTTGCACGTTGAGTACGACGCGGCTTGGCATCACAACCATTGAAGACCATTGCGCGTCTCCAACGGCACCGGGTACGGCCACTTTTGGCGGAAATGGATTGGGCGAACCTGGCTCAACCTGGTATTGCGGTGAAAAATCGACATTGCCTTTGAATTTGATCAAGCCGTTGCTCATCGTCACCGTTTGTACGCCAGCCGAGCCGATCGCTTTCTTCATTTTGGGTGCAAAGTTGACTCCCAGTTTCTTGGCAACGTCGAAGTCAGATGCCTCAGTAAGGATGTAGTAGACAGACTTGCCTTGTGGTGAAAGACCTTTATACAGCGGTAAAGTAACGTTTGCCTTACCGTATGTAAAATCTACTGCCAGGACACTCTTCACATACACATTGTCATTGGGCTTAAACTTGATCGCCGTCGCTTCAGAGTAGACCGGGCGACCGGACTCCTTAGCGGCTGTTGACAACAATGCTTGAGCTTCTGCCAACCCACTTGGCGCAGCAACAACAGTTGTTGACACGATCGAGACGACCAGGGCAAGCAAAAACGCAATCGCGAAACCAATTTTCTTGTTCATATATCCTGCGAGTGCAATCACTAAAACTGTTCTTATTTAGCGATCACAAGCTGAGATGGCTCTGAGAAAATGTAGAGTATGACCTAGAAATAAAATTACTACCCGGTACACGCTACTTTGGTAGACACGCTACTTTGGTAGAGAAGTCAGGCAAAACTGGGTAATAGCCGTTGCCACAACTCCAAAAACAGCGAATGGCTGATCACCGCTTAGAACCCATTACCGCCTGGTTTAACCAGCAAGGCTGGCAGCCCTTAACCTTTCAAATGGAAACCTGGCAGGCATATCTGGCGGGAAAAAGCGGCATGATTCAGGTGCCTACAGGGTCGGGCAAAACCTACGCGGCGGTAATGGGAGCGATCGCCAACCTGCTAGAAACCCCTGGCATGGGTCTACAACTTCTTTACATCACCCCTCTGCGCGCACTATCCCGTGATATTGAGCAGGCAATCCAACGACCGATCGCGGCGATGGGTTGGAATCTACGGGTAGAATCGCGTACTGGAGACACCAGCACCTCTAAAAAGGCGCGACAGCTCAAAAACATGCCGGATATTCTCATCACCACGCCCGAATCGCTGGCATTGATGCTGTCCTACAAAGATGCTGCTGCGCGGTTCAAAGCCTTACAAGCCGTGGTTTTGGATGAATGGCACGAATTATTGAGTTCCAAACGGGGCACACAGACAGAGTTATGCCTATCCCATCTGCGATCACTCCAGCCCAAGCTGCAAACCTGGGCGATTTCGGCGACGCTGGGCAATGTGGAAGAAGCGGCGCAAGCAGCGATCGGGCTGGGGCAGCAGCCGACTATTGTGCGATCGCACCTGAACCGCCAAACCATCATCAAAAGCGTCTTGCCTACATCCGTCGATACCTTTCCGTGGGCGGGGCATTTGGGCTTGAGGCTGTATGAGGAATTAGTGGCAGCGTTAGACATCCACACATCCACGCTGATTTTCACCAATACACGCTCGCAAGCGGAACGATGGTATCAGGCGCTCACCTTTGCCATGCCGGATGCGGTCGATCGCATCGCGCTCCATCACGGTTCCATCTCCCTTGCAGAACGAGAAGCGATCGAAGCTGGGGTGAAAACGGGTGATATTAAATGGGTTGTCTGTACCTCGTCATTAGATTTAGGTGTGGACTTTCAACCTGTGGAACAGGTCGTGCAAATTGGTAGCGCCAAAAATTTGGCTCGACTATTGCAACGAGCCGGACGATCGGCACACGTCCCAGAAGGCACCTCTGAAATTTTGTTTCTACCAACAAATGCGCTGGAACTCCTCGAAATTTCCGCCTTTCGCAATGGATTAAAAGCAGGTGCTATTGAAGCCCGACGATCGCAACCTAAACCCTACGATGTGCTCATTCAACATTTGGTCACTCTGGCATGTAGCGACGGCTTCACCGTAACAGAGACGTTAAATGAGGTGAGAAAAACCGTTTCCTATGCCGCGTTAACGGACGAAGAGTTTACCTGGATACTAGAATTCATTATTCAAGGTGGCAAATGTTTAAGTGCCTATCCTAACTACAAAAAAGTGGTTTTAGAGGGCGATCGCTATGTGGTTGCCAGCCCTCAAATTGCTCGGATGCATCGCATGGGCATTGGCACCATCACCTCAAATCGATCGGTACGCGTGCGCTACGTGAACCAGAAGGATATTGGCACCGTTGAAGAAGGGTTTGCGTCCAAACTCAAAAAAGGCGATGTGTTTTTCTTCGCAGGCAAGCAGCTTGAGTTTTTTATGATGAAAGATATGGCTGTCTACGTGAAAGGAACCAAGAAAACATCCACCGTTACTCCAGTTTGGACAGGTGGCAATCTTACCATTTCGGATTCTTTAAGCACCCATTTAAGACGTGAGATTAATATTGTTAAACAGAACTTTAAACAGCCGGAATCGCTGAATCGGGAATTGAACTGTATCGCTCCTATTCTATTAGCTCAAGCACGGATGTCTTCCTTACCCTCCTCGGATGAATTGTTAATTGAAAGCTGTAAAACGCGTGAAGGTCAACATTTATATGTCTTCCCTTTTGAAGGGTGCCTTGTCCATGAGGGGCTAGGGTTTCTGTGGGGCTACCGCTTTGCCCATCAACAAAAAACAACGTTAACTATTTCAGTAAACGATTATGGTTTTGAGATCTTAGCGCCTGCGGGATATCCGTTTAAAGACTTATTTTCAAAACAGTTTTTTCAGACCGATGCATTGGAAACAGAATTGAAAGCCAGTATCAACATTTCGGAACTCACCAGTCGTAAGTTTCGAGGCATTGCTCAAATCGCGGGACTGATCTTTCAAGGCTATCTTTCTGCCAAGAAAACATCGAATCAACTACAGGTAAGTTCCTCTTTGCTGTATGATGTTTTTTCCAAATATGAACCCGATCATCTCTTGTTAAAACAAGCAGAACAGGAAGTCTTGAGTCAGCAGCTAGAGGCACAGCGACTAGCCAAAACGCTCGATCGCCTGAGCAACCTTTCGATCGTCTGGCGAGAAACCCAACGCCCGTCACCCTTTGCCTTTCCCTTACTGGTTGAGCGCCTTAGCTCGCGCCTCTCCAATGAAGGCTTGTTAGATCGCATTGAGCGCTTGAAGAAGCAATGGGAAAAGAAATGACACAACTTTCGCTTTTGGGAACCGAGCTTCAGCTATTGCCTGAAAAAGCTATTTATATTGAATCATTGCAAAGCTTGCTCGTTGCGGATGTGCATTTAGGAAAATCTGAAACATTCCAGGTGGCAGGCATTCCTGTCTCCAATCAAGTGAATCAAGATTCGCTCGATCGCTTGCAAGCGCTGTGCATCAAAATACAGCCCAAGACTTTGATCATTCTGGGGGATTTATTTCATTCTCGCGTGTCTTTGACTCAGGAAGTCATCGATAGCTGGACACGCTTTTTGAATGCGGTTTCGATCGAGGTTAAGCTCATCATTGGCAATCACGATCGTGCTTTAGCGAAACGACTGTGCCAGCTTTCTATTCATTGCTGTAGTCATTTACAGGTCGATCGTCTGTTGCTGAGCCACGAACCCTGTCCGCAACCCAAAACACTCAACCTTTGTGGTCACATTCATCCTTGTGTGCGGATTAAGACAAAGTTAGATCAGCTACGGTTGCCGTGTTTCTACCTGGATCAAACCCAAAATTTGTTGGTCTTACCGTCCTTTGGAGCTTTTACAGGAGGCTATGAAGTCGCTTTGAAAAAAGGAACGATCGCCTATGCCATTGCTGAAGAAACAATCGTTTCTCTCAAAGGCTGAGAGTACAGGGGAACGAGAGGAAAATCACTGGAACGACTGGAATAGGGTCGGTCTTCTCTGGCAGCAGCCCCTATAGATCAGGATGATGCCAACACAACTCATGGCTAGAGGCATCCCGGTGTTCACGAATGCCATTTCTGAGCTTTTTAATCTCGGCAATAAGTTCGGCACGGGTCAATTGCTCGAGGTCTTGGTCCATGTGTTATTGGCAAAGAAATGTTCTAAACAGGTTTGTCTTTGAGATGAATCGCGATCGCGGTTTAATGGCTCAACGAGGTATTCCTTGGATCATAGATACCCCACCATTTTGGACGTTTTGAAATATACGAATGGGACAATGGTGCAAGCTCCTGGCGATTGGGTGAATCAAATGCCCCCACGGCGATCGCTAGCGTAGGCTTATCGTCGATCGCTCCAATTGTACTTCCACAGACTGAGCAGAATGCGCGGCTCGACCACTCGGATGAACGCCACTTAGATGGCTCTCCACCCAGACCCGTCCATACAACTTGATCTTTTGAGAACTCAACCCACATTTGAGTCAGCGATCCCGAATGCTGCTGGCATTGCCTACACGAGCAAGTGTGCGGTTTGAGTGCTGATCCAGTCGCCAAAAAACGAATGTTTCCACACAAGCAACCACCTTCGTAGATTTTTGGCTTTGTCATGGCGAACACTCCATGAGATGGTTCTTGTCATACCTAACGACCAGGATCAGTGGCAGCAGCCAATCTGGAACGTAGACGAAAAAGCCTCAAACCGCTGCTCCAACGACTGGTTAGCTGGCGACACAAAACTAGAGAGACTTCGCTGCGAAATATATCACTGCGGATTATTGGGATCAAGAAGGCTGCACTAAACACTGTATTTTGTGGAGCGATCGCCTTGCCATTTTATTAAGGCATCTTCTGATATCGCTTAATCACTTTGCCGCTGCTCACAAAAGAGATGCCCTGTGCAGAGACCGTACTGATCATCACTGCTTCGATCACAGGCTCAGTCACCGCTTTTTCAGCCACCCATTCCACAATGAAACTGGCACCCAGTCCTCCGCTAATATCATCCGTTTCAATAAAAAAGTCTGTGGCAGCGAGGGGTTTTAATGCGGCTGGCTTGTCGATATACGCCCTCACAAGCTGCCCCCGCGTGTCGTAATAGCGCACCGCTTTCAGAATCAGTGGATTGGTCAGATCGGTGTTGCGAATGCTCAGCGTGGCTGACAAATTCACCACATGGTTCTGGCTGTTGTAGTGATAGATATAGGAGTAGACAGGCACATAAATGGTTTGTCCTGTTGTGATTTTTGCGGCATCGATCGCGATAGGAATCAGTTGTGCTCCTTGCTCTGCATCTGGTTTTTGAGCTTGTGAAAGCGGAGAAGTTGAGCAAGCTGTCAGTGCAAGCACGGCGATCGCGCCAGAGCAAAAAATCGTGCCAGAGCCAAAGAACTGTCGCTTCAACCGCTGAAATTGAGACATAGGCACCTTCACCAAAGCGAACACGCATCCATCTAGCAGGGAACAGCAAGCAAATCATGTAACCTCTGTAGGGGCGAACGGCCGTCACTGGCTTCACCTTAAGGCAGGGATACCCCAAATTTCCTCAAACTGGGTGTCTCGTTTGCGCTGTCGCTTGCGAACGGTTTTGACTAGAGCGAACAGACGGTG